>Ga0116129_1001131_pt1 | contig 15163 bp, 7 predicted proteins | sample June2015DPH_17_2_FD_89732 | JGI IMG/M metagenome (GOLD analysis project Ga0116129, IMG submission 89732) | Peatland microbial communities from SPRUCE experiment site at the Marcell Experimental Forest, Minnesota, USA - June2015DPH_17_10 | ecosystem: Environmental > Terrestrial > Soil > Wetlands >...
GCCGGAAAATGGCTGTTCGTGTAGAAGTCGCCCGTGATGGTCTCGGCATAAAGCTTGTTGAGCCTCAGCACCTTTTCACGTGTCCGATCGTCTCCAGTAATGGCATAGACCCGTGCCAGGGCCGATACCCACTGCCCGAAGGTGCATGCCGGAGCGAATCCGTTGTCGCCGTCCCGGCTGTTTACGTAGTCGGGATTGTAGTGGTACCAACCGCCCAGATCCTCACCCGGCGCCTTGAGACCCGACATTTGACGAAGAGGCTTCAAAAGACTGTCGTCGCTCAGCGCCATCAGCACCGCATGGGTGTTCATTAGTTGTGACTCGTGCAGGTCGCTTGAGATGAACACATCACCGTAGCCAAACTCCGACAGAAGTGACGTCGCCGGCGTGGCCTCGCTCCACGATTTATGGACCCCAAAACCGCCGGCTGCAACCACGCCAGCCGCCAATGACCCCCTCCAAAGAAAACCTCTGCGAGAGATGCTCGACATATCCGTTTACCTCCAACTCCTCATCAGACCGTCCGGATCGATTGACTGAACGGGAGCACTTGCATCCTTAATATTGAACTAAACAGACCGATCCATCCAGGGAAATGGGATCTTTCTCCGCGGAGTGAAAACGTACTGTCAGCGGCTTGCCGGGCTGAAGGCGGGCAGCATCAATCTCACCGACCGCCCAGCTCAATCCGCTCCATATGATCTTGTCGTAGTCGATGCGGATGGGCACCTCACGGCCGTCCTGGGTGGCAGAGAGCGCGAAGACCTTGCCCATGTTCTGCCCGGCAGGCGGTCCTCCCGCCCAGGTGCGACGAATGTAACCGTCGGGAGTCCGTTCGCGAACAATCACGCGGAGAACCCCATGCGCCGGCGGTTTGATCATGGTCTCGACTGCGCCGGTCCCGGTGGGGTGAAACGCCGCCGGGAAGGGTTCAATCGACCGCGGAATCACCACATCGGTCTGAATGCCGAAGTCGTACTTCGGGGCAGCATACGCGCCGTAGCCCACCATGGCCATCTGTCCGGGGCCCAGCGTGATCTGATCGCCCTTGAGCTGGGGCTCAAATCCGGCATCGCGAAATTGAATGCGGCCGACACCCAGCGCGCCTTGATCCGGAGCAAGCCGCTTCAGAGTGATCGTCGCAATGGTCTGGGCAGGGTTGACTGCCACATAGACTGCGCCACGGGTAGTCACACTGCCGAATCCGTATGGTTCAATGTCGCCGGGAATGCCGCCAAAGGCGTGGATGCGTCCGCGGCCTTGCAGTTCGAAAAACAGTGTCTGTGCACGCGCCATCCATCGGGCATCCTCACCCTGAATCAGTTCCAGGTTGCCGTGCACCGTATTGACCCAACCACCGCGCGCCATCATCAGCAGATAGGCACCCTTCCAGGCGTGCAGGCCGCGGTAATAGATCGTGCCAGTGTTTCCCACCATAAAGCCGGTTGAGTCGATCCGTTCGAGTGGGAAACCTAACTGCTCGAAGCGCCGCACCATGTGGTCGCTATAGATATCCATGGACCGCCAGAAGTTTGCCTCCGGCACGTCCGAGGGGCGAGGGTCACCGGTGTACTGCATCGCAAAAACCCCCAACCAGCGCAGGTCAATGGGGTCGCGAAAAGGCAATCGCGTGACGGTATCGAGCATATCGTTGTCGCCGACGAAGCCATTGAACGCGATCAGAACTGCCTCGGGGTTCTGCTCGCGGAAGAGGCGAAGAGCCTCGCGAAGGGCTGTGACGTTGCGCTCCACGATCTCCGCTTTGCTGAGCCTGGCCACGGTGGCCGGGGTGGCCGCGGTGAAATCGGCAAAGTCGAACTTGAACATGCGGATCCCGTGGTTGTACCAGTACTGCAGAACGTTCATGAAGTCGGGCAGAAAGCCTCCTTCGAAAAACGACATGGCCCCGCCGTCCTTGTTCAGCGAATCCTTCCATGCGGGAGCGGCCTGAATTTTGACCAGCGTGTTAGTGCTGAACCACATCCCGGGCTTGATTCCGTTTTCCTGGCACCTTTTGATCCAGGCGTCGGGACCATCGGGCCAGTTCGGCGTGCGCCAAGTCCGGTAGCCGCCATCGGGCGCAAACCAGAATGCATCCATCATGTAGTAATCGAAACGCACACCGGCGCGCTTGAGCCGCAGCAACTCATCGAGCTCCCGCATTGCCAGCGTTTCGGTCAGAGGAATGTTATCCGACAGCTCGTCGTAGGAAGACCAGTCGTTGTAGACCGAGATGGGAGACGGTAGGGCCGGCGGAATCGGCTCTTGCTGCGCAGATACTGGCCCTGCCGGCGACAGGGACGCGAGCAGCACTGCGATCGCAGTCAGCCTGCAGACGTGCTTTCCATTGCCTCGATTTGCGATCATTGCTTTTCCTCCCCGGCTTCCGGGCTCTGCATATGCGCATACGGCGGGGCTCCGACCCGAGCACGGACCGCGCCTCCGACCGTAGCCGCGTTCTGGAATCCACGCCACTGCTCAAGCAGGCGGCCTTCGGACGAAAACAGACGAACCACGCCAACCGGGAAGTTGGTAGTCGTTTTCTGATCGTAATGCAACGAGCCCGGATAGACGTCTTCAAGGTCGCCGAGCGCATTGGCCTGATGGCTGTCTTCACCGTTCTCTAGATGCACAACAACGGTGAGGCGGCCAGGGCCGTATTGGCCGGCGAGGCTGCGCAACACCATCAACTGCGCGCGCGCCTCGGGCGCCAGCAAACCATCCGCATCGAAAGCCAGATTGATCGAAGCTTCGATGCGCAGAGGAGTTTTTTCCAGCCCCTCCACGGGCAGGGGCGATACCGAACTTCCAAGCTCGATGCCGGTTGCCTGCAACTCTGCCAGCGTCACATCCTGACGATCGCCGAGGGTAAACACCGGCATGCCCGCAAGGCTGTAAGCGTTCTCTGACGGCGCCAGTAGCGCATTGCTTCGATAGAGACGCGGCGCGGTAGACACGATCTGATTGTGCGTGAAGGATACCGGCGGGCCCTGAACGACAGCGTCGTTCACGATTGCCGCCGCATCGGCGACGCTCGGGTTCCAGTGGATGGTGTTGTTCTCCAGGCGCAGGCCACGAATCGGTCCATCGTTCCAGGTATGGAGATAGACTGCACCCTGTAACGCCGCCAGACGCGGGCTCAGGCCGTTGTCGATGCACAGATTGTCTCGTACCAGACTTTCGCTGGTCACATAACCGGCCGCGAAGACGGCGACGCAATAGCCCTGTGTATCGTGAGCATAGTTGCGCTCTACGCGGTTGCGCGTGTTGTCCCAGTCAATGTCGTACGCACCGCCATCCACTCCCGGGCTGTCTGTCAGATATGCCTCGTTGTCCTCCACCGTGCAGTCGGTACAGGTCCAGGTCCAGATGGCATTGGGCGTGCCGATATCCTGGGTTGCTTCCATTCCCGTCTGCCACGCGGCACTGGTCTTGATGACACTGTCCTGGTTGCGGAACAGGATGATTCCATCTCCATACACGTCGTGGACCGTCGAATTGCGCACCATGGTCTCGCGATTGAGGGGCGCATCCGGCGCCCAGGCGAAGTTGCCGCCGCCGATCAGGATGCCTGCCCATTGATTGGTGTGCGCGGCGTCCACTCCATCGACCAGCACATCGTTGAAGATGGCGTTTGCGCTGCTGGGGCCCACGATCACCAGACCATTATCCTTGTTCTTCATCCTGCCGCCCATCAGGTTATGGACATAGAGGTTCTTCAGATAAATGTGGCGCAGCGTACCTCTGTCGCCGCTCACAAAGATCCCATAAGTGTTTGCTCCAGAGAGGTCGAGCGAATCGATCTGCCAGTACTGCTGATTGAACAGTAACAGCACCTGGCGTTCGGTCAAGGCAGCCTCGATACGCGGCCGCGGGCCCTGTCCATAGGCCGTTAAGCGAATCGGCTTGCCTTCGACTCCCGCCCCCTGCGGGGAGAAGCCGCCGTGGCAAACCGAGCCGCGCGCCAGGGCAATCAGGTCGCCAGCTTGAAATAGATGTGCTTGCGCCAGGGCCAGCCTGTTCCAGGGTCGATTGCTCGAGCCATCCCCGTCCGCTGAAGCCGAGCAATCGATAAAAAATCGGTGAGACGCGGTGGATGAAACGGCCTGGGCGAGGACACCAGTCCGGGAAAAGAGAAGAAGAGCAAACAAGGCCAGCAGAAGTTCGAGACGGCATCGACCCCACATACAACGATTATCCCCAAATAGCGTGCGAGAGAACCCAAGAGACAGATTGTCGGGGCAACGGAGGATCCGTTGCCCCGGCGCGGAAGGCAAGAAGGAAAGCGGAAAATCAGAAGATGATCTTGCCTGCGATCTGCGCCACGCGGTTGGAACTGCCGATGTCTTCGGTGATCTGCCCGAAGGTGCCGTCGTTGAGGTCGCCATCGGGGTTGCTGAAGTGTTCGGAGTTGAAGGTGTTGAACGCTTCCAGGCGCATCTGGAACGTGAAGTGTTTTTCAAATTGGATATCTTTGGCAAGCGAAGAGTCCAGGCCGATGAATCCAGGGCCGGTGATCAGGTTGCGGCCCGCAGTGCCGATCGTAACGGGAATTCCCGGGGCTTGGGTCACATGACTGAAGGCCGCGGTGTTGAACCACTCATCGATCGTCCGCTTGCTGCGGGGCAGAACCGGGTTGCCCACCAGATTTGGCCTCAAACCGGGGAAGCTGCCGGTGGGGTCTGATCCGTCGATCACGTTCACCGGAGTGCCCGAGCGGAGATTGGCGATGGGACTGTACCGCCATCCACCCAGGACGGAGTTCAGCACCGGGCCCCAGTGGGCGCCAATGGCCTGCCCTCTGCCGAAGGGCAGGTTGTAGGAGCCGCTGACGACTAGATTGTGGCGCACATCGGCGTCGGAGCTGGCATATTCGGGCTTGAGATTGTTGGGATTCTGCGGGTTGTCGTTGTTGAGACCCACATCGAACGGCGCCGGGCCATTGTCCAGGCTGTGCCCCCAGGTGTAGCTGACCAGGAAAGAGGTGTTTCTGGAGGTTTGCTTGGTGACCTTCACCTGCAGCGAGTTGTAGTTGCTCAGTCCCGCGTCGGTCAGGTATTGGATCTCGGCCAGATTGGGGTTGATCAGACCGTCACCTCCGGTGGCGGGATTGGCGTTGATGTCGCCCACTTTGTAGGACAGATGCTTGGAGATCGAGCCAACCCAGGCCACGTCCATCGCAACGGACTTGGTCAGCTGTTGCTGCAACGATAGGTTAAAGGATCCCGTGGTTCCTGTTTTCATGTTGGGATTTACCGCGTCGACCGTGAAGGAGGTTGCGTCTGCCAGAGTGGCGGGGTCAAGGATGCCGCTTCCGTTCGCAGGGAAAGGAATGGCGGTATTGCGCGTTATCCCAAGATCCGCCTGGTAGAGGTAAGGAGAGGTCGGCGAAGAGGTCTGGGGGCCGTCAATAAATGAATTGACGTAGTTGGATTTGTCGGCAAAAGGAATATTCGAAGTCAGCAGATCTTCACGCCCGTCGTTCTCCGGCGAATAGAAGATGGCGCCTCCGAATCGCAGCACGGTGCGGGGATGAACCTGGAACGCGAAGCCAAAGCGGGGTGAGAACTCATCTTTGCGGGGGTTGACCAGCGAACGGGAATTCCCGCCAAGGCCGGCCAGCAGCAGATTGCCAGTGGCAACATCATAATTGGACTGGTCGTTGCTGGCCTCGGTCCACGGATCCTGGAACTCGTAGCGGAGACCGTAGTTGAGTGTCAGTCTGGGAGTGATTCTGTATGAGTCCTGCGCATAGAAATCCAGGTTCCAGCTCTGGGTATGGGGGTGGGATAACTGCAGCCCGAAAGCTGCCTCTTCCGGCAGACCGAGGAGCAGGTCGGCGATATCCGATCCGCCATCATAGTTATATCCGCCCGGAACGTCTGCGATGAAGGGGGTGGTGCCATAGTAATAGCGCGGGTCCGAGGTATTGGCGAAGCCGAAACTGTCGAAGAATGTGAAGCCGGTTGGGAAGATGGTGAAATCGGGGTGGGAGTTGAGCAGCCGGAGGTCACCGCCGAACTTGAGTTCGTGCCCTTTCAGTCCACTCCACGTGAAGGCGTCGGTGAATTGATAGTTTTGGTCAAGAATCTGGAATGGCTTGTAAGTGGAGCCTCCCGCGAGATAGCCATCGGCCAGATCGATATAGGGATAGGCATCGGTGGCCGGAAACCCGGGGACCGCGATGTTTCCCCACCCATACTTGGTGGAGTAGTCGGTTCCGTCAAGAAGGCTTTCCTGGAGTTGGTGATAGTTCAGGTAGCCGAAGCGGACTTCGTTCAGAACCGTGGGGCTGAAGATGTGATCGTAGGTCAGCGAGAGCGACTGCGCGCCGTCTAACTCGTGGTTCGCCTGGTCAGCATCCCCGGCGCCCGGCACGACCGTGTGCCCGTGATACGGATCGGTAACCAGATCGTCATCGTCATACCAGTGATAGACCGAATACAAGTGGTCTTTACCGGACAGAACCATGTCAAACCTGCTGTCCACTTTGTTGTTTTGATCCGTGACCGGGGAAAAGACCTGGTAGTTTTTGAACCATCCATTGTTCGTGCCGGTCAGGTTGGGCTTGGGAAAGAAGTTCAGAAGCGTGTTCAGGCCAGCCTGACTGACCCGTGAGGCGGGAATCACATTGCCTGGAAATTGCTCTGCGACCGGACAGGTACCATTGCTGCAATTCTCGATCGTGTAGTTAGGATCGAAGATTGGGTCGGTGGTCCCGGCCGGTGGACCGCCCGGTTGTCCGGCATCCGGATCCACGAGACCGGAAAGGTCCACGCTTCCGCCGGGCGTAACGTTGATCAGGCCGAAGGGGATGGTCGAGTCCAGCTCAGTAAACGCGTTGGTATTGCGCAGGCCCTCATAGGCTGCGAAGAAAAAGGCGCGATCTTTCCTGATGGGGCCGCCGACCGTGCCACCGAAGTTGTGTTGCTTGAGGATTGAGTTCGGCTGAGGTGCAGGATCGCCGGGAATCGGCGATTTGGAGGTCAGGAAGTTGGGGCGGAAGAACTCGAAGGCGTCGCCGTGAATGTGGTTGGTTCCTGCCTTGGTCTGCACCTCGAGCACGCCGCCAGCCGCATTGCCGAACTCGGCGTTGTAAGACGCCGTGATCACTTTGAACTCTTCTACCGAATCCACGTTGGGCGTGATGGTGATGTCCTGAGTTCGATTGGTGGTGGACTCAATCCCATCGAGCTGGACGGAGTTGGAGAACTCACGCTGGCCGCTGACCGAGAGGTTCAGGGCATTGGTTTGGCCATAGGTGGCCACTCCGGGCACCAGCGTCGTCAGTCCGTAGAAGTTGCGACCCAGCAGAGGAAGATCCACGATCGCGTCGCCACTGATCGTCGTTCCCACCTCGGCAGACTGGGTCTGCAGTGCCGGCGGCGCTTCGCTGACCTCGATCGACGCTGCGGCGGCGCCCAACTTCAGGTGAAAGTTGAGTTGCAGTTGCTGGTCGATGACCAATGCGGCATGCGCGTATTTGGCCTCGGCAAATCCAGCCGAGGAAGCCATGACCGAATAGAGGCCCGGGGGAACGCTAAGCACGATGTAGTTGCCTGCCCCGTCAGTGACGCCTGTGAACGTGACGCCCTTTTCTTCATCGGTGGCAGTAATGGCGGCCCCGCGGACGACTGCGCCGCTGGGATCGGTCACCTGGCCAAGAATCTGGCCCGTTGTCGCTTGCCCGGAACTCTGCCTTGCCAAGGCAAGCAGGAGAAACAGAGCAGTCAACACTGCATGCAATCGAATGTTGTAGCGAAAGACAGACTTCATGGTTGTGGCCTCCAAGTTAGTGCTGCAAGCGCAAGGGCGCGTCGCCCTTTTGATAGGCGTGAAACGTGGTGGGTGTGAGGTCGGGACCTCAGTTTGAGGTGAGGAAGCCTTCGCGATCAGACGAATCAAAAAGGCACCAGCCCGGCCTATCCCTCGAATCGGCATACACACGAGACAGAGCGCTCGGAGAAGCGTATCGAAATCGCAATGTGGACGACCAACCAGATTCATGACAATGCCTCCGAGCGATGCCGCATACTATTGGCTACGGGAGTGTCACCTCCCCAACAGGTCGATGCCGATCCAGTGGCCTTTCCCCCCAGTTGAGGCTGCCGTTTGAGATCCACACAGCCTGGAACCGCGTATCGACGCATCTCCCCGACCGTGATCAGGGATTCCGGTTGAGTGTCTGCACCGAACGATCTCCGGTCGCCTTCGATGTCCCGCTTCCGACCCCTTCCGCGTTGCTCCCTCCGGCACGGTCTCGCTGCAATCGAACATCGACGATTCCCAGAGCGCCGGGCGTGAGCACGATTCCGTTCGCATCGGCATGTTCGCCGGGAATTTTCTCGTTCCCTGAATAAAACAGAGTGAAGGTATCATTACCCTCGTCGATCAGTCCCAAGGGCGTTCGCACCTCGCTGGCCCAGACTCCTTTGCCGGTTTGCACCTGGAGTTTCTGCCCTTGAGTCCAGCGAGTCCCTTCGGCTGAAAACGAATAACCGATCGCATCGGGCTGATGATTGTCGTAGACAGCGACGTAACTTCCATCGCGCAGCTTGGTGACGATGGGATTTTCGATGAACCGGGGCTCGATTCCCAGCGGGTTAAGCTTCGTACAGCGTGTCCACGGACCAGCCAGCGCGATCGCTTCCGCCAGCCCGACTTGCCAAAGCGCGATGGGCAGTTTTTCCGTCCGGGCGCTGCCGTAGAACGCATACCAGTTATCGCCGACCTGGAAGGGGAAGAAAGAGTCGGTTCCCTGCAGTCCCTCCCACCCATCCGAATCCGGTCCACGCTGGAGAACAACACCGACATCCCGATAGGGGCCGCCGATGCCATCGGCTCCGGCGATGACCGATACCGCGCGCCAAATGCGACCCTCATGGTTTGTCAGCCACTCCCGTGGCGTGTCAGGCGCCGCCTGATAGGCCACGTAGAACAAGTTCCACCGGTTCTCCCTTTCGTCAAAGACAGGCATCGGCGACCACAGTGCCGCCCGCGGATCGCGGCCCGTAAAGTCTCCGCTCGATTCGCGCACCGTTCCGATACGCCGCCAATGGATTCGATCTCGGCTGGACCAATGCGCCAGCTTCATCTTTACCCAGTGCGGGTCAGAGACCATCTCGGACGTAAACATGTGGTAGGTGCCATTCAGCTTGACAACTCGTCCTCCCTCGAAGCCATATTTGTTCCCCTCGGCTCCGGCGGAACGGACCGATAAGATTGGCTGGTCGTACCCCTTCGTGACGACCAATTCCTGCTGCGCCGCACAAACGGATGGAGTGACTGCTATCGCAAAGAGAATCGCCGTGCCGGCATATCTTGTTAGAAAAGGCATACTCAATTCAATTCTCCCCATACGGATGGCCCGTCCGGCAGTTGCGGCCCTTGTTTCAGAAACCACCGGCGTTGACTCCCCGATCGGAGATCCTGGGCGGAAATTCGGCTTGGAACCGATCTGTTTTTACGCGCAGCTTCCTACGCTGAGCAAGGTAATCGGGGTTATGCCGTCCGTTAAGAGCGGATGGATGCGCCGTCAGCGCCGTTCATTGAACCGGAAAATTGCCCCGAGAGTGTAAGGGCGCTTCAATTTTGACAGACCCGGGTGGCAAGCCATGGTCGAGCGTTTTCAGGTGCCCTTGTGCCCGTTTGAGAGCCCATGCGAGGACAAATGACGCTCTTGGCTTACCAAATCCAGACGCGCCGAGCCAAATGGAACCTGCCTTGAGACAAACAGCCAAATCCTTGGAGCCTGAACCTGGCCTGGGAAGTGCCCCCCCCGCAAGCCCGAAAAGAAGCCTGAAAGGAAGCCGAAGAGCGCGGCTTTCAAGGGATTGTTCAGGGCAAGATAACCGGAACTAACCAGACAACTAACCGTTAGTTGCGAAAACAATGATCATCGGGGTCCCGCCCGGGCGATCGCACCTGAAGTTTCTGAGCCAGCAGAGCCATCCGCCCTTTGGCGTCGTCACGCAGAGACGCCGCGGCAAAGCGGATCGGAGCAGGCAAAGCTCCCTTCCCTGGTCCACTCGGGAGGTGGCTCGGGGGGGCGATCAAAGTCAATCGCGCAACCTTAGAAAAGCGCCCACGCGCCTTGGCGCCCGTTGCCAACCTCGATTGCTCTCAAAAGAGCCCCCTCAGGCTCTCCTCTCCCTCCTCCGGCCATAAGGACCCACCCCACTCATAGCCGCCTCATCGCTCCATTTGGCTGAGAGTTTCACCCGAGAAAATCCAAAACACGGATGTCCTGAAGGACTCTGTCTTCCCCCTTGACAGCCGTCATTTCATAGAATTAACGTAACTTGGGTCTGGAAGAATCCCGGACCGCTCTGTGATGGCTGCTTCCGGTGGACATCGCGAGCCGGGAGCTGGAATTGGCGGCAATACAGAGTCCTGAGGATGGTTTCTCGCTCTATGAGAAGCGTGAGGAGCTTCGTCGGGTGATCGAGAGCAAGCATTTTGCCAACTCTCCCAAGAAAATCCGCTTCCTCGAATTCATCTCGGAACAGGCCTTCCACGGAAGCAGCGATAAACTCAACGAATACCTCATAGGCTCAGAGGTCTACGGCAGGGGTACGGATTTCGATCAGCAAAAGGACCCCATCGTCCGCGTCCAGGCTCATGAAATCCGGCGGCTGCTCAAGAAATACTATGAACAGGAGGGCCAGAACGACCTGGTCCGTATCGACCTTCCCCCCGGCCGCTACGTACCCATCTTTAACAGGAGGATGCAGCAGCCGGAACCGGCGGATGCGCCCTTAGCAACTCCTCCGGCCGAACCCTCAGCCCAGCCCCTGCGACCAGCGCCGGTGCCCCGCCTTTATCTGGCCGTTACCATCGCATTGGCGGCCGGGTGTTTGGTGCTGGGGACTTTGTTGGCGATCCGAAGCCGGACCACCCCCGGCTTAGCACCATCCGCTCGCGTCGCCGCAGTTCTGCCGCCGGGCCTTGACTGGTTCTGGCACCCTTTTCTTCCTCCAAGCGAAGCGCCAATTATTGTGATCCCCAATCACCCTTTGCTCAGGGCGGCACACGACGGGGACAGCGCGCAAACGATTGCCAACGGACACGAGATTCCGAAGGCGAGTCTCCCAGAGTTCCGTGACACAATTCACTTCAGGGAATTGAAACGGTTTGTCTTTGTTCCTTCGTTGACCGATTTCACCTCGGTTGGCGAAACCATGGGTGTGGTCGACCTCTGCGAGATGCTGTTCCGCGTAGGCGACCAGTGTCCTGTCCAGCAGTCGCGTCTTTTGAATTTCGAGGAAATTAAAGACCACAACGTAATTCTGCTGGGCGGCAATCAGTCCTGGAGCGGCAGAGTCTTTCTCAATACCGAAGGCTTTCGCTTTCAGAGCGGTGTGATTGTCAACGGTAAGCCGCAGGCCGGCGAAAAGCCGGTCTACAAACCCGAATTTGATTCGGTGACGAATCAACTGACACGCGACTACGCTCTTGTGCTGATGCTCCCGAACGAGAGAAGGGAGAATCGCGTCCTTTTGATCTACGGGATTTTCACGCAGGGCTCGCAAGCAGCGGTTGAGTTCCTCATCAACCCGGAAAAGATGGCAGAGCTTCGAACCTCGTTAATGAAGCTTTCGCCGGACAGGAAAACAACTCCGTCCTATTTTCAGGTTTTGCTCACCACCACGGTAGAAAATGCCGTTCCCGGAAACGCTTCCATCGTGGCGATTCGCTCCGTGGCGAACTAAGCAGGAGCGCGTTGCGGCCTCTCTTCCTGATCTGAGAACTGGCCACTGGTTTGAGCCGTGCAGTCGTTTTCTGCTGAGTGCCTCATCGTTCCTCAACGATAAGGCCCCCCAGAGCGCAAGGTTCAAAGCGCTCCCGCGAGGGGCCTGCTTGTCGATCAGCCATTACCTCTGCTGGCCGGCGTGGATCGAGCCAACAAGCGCAATCACGGCACGAAAGGTTGATCGTCTGCAAATCGACGACGGCATAAAGGCACTCGCGTTCGAGTTAACGTTCGCCTGAGTTCCGGCGCCGAGTCTGTCAACCTCGGCAAGCGGCATGGGCCTTCTGAGCAGCGCTGAACCACTCCCCGGCCCACTCCGGGGCACCATTCCTCGGCGAGGGGCAAGCCACACCACTGCCCGTGATTTCCATCGTTTTATATGAATGCAGGCGACCCGATTTGTATTTCTCCGCCAGGATGATTTGACACTCGAAGCAGCGCCTCTCTACCATTCTCTCTTGAGTAAATGTTTTCCCGCGTCGTTACCCAATGGCCTGCACGATGAGAAACACCCCTCCCTGGACGCGCCAAACCTCACGCACGACCGCACTAGCCCTCAGATGACGAGAAACTTCCGAAAGCACTCAGGAACAGCGCTTGCATTCCTTACACTCGCCGGTCATCTGTTGTATGCCGAAACCGCGGCGCGGACCATCAGTGTCAATGGAGATTTTGAAGACGGATTCACGGCCTGGCAGACAACCGGTGAGGTCAGGTTGGATACGCGTGAGCCCCTCGAAGGGAAAGCTTCCGTTCATATCGGCCCCGGACCGGGTTCCATCACGCAGCGCGTTGCGCTCGGCGGCAACAACCACATACAGATCTTGGCGACCATTCACTCCGTGCCGCCCGCGTCCGGGGTGCTCACCCTGCGGTTTCTCGACAAGGATGGGAATCAAGTGATGAATGTGGATTCGGATGCTGACATGAAGCCCGGCGGCGAACCACGCAAAATCAGCTATTACATGAAGCCGCATCCGCTGACCGCGAGCGTGGAGATCACCATTTCGAAGAGCAGCAAATCCGGGTATGTCGAAGCGGATCAGGTGGAACTGGGAGTCTACGAGGAGAATACGCCTTCGCTGAAAGGCACGCGGAGTCTCGCGGACCTCATGAAGCCGCTATGGCTAGGCAATACCGTATCGAATGAGGCTGTTCTCATGGTTGCGCGCGACCGAATGCCGGCCGTCGGCACCCTTATGTTTCAGCCAACGCGCATTCTGTCGGTCACCGACTATGCCGGAACGGCCGTATACCAGGAGGGTGCCGATTTCACTTCCGTGGGACGGGCTCTGGTCTCGACAGCGCATACGCGGATGGCTCAGGTGAAAGATTCCGATCTGGCCAAGGGAGAACTGGCGTGGAATATTGTGGGCGGCAAACAGGTGATGGTCACCTACGAGCACAGCCAGGCGTGGACGGGACCGATTCAACCCTATGTCGGTGAACGAATGCCCGGCACCATCGATCGGCTGTCCGCGCATACTCCCATGCGCATCGTCGCTTACGGCGACAGCATTACATTCGGCATTGGTTCAAGCAGAATGCTGAAGATTCCGCCGTTTCAGGCACCCTGGATTGAACTCTTCCGAGACCAGTTAGAGCAGGACTCCGGCGATTCGAAGATCGCGCTCTACAACTCATCTCAAAGCGGGGCGGATTCGAACTGGGCGAAAAGTATGGCCGCGCGGATGGTCGCCTCTCTCAATCCGGATCTGGTCGTAATTGCGTTTGGCCAGAATGATTTCTGGGCCGTTTCTCCTGAGACATTCTCCAGCAACATCTTCTCCGTAATCCAAACGGTTCGATCGAAGGATCCGGGAGCGGAGTTTCTGCTGGTCTCGACCATGCGCTTCGACCCTGCGTACTCTTCCAACCTCGCGTACTGGCGCGCTGTCACCGAATACGACGCAAAGTTGCGGGAACTCACCGGGCCGGGCGTGCAGCTGGTGGACTTCACATCGATCAGCGGCGCTGTGTTCGCCGCTAAAGAGCCGAAGGATTGCCTGAACGATGCTCTGCATCCAAACGACTACTTGTCCCGGTGGTATGCGCAGAGCATGGTTGCAGCGCTTTCGCTCCACGCCGGCAACTGACGCATTGATGAAAATCGAGCAACGAGTAGGTGATGAACCCCGGCTGGCCGTTGCCGGTGGTACTCGAATCGTTCTGGAAGCCGGCGCGAGAAGTTAGGATTTGCACCCGAAACGGGCAGCGAAAGGTTCACCGGTGCATTGCCCAGATTCAGCCAAGCCTCCAGAGGTAGAGTGTCGGAACTTTGAATACCCACCGTGGAAAACAGCGAGGGTAAGCGAAGGAGGTGTTTCCCGTAAATCCTCCCGTAATTCGAGGTTGGCGACCCCCAGTTGCTCATCAACAAGAAGGTAGCGGCGAATGCCAGATACCGCCCCCCAGGGGTCCGTATCTTTACCATTTCAGGGAATTCAGGAATAAATGTCTTGCTCCGCCTCCGGGGCTCAGATGGCGACTTCGCCGAGGCAAAAGGGAGCAAACATATTGGAATCAACCCAAAAGCCAGAGTAGATGCCATTAAGGGACCGTCAGGTGATTGTTAAGACTGCACGAACGTCTGCTGCGCAGTGCACCGAATTGGTGAAATCCCCCAACAACTGCAAGTGTTTTTGGATTCAAGTAGGTTGAGAACTGGCAGGGGGTTCAACTGCTGCTTTTAGGATCAAGGCAATTGTGCTGATCCTGTTCTCGAACTGACGGAGCCGCGCCAAGCACCGTGTCCGCGCAGCCATCTTTCTAAGATGGTAGTCCGAGAAAACTACTGACCCGGTTCAGGGCTGTATTGAATGAGTTCCCGTAGACTGGGCTGGAAGCTGGCGCCCCGTTCGCGCTGCTCGCGGAGTGCCCGTTCGCGTTGCGCATCTACGAGCACATGCGATTATTGCGCGCCTCCCATTCGGCCTTGGACTTCAGCCCCAGATGCGCATATACGCGACTCAACTGGTAGTGGGTGGTGGCCAATTGAGGATTCAGCTCGATGACACGCTCAGGTGCCTGGCACGCTCGCGGCCAGTCTTGTTGCGATCCGTAGAATTTGCCGAGTTCATAGAATGGATCAGGGACTTGGGTTGCCGCTCTTGGTCTTCATCACCGAGGTCCCCACGCCCGAAAGTTGCCGCTGCAGTGCAGCAGGCTCATGAGGTACAGCATGCCGTCGAAATAACGCTGGTCTCCGACGGGTATTGGAGTTCTCCATAGTTCCTCGACGAAAGCCTGTTCCTGGGCCCCGGGCGTCGCTGCAAGGCCGCCGACTGTAGTTGCCGCAACCATGCCTACGGAGTGACGCGTGGAAAGCGGCTTGCCGTCGAGAGTGTAGCGATCGACGAACGTGCTGATGCCTTGGGACACAAGGAACTTCTGGATGCGATCGGTGAGCAC
>Ga0116129_1001132_pt1 | contig 15153 bp, 13 predicted proteins | sample June2015DPH_17_2_FD_89732 | JGI IMG/M metagenome (GOLD analysis project Ga0116129, IMG submission 89732) | Peatland microbial communities from SPRUCE experiment site at the Marcell Experimental Forest, Minnesota, USA - June2015DPH_17_10 | ecosystem: Environmental > Terrestrial > Soil > Wetlands...
GGCGTGGGATCGCCGCCTCCTTCGAGGGGCGCGACAATGTCATCACGCTGCACACCTGCGGCAAGGCGCTCGGTACGGCCGGCGGATTTATCCTTGCGCCGAGAATCGTCCGCGACTTTCTTGTCAACCGCGCCCGCCCCTTCATTTTCGCGACCGCCCCTTCGCCGCTGATCGCCGCAATAACACGTGTGGCCCTCGAAATCTCCAGAACCAATCCTGAGCGCCGGGACCGGCTCGCGCGCCTGGTGCAATTTGCAGGAACCGAACTTCTCCGTCGTTGCGGCATCACACCTTCCGGTTCACATATTCTCCCGATAATCATCGGGTCCGATCACGTGGCTGTAGCAGTTGCCAGTTCTTTGCAGCGCAAAGGCTTTGATATCCGGGCCATACGTCCGCCGACCGTCGCCGAGGGCACCGCGCGCCTTCGCATCGCGCTGACGACGAAAGTTAACGAAACTATCGTCGCAGGTTTATTCGAAGCCCTCGCTGAAGACATGCGAAGCGCCGCATGAACACGCGCATAATTGTGGCCGGCACCGATACCGGCGTTGGAAAGACTGTTTTCGCCGCCGCTCTTGCTGGCGCTATCGAGGGGATCTATTGGAAGCCAATTCAATCCGGCCTCCTGGAGGAGACAGACACGGAGACGGTTCTGCGGCTTTCCGGTCTTGCCGCAAAACAAGTATTGCCTGAGGCCTATAGACTGAAGACGCCGGCCTCACCGCATCTTGCCGCAGCGATCGAGGGCATGACCATTGATCCGGAGACGCTCGTTCTGCCGGATACGGACCGGCCTCTGGTGGTAGAAGGGACAGGCGGGTTACTTGTGCCACTGACCCCCGAACTCGCTTACATTGACGTGATCACGCGGTGGCGCGCACCTGTGGCGCTCTGTGCCCGCACGACACTCGGAACGATTAACCACAGCCTCTTGTCGATAGAGGCCCTGCGCGCTCGCGGCATCCCCCTTCTCGGGATCGTCTTCATCGGTGACGAGAATACTGAATCCGAACGCATCATCGTCGAAATGGGGCGTATCCGGCGTCTTGGCCGTCTTCCGCATCTCGCGCCACTAACGGCTGACATGCTGCGGGCGGCCTTTGCCCGCCATTTCAATATTGCCGATTTTCTCGAGGAATCTGCCGGATGAAATCGCCGTCTCCAGTATGGCATCCGTTCACCCAGCATGCTTTGCAATCCGAGGCAACGCTGATTACCGGAGCCGAAGGTGCCTGGCTCGATACCGCCGATGGCCGCGGCATCCTCGACGCCATATCGTCCTGGTGGGTCGTGACCCACGGTCATCGTCATCCGCACATCGTGCAGGCGATCAAGAACCAGGTGGATCGTCTTGATCAGGTGATCTTCGCTGGCTTCACGCACCAGCCGGCGGAAGAGCTTGCGCGTCGCCTCATCGCGATTACGCCGCCAGAGCTTGAATATGCCTTTTTTTCCGACAGCGGATCGACCGCGGTCGAGGTTGCCTTGAAAATGGCGCTCGGCTTCTGGCGACATGGCGGCGAGAAGCGCAGCCGTATTCTGGCTCTGGAAGGCGCCTATCACGGCGATACGATTGGCGGCATGTCGGTCGGTCAACGTGGCGTCTTCAACGCGCCTTACGATCCCCTTCTTTTCGATGTTGAGCGGATTCCGTTTCCATCGGCGGGCTGCGAGCAGGCAACACTGGAGGCGCTGGGCGCGGCATGCCGGAATGGGCCGATCGCCGCGCTCATCGTCGAGCCCTTGATTCTTGGCGCGGGCGGCATGCTGATCTATCCGCCGTGGGTTCTTGCGGAAATGAAGGGAATTTGCAAAGCCCATGGTGTTCTTTTTATCGCCGACGAGGTGATGACGGGATGGGGGCGGACAGGTACGCTCTTTGCTTGCGAACAGGCCGGCGTCACGCCTGATATCGGCTGCTATTCCAAGGGCCTTACCGGTGGCTCACTGCCGTTGGCGGTAACGCTTTGCCGCGCGGATATTTTTGACGCGCATTATTCAGAGGACCGCAGCCGGACCTTTTTTCATTCCAGTTCGTATACGGCAAACCCGATCGCTTGTGCCGCGGCTCTGGCAAATCTGGAGATTTGGGAGAGCGAGCCGGTTATCGAGCGCATTGAGCGCATCGCCGCCTTACACACGGACGGACTTGATCGCTTCCGCGAAGACCGGCGTTTTGCGAATGTCCGCCAGATCGGAACCATTGCGGCCCTCGACATCGTAGCAAGCGACGCTGGTTATATGGCCAGTATCGGGCCCCGGCTCTACCAAAGCTTTCTCGCGCGAGGATTGCTGGTCCGGCCGCTCGGCAACACGATCTATATCATGCCGCCCTATTGCTGCGGTGTCGGTGAACTCGACCTGGTCTATGAAGCGATCGGCGAGGTTGCAGACGAGATTTGATGATAGCATGGTCTATTGACCCGAAGACGAGGAGTGATAATAAGGCGCCTTCCCAAATCAGGAGCTACCATGGCCAAGAAGACAAAGGCGCGCGTGCGCGTCCCCTACACCAAAGAAGACGTTCGCAAATTGAAAGCACATTCAAAGGCGCGTACGCCGCTCAAGAAAATCTCGAAGGAACTGAAACGCACCGAGGGTTCATTGCGCCAAAAGGCATTGACGCTCGGTATCGGATTAGGCCATCAACGATAGGGCGGCAAAAAAGGCGCCCGGTTGGCGCCTTTTCCCTTTTCTTGCGGTGCCGGTACGAACTTCCAGTTGTTTCGTCCGAAGGGAGAATAAAGCCCGGCGACCGACGCGGGAGATCGTGAGGCTTCCGGCGCTGCGGTGTATCTTCAGCCCGCCGGGAGATGATCAGTCACCTAATTTTTCCAGCAAGTCTTTTGCCGCCGTCAAATCTGAACTCCCGAATCCTCCAACGCCTTCCCTTCCTGTCGGGCGTGGCGTTGGCAGGATTGGAACCTGTCGTCCGTGAAGATTGCTGATTACAGGTTGGATCGATCAGGGGATCCGATTCGACGGAATCCCACATCCGGTTTTGCAGGAAAATTGGCCTCGCCACCCAGAATCTCTGGCAAAATCAATCGCCTCAATTTCCAAATTATTCCGCCGCTTCAGGTAACTCGACATTCTTCACGGGAGACGAACTCTGATGCGGCTGACCGCGCAGGTTCCTGACCCAGATTGAAAGCCGATCCATGTACAAATACACGACCGGGGTCGTATAGAGCGTCAGCACTTGTGACAGGAAAAGGCCGCCGACGATGGTGTAGCCAAGCGGTTGCCGAAGCTCCGCGCCGTTGCCGGTGCCGAGCATCAGCGGAACGCCGCCGAGAAGGGCTGCCATGGTTGTCATTAGAATGGGCCGAAAACGCAGCACGCAGGCGCGATAAATAGACTCCTCGGTATCAAGGTTTTGCTCTCGCTCCGCCTGGAGCGCGAAGTCCACCAACATAATGCCGTTCTTCTTCACGATGCCAATCAGCAGAATGATGCCGATAATGGCAATCACGCTGAGGTCCAGATGAACCGCCATGAGGATCAGTAGCGCGCCGATGCCGGCGGATGGGAGAGTCGAGAGGATGGTGATCGGGTGAATCGTGCTCTCATAAAGCACGCCGAGAATGATATAAATGACCACGAGCGACGCTGCGATCAGGAGTGGCGTGCTGGCGAGTGACGCCTGGAACGCCTGCGCGTTGCCCTGGAAGCTCGTCGCGACCGAGGCAGGTTTGCCGCTCTCCCTTTCGAAGCGCCGGATCGCGTCGACGGCTTCGCCGAGAGCGACACCCGGTTTCAGATTGAACGAAAACGTGGCGGAGGGAAACATCCCCTGATGGTTGAGCACGATCGGCGCCGCCTTGATGTTGCTGTTCACAAGCGTGCTGAGCGGGACCTGCTGATTCGTCGATGAACTGACGTAGATGTCCTTGAGCGCCTCGGGTCCGTACTGAAACTCGGGGCTGACTTCGAGGATCACATGGTACTGATTGAGTTCAGTGAACATGGTCGAAACAATGCGCTGGCCGAATGCATCGTCGAGCGTATTGTCGATCGTCGCAGGCAGAATGCCGAAGCTCGAGGCAACTTCCCGATTGGCCGTCACGTTCAGCATCGGCCCGGCATTTTCCTGGTCGGTCGCGACGTCCGAGAGCTCCGGAAGCGTCCTCAGCTTTTCCAAAAAGATGGCGGACCAGTGTTCGAGCTCTGCCGAATCGGCATCGAACATCGTGTATTGGTATAGTGTCTTCGAAAGACGTGCCCCGATGGTGATATCCTGGGCCGGATAAAGATAGAGCGTAGCTCCCTGGATTTTGGCAAGCTCCGGTTTCAGCCGCTGGATAACCTGAAAGGCGCTGGCATCGCGCTTTTCCAGGGGTTTGAGAACGACAAACGCGCGTCCCTGATTCAGTGTCGGCGTCGCACCCGAGGGACCGATGAAGTTGCTGACGGATTCGACAGCCGGGTCCTTTGCCACCGTAGCCATGAGCGCTTGTTGGCGCTCTGCCATGGCGGGGAACGAGATGTCCTGCGAGGCTTCGGCGAGGCCGAACAGCAGCCCGGTGTCCTGCTGCGGGAAGAAGCCCTTCGGGATGGTGTAATAAAGATAGCCAGTGAGAATGACCGTCCCGAACATCACGAAAAGGGTTGCCAGGCGATAATGCAGGGCAACCTTGAGAGTGCGCTCATAGACGTGCAAAATGGCGTCGAAACCACGCTCGAACAATTGATACAGCCGCCCGTGCCGGATATCCTTCTCGCTTTTGAGCAGCCGCGCGCACATCATGGGTGTGAGCGTCAGTGAAATCACCAGCGAGAGTATCAGGGAAACACTGACTGCGACGGCGAACTCACGGAACATCTTGCCGACATAGCCGCCCATGAAGAACAGCGGGATAAAGACCGCGATCAGCGACAGTGTGATCGAAACGATGGTAAAGCCGATTTCCTCGGCCCCCTTGAGCGAAGCCTCCATGGGGTCAAGGCCTTCCTCGAGATGACGGAATATGTTCTCGATCACGACGACCGCGTCGTCGACGACAAAGCCCACCGCGATGGTGAGTGCCATCAGCGAAAGGTTGTCGAGGCTGTAGTCGAGCTCGTAAAGAAGAGCGAAGGTGCCAACCAGCGAAAGTGGCACGGTAATACCTGGGATCACGGTGGCCCAGAAGTTGCGCAGGAAGACGAAGATGACCAGCACGACCAGTGCAACGGTCAGAATCAGCGTGAAGCGCACGTCGGCGACCGAGGCGCGAATCGTCGTAGTGCGGTCGGATGCAATGGAAACCTTGATGGCGGGCGGGATGGAAGCCTCAAGCTGAGGCAGCATCGCCTTGATGTTATCGACGGTCTGGATCACGTTCGCGCCGGGCACGCGCAGGATGGAGAGGATGATGGCGCGATCCTTGTCCTTCCAGCCAGCCAGAAGGTTGTTTTCCGGCGCCGAGATCGCCTGGCCGACATCGCGGATGCGCACGGGTGAACCGCTGCGGTAGGCAATGATCAAGTCGTTATAGCTCTCCGGCTTCAGCAACTGATCGTTGGTATTCAGGGTGAAGGTCTGACGCGGGCTGTTGAGCGTGCCTTTGGGCAAGTCGACATTGGCCCCGCTGACTACCGAACGGACGTCCTCCAGGCTGAGACCTCGCGAGGCGAGTGCCTGCGGATTGACCTGCACGCGAATGGCCGGCTTTTGCTGGCCGCCTATGCCGACCTGTCCTACGCCGGATATCTGCGAGATCTTCGGCAGCAGGATATTTTCCGCGTAGGCGTCCACCGTCGTCAGCGGCAGCGTTTCGGACGTCAGCGCAAGCAGGATGATCGGGGTGTCGGCCGGGTTCACCTTCCGGATGGTCGGCGGATAGGGCAGGTTGGTCGGCAGGTAAGGGCTGGCCGCGTTGATGGCAGACAGAACGTCCACCGCGGCGCTGTCGACCGATCGGCTCAGTTCGAATTGGACCGTCAGTTGGGTAAAGCCGAGCGCGCTGGATGACGTAAGCTGCGTCATTCCCGGTATCTGACTCAACTGTTGCTCAAGTGGAGTCGCGACCGAAGAAGCCATCGTCTGCGGATCTGCGCCGGGCAATTGGGCGGTGATCTGTATGGTCGGGTAGTCCACGTTGGGCAGTGCCGATACCGGCAGAAGGCGGTAGGCGACGAGACCGCAAAGAAACAGGCCGACCATCAACAACGCTGTTGCGATCGGCCGACGGATGAAGGGTGCCGAGATATTCACGGGATTGCCTGCTCGACCGCACTGCGCATATTGGTCTCCTGGGCTGCCTTACCTTCCAGGACCGTCACGTGAGTGCCCGACTGAAGTTTGTATTGGCCATCGACAACGACCTCTTCATTTTCCTTGAGACCGGAGTCGATCAGGGCCTCTCCATCGCTAATCTGCGCGATCTGAACCGGGCGTACCTGCACGGATCGATCAGGCCCGATCGCATAAACGTAGGAACCATTCGGACCCTGTTGCACCGCGCTGGCGGCGATGGTCTGTCCGTGTGGATCGGTCCTCAGCAACAAGCGCACATTGACGAGTTCGCCGGGCCACAGCAAACGCCGCGCATTGGAAAACGTTGCACGCAAGCGGATGGTGCCGGTGGTCTGGATGATCTGGTTGTCTATCAGAAGCAATTCGCCTTCGTCGAGTTTGGTTTTCTCGTCCTGGCTGTAGGCTAGAACCTTGACGGGACCCTTGGACATCTCCTGCTGGATTTCGGGGAATGTCGTCTGGGGCAGCGTGAAAATCAGAGAGATGGGCTGAATCTGGGTAAGGTCGACAAGTCCGTTCGGGTCGGTCGGGTGAATGATATTGCCCTCGTCGATCTGTCGAATACCGGTGACGCTATCGATTGCCGCCGTCAGCCTTGTATAGCTCAGATTGACCTGGGCGTTTTCGATGACGGCCTCGTCGGCCTTGACGGTGGCCTGAAGCTGCGCGAGCTGAGCCTTCTGGGTGTCCACCAGCTGCCCCGTCGCGAAGCCTTTTTGCTGCAGCGGCACATAGCGATCGAGGTTGAGCTGGGCGTTCAGGAGTTGAGCTTGATCGCGATCCCGGTTGGCGATCGCCTGGTCGAGTTGTGCTTGATAAGGACGCGGGTCGATCTCGCCGAGAAGATCTCCTTTGTGAACGGTTTGCCCCTGGACAAAGCTGACCTTCACAAGCGGGCCGGTGATCTGACTGCGTACCACGACGTTGTTGTAGGCAATCACGGTGCCGACGCCACGAAGGTAGATGGGAACAACGCCGCTCTTAACCCTGCCGGCGATGACCGGTATTGATGGCGGGGCAGCAATCTCCCTGGTGGGTTCCGCCTGAGATCGATGCCACAGCGCTGACGCGCCGGCGGTAACGCCCATCACCAATACCGTCAGCAGCAGGGGTCTCTTGCGCATGAATTCTTCCTCGTTGATGATGTTCAGCAGCCGTTAGCAGACCCAGGTCCGAGTAGATTTGCTGCATTTGAAGTTGATTGCCCTATAGGCGCCATTGGCGAGCAGGGGGCTATCGATGGGCCGGGCACGCCGACATTCTGGCTCTCGCCGGGCGTCCCGAGATCGGTCGCGGCCAAAGGAATGTTGGAGCCGTTGACCGCTCCCATCATGGGGCCGTTCAGCACCGACGTCGACGAACCATTGAAGGAATTTGCGGAAGTGTTCGAGCCGCACAACCCCGGCGTTGTGCCCCCTCCTCCTCCACCATCGAATTGACTGTTCGAACTGGTCCCCGTACACGGCATTGGACTTATTCCACTGATATTGAGTTCAGTAGCGCCAAGTGAGATTCCGCTGGAATCGAAAGGTTGTGAGGCGGGGGACGCTGTATTTATTGGCGACGTGACGCCCATGCCCGAAGTCGGACTTCCCTGCGCGCAAGCCGCCCCCAAATTGAACGACCAGATCAATGCCACCAATATGTAAGTACATCGCATAGATCATCCCGCCCCATTCAGCGCCCGCCGCCGCATCATAGTCTCCGGGCGGCCCGCTCCGATCATCACGTTCGCTACAGGAAACATGAAATTTTCGTTAGATTTCACTTAGACATACCGGCACGCTCGCGATGCGCCGGGCCATCCCGGTAGTGCCGCAAAAGGTTCCGGTCGTTTTGCGGATGACCCGATCCGCCGAAGATCCGCCAAGGCTCTGCGAAACCGGCCCGCCCGGCGTAACCGCTTGAGCCGCAACTACAGTTTCATAAAGCTGTTGGCGCCCCAAGCCAAGACGTTTGTCGATGCGCAAAGCGGTATTCCTATGGTAGCGAAAAATAAATCGTACAACTTGAAAGGAACTCCCGGCGTCCGATCGTATTCTGGTACATGGCGGCGTTGGCCACATTGCCATGCAACTCGCCAAATCGATCGGCGCGCGCGTAGCGACGGCCATCGCTTCAGGCCTTTCAACCATCATCGCCGCCGTTTGGCTGTGCGGGCGCGGAGGATGTCTGTCCCCGGGGCGCGCATGATGGCATTCGCGTAAAGCCGGCTCAGTTCAACCGCAGCTCGGTGATGTGCCGTGGATCCGGGCGCAGTTCGTTACGTTCCACGCGCTTGACGATGTCCGTCAGCACGGCATTGGCGCTGCACGAAAGGCCGACCTTTTCGCCCTCGCGCACCACGAAGCCGTTGAGGAATTCGATCTCCGTGCGCCGGCCTTTCTGCATGTCCTGGCCCATCGAGGGACGCTGCTCGGAGGAGGTGCGCTTGCCGTCCCTGAAGCGCTGTTCGTCGCAGGCTCGCATCGCCGCCTCGTCGCCCTCGCCAGCACGCGCAATCGTCTCGGGCGGCAGGTGCAGGATCTCCTCCAGTTGATAGCCGTGCGCCTGCCCGACGCGGATCGCTTCGCTGCCGAGCCGGGTGGAGAAGCGGCGGATCGGCTCGCTTTGCAGCAGTTCGCCGCCCGGAAGTCCGGTGCAGGCAGAGAGCCCGTTGCCCATGACATTGGCGACCAGTTTCGACCAGCGCTCGCCCCACAGATTGCCGGTTACCTTGGCGCTGTCGGCGTAGCCGACCAGGCGGCAGATTTCCTCCGCCCGCTGCGTGACGCGGCCATGCACTTCGCCGGCGCGAAATACGGTGTGCGCTGCTCCGCCCTTGCCGGCGCCGCGGTGGATGTGGCCGGGCTCAGGCAGGTTGACGGTGATGCTGCTCGCAATGCAGCCAAGCGTCTTGCCCCAGCCGACGACGCCGGCGATCGTCTCTTCATTCATGCAGTTCTGCAGCGACACGACGAAGCCCTCCGGCGCCAGATACTGCCGGATCAGCGTGGTCGCCCATGCCGTGTCGTAGGACTTCATGCATACGAAGGCGATGTCGACCGGCGCCTCCTTGGCCAGCTGCTGCGCATCCGTGACGTGCAGCGCGTGCACGGGAACCGAAAATTCCGCGACGTCCCTGGCGTGGGTGACGCGCAGGCCGTGCTTCCTCATATGTTCGACATGCTCGGGCCAGGGATCGATGAACGTCACGTTCTCACCCGCCTGCGCCATATGGGCGCCGGCATATCCGCCGACCGCACCCGCTCCGACGATAGCTATCTTCCGACCCATGCTTTCCTCCCGGCAATCCTGGCAGCCGAGGTTAGCGCGACGGCTGGGCTCACCGCAAATGGTGAACCGCATCGTACCGGGCGCAGGGTGCTATTCGCTTGCGGTGAAGTCGATTTGGATTGGCTTTGCGGCGGAACCTGCGATATTTCACCGGGTTTCATGGCTTTCGCTGGGCGGAGCAACAATGACAAAAATGAGCAATGAGGCCCGCTTTCGCTCCCGGCATGATCAATTTTCCGAGGCTTCCGAATTCGACTACATCATCGTTGGCGCCGGCTCGGCCGGATGCGTTCTCGCCAACCGCCTGAGCGCGGACGGAAAGCATTCGGTGCTATTGCTGGAAGCAGGTCCAAAGGACAGCAACCGCTGGATCCACGTGCCGCTCGGCTACGGAAAACTGTTCAAGGAAAAGACGGTCAACTGGATGTACCAGACCGAGCCCGAACCGGGGCTGGACGGACGTCAGGTGTTTCAGCCACGCGGCAAGGTGCTGGGCGGATCGAGTTCGATCAACGGGCTGCTTTACGTTCGCGGCCAGCATGAGGATTACGACCGCTGGCGCCAGCACGGCAACACCGGCTGGGGCTATGACGACGTCTTGCCGTATTTCAAGAAAGCCGAAAACCAGCAGCGCGGGGCGGACGAATATCACGGCGTCGGCGGGCCGCTGCCGGTGTCCGACCTCGGACATCCCGATTGCCTTTCCGCGGCGTTCATCGCGGCCGCGGCGGAGGCGGGCATTTCCAAAAACCCCGATTTCAACGGCGCTTCCCAGGAAGGCGCCGGCTTCTTCCAGACCACCTCGCGGCGCGGGCGAAGAGCCAGCACCGCGGTCGCCTATCTTCGCCCCGCCATGGCGCGACGCAATCTGAAGGTCGAGACCTCGGCTTTAACGCAGCGCATCCTTTTCGGCGGACGCCGCGCGGTCGGCGTCGAATACCGCAAAACTGGTGGCGCACCGCTGATCGCGCGGGCGCGAAAGGAGGTGCTGGTTTCAGGCGGCGCGTATAATTCGCCGCAACTCCTGCAACTCTCCGGCGTGGGGCCTGCCGAACTGTTGCGGCAATACGGCATTGACGTCGTGCTCGACGCCCCCGGCGTCGGCCACGACCTGCAGGATCATCTTCAGGTCAGGCTGGTGACGCGTTGTTCGCAACGCATTACGCTCAACGATGTCGTCAACAGCCCGATCCGCAAAATCCTGACCGGCCTGCAATATGCGGCATTCCGCACCGGCCCGCTGACCATCTCCGCCGGCACCTCGGGCGCGTTCCTCAAGACCAGTCCGCGGCTGGCGACACCCGACATCCAGATCCACTTTATTCCCTTCTCCACCGACAAGATGGGAGAGAAACTGCATCCGTTTTCCGGATTTACCGCTTCGGTCTGTCAATTGCGCCCCGAGAGCCGCGGTTCGCTGCGCATCAAGAGCGCCGATCCTTCCGTGCCGCCGGCAATCCACATCAACTATCTCGCCACCGAAACCGACCGCGCGGCCTTCATCGACGGCATCAGGATTTTGCGCAAAATCCTGGCCGCGCCTGCGCTCAAGCCTTATACGGTCGAAGAGGTCTATCCGGGGCCCGACGTTACCAGCGATGAGGACGTGCTGGGTTACTGCCGCCGGACCGGCGCCACGGTATATCATCCGACGTCGACCTGCCGGATGGGTAACGATTCGTTCGCCGTGGTCGATCAGCGGCTTCGTGTTCGCGGCATCGACGGGCTGCGCGTGGTTGACGCCTCGATCATGCCGGACCTGATGTCGGGTAATACCAATGCGCCCACCATCATGATCGCCGAGAAAGCCTCCGACATGATCCTGAGGGATGCGCGCTAGCGCTTACGATATCGAACGGAGTGCAATCAGTGGCAATTCGAATGCGGATCGGCACGCGCAAGAGCGCCATGGCGCTGGCGCAAACCGGGGAGATCGCCCGGCGGCTGAAGGCGGCTGCTCCCGATATCGATGTCGAAATCGTCAGGTTTGAAACCACCGGAGATTCCGACCAGACCAGCAAGCTTTTGCAGCACGGCGGCAAGGGCGGCGCATTTGTCGCCGAAATCCGGAAGGCGGTGATGTCGGGCGAATTGCAGGCCGCGATGCATTCGCTCAAGGACATGCCGGGCAATGAAGATACGCCAGGTCTCGTGATCGGCGCTACGCTGTCGCGGGATTCGCCGGCTGACGTGCTGGTGATGCGCGAAGATTTGTCGGTCGACGATCTCCGGCGCTCGCGCGGCAAGGGTTTCAAGATCGGCACCAATGCGGTGCGGCGCGCGGCCTATGCGCGGCGGCTGTTTCCGGAGGTCGAGATCATTCACTATCGCGGCGCCGCCGACACCCGGGTGCGAAAGCTCGACAACAGGGAAATGCAGCGGCTGCCCGATGGCGGCGAGGCGGGTCCGGCGGACGCGCTGATCATGGCGCGCTCCGGGCTAGAGCGCGTCGGGCTCGCCAGCCGGGTGGCTTATGAATTTTCGTTTGCCGAAATGCTGCCGGCGGTGGGGCAGGGCATCGTCGCGGTCGAGTGCGCGTCTGGTGACTGGCAGACGCGGCGCATTTTATCCCTCATCAATGACGCCGCCGCGCATCAAAGCGCCGACGCCGAGCGCGAGGTGTTGTGGATCCTTAACGGCCACTGCAACTCGCCGATCTCAGGCTTTTCGACCATCGATGGCGGCCAGATGTCGCTGACCGCGGCGGTGCTCGATGAAGCCGGTGGCCTGTTCATCGAGGCTTCGCGCTGCGGCCCCGCCGATCGACCCCGCGAACTCGGCCGCGCGGTCGGGCTCGAACTGCTCGCCAAGGGCGCGGCTGAAATCATCGAGCGCAGCCGGCCGAAATAGCGTGAGACCCGGCGGCGGATAATGACGACGATAGATGCGGATATTGATCAGCCCTTATACCGCCGCACGCGCTTGATCATCTGCTCGACATGGGCGATCGGGGTTTCCGGCAGGATCCCATGGCCGAGGTTGAAGATCAGCCGTCCGCCTGCGAAATTCGAAAGCACGTCGTCGATGGCGAGATTCAGCGCCGCGCCGCCGGCGATCAGCGCCAGCGGATCGAGATTACCCTGGACGGCGACGCGGTTTTGCACCCGCTCGCGAATCAAGGATGGTTCTGCCGTCCAGTCGATGCTGACGGCATCGACCCCGGTTGTGGCGACATAGGCCGGCAGCAGCGCGCCGGCGCCTCTGGGAAAGCCGATGATCTTCGCGTCGGGCGCCTTCGCGCGTACGCCGTTGACGATGCGGCGGGTGGGCTCGATCGACCAGCGCTCGAATTCGCGCGGCGGCAGCACGCCGGCCCAGGTATCGAAAATCTGCAGCACGTCGGCGCCGGCTTTGAGCTGCCCGAGCAGATACTGGATAGAGTTCTCCACCAGCACGTCGATGATTTTGGCGAACGCGTCGGGATGGCGATAGGCCATGATTCGCGCCGGCGCCTGGTCGGGTGTGCCCTGTCCGGCCACCATGTAGGTGGCCACCGTCCATGGCGCTCCGCAGAATCCGATCAGCGCGATGCTGGGATCGAGTGCGCCACGCACGCGGCGCAACGCCTCATACACCGGCTCAAGTTTGTTGAAGTCGGCATCCGGCGCCAGCGTTTCGACTTTTTCCGGCGTATCCAGCGGATCGAGCCGGGGGCCTTCGCCGGCATCGAAGCGCACCGAACGGCCGAGCGCGTAGGGAATGACAAGAATATCCGAGAAGATGATCGCGGCATCGAAGTTGAAACGCCGGATCGGCTGCAAAGTAACTTCGGCGGCGTATTCCGGCGTGAAGCACAGATCGAGAAACCCCCCCGCCTTGGCGCGCAACTCACGGTATTCCGGCAAATAGCGGCCGGCCTGCCGCATCATCCAGATCGGCGGTATCGGCTGCCTGCGGCCGCAAAGCACTTCGAGCAAGGGTTTGGTGGTCCGGGGCAATCGGTATTCCAGGGCTTGTATTCCGGGGCTGTCGGCAGCGTTTTCCTGGCCCCTGATACACTGGCGGCGGGGAATTGGCCAAGCCGGAGGTGGAACCGCCTGATATCCGGGGGCGTTATCAGGCCAGGAGGCGCCAGATGGCCAGAAAATTCGATCCCGCGGCGCATGACAAGCATGCCGCCCACCCCCGCGAAGCCAGTTTGTCCGACCGGGACACGCACGCAAAATTGGAAGCCGGCCTGATCGACAGCTTTCCGGCATCCGATCCGGTGAGCGTCACGCAACCGGCGCCGACGGAGCGCGCCGGCGGTCGCGAAAGCGCGTCGCGATCACGACCGTGAAGTGGTCAGGGACCATGGTCACAGGGATCGCGACAATACTGGCGGCTCGCAATCTTCAGTAGTGCGGCGGCGGTTGTTCGTCGGCATCGCGCGCACGAGTTTCGGCCAGCCGCTCGCTCAAATCCGCCACCTGGCGTGCCAGTCCGTCGATCTTGAGCCACTGCGCGGTAATGGTCTTGTTCAGCGTCTCGATGGTTTCGTCCTGAAACGTCAGCCGTGTCTCAAGTACGTCGATGCGGTCGCCGAGCGTGCTGAGGTCATTCATCGCAATCCTGTTCTGCAGAGCCCTGTTCTGCTCGTCGTTCCCGCAACCCATGGCCGAGCGCGACGCGGTCGTCGAATACGAAGCATTCGCCGCGCCAGCGGCTCTCCGCTTCAGGCACGGCTTCCAGATATTTCAGGATTCCGCCCTTGAGGTGATAGACCTGCGCAAAGCCGCGCGACAGCAGATAGGCGCTGGCCTTTTCGCAGCGGATGCCGCCGGTGCAGAACATCGCCACCCTCCGGTGCCTCGCCGGATCGAGATGGCGCGCGGCGAAATCCCTGAATTGCCCAAAGCTTGCGATGCCGGGATCGAGCGCACCCGCGAATGTACCGATCGCAACCTCGAATGCATTTCGGGTGTCGATCACGAGCGTTTCCGGCTCCGCGATCAGCGCGTTCCAGTCGGCAGGATCGACATAGATGCCGACTCGCCGCGTCGGATCGGCCCCGACGTCGCCGAGGGTGACGATCTCCTTCTTCAGCCTGACCTTCAGGCGCCGAAACGGCATCGCCGAGGCTTGCGAGAATTTCAACTCGAGATTGTCGAGCCGGCCCCCTAACAGGGCGCCTTGCCGCAATTCTTCAATCACGGCGGCAACCGCCTCGGCGGCGCCCGCAAGCGTGCCGTTGATGCCTTCCTGCGCCAGGAGCACGCTGCCCTTAAGCCCGAGGCCCGCGCAAATCGCCCGCAGCGGCTCGCGCAACTCGCGGAAATCGGGCAGTGCTGCGAATTGATAGAAGGCGGCGACCTGGCAGGACATCGCCGTGGTTTATCAGCAGGGTAGGGACGCGATCAACACAACTGTGTCATATACCGAGTCGTCCCGGCGAACGCCGCACGACATTGAGGGGATGCATCCTCAACCATTGCCCAGCTTGGGCTGAATGTGCCATGTAGCCCGGCGCCCGATACGGGCGGGTTAACCCGAGAAATCAAGAAATAACGACAGAGTGAGCAATCTGGCATGAGGAATTTCCATCTCGCCGGCCGATCGACGGTCCACGCAGAGAACGCGATGGTGGCGACGTCGCATCCGCTGGCCTCGCTGACGGCGATCGAGGTGCTGCGTTCGGGCGGCACCGCCGCGGA
>Ga0116129_1001134_pt1 | contig 15143 bp, 10 predicted proteins | sample June2015DPH_17_2_FD_89732 | JGI IMG/M metagenome (GOLD analysis project Ga0116129, IMG submission 89732) | Peatland microbial communities from SPRUCE experiment site at the Marcell Experimental Forest, Minnesota, USA - June2015DPH_17_10 | ecosystem: Environmental > Terrestrial > Soil > Wetlands...
ACGTCGCGTGGGTCGATGAAAAGAATCCTCCCGTTGCTCTTGATTGCAATCTTGATTCCGAGGCTGGAGGAGTACTGATGTGTCATTGCCTTCAGATGTGGCAGAAACTCAATCAGCTTTGCCGCACGCTCGCTCGCTGTTCTACGGGAGGCAAAGTCCAGGGCCTGATTCACGCGTTCCTCTGAAAAAGGTTTAACAATGTAGTCCACGGCATGTTTTTCGAAAGCGGCCAGAGCATGCTCGGCGTGTGCGGTTACAAAGACGACAGAGGGCAAGGGTCGCTCGTAGTGTTCCAGGCGAGCTAAGAGCTCGAGCCCAGATAGCTCGGGCATGCTTACGTCGAGCAGCATCACGTCATAGTTGATTTTGGCCAGACGCTCTCGAGCTTCGATGGCATCGTTTGCGGAATCGAAACTCTCGACATCGACCCTGGCAGTCAAAATCTGCGCCAGAGCAGTGCGGGCTAGAGGTTCGTCGTCGACGATGAGAACGCGCATAACGAATTCTTTCTAGTGGACAGCCTGGACTTGGTGCGCTTCAGCGCTGACCTGCCGCGAGCTCAAAGCCGGCAGCGACAGATATACGGTAGCCGTACGGCCCTCGGAAAGCTCGAGGCGCAGACTCGCGTCACCGGAATAGAGATACTTGAGACGGGCTTCAGCATTGCGAAGTCCTAATCCCGTTCCGTTGATGGTTCTGCCGCCAACACTGTTGCGTACCTTTAGGATGAGGATCCCCGGAGTTGCACTCGTCTCAATTGCCATCCAACCGCCCTCGCGCGATGAAGCAACGCCATGTCGAATTGCATTTTCCGCAAGCGGCTGCAGGATCATTTGCGGCACCAACATGCGGCAAGTCTCTGGAGCTACCAGCCACTCGACTTTGAGCCGGCTTCCGAGACGCATTTTTTCAATGTCGAGGTATTCCCTCACAAACTTCAATTCGTCCTCCAGCGGAACCAGATCCGAACTATCGCGCTTCAGCGCTTTCCTCAATAAATTCGATAACTTTATGATCATGGCCTTGGCGCTTTTGGCGTCCGTGTCGATGAGGGTTACGATTCCATGGAGGGTGTTGAAAAGAAAATGGGGATGGAGTTGCATCTTGAGAGCTTGCAGTTCACTGGCGGCGAGCGCCTGCTGATACTCGTACTTCTCGCGCTCCTGTCTCTGCAAACGTTTCAGGTAGTTGTAAGCATGGGCCGTCACAACGACCGCAATGAAGATGAAGGTCTGGTCGGCAAATCCGTACCGGATCATCTCGATCCAGGATTGAAAAGAGCGAGGCAGGTGCTTATGAAGCGTGTCATCGTAGGGAGGAACCAGCACCCAGAGTATGCTTGCGTAAAGTAACACAAAGGGCACCGCTCCAAGGCTCCAGAGCAGCACATAACGAAAACGACGATTGGAGAAACTGAGATACTTCCCGACCAGAAAAAAAATCGGCGGCGTCCAAAAGGCTAGGGCCAAACCTCGAAGCGCCACCTCGACCAGCAAGTCGAGCAACCACGACCAAAGATGTTGCCGGTTGAGCGGTCTGTACTGCAGGCCCATCAGCAACGCGAACCCGCACCAGAACGCAATCGACATGATGTAGGCTCGGACGATTCCGCGGAGTGGCGGCGAATTCATGGCGTCATTCTACTTCGTTGAGAAGACCAGTTCTACGTTCAAGGTCTACAGAGGCGCGTTGCCGTAGGCGGATCGGCAAACGAACGGCAGTCACTGCGACCAGGGTTAGCCGTTCCTCAAATTGATGTACTTGGCAATGTCGAACCGTGACTCACCTTGCGGCTGGCAGCTCATAGGCCAAATCTCCTCGACTGTGCCGTAGCCGCGGTCATGCGCTGCTTTCGAAACTGCACAAGCTTTAACTTCGCGCCAGCGCCAACAGCTTGGGAAATATGCCCCCTCGCAGAAGCAATGGAGTGTGCATTCTTCCGAAGAACCTGCACCGGTGCGCACGAGATACGCGCCGTTGCTGTAGGGGCTGAAGCCAATCAGGTAACAGGTGTGGCATTTGGGACATTCCACGCAATGGCGAATACGGAAAGACATTTATCTCTAATTTGCATCCGTGCGGCCAATAACGATGGCGCGGTATGCGAGTTTTAAAAAGAATGACGAAACCAGGGAAATCAGGGGTGACATTACAATGCCCTGCAACGGACAAACACCCTTCGAGGTCGAGTGCGAGTCAAGCTATCGCTTACATCCAGGTGAAAACACATCCCAGTTATGAAAAATGCGAATCTCGCGCCAGAGTTCTACTAAAAACCGTAAATTCATAAACAAAAAAGATCGAGCCGGCCGGAGTAACGGCACTAATCGTAACTCCCGCTCTCCAGTTCAGCTCGCGGCTGCGGTAAACGGCTTCCTTGAGCAAGTCATCAACTCTCGCAGCCTCCCCGCACTGGCTGGCTGCCAGCAGTTTTCATTCACGTCGGCACTCACTGGATGCTCTAAGTACTGCGGAATTTGGCTTATCTGGTTCGGATCGTCTAACCCAATTCCGACTCCGAAGCGAATGAATTGCTCCACATAGCCGTACGGCGAGAATTCCAACCACTTGCACAAGAAGCACGGGATCCCGCGGATGGCGCATTCCATCGCCACGGTGGAGAGTATGGTGATCCCAAACCACGCCATTGCGAGAAGGTCTTCGGTGAGGGGGCCGCTCACGAGTTGCGTTGCGCCCCTCTGCTCGGCGGAAAGAATCCGAAGCAGCGTGCTGCTCCGTTCGCGTTTACTTTCGGCAGGATGCAACTTCACGATTAACTTGCGCCCGGTGGATCGCGCGAGATCGGCCAGCCGAGGCAAAATATCCTGGTAGAACTCCTCCGCACGTCCACCCAACCCATCGCTCGCTTCCGAGAGGAAAAGAATGCACGGTTGAAATCGCTGGCGATTCGAGTCGCGGACTCTATTCCAATTTGGCGGAAACGCCGGCGCGGCGATCTCGATTCTCTCCGGAGGCACGCCGCACTTTCGTACCAGATAATCTTCCTCCATCTTTCCCTTCACCCAGATGGTGTCCCCATAGCTGCGCTTGAAAACATAACGGCCATCCAGCGCTCCATGGTGGCAAGCAATGTTTGGCAATCCACGCTCCCGCGCCAGGAACAATGGAATACGCGTGTAAGGATTGCTGTCATCGGCACAGAGTACGGCCTCAACCGGTTCGGTATCGAGAACATTTCGCCAAGCGTCCCGAACTTCGAATCCGTGGCGGAAGCGCTCCGGAAAACTATCCAAATATCCCAGCCGGTTGAGGATTTCGAACTCCGGTATTTCTGCGAACCCCTTCCGTAAGGACTGCCAGCGGTTTTCAATCTCCGCATTTTCCCCGCCGCGGTCGCGCGGCGAGGCATACGAAGAAAGCCACGCGGCAGCCACATTTCGTGGGAGATTTTTTATCCAGCCGCTTCGCCGCGTGGTGACCAACAGAAAGTTCTCTTCGGGAAAGGTGTTGGCATAGGACACGCCGGTTCGCGAGACATTGATGTACGCGGTCGGCAGCAGGACCACGGGTTGCGCGCAGGGCTCGCGTCTTCCCGTCAAGCGCCCACGGAACTGCTGACCGGAATCATACTTATCCCAGAATACGTCGATGATCTGTGATGAGGAAAGCCTCCAGAACGCGCGAGCGTAGCGCCCCAGCCCGATTTTTAGGGCGCCGTGACGAAAGGGAAAAACAGTTACGCGTTTTGCCAGCAAACCCTGCAGAAGCCCGGCATGGAGACCGGGACGAGAAACATACACTTCATCATCTTGCCCAAGCGTCTGAGCAAAGCGCTGCAGCAGGATCACCGCCTCCATCTCGTCGTGCAGGAGCAGTGACATAGTCTCCCACCAGTCCAACCCATGGGAGTCGATCAGACGGCCGCAGCCGTGTCCCAGCAAATCGCGCACCCGGCGGAAATCGTCGAAACCGTTTCGCAGAGAGCCGAGAGTAGTTACCGGACAGCGAAATTGATGGGTCCAGCGGTCGTAGGTATTCGCTCCGCCCAGCCCGATATCTACGATGTGGTCCCATCGCTGTCCAGCCCATGGGCCAACTTCGGCGGTATCGAGAGGATCAATCAGAAGGAATTTCACGGGGCTCACTGGAGGGTCAAGTCGTCATCCACCATCAGGCATTGTACGCGTTGATTATTGCAGTGAGTCGCCGATCTTCGATGGGGAACGCGCTACTGCCACCATCAACGCCGAATTCAACAACAATATGCTCCAGACGAAGCACGGCGCGACGATCCATGTCTGCCACCAGAAAGAGGCTGCAGCGTAGCTGAGGTGAGGTGAGGCTCCAGTCGGAGCTGCAAGGAGTGGACCGGAACCGACAAGCCGAGTAATGAGGATCTGCAAGTCGCCTAACCCGTGGCTGCTGAACTGGTAAAATAATGCAACCAGGTTGGTTTCGCAGGCTGCTAGATTTGTATCAATATTGCGAAGGGAGGGTCCGCGGATATGCAACGCAAGAGTCTGAAAACTGAGAGGTGTCCGGTCGCCCGAACTTTAGATCTCATCGGAGAGTGGTGGTCCCTCCTCATTCTGCGAGATGCCTTTCACGGAAAGAAGCGTTTCAGCGAATTCCAGCAGAGTTTAGGACTCGCAAAGAACGTGCTCAGTGCTCGTCTTCGTAAATTGGTCGACAACGACATTTTAGAGATCGTTCCTGCATCCGATGGAAGTGCCTACCACGAGTACGTATTGACTGAAAAAGGTAACTCCCTCTATACGATTCTGGTGGCTTTGCGTCAGTGGGGCGAGGCCAACCTGTTCAAGCCTGGAGAGAAGTACCCCACTTTAGTCGATCGCAAATGTTCGCAACCGGTTCAACCCTTAGAACTCCGATCGAAAGATGGCCGCTTGTTGAAGGCTAAAGACGTCCAGCTATTGCGGTAACGCAGCCTCAATCAATGCTGTGTACCGACCCATCGGCTGACGCTCGAATCATGGCGTCAAGCATCGGATGAGTTCTGACTCCCTCTCTAAAGCTCGGTGCCTCCTGTGTTCCGGTGAGACGATCACTTGCATACGCCGCATAAAGGTGAGCCAGGTCCTGGACGCTGACGTCCAAAGTGGAAGCCGGAATTCTCTGATAGCTGGCCGGGATCGGAAGGGTCTCGAGCGAGCCTCGATCTCCGCGGGCGCCCTCAATAGGTTATCTTCCACGTTCCCGAATGATTTGGTATTCCAAATCTTCAGATCACCCTCAGTACCGGTGATGTCGATCTGGAGTCCCGCATTGTTGCGCTTCCCACCCTCGATCTGAATTGAAAAGAGTGCGTCGTCTTCTTGGGGAATGACTGTCCACTTGCGGTGAGGGTAAGCGTTGGAAATTGAGTTGCTACCACGGCACTGACGGTCTTCGGCTGCCCGGCGACATGGAGGAGCATGTCCAGGAAGTGTCCGCCATAGATCGACAAGACGTGAGAGAAGTTTGCCGCAGGAATCGTCCAATCGAGCGATGGAGGCCTCTGCTGACCGAAATACTCCATGCTGACGTGCATACGCCCAGACCGCAGCTTGCCGACATACGATGGGACCACTCGTTGCCGGCCGCTCAACACGAGGAAAGCGGGTCGTCCGTCGGAGCCTCGGACGAGCCTCTAGAGGTTAATCTCACCCACCTGCTTATTGGCTCCAAAACCATCACCGGCGAGATCGTTGGTACCGCAATCGATGAAGACGACACGCTGGACTTCAGCGTGCTCCAAGGTATCCGCCCGATGGTCGAGACCATTCCTCTTGAGGAAGCTCAGGCAGGATACGACACAATGATGCGGAACGAAGCCCGATTCCGTATCGTCCTCACCATGAACTAGTCGCAGAGTGCAACGTCATGCCAATGATGCCATGACGTTGCACTCTGACTCGATGCGGTTGCTTTATTATACCGAATATGCGACGATGCAATATCGGTTGCTTTACTAAACCAGATCAAGGCGGGATTATAGCGATGCGATTAAAAGGGAAAACGGCACTCATTACGGGAGGTAACAGCGGCATTGGATTGGCAACCGCGCGTCTCTTCGTCTCTGAAGGGGCACAGGTAGCGATCACGGGAAGAGATCAAACGACATTGGACGCGGCCTCTCAGGAACTGGGTCCCAACGCGGTCGCATTTCGATCTGACGTCGGCAACACTGCTGAGCGAGAACATCTCTTTAGCGAGATAGCACAGCATTTCGGCAAACTCGACATTCTGTTTGCGAATGCGGGCGTCTCGAAGCCGTCTCCGCTCGGGAATACGACAGAGGAGGCCTTCCAGGAGGTCATTCATATCAACCTGACAAGCGTCTTCTTTACGGTGCAGTCTGCACTTCCTCTCCTGCGCGATGGAGGTTCCGTTGTCTTGAACGGTTCTGTGATCGCCACACTGGGGCAATCCGGCTATTCAGCCTACGCCGCGAGCAAAGCCGGCATTCGTGCGCTCTCCCGCACCCTCGCCGCGGATCTGGCGCCGCGCGGCATCAGAGTCAACGTCGTCGTCCCTGGGGCCACGACCACCCCGATATGGTCCCGCCGACCGGATCAGCAGGCAGGAAGCGACATCGCAAAAGCCAGAGCGGAGCGAATTGCGAATCGGATACTCCTTGGGCGGTGGGGTGAGGCGGAAGAGATTGCAAAGGCAGTCCTGTTTCTCGCCTCGGATGACGCCTCGTACATCTCCGCAACGGAGTTGGTCGTGGATGGTGGATCGACTGGATCGCCGTTGAGTGGTCCAGCGTCTCGCAAGTAAATATCTCAGTTGGACAATCAGACAACCGCCCTTGTCGGATACAGGGCGGTTGTCTGCAAAGTGTGTTAGCGAAGGGTCCAAGACTATGAAGGAAGAAGTAGTGCCGTGGGAAGCCGAAGCTCCTGATGCCACCACCTCCAGAGAGCGGGCATCGCATTTCCGAAATGAGGACGCACTCTCCTCCGCTGTTCGGAAGAAGAGTGCCACACGGGCCGCGCTTCTGACTGCTCCCATCGTATCGACGATGGCTAAACTCGCCCTTCCGACCATCGCTGTTCTGGCTGCTCAGACACTCGTCGGGATCGCCGAAACATACTATGTCGGACTGATTGGAACCGACGCGTTAGCGGGAACAGCGCTTGTGTTTCCGTTCTGGGCAATGATGGCCATGATGTCGAACGGCGGCATAGGTGGTGGCGTGTCATCAGCGGTAGCCAGGGCTATCGGCGCACGTCGCCATGAGGACGCCGATGCGCTCGTATTTCATGCACTCGCGCTGGCCGTCATCATGGGAGCCACCTTTTTCGTTGGTGCGATTTGGATGGGGCCTGCTATTTATACGAAACTAGGTGGCAGAGATGACGCGCTTCGGGTGGCGCTACGCTATTCCAGGTTCATGTTCGCGGGCTCAATCCCTATCTGGATTGTTAACCTCTTGTCTGCTGCTCTTCGAGGGTCGGGCAATGTGCGAGTTCCTGCCCTTGTGACTCTGATTGGTGCCTGCGTGCTGATTCCATGTTCCCCTGCTCTGATTTTCGGTTTTGGACCTATCCCCCGTCTCGGCGTAGGAGGTGCCGGTGTTGCCGTTGCGACGTACTACACGATTGCCTCGCTAATTCTGATTCGCTACATGATGAAAGGCCGATCCGGCCTCGTGCTTCGGGTGGTTCCCCTTGAACGGAGACTCCTCCGGGATATTCTTCGAGTGGGGCTTCCCGCGGCAGTTTCCACCATACAGACGAACCTGACCGTCATCATTGTCACAGCAGGTTTCGGTTTGTTTGGAATCGACGCCCTGGCCGGGTATGGCATAGCCTCGCGTCTCGACTATCTAATTATCCCTCTGATGTTTGGTCTTGGTACAGCCATACTCACGATGGTGGGGGTCAACGCAGGCGCAGGCCATTTGCAACGTGCGAGGCGGATCGCATGGACTGGTGCCATCGTTGGAGCCACCCTACCGGGTTTGATTGGTTTGGTCGGCTCAATCTACCCATTGCTCTGGTTGCATATCTTCACGCATGACTCGTCAGTTCTCGTTCCGGCAACGCTCTATTTGCGGCATGTTGCTCTTGCCTATGGCGTATTGGGCACAGGGCTTGCCCTTAGCTACGCGTCACAGGGGATAGGACGCGTGGCGTGGCCCTTCGTAGCAGGAACCGTGCGGTTGTTGATCGCCGGCGCAGTTGGCTGGTTAGCTGTAACTCACTTTGGGGCCAGCTTAACAACGCTATCGCTGATTGTCACCGGCGCGATTGTGGCCTATGCGCTCATCTGTATGATTCCCATCCTGACTGGAGGATTTCACAAGCCAGCGAAGACCGGGTAATTCCTTCATCAAACGTGGCGGATCGCTGTATGTGGTGGTGGTATTTACACCCAGAGCGATGGGACTGCGCCGATGCGCTGTCGAGCGTCCGTTCGGTATCATCCAGTTCCGTATTTCAAACATCCGTGCCGACGTTGGTCACGCGTTCCATACAACGTCCTAACGAGGCGGTTCAATGTTTCATTTCTTAAGTGAAGCATTGATAACTGCGGGAGGGCGTCAATTTCTAGTGAATCCAAGCTCGTCGGGTGGGTGGGTATGGCGCCACTTCCGCCGGAAGCGGCGACTCCCAGGGCGGGAAAGACCGGCGCAAAGAAAGGGGCCTGCCGGTTCGCAGGCTCCTAGAAGAGAGTGCAATGACTAGGCGGCTTTCGCCTTCTTGGCAGCTTTGGGTTCAGGGTGCGCCCCTCCCGCCAACCCAAGATCGAAACACATCTACGGGGGTCGCGCATGAGGTCGCCGTTCTGTTCGCCGTAGTGACAGACAGAGATGACGGGAAGCCCACACGAGCCGGATTCATCGGTCGCTTCGATGACCAACGCCATATAGGGCGGGTTCTCGATCTGGAGGGAGAGGCCGTGGTGCCACCCCTCCGGCCTGTTTGAGAATTGCGAGGATGGTTTTCATTACGCCACCTGCGCCAGTTCTGCATCGGGCATCGCCGCTTGTTCTGCGGTCGGCGGCTGCAATGCGGCAAGTAATGACAGCGGAGGTCTGCTCCACCACTTCCAAGCTCTCGGCCAGCAAGGAAGCATTGCCGCGGTATAGCTGGATGTAGTCGGCGGAAGCGGTGCCGACTTTCAGGCCAACAGCCTTGCCGACCACGAACGCAATCGACTCGGCCTCTGTCTCGCGCACAACTTTGGTAGTGGTGGTGCGGCGTTCGGCGTGCTTCAACAACTCGTGGGCCAGTTCGTGAACGAGGGTCGAAAACTCCTCGGCCTTCGATTGTCCGGCAAGAGAGCAATCCTGCCGCCGTAGCTCACACCTAACGCGGGCTCGATCTTCTCGGTAAAGACAAGCTCGATGCCTTGCTGCTCGATGAAGGACAGAAGACGGTCGCGATTCTCACCCACATCCCCGCTGGCCCCTGCCTGGCGGGAAGTTCCACGCCTTCGGTCTGCGACACATCGAAGACATAGGTATTCCGAAAGCCGACAACCTTGCGGGTGTTCTGCTTGGTGATGTCTTTCTCGGCCTCGGCATCGGGCTTGCGTAACTTCGCAATTTCACCCGGAAATTCTCAGGCGCGGCAATCCCTAATTTCGCCCATTGTCCCATCAGCCGTTAGTTAAGACCAGCTTTCGTTCTGGGCGGATTACTTCCCGTCTCTCGGCCACAATGCCAGGAGAGACTACCAATCGCACCGAGGATAAGAGGGGCGACTTTGAAAGCTCAGCGTGCCGCGCCCTGTGCTTGCTGCTGCCCTGATTCCAGAGCCACGTTCTTCATGTTGTCATCGGGAATTCGGTCGATCAGCAGCGCGAACGGATCGATTCCTGCCTTCTCCGGCAACCGGGCTGCTGTGAACGTGAAGGTGGAATTGCGCTGCGTGATGTGCATAAGTTGGCGGTAGAGCGTATCACCGTATTTCTTCCCGCGTGCAGGCTTGGCAAATGCCCCGATGTCGATCCAGTCATCCACGGGCACTTCGGTTTCCTTGCCCGTGGCGTCGGCCTTGAATTTGCGGGTTTCTACATTGATGGTGACGTCGTATTTTCCGTCCGGGCGCTTCACTGCCGTGGCTTCGAGAGTGCGATTCGAGAACAGCGTGATGTCTTCGAACAAGTCTTTGATCAGGTATTGCAGGTTGGGTGGAGTCACGTCCCGCAAGGCATCCACCAGAGCATAGGACGTGGGATAAGGTGGAGGCGCATAAGCGTACTCCTGAATTACCTTACGAAAGGCTCGATTGACGGCATCTTCGCCGATCATCTCCTTCATGTAATAGAGCACCACGCCTCCCTTCGCGTAGTGAATGTAGCCCTGCCCGGACTCGACGGTAAGGAGCGGACGTTCCTTGAGCCGCTCCTGGCCGCGGGAGCGCAAGTAGTTATCCATCTCAAGCATTAGAAATTTCCTCATCAGATCCCGGCCATACTCTTTCTCCATGACCATGAAAGAGGAGTATTGCGCCAAGGTCTCAGAAAGCACGGTCGCTCCCTCCATGTCGGCGCCGATCACTTGATGCGCCCACCACTGGTGCGCCATTTCGTGGGCCACCACGTAGAAAACGGCATCGATGTCGTCGGGATGATTCAAATTGGCAATGAATCCGATGGATTCAGAGTAAGGCATGGTCCCGGGGAATGCCTGGGCAAACGTGGCAACGCGGGGAAACTCAATGATGCGCGCTTCCTTGTGCTCGTACGGCCCAAAGTTCTTGATGTAGTAAGCCAAGGACTTCTTCATGGAGTTCATCATCCGGGGAACATTCCAGGGTTGTTCTTTGAGGTAATAAACCTCGAGCTTGATCCCGTTCCACTCCTCGCGCTCCACTTCATAGCGGCCGGACATGAAGGAGTAAAAATTCGGCGAGGGATGATCGAGTTTGTATTCGAAATAGCGGCGGCCATCCTGCTGCCATTCGCGCACCAGCGATCCCGGGGCGATGGCGATCTGATCGGGCGTCGTGCTGATGATGGCGCTAATGTCGACCCAATCTGAGTGCCCCGGGATGTAAGTGTCACTGCAGTCGGCAGTGCAGTTGCGTTCCAGGGCGGGCATGAGGTCAAATTCTGGAAGGCCAAATTTCTTGCGCTCCACCGCATCGCTTAGCTGGCGAAAGTAGTTATAGCCGATAATGGGGCTGCTGTTGAAGAACGTACCGTTCTGCACGATATCTGTATTGCTCACATTATTCTCAAACCCGCGGTTCTTGCTCTTCACGGTGAAGCGCAGAGTGCGCTCTTCGCCGGGCTGCAAGGGTGGGATAAAACGATAAATGCGATAGGACAGGCGCGAGTCCTCCGTAGTGAGCGCGGCTCCGGGAATTTCAATGGAGGTGTCGTAGAGCGGGTTGAGTGAGAAATGAATTTCGTCCAGGGGATGGGAGTAGGGATTGTAGATAACTTCATCGCCGCGCATGGTCGCGTTGCGGGTCGAGGGGAAAATGTCGATAGCATACTTCACGCTGCGCACGCGCGGCTGCGGCAGTTTATCTAATGTCTTATAAGTCTTCTCATAATCGGCCTGGACGCGGTCCACATCTTTGGGGCCGAGGAGGCGATTCAAGATTTCGGTGTTGTACCAGATCCAGCCTCCGCAAACGACAAAGGCGAGCAGAGAAACAGCGGCGGCGGCTTTCCACCCGGAACCAAACCGCAAGGCTGCGTTGCGGCGGCGGGTCCGCCATCGTTCCTGCTTGCCACGCGGCCAGAACATGACGGTGGCGATGGCCATGAGCGCCACAAAAAGCAGCCAATAGACAGTGAACCAGTTCCACGCCGAGCGGTAAGGTGCGTCGCCGAAGAAATCGGAGTAAATTACGCGTGGCCGGGCCGCAAATTGAACCAGGTTCGTGGCCACGTTCAAGGGCTTCCACAGCAAACTGTTTACGGAATAGAAGGCTATGAAAATGAAATATCCCACGTACTTGTTGGGCGCCAGGGCCTGGATAAAGAATGCCAGAATCGCCATAAGGACAAACCATGAGGCGTCTCGCACCAGCAATTCGTGAGCATAAAGGCCGAATTGGAAGCGATAGTAGCCATGGGCTGCCTGCACGACGATGCCGGCCAACAGGGCCACGGCCTGAATCACCATGAGCATGGAGACGAGCGTAACCAGCCGCGCCGCATAGGACACCCACTCCGGGGTGGGCGTCGCGTCGGCAATTTCGTCCAGGCGATCGTCGCGGTCTTTCCAAACCAACGCGCCGGAGAAATAAGTGATGATGACGATCAGAAAGAAATCAAGAGTTCCTCGAATCAGCTCGATCACCCAGTAGGTAACGGGAAATGTTTGCACGGTCTGATTGCCCTGGAACTGGGTCGCTTGCAAGGCCAGAGCCAGAGTGCAAATCATAGTGGCGATCATGACCACTACGACAAAGGCCGTGTTCTTGGCCATCCCTCGAAAATGAATTCTGAACGACCCCAGGAACTTTGCCCATGGCGAATCTGCCAGTTGCAGATAGGGCGCGGGTGTTACCGCCGGAGTTATGGCCGGTTGTGCGCCAGGTTCAAGCGCTTTGGTTTTCGTCCGCCTCTCGGCAAAGCTGAAGCGGGAGTAGGCGAGAGCAAAAGCCGCGCACCCGGCTCCGAGCCAAATCAAACGGTTCCAAAGCAGTAAGCCACTGAAGCTGAGAGGAAGAATGTTCTTGTCGGCCACCGTCCAGTACTTGGTGACCACGAGAAACGCATTGACGGCAAAAGGGTCGAACAGAGATCGAAGACGATCCCACTGCGGGCCCTGCAGCAGCGATAAGGCCACAGCGCGGCCGGCCAGCAGGAGAATCGCGGCAACAAAGGGCGCGATGTCCCTGCGCCACACCACCGCCGCGGCAAACAAAATCGCGGCTGTGAAAAACGTGTCGGGCAAGGCGAACAGCAAAATGCCCTTCCAATGCGCGGTCCAGATCACCGCCTCCCAGCGTTCGCGATCCGCCCAGGGCATGTATTTGGCCAGCAGAATGCCAAGAGAAACTCCCAGCATGGGTATCGCCGAGACCAGGGTGGCCCCAAGAAAGCGTCCCCATAGAAAGTCGCGGCGCCGTACGGGCGTCGAGAACATCATCTGGTGGGTGTTGTAACTAAAGTCGCGGAGAGCCGCAAAATTGACAAATACGGCCGTCATCAGCAGAGCGAACACGCCCATGGCCGCGTAAAAGGATGCAATCGTGAATGGCGCATTCCGGTAAATATTGGAGAGATTCAGTTCCGCCATGACCTCATCGGAGCCGATCGCAGCAAAAATCAGCAGACCAACGACGAACAGGAAGATCCACAGCATCCAGGAGCGGAGCCAGAAACGAATTTCAAACCACGCGATACGCCAGAGCATAATCGTCTTCTAATTCCACGAACGAATTTTGGTGAAGAAAACGTCTTCCAGATTGGGCGCACTGGGAGCAAATCCCCCGCTGAGGGGCGAGGCGCTATAAACGTGGAGCAGAGGACGCCCGCCGACGAGCTTGCTGGAGACCACTTGGTAACGCTGCTCGTAACTGGCCAGTTCGGCTTTGGCGATGGAAACTTGCCAGATTCGGCCATTCAATTGAGCGATGGCATCCTGCGGACGCCCCTGATATAGCACCTGGCCGTTGTTGATAATCGCCGTGCTGGTGCACAGATCGGTTACGTCTTCCACGATGTGAGTGGAAAGAATCACGATCACCTGCTCGCCAATCTCAGCCAGTAGATTGTAAAAACGGTTCCGTTCTCCGGGGTCTAAACCTGCAGTAGGCTCGTCCACAATCAGCAGTTGCGGATCGCCAATCAGCGCCTGGGCAATACCGAAGCGCTGGCGCATGCCTCCGGAAAAACTGGTGAGCGCCTTCTTGCGGTCGTCGTAAAGGTTAACCCGCTTGAGCATCCACGCGACCAAGTCTTTTCGCTCCTTGGCTTTGGTGACGCCTTTGAGCAGAGCGATGTAGCTGAGCATGTCCTGCGCGGAGGTGCGAGGATAAACCCCGAACTCCTGTGGCAGGTAGCCGAGGCGCTGCCGTAGTTCGTCCTTTTGCTTCAGTACATCGATGTCACCGAGCTTGGCGCTACCGCTGTCCGGCTCCTGCAAAGTTGCCAGAGTGCGCATCAGCGTGGATTTACCGGCGCCATTCGGGCCGAGCAGTCCATACATGCCTGCGGGAATGGTTAGGGAGACGTTATCCAGCGCCTTAACCCCATTTTGGTAAGTTTTCGAGAGGTTCTCAATTCGAAGTTCTATGCTCATGTCCCCAATCCTGCGACCCCGGAGGTAAACGCATTATTGTTGGCGTACCGCGTTCAGCGGATCGATACCTCGATGTCCCCCATCGTGCGCCTGGCGCCGGCATTGCGTCAAGTTCACAATACTCAATACAAACTTGCATACGATGCAATATTGAGCTAGCCTTGGTTCGAGTGAGGCCTGATCATGTTTGCGGAACTCAAAGCTCTGGTTGCCTTGGCTGAGACCGGCTCGATGGAAAGAGCCGCGAGTGATCTGTACGTTACGCCTTCAGCATTCACTCGAAGGATTCAGCGATTGGAGGACGAACTGGGTGTGGTGCTCCTTGACCGGCATTTCAAACCGCCAAAGCTGACGCAAGCGGGATTCGAGGTTCTAGAGAAGAGTCGCGCCATCCTTTCCTCCCTGAGCGAATTGAAGGCATCCACGTCTGGAAACACGGCGCCAGCAGGTCCTTTTCGTTTAGGTATCTCGCACGCGGTGGCTCAGCGAGACATATCTGAAGTCATTATCGAGCTTGGCAGGCAATTTCCACTTCTCCAACCCAGTATCTGCAACGACATCAGTTGCCAGTTGTTGGCGCGCCTTCACCTGGGCGAGCTGGACGGGGCAATTGTGGTTCTGCCGGTCGACACGGTGCTGCCGCAGGACCTGGAGGGAGTAACGCTCTCGCTTGAACCAATGCGGCTGGTGCAAGCCCGAACCCCGGCCCATCGAAAATCGAGATGCGCAGAATTCTATCGACGAAATTGGGTTCTTAACCCGGCCGGATGCCTGGTGCGAGAGGAGTTGAAGACTCGAGTTGAACGGCTGGGTGCTCCACTCATGGTGGCCGCCGAGTTGCACAATCCGGACTTGCAACTCTCGCTCATTGCCGGGAATGTGGGTGTGGGAATGTTACGAGCCAGTGTTTTACGGACACACTCGCTGCGCACTCGACTGAGCATTATTGAGCATCCGA
>Ga0116129_1001135_pt1 | contig 15128 bp, 11 predicted proteins | sample June2015DPH_17_2_FD_89732 | JGI IMG/M metagenome (GOLD analysis project Ga0116129, IMG submission 89732) | Peatland microbial communities from SPRUCE experiment site at the Marcell Experimental Forest, Minnesota, USA - June2015DPH_17_10 | ecosystem: Environmental > Terrestrial > Soil > Wetlands...
ACGATTTCCGCCGTAGACCAGGTGCGTATGGCAATCGATCAGGCCCGGCGTGATCCACATGCCTTCGGCGTCGTGTATGGAAATGTCCTGCGCTCGCGCCAGCCGGCGCCCTTCGGCGGCATCACCGAGCCACGCGATGCGCTCGCCCTTCACCGCCACTGCGGCGTTATCCAGGCTCCCGTAGGGCTGAGTGCCCGCCATCGTCGCAATGTTCGCGCCGATCCACACCTGATCCCAATCGTTGTCCGCAGATTTGAGCACATCGTATGATACCGGGATGGCTATCTACCGTATGCAGTCCGCCTATTTATCTGGAGGATGGACTCATGACGTGCTGGTCGCAGTCTCCGCTGCCGGGATCATCACATCGATCGAGACGAGTGCGAGCGAGGGCGGGAGCGCGGCGCCAGACCTAAGGAGCGCGGCGCCGATCGAGCACGTTCCGGGCCTCGTCATCCCGGGGATGCCGAACGCGCACAGTCATGCGTTCCAACGCGCCATGGCGGGCAATGCGGAATTCCGCTCCTCCGCGCGGGATAGTTTTTGGAGTTGGCGCCAAGCCATGTATGGGCTCGCGGATCGCATCGGGCCGGAGGCATTGCGCATCGTCGCGACTCAGCTCTTTGTCGACATGCTGAAGGCGGGTTATACCTCAGTGGCGGAATTTCATTACCTGCACCGGCCAAGCGGCGCTAAGCAGTACGCGGGCGCGAATCTGTTGTGGGAGGCAATCGGCAACGCGGCCGACACGGCCGGCATCGGCTTGACGTTTTTGCCCACGCTATATCAAAGCAGCGACTTTGGCGGTGCGGGCCTGAAGCCGGAGCAGGCGCGCTTTGCCTTGCAGACCGATGCCTTCTTGCGGGCCATCGAAGAGCGTGTCGGCGCCGAGCGGCGCGGCGGCGTGAGTACGCGGCGTACCGGCGCCGCATTCCACAGTCTGCGCGCAGTCCCACTCGATCAGCTGAGGCAGGCCGCCGTTGCCTTGCGCGCCATCGACTCGAACATGCCGGTGCACATTCATGTCGCCGAGCAAGCCCTCGAAGTGAGCGCCTGTCAGCGCGCCACAGGCCGACGCCCCATCCAGCTGCTCCTGGAGCAGGAACTGCTGACACGGCATTGGTGCGTGGTGCACGCCACGCACGCCACCGCGCAGGAGCTACAAGGTATTGCCGCCGTCAACGCCGTTGTTTGCGTTTCCATCAGCACGGAGGCGAATCTGGGCGACGGGCTGTTCGACACCGCGCGCTTTTTTAAAGCCGGTGGCCGGCTGTGCATCGGCTCTGACAGTCAATCGACCGTGAATCCAGCCGAAGAACTACGCTGGCTGGAATACCAGCAACGCCTGCGCAAGAAGCGGCGGGTGGTCCTCGCCACTAAAGACGAATCGCACGTCGGCACGCGGCTGTGGCGTGATGCTGCCGTGAGCGGCGCACAGGCGATCGGCCAGGCGGTTGGCGCCATCGCGGTCGGGCACCGCGCGGATTGGCTGGTTCTGGATGCGTCTCATCCCACGATGGCCGGCGCGGCGCCGGGCGGTGCTTTCGATCGGCTGCTGTTTGCGGGAGCGGATAAGGCCATCCGCGACGTCATGGTTGCCGGGCGGTGGGTTGTCAAGGATCACCACCACGCCGCGGACAATGCACTTCGAGGAGATTTTACCCGCGCAATGAAAGACTTAGCCGAGGGTTGACCTATCATGAGCCTTCGCATTGAATGTCCGGCCGCTTTCGCTCCCAGAGGAATCGCATGCTTGTGCCCGTAAAGCCCAGAAACATCCGCGCCCCGCGCGGCAACTCCTTGAGCGCCCGAACCTGGATGACCGAGGCGCCGCTGCGCATGCTGATGAACAACTTGGATGCCGAGGTCGCGGAAAATCCCGCCGAACTCGTGGTGTACGGCGGCATTGGGCGCGCGGCGCGCGACTGGAATTGCTACGACCGGATCGTCGAGACGCTCAAAACCCTCACGGAGGAGGAGACCTTGCTGGTGCAGTCGGGCAAACCGGTGGGCGTATTCCTCACCCATGCCGATGCACCGCGCGTGCTGATCGCGAACTCCAATCTCGTGCCGCACTGGGCGACGTGGGAACATTTCCACGAACTTGATCGCAAAGGATTGGCGATGTTCGGCCAGATGACCGCCGGTTCGTGGATTTACATCGGCAGCCAGGGCATCGTGCAGGGTACATACGAGACATTCGCCGAAATGGGGCGGCGCCACTTCGGCGGCAACCTTAGGGCTAAGTGGATTCTCACCGCGGGCTTGGGTGGGATGGGCGGGGCCCAGCCGCTGGCTGCGACCATGGCCGGGGCCAGCCTATTGGCCGTGGAATGCCGCCAGAGCCGTATCGCCAAACGCGTCGAGACCGGCTACGTCGACGCCGAGGCGCGCAGCTTGGACGAGGCGCTCGCCATGCTCGAGACGTCGAGAAAGAGCGGCAAGCCGATATCCGTGGCACTGCTCGGCAATATCGTCGATGTGCTCGACACGCTGCTCGAGCGCGGCATCAAGCCCGATGCGCTCACCGACCAAACCTCCGCGCATGACCCGGTCAATGGCTATTTGCCGCAAGGTTGGTCGGTCGAGCAATGGGACGAGCGCCGCACCGCCGATCCTGCCGGCACCGCGGCGGCTGCGACCGCGTCCATGGCCAGGCATGTCGAATGCCTGCTGCGCTTCAAGCGCATGGGTTTGCCGGTCTTCGACTATGGCAACAACATCCGGCAAGTCGCCTTCGATGCGGGCGTTGAGCGGGCTTTCGATATCCCCGGCTTCGTACCGCAATACATCCGGCCGTTGTTCTGCCGCGGGGTCGGCCCGTTCCGCTGGGTAGCGCTCTCCGGCGATCCGGAGGACATTTATAAGACCGACGCCAAGGTCAAAGAATTGATTCCGGATGATCCGCATTTGCATCATTGGCTCGACATGGCGCGCTCGCGAATCCGTTTTCAAGGATTGCCGGCGCGCATTTGCTGGGTGGGCTTGGGTCAACGTGATCGCTTGGGACTGGCATTCAATGAAATGGTCAGCAACGGCGAGCTTTCCGCCCCCATCGTGATCGGGCGCGATCACCTGGACGCCGGGTCCGTCGCGAGCCCCAATCGCGAAACGGAAGCGATGAAGGATGGCTCCGATGCCGTATCGGACTGGCCCTTGCTCAATGCCCTGCTCAACACGGCGTCCGGTGCGACATGGGTGTCGATTCACCACGGCGGCGGCGTCGGCATGGGCTACTCGCAGCATGCCGGCCTGGTCATCGTCTGCGACGGCAGCGAAGCCGCCGCGAAGCGCATCCGGCGCGTACTGTGGAACGATCCCGCCACCGGGGTCATGCGTCACGCCGATGCCGGCTACGAGGACGCGATTGCCTGCGCGCGGGCGCAGGGATTGAAACTGCCGATGATCGAGCAGCCGTGAGCCGCATCCTTAAGATCGAGGCCGGGGCGATATCGCTCTCGGCCCTGCGGCAAATCCACGCGCAGCCGACCGCCCTGAATTTATCGGCGCAGGATCGCAGTCGAATCGCGCTGGCCGGGGCGCTGGTGGAAAAAATCGTCGCGACGGGCGAGGCGGCTTACGGCATCAACACCGGATTCGGCCTGCTCGCGCAGACGCGCATTCCCAACGACCAACTCGAGCTGCTGCAGCGGAATTTGCTGCTGTCACACGCGGCGGGCGTGGGCGACGCCCTGCCCGATCCGGTCGTCCGGCTCATACTGGCGCTGAAGATCAATGCGCTGGCCCGAGGTCATTCCGGCGTCACCATGGGACTCGTGGATGGATTGCTCGCCTTGCTCGAGCATGAAGTGTATCCGGTGATTCCCGCGCAAGGTTCGGTGGGCGCATCCGGAGATCTCGCGCCTCTGGCACATTTGAGTGCTGTCCTGCTCGGCTTGGGCCAGGTACGCGTCGGCGGCGCGCTGCTGCCGGCGAGCGAGGGCTTGCGCATCGCCGGTCTGCGGCCGATCAAGCTGCGCGCCAAAGAAGGCCTCGCCCTCATCAACGGCACGCAGGTATCGACGGCCTTAGGCCTAGCGGGACTGTTTGGCGCGGAGGATGTATTTGCCGCCGCGGTGGTGGCGGGCGCCATGTCCGTCGATGCATTGAAAGGCAGCGACTCCCCCTTCGATGAGCGCATTCAACAAGTTCGCGGGCAACCGGGTCAAATCGCCGTGGCACGCGAGTATCGAGAATTGATCGCGGGCAGCGCCATTCGGGCCTCGCATCTGGATTGCACGCGTGTCCAGGACCCTTATTCCTTCCGCTGCCAACCCCAGGTGATGGGCGCCTGCCTGGATCTGATCCGCAATTGCAGCGTGACGCTCGGCATCGAAGCCAATGCCGTGACGGACAATCCGCTGTTGTTCACCGAGGCCGGAGAGGTGCTCTCCGGCGGAAATTTTCACGCCGAACCGGTGGCATTCGCCGCCGACACATTGGCGCTGGCGATTGCGGAGATCGGCAGTCTGTCGGAACGCCGGACAGCCGTGCTGGTGGACCCAAAAATGAGCGGCTTGCCTGCGTTCTTGGTCAATAACAGCGGCTTGAACTCCGGATTCATGATTGCCCAAGTGACGGCAGCCGCGCTCGTGTCGGAGAATAAAAACATCGCCACACCGGCCAGCGTCGATTCCATTCCCACGTCGGCGAATCAAGAAGACCATGTGAGCATGGCCACCCACGCGGCGCGCCGCCTGAGCGTCATGGTCGACAATGCAGCCGCGGTGGTCGGGATCGAATTGCTCGCTGCCGCCCAGGGGATCGACTTTCATCGGCCATCCCGATCATCCCACCGCCTCGAAGAGGTCCATGCAGGCATTCGTCGGGATGTGCCCTTCTACGCGGCGGACCGCTATCTCGCGCCTGACATCGATGCGGCGCGGTCCTGGGTAAAATCCGGGCGCTTCGGCGCACTGTTGAAAAGAGTCTTACCATCGAGGTCCGAGTCATGAAATTGTCCGGGATATTGTTGATTTTCGTCTGCTGCTGGTCGGGCACGAGCCGCGCCGCCAATGTGAATATCGCCACATTGACGTGTGTGAAATATCAGAACGAAGTGATCGCGGCACCCAATCCCGCCCCGGGCTCGGATCCCATCAATACGATGATGTGGTTGTTCGGGTATTCCGTGGCGAAGTCCGGCGCCCATGTGATGTATGGAGACGCCTTGGCCAGCTTCGGATTCGCGCTGGACGCGGAATGCAAAGACAACCCCGCGGAGAGCCTCTTGGAGGCGCTCTCCGCCGTGAAACCCAACACGAAGAATCCGATGGACTTGACGGAGTTGGAATGTCAGACCTTCGCAGCCCGCCATCTGGACCTGGTGAAATCAGATCTCGAGAGCGCGAACACCATCATGATGTGGCTGTACGGATTCGCTGTCGCGAAAGCCGGCGGCCACCTATTCGATGCCGACGCGGTCGGCACATTTGAATCCGCACTCATGGGGGATTGCCAGAAGAACCCCGGCCGAAGTCTCTTCGATGAGCTGACCGGCGTTAAATGGGGGAAATCGAAGAGCCCGTAGCCTGCCTGAGATGCAGGCTGGCAAATTGATCCGCCAAATTCACCTGCATGGGGAAATCCGCGCGACCCGCCGGCCGGCCGACCTGGTCGTGCACTCGCTCCAAGGCGAGTCCAACTCTCTTGGGCGTGCCTAAGTCGGTCCAGCCGCAGTGCGGGACGGCGAGCACCTTGAGCATGGATTCTTTTCCTTGGAGCACATCGCTGGAAAAATCGAGGCTGCTCAAGGGTTGGTAGACCGCTTCCAGGGTGGCGCCCTCAAATCCGCGCATGGCGGCGATAGTGGGGGCAAACCTGTCATCGAAGAGACTGAGCAATGCGCCGGCCGAAGCGGCCATGATGAAGACATTCCATAAAGCGCCTTGATCGAGGAGCAGGCGGGCGCGAATTTCACCGGGCTTCTCGATGAACCGCAGGACACCCACCGCTTGATCATGCGATCGAGACGCCGGCAGTACGTAGCCCAGCTCGGTATCGGGCTCATCGGGTTCGACGCCCAGCAGATAGATCGATTCACGGTCGGACTTGGCGAACTCCGCCACCCGGCGCAACGATGTCGCCATGATCTGTTCGTCGCGCAAGTAGTGATCCGCGGGCAACACAACCACCGTGGCGTCCGGATCCCGCCGGGCGATTCGCAGCAGCGGCAAGAGGATGCCGTACGCCGTGCCGCGATTGAGCGGCTGCACGATGATATTTTCTTCCGGCAGGGAACTTAGCATCGGCGTCCACCATTCGCGATGCTGCTCAGCCACCACGGCACAGACTCTCTGCAAGGGAGCCACCGCCGCGGCGCGTTGCAGCGTGTCTTGAACCAGACTGGCTCCTCCTCGCAAAGAACAAAATTGCTTCGGTACGACGACGCCTTGGCCGTTGCGGGTCAGCCGGTGCAGTCTGCTTCCATCGCCTCCGGCCAGCACCAGTGCCCATGTGTTGAAGCGATCTTTCATGACGTCCTTCCAGTTATCCGGGCATGATCCCTCCGGTTGTCGCGGCTGGTAAGCACCACGGGTCCTCAAGGCTTGTAGGAATCTGCCGATAGCGCCGCGCTAAGACCTTTCCTACGGCTCATCGCTCGGTGCACCGGTGCCGCCGCACGCGCGGCCGTGCTCAACTGTCCCCATGAGCGAGATAACGGCAAAAGAGGTGTTCATTGCAGCGGCGGGGGTTACGGGGCTCTTCCTCGTAAGTTCCACCATGGCCGCACCACCGCTGGCCCGCCAGCAAGCTCAAGCGCATCCCCAGAACTCGTCTCAACCCGCGGGCCAGCATTTGGACCTGCGCGCTCCGGCGCCGCCCGCCGAGGCTGCCGAGAAGAGCGCTGTGTTCCCCTCCATGGGCAACCCGCGCCGGTCAGCTTCTGCGGAGCAGGTCCCGCTCCCGGCACCGGGCCCCGACGGCATGCGAAACCGGCTGGGCGTCCAAGATTTCATGCGGCACGTGCATCAGGAGGGGTTGCCGGTGGCCCGATTGTACGAGAGCAAGTCGGCGCTGCTGCACCTGGGCTTGAGTCCAAGAGGCAAGCCAGGCCTGTGGCTGGTACAAAAGGTCCATTGAAAGCCCACGATCGATGACCATCATCGATCGATGTCCGAGGACCTGTGCCGTAGCCATGCCCCTATCTATGCCCCTGCGAATTCTCTACGTTGAGGACAACGAAATCGTGCGCGAGGTGACTGCCGAGCTGCTGGCGCAGGATCAGCGCCAGATCGTGGCGTGCGCGACCGCGGAGGAGGCCCTCGAGGAGTTTGGAAGGAACCCGTTTGACGTGGTCATCACGGATGTCAGCCTGCCGGTCATGTCGGGCATCGAGTTGGCGCGCTGCATTCTCACCCTCAAACCGCAAATGCCCATCATCATTGCGTCGGGCTATGACCTGGATTTCGGAATCGAAAACTGGGGCGCGAACGTCCGCTCCATCATCAAACCCTTCGAAGCCATCGAAATCGAAGCGCTCATGCAAAAATTGATCGGCGATCAGGCCTTGCCGCGCGGCAGCCGCACATAGAACGCCGTCTCGCCGCCGCCGGTTTTCACATCGACCACGCCGCCATGCGCCTGGACGATCTGAGACACGATATATAGCCCAAGCCCGAGCCCGTCGCTGCGTCCGGATTGGCGCCCGCCGCCGCGAAAGGGATCGAACAGATGTGCGAGTATGTCGGGCGGAATGGTGCCCGCGTTCTTGACCGCTAAAAGCACGCTGTCTCCCGTCGTGCCATCGAGCTGTACTCCCACCGCAGAGGCCGGGCTGCTGTGCTTGAGGGCATTGCCTATCAGGTTCGACGCCACTTGGGCAATTCGCTCGCAATCCCAGTTGCCGTCGAATTTTCCTTGGGTTTTGGCCGTAATCGTCCGGTCCGGCGCCGCGGCCTGGTGCTCGCGAAGCACGCGTTCCACCAACACTCTAAAATCCGCCGGCTCGTGTTTCATGGGGATGCCCCCGCCGAGCCGCGCGCGGGCGAGATCCAGCATATCTTCGATCATGCGGGCCATACGGTTGCCGCTCGCGACGATGCGAGCGGCCGCATCCAGCGCAGCCTTGTCGCTGCTGCGCCGCTCGAGCAGACGGGCCGAGGCCAAAATAGCACTCAATGGGCTGCGCAAATCATGCGCCAGTAGGGCGCTGAACATTTCATTGACCCGCAGCGTTTCGGTCCGATCGGTGAGTTCCAGCGCCATCAGCTGGCGCTGCCGATAGAGCTGAAAGAACACGTCCGCCTTGTTTTTCAGGATATGCGGTTCAATGGGCTTGTAGATAAAATCAACGGCGCCGGATTCGTATCCTTTGAATTGGCGGTGCCGCTCGCGTGCACCCGCCGTGACAAATATCAAGGGTATGTGCCGGGTACGCTCGCTGCCGCGCAACAGCTCGGCGAGTTCGAAGCCGTCCATGTCCGGCATCTGCACATCGAGAAACGCGAGTGCGACGTCATGGATGAGAAGCAGCTCCAGCGCCTCCAGCCCTGAGCGCGCGGTCAACACCTGCACATCGTCGCGGGCCAACAGCCCGGAAAGTGCGAGCAGATTCTCTTCCAGGTCGTCGACCAGCAAACACTTGATCGGTGCCAATGCGGAGGTATCCATGGTTCAGTTCACTCCGCGGCTCGGCAGTGCGTCCAAGGTCCGCAGCATCGCGGCGATTTCATCCAGCGTCAGCACCCAGTCCGCGGGCCGCAGCTTCAGCGCCGACAACGCCATATTCGGCGCTTGGGCAGTATCGGGCCGCTGCACGACGGTAACACCGCCGGCGTCGTGGACTGCCGCGAGACCCGATGCCCCATCCTCGTTCGCACCCGTCAGAATGACGCCCAGGAGCCGATTCTTGTAAATATCGGCCGCCGATTCGAACAACACGTCGACCGAAGGCCGCGAGTGATGCACGAGGTCGTCGGCGGAGAGCGAGAGCTGCGGGCCCCGATCGATAAGCAGGTGATAATTGGCCGGCGCAAAGTAAACCGTACCCGACGCCACCGTCTCCTTGTCTTGAGCCTCGCGGACCGGCACGGCGCATTTTTTCGAGAATATGTCGGCGAGCATGCTCGGTTGGTCCCGCGGCAAGTGAACGACGATGAACACCGGCGGCCGCAAGTACTGCGAGAGCGCGGGAAGCAATACGTTGAGCGCCTCTATGCCTCCCGCAGATGCCCCGATGACCACCGCATCCACCCGCCCTTGCAGGCTCATAGCTCCGCCCGCCTCTGAAAGATTTTCTGGGCGGGCACGAAATCCAAAAAGGCGCCCGCTTGCGAGGAGAAGCGAATCGATTCCTTGGCGCCTATTCCGAGGAACCCCTGGCGGCACAAGGCTTCACGAAACAGCCCGAGAGCGCGGTCCTGCAGCGAGCGATCGAAGTAAATGAGCACATTGCGGCAGGACACCAGCTGCACTTCCGCGAATACGGTATCGGTCGCGAGACTATGATCGGAGAAAACGATGTGATCTTTCAGTAATTTGTTAAAGACTGCGCGGCCATACGCCGCGGAGTAGTAGTCCGACAGCGAGGTGCGGGCCCCTGACCGGTGATGGTTCGCCGTGAAGCCCGCGATGCGCTGGACCTCGTAGACGCCCGCCGCCGCCTTCTGCAGCATCCGGGCGTTGATGTCCGTCGCGTAAATGAGCGTCTTGGACAACAGGCCTTCTTCGTGCAGCAGAATGGCCACGGAGTACGCCTCTTCCCCGGCGCTGCATCCGGCCACCCAGACCTTGAGCGACGGATAGGTACGAAGCAAGGGCACGACGCGTTCGCGCAGCGCGCGGAAATACTCAGGATCGCGGAACATCTCGCTGACTTGGACGGTGAGAAAATCCAAGAGCGCCGGAAATGCCGCCGGATCGTGCACCACTTTGTCTTGCAGCTGCGACAGGGTTTGGCATTCGAATCGGCTCATCGCCGTCTTCAACCGCCGGCGCAGCGACGCCGACGCGTAGCCGCGGAAATCGTAGTGATATTTGTGATAAATGGCGTCGATCAGGAACTCGAGTTCCCTCTCGAACTGCGCGCTCGCCGTTTGCGCAGCAGTTACTTCGGCATCCATACGCGCACCAAAGAAAGCAGCTTCTCGACGTCCAAGGGCTTGGCAATGTAGTCGTTCGCGCCCGCCGCCAAGCTCTTCTCATGGTCGTCCGCCATGGCCTTGGCAGTGAGCGCGATGATGGGCAGGTTTTTCCATTCGGGGCGCTTGCGAATCTCGCGCATGGCGGTGAGGCCATCCATCTCCGGCATCATGATATCCATGAGGACCAGGTCGATCCGCCCGGATGGCTCCGGCCAGGAGCGCGTCAGGACATCGAGTGCCTCGCGCCCGTTGCGTGCGATGAGCACGGTAACGCCATTGGGCTCGAGCAAGCTCGACAAGGCGAAGACGTTGCGGACATCATCCTCCACCACCAGAACTCGCCGCCCTTCCAGCATGCTTTCCCGGTGACGCGCCGATTTGAGCATCTGCTGATGCTCCGGGGGCAATTTTGCCTCCACCTGATGCAGAAACAGCGTGACTTCATCCAATAGGCGCTCGGGAGAGCGGGCGTCCTTGATGATGATGGATTTGGAGTAGCGGCGCAGCCGCTGCTCCTCCTCGCGGGTCAAGTCCCGGCCGGTGTAGATGATGACCGGCGGAAAGGCGATGTCCTCCTGCTGCGACATTTTCTCCAGAAGATCGTAGCCGCTGTAGTCCGGCAGATTCAGATCGACCACCATGCAATCGAAAGTCGTGGTCTTGAGCTGCGCCAGCGCATCCCCCGCACCCGCCACTGCCGTGATTTGTACATCGGCGTTGCCCAACAGATGCTGGATGCTCTCCCGTTGCCGCGGATCGTCTTCCACGACCAGGACATGCCGTAGGTTTTGCGAAAACTTCGCCTCCATACGGCGCAGTGCGTCGATCAATTCTTCGCGCTTCGCAGGCTTCAAGGCGTAACCGAATGCGCCCATTTCCAGCGCCTCGCGTCTGTAGTCCGAGATCGACACCATGTGAACCGGAATGTGACGAGTGTTCGGGTCGCGTTTCAGCCTGTCGAGCACGCCAAGTCCCGAATGATCAGGCAGGTTTACGTCCAAGATGATCGCGCTCGGCAGAAATTGGGCGGCCGCCGCCAATCCGTCGCCGGCGGACGCGGTCGCGACGCATTGAAAACCCATTTCGCGCACGAGATCGCGCAAGATCATCGCAAAGGAGGCATCGTCTTCCACCAGCAAAATGGTCCGGCCGCCGGGCTTGATCGTCTCGCGGTCATCGTCCGTGACCGGCGCAGCGAGTTTTCCCGATGCGGGTTTTTTCGGTGCAGAGCCCCCGGGCAGCTCGTGCGTCCGCGGCTCTCCGGCAACGCGTGCACCGGGCGTGAAGGCGACCGGTAGCGTCAACGTGAACACGCTTCCGGCGCCGGGCGTACTCTGCACCATGACCGCGCCACCCAGCAACGCAGCAAGATCGCGCGAAATCGACAGACCCAAGCCGGTACCGCCGAATTTTCGATGGATGCTGCCGTCTGCCTGGCGAAATGCCTCGAAAATCACTTCTTGCTGATGCGGCGCGATGCCGACGCCGGTATCTCGAACGGCGAACGACACCGAGCCGGCGTTGTGCGAGAACACGCGCAGCGCGACCTCGCCTTTCTCGGTGAACTTGAAGGCATTCGACAGCAGGTTCTTGAGAATCTGGCCGAGCCGCTGCTCATCCGTTTCAATTTGCTCCGGGGCACCCTGGTCGATCACCCATGAAAAGCGCAGGCCGCTCTGCTCGGCGGTGGGTTCAAATGTCTTGGCCAGCGATTCGACGATGCTGGGAATGGACACCCGCTCGGGCGTGAGTTCCACCTTGCCGGCTTCGATCCGCGACAAATCCAGCACGTCGTTGATCAATCTGAGCAAGTCATTGCCGGCCGACTTGATCGTCTGCGCATACTTGACCTGCGTTGGGGTCAGGTTGCCCTCTTTGTTGTCAGCCAGCAGTTTGGCGAGTATCAACGTGGAGTTGAGCGGGGTGCGCAGTTCATGGCTCATGTTCGCCAGAAATTCACTCTTGTACTCATTCGCCCGCTGCAGCTCGTCCGATCTTGCGCTCAAGACCTCGTGCGCCTTCGCCAGCGCGTCCTTTTGATGCTGCAGCAGCTGGGTCTGCTCCTCGAGCTGCGAATTGATTTGCTCGAGTTCGGCTTGCTGGATCTGCAAATGTTCCTGCGATTCCCGGAGCGCCCGGCCCTGCTCTTCGAGTTCCTCATTGCTGACGCGCAGCTCCTCCTGGCCGGATTGAAGTTCTTCCGCCTGCTGCTGCGTTTCCTGCAGCAGTTCCTCGAGGCGCTGACGATCCTTGGCGGCGCGCACGGCGACGGCAATGGATTCGGACACGCGCGCCAGCAGTTCACGCTGCTCCGGATCGGTGGCGCCGAAGAATCCCAGCTCCAGTACCGCATGCACCACCCCGTCAATGCCGGCGGGGACCACCACCAGTTCATTGGGAGTGCCCTGGCCTAAACTTGAGGAAATGGGCAAGTAGCCGGGTGGAACCTCGCGCAGCCGCAGGGCGCGGTTATCTCGGGCGGCCTGTCCGACGAGGCCGTCCCCAGGTCGAACCGTCTCGACCGAGGCCTCCGCAGGCAGGGCATAACCTGCGAAGCGCCGATAATGGCCGGCTTCTGCGATGTAAACCGCCCCCACCTGGGCCTCGACGAATCTTGCCAAGAAGCCCAGTAGATTGTTACCGAGCTTGTCGAGCGATTGGCCCCCTTGCATCTGCTCGCTCAAGCCCATTTGTCCGGAACGTATCCAGGCCTCCGCTCGGCGCGCGCGAAAGTCGCGCGAGGCCACAACGGCCGCACCGGCGATCAAGAACAGCAGCACTGCGGAGCCGCCCAATGTCACGGCCAACGAAATCGCCGCGGCATTCTGCGATTCCTGTTCGCGTTGCGCAATCGCCTGGCTCTCCGCCGCCGTCATGTCGTTCACCGTGGCGCGAATGCGATCCATATAGAGCCTGCCGCGCTCGCTACGAACGATGGCCAAGGCCGCGTCGGGATGTCCGGCACGGCGTGCCGCGACGGTGGATTCGAGCTCCGCCATCTTTAAATTCGCGACCGATTCGAGAGCATCGAGCCGCCGCAGCTGTTCGGGCCGATTGCGGAGCATTTCGCGTATGGACTCAAGTTCACCCGGCAGCGCTTCCTTGGCGTCCGTATACGGCGACACGTAGCTTTCCTCGCCGGTGAGCAAATATCCGCGCTGACCGGTTTCCGCGTCCTTCAGCGTCGACAGCAGCCCCTGCAGCCGCGCCACCACGCCGATGGATTGCGCGAGATTTCGAGCGGTAATTCTCGTCGCCTGCAAGGACTGATAGGACAGCAGCGCGATGATCGCCACGGCGACGACCGCCAGCAAAAATCCAATCAGGGTTTTGGGGGGCAGCGGCACGCGTGAGCGGAGCGCGCCAATCGAGCTATCTGAAGTTTGATCCATGGACGGCCCGATTGATGACATCAGAAATTCTACGTGAGAAGCGCGGTGCTGCCTGTAGGAATCGGCCGACATCGGCGAGTGTTTCTCAAAACGCTATTGTCCGCGACCGCTGCAGCGACAGCAACCAAAGAGCGCCGGCGAGCACGAAATATGCGGCACAAAATTGAATCCCCACGCTGCGCTCGATGCCCTGCAACTGCCATAGTACATAGGCGCCGCCGTCGAGCCGGGCCGAGTGAATGATCCCGAAGAAGCAAAGCACTCCTCCTGCCGCCACATAGGCGGCAGCCGATCGCAGCCTGTTGTCGGTCATCTCCACCATGAACGCCGCCCAGATCGTCGCTGTGATGATGAATCCGTTGCCGAGCGCAATGATGACGCTCAAGGCAGGCAGTCCATGCTCCGGCGCCGCCAGCAGTTGAGCCAGTCTATCCGGGGGCACGAATTTCGGATCGGTGAGTTCAATGGTCACCAGACGCGCGATCGAGGGAAAAAAGCCGATGGCCACGGCGGCCGCGTGACGCGCCGGGACCGCGCTGAAGGCCTGCGCGGTGATATTGAGCGCGAGAAAAACCAGTACCGGCGCCAAGGCGGCGAGGGGCACCCATTCGATCAGATTGGCCAGGTAGCCCAGCATGCCGCCCACGCCGACGAAGATTCCCGTCAGCAGCGTGTATCCGGAACGAGCGCCCATCTCCTTGAACGCGGGATGACCTATGTAGGGAGTGGTCTGCGCCACGCCGCCCGCCAGCCCCGCGAGCAACGTGGCCGCCGCTTCGGCCAACAAAATGCTGCGCACATCGTAATCGTCGCCGGCGACGCGAGCGCTTTCGGTGTTGTTCACGCCGCCGACCACCGTCAGTAAAGCAAAGGGGATGATCAGCGGCAAATAATCCCACAGCCCGGCGAAGCCGTGCAAAATCCCCGGATCCGGATGCGGAAATGCCAAGCGCAGAACCGGCATCGCCGGCGCGGCAATCTGCATGCCGATCAAGCCAAAATGCCCCGCGCCGTAATACAGCAACGTGCCGACGATGACCGCGAACAGTACACCCGGCATTCGCCAGGGAATCGGTCCCTTGGCGACGAGGGCATACAGGATCAACCCTAAGGTAAGAAAGCCGACGATCGGAAACTGCAGCAAGTCGACCATGGGAAAGAAGCCGATCAAGGTCAGCGCGATCCCCGCCAGAGAACCGAGCAGTCCGGCCATGGGAATCAACCGCCGCACGGTCCTGCCGGCAAAGGACAGCAGCAGCTTCAAAACTCCCATGAATGCCGTCGCAGCCATGCCGAGATACCAGGTCTGAAGACCGGCCGAGTGCGGATCAAGACCGGCAGCGCGGAACTTGGCGAAAGCCGGACCCAGCACCAACAGGGCCATTCCAATGGTGGAAGGCGTATCCAATCCGAACGGCATGGCGGTGATGTCGCTGCGGCGGGTGCGGCGCGCGAGCCTCACCGCCAGCCACGTATAAACCAAATCGCCGGCGAGCACCCCGAAGGCCGTCCCCGGAAACATGCGTCCGAACACGATATCCGCGGGAACCGCATAGGCGCCGATCAATACCGCCGCAAGCAGAGCCAGAACGGAGAGGTTATCGACAACCAGGCCTAGGAAGCCGTTGACGTCGCCGGGAACCAGCCGAAA
>Ga0116129_1001136_pt1 | contig 15123 bp, 11 predicted proteins | sample June2015DPH_17_2_FD_89732 | JGI IMG/M metagenome (GOLD analysis project Ga0116129, IMG submission 89732) | Peatland microbial communities from SPRUCE experiment site at the Marcell Experimental Forest, Minnesota, USA - June2015DPH_17_10 | ecosystem: Environmental > Terrestrial > Soil > Wetlands...
ATCATGTGCCGAATGAGCAGGAGAGGCACGGGGGTTCCCAGCGAAATAGCCGCTTCGACGTAGGGCTCGGCTCGCAGATTCAATATGACGCCGCGAACCAGCCTGACGACGCGCGGGATTTCGGGAACGGCGATGGCGACCAGCACGGTCGTCAGGCTTGCACCGGAAATTGCGACGAGCGCGACCGCAAGCACGATACTTGGAATCGCCATGACGCCGTCCATAATCCTCATGATGATCAGGTCAGCCATACGGAAGTAACCCGCAATAACGCCGATCACTAGGCCGAATGCGATCGAGGCTGCCGCCGCAAACGTTCCAACGATCAAAGATGTGCGCGCGCCATAAACAACCCGGGCGTAGACATCACGTCCCAGCGCATCCGTTCCAAACCAGTGCTGCAGGGATCCTGGCCGGAGTCTTTCTGTTGGATGGATCAGAATCGGGTCGGTCGTGGCCAGGAGGGGAGCTGCAACCGCAATGAGCACGATGGCCAACAATATCAGCGAAGCGATCGCGATCGGACCGCTCGCTACGGCCCGAAATAACCCGCTCCATGGGCCTTCGGCTCGCTGTTCGGAAGCGGTTGGCTCGAAGCTTTGCGTCATGGCCATCCTGTTTCTTGTGAGCTGCAGTCGTCAGTAGGTTATTCGCGGATCCAGGATCGTGTACAAGAGATCAACGACGAGATTGATAACGACGTATACGAATGAAAACACCAGGACGAGACCCTGGATCAGCGGATAATCCCGCGCGAGCACCGCTTCAACGACCATGCGGCCAAGCCCCGGGATGTTGAACACCGATTCCGTTACGACGACTCCGCTAATGAGGAATGCCGCCCCGACGCCGATGATGGTCACGATTGGGACGGATGCGTTCCGGAGCGCGTGCCTGAGAAAGACCGAAAATTCGGTTGCTCCCTTTGCACGGGCGGTTCGGATGAAGTCCTCGCCCATGATCTCGAGCAGGCTGCTTCGCGTTATCCTGGAGATGAGTGCGATATAGATCGTACTCAAAGCAAGCGTGGGCAGCACGAGTCCATGCAGGAACGGCCACGCACCGTCGGAAAGCGGGTGATATCCCTGTACCGGAAACCAATCGAGCTTCAGCGCGAAGCAGAAAACCAGGATATATCCGGTCACAAATATCGGCGCGGAGAATCCGATCACCGAGAAACTCATCACGGCGCGGTCGAGCAGGGTGCCGTGTGCCCATGCTGCTATGACGCCCAGTGGGATGGCTACGACGATGGAAAAAACGATCGTCGAGATGCTGAGCGCAAGCGATGGCCCAATCCGGCCCGCGATCATATCCCAAACCGGAATTTTCGAGTGGAGCGAGAGGCCGAAATCACCCGCTAACAACTGATTGATCCAGACAAAGAACTGCACGGCGATTGGTCGGTCCAACCCCATCTGGTGGCGCATTTGCTCGATTTGAGATGGCGAAGCGGCGTCGCCCGCCATGATCGCCGCCGGATCGCCGGTGGACAGCCGCAGCAGAAAGAAAACGATGAGCGCGACGACTGCCATTACCGGAATCGTCGCGAGGATCCGGTTGAGAATATATCTCGCCATCTTCTCCGTACTTCCTTACTTGGAAATGTTCTTGGAAATGTTCCAGAACACCTGGACGGGAGCGTGAAGAACGCCGCTAATCGCCGTGGAGTAGCCGACAGGCTTTGTGACTGAGCCGAGGGGACCGACGACTCCCTCGTCGATAACGAGTTCCTGGAGCCGAGCCGCGATCTCTTTTCGATGTTCTTCGTCGGGCGCGAGCAGGAATTGGTTCGTTGCTTCAACGATGGCCGGCACGGTGGGCCATCCCGCCCAGGCGTCGTTGCCGTTGGCCGTCACGGTGAAGCTGCGAACCGGATCCTCAACCTCGGTGTTGTGCCATGTCGTAACGAATACGCTCCAGCCGCCGTCGGCGACCGAAGCCCGATTTGACCGGCGAGACAGCACGGTCATGAAGTCCATGGCTTGCAGGTCGACATTGAAACCGGCTTCGCGCAGATGCTGGGCGATAACGATTGGCATCGATGCGATCAGGGGTATGTCGGTCGCCTGAAGGACCACAACTCGTTCGCCATTGTAGCCGGAGGCCTTCAGCAGGGATTTGGCCTTCTCGATATCAGACGGAATAACCATTTCCGACTTGGCCGAGCTCTCATATGGCAATCCACAGCCAAACACGGCCGCGCAAGTGCGGTAGTACTTCGGGTTTCCGATTTGCGTCTGAAGCGCTGCCTCTTGTCCGATGGCGTACATCGCCGCTTGCCGCACCAACTTGTTGTTGAACGGCGGATGCAGATGATTGAACCGGTAGACCGGCTGATACCCCACAGTATCGAGCTGTTCGACAACCACTCCTGGAAGGCCTTCGACCATCGGCAACAAATCAAACGGCACCGTCTCAAGGTAGTCGATTTCGTGCTTGATGAGAGCATTCACAGCTGACAGTTGATCTGCCATCTCGATACGCTCTACCCGGTCGACCTTGGCGACTTTGCCCCCAGCCAGGCCGCTCGCCGGTTCTGAACGGGGAACATAGGCTTCGTTCTTGACGTAGACCACGCGCACGCCGGGCTTGTATTCGGCTGCGACGAACTTGAAGGGTCCAGACCCGGTATAGTCCGTGATCGGCTCCGTCACGGGGGTTTCGGCAACCCGTTTTGGCATCATGAATAGCGGGATGCCACTGGGTTTGGCGAACGCCGTCAAAATCAGATCGGTTTTAATTGAGAGCGTGACCGAGAAGGAGTTCTCGCTGTCGGCATGCAGGTCGGTGATATACTTCATTAGTGCGCGACCCATGCGGTCTTGCTGGGCCCATCGCTTGATGGATGCAACACAGTCTTCCGCCGTGACCTTGGCGCCATCGTGCCAGGTCAAGCCGTCTCGAAGCGTGAAAGTGTAAGTCTTCTTGTCGTCCGAAACCCGCCAGCTATCGACCATTTCGGGGCGTATCACGCCCTGTTCGTCCAGCGCCAGCAGCGTGTCGTAGATCATGTAGCCATGATTTCGCGACTGATGGGCGGTGCTGAGAACAGGATCGAGCACGCTGACACGGCTTTCCATCACGATATTGAGTGTGGTCGCGTTTAGCGGGGCTAACCCAATCGAGAAAACCGAGGCGGCCGCAATCGGAACAACCAGTGACAACCGCTTCAGATATCGCATCAAGAATCCCCTGTTGATCGAGCTGGCAAGTTCAGTGTTTTTCGAACGTGAGCGGCGACATTTCCTCGCTGCTTCGATGGGCGACCAGGTCTCGCTCGGAGACCCGGCTTTCGGCACGCCGTTGCGCCGCATTGACCTCGCCGGCGGCGCGCTCGAAATCGATCCGCAAAGGCCGGCCATCCGCGACCACCTTCTCGCCGCTAACATACACCGCACTCACGGCGCGATCGGCCGCCGCGTAAACGAGACTCCTGACGGGATCGCGGCTTGGTTGCATCAGGGGATGCTTCATGTTGACGACCGCGAAATCGGCCTTGGCGCCGGCTGTCAATCGTCCGATATCCTCGCGGCCCAACGCTCTCGCGCCCCCGATGGTGGCGGCATTGAAGACGTCCGCGGTCGTGGTCGCTCTGGGATGCCCGGCCATCAGTCGGGACACATAACCGACATGCCGCATCTCCTCGATCATGTTATGAGGGTAGGTGTCGGTACCGATGCCGATGTTGACGCCAGCCTCCAGATATCGTCCGACGTGACACAAAGCCATTCCTCGTCGCATGAAGACAGTGGGGCAATGAGCGACGGTCGTCTTGCTCTCAGCGAGCAAACGCACGTCCCGTGCCGTGCTCCAATGCGTGTTGGGGTGATCGTCGACGAATATGGCGTGGCCCACGATGGTTGTTGGCCCAAGCACCCCCAGCTTTTCGAGCCACTGTATCGGGGTCAAGCCATGTCGTCGGGTAATCTCGTGAAACTCGGGAAGCGATTGTGCGGCATGAGTCTGCCAGCGGATTCCCCTCTTGTTTGCTTCCCGGTAGCTCGTCTGGAGGAGTTCGGGCGAGCATGTGTCGATCTGGGCGGGACAAACCATTCCGGACATACGTCCTGAGGGATGGTTTTCGGCAATCTCCAGGAGCTCGAGCGCCTTCTCCATTGCGCCGAAACCCTGATCCGGGAGCCAATCATATTCGACGACGTGCCCATTTCGTGTGAACCAGCGAGCAGAGCGGAACATCGGGGCGATGCATGCGCGGAGTCCGCTCTCGGCAAGTGTATCGATCCAGTTTGGATAGGGAATTGTCAGATCCACAACGGTCGTCACGCCGGACATCAGCAGCTCGGCCGCGGCGAGACGCGTTTGCCAGGGTGCGGCCTCTTCATCTCCCACCATTGTGGGCATGTATTCGTACAGGTTCGAATTATAGAGTCCCCTGGAGCCGGTTTCGTCCGTATATCCCTTGTTGATTGGCTCGTGCGCCAAATGGCTATGGATGTCCACGAGGCCCGGAATGATCATCGTCCCGCGGCCATCGATCGTTTCGTCGCCTGCACCGGTATCCGCCTGGTAATTGCGGCCGACGTAAACGATACGATCGGCCTCGAATGCCAAATCGGCGTTTTCGAGATAACAATGTCTCGATTCCTTTGGGTCCCAGGCGACCACCCAGTCGGCCTTCTTGATGACTGTTCGACCCAAAGCTCTTCTCCAATCAATCAAGAACTGCAGGTTTCGATACTAGGAATAATTGAAACCTGCGGCAACGCCTTCGATGGCAGGACGGAGAATGCTGTTGTCACTATTGGGCCAGTAGCGGCAAGGAGAGAGGCGATATCTCCAGGGAGCTTCGGCCAAGGCCATCGCGGTTCGGGACATCTTTCTCCATCCGTGCCTGCGCTTCCGTCAGTCGGGCCAGTGCATCGGCATGATCGAGTGTCAGCACTCGTCCCGATTTAACCACCTGTGTCCCGTCGACAAAGACGTCGCGCACGGCTCGATCAGCAGCGGTGTAGACGAGAGAACGCAGCGGATCTCGTGCAGGTTGCATGAATACATTCTTGAGATCGACGAGCACGATGTCGGCTTTCATCCCAGACGCCAGACGCCCGATGTCGTCACGCATCAGCGCGGTTGCACCTCCGACGGTTGCCGCATGAAACAGGTCGGCGGTTTGCACGGTGTTGATGTCGCCCGCGCTTATCCGTGCCAGGATGGCTGCGAGCCGCATTTCCTCAAGCAGGTTGTGTGGCGCAACGTCGGTCCCGAGCGCCATATTGACGCCCGCCCGGCGATAGCGGCCAAAGTCCTCGAGCATGTGCCCATAGCGCGCAAACGGGGAGGGGCAATGCGCCACGTTCGTTCGCGATCGAGCCAGAATGTCGAGATCTCGCTTGCTCCACCAGTGAAGCCAGGAATGCTCATCGATGAAAATGGCATGACCAAGTGTGGCGTTCTCACCGAGTATGCCGATTTTTTCGGCCCACTGAACCGGCGTGATGCCGTGGCGGCGCACCATTTCCTGGAATTCCAGGACGCTTTGCGAACAATGTGTGGTGAATGGAAGGCCGCGCTCGCGAGCGGCGGCGGCGCTGTCGCGAAGCAGGCTTTCGGTACAGGTGTCGATCTGGGCCGGATAGACGATGCCCGATAGCCGGCCGCTGGGATGAGAGGGAAGTTTGTCGATCAATTGCAGCGCGCGGTCAAAGCCCTCAAGGCCTGCTTTCTCATCCCAGATATAATCGAGAAGATGCGTTCCGCGGATCGTCCAGCGCGCCGAGGCATATCCGGGCGCCAGAAAACCGCGAATGCCGCTTTTGGCGACCAGATCGACCCAGCCGGGATACGGCTTGGAAAGATCGGCAATCGAGGTAACGCCGGAGAGCAGCAGTTCGGAGTACGCAACCTCCATGCTCGCCCGTTCACCTTCCTCATCCCTGCCATAGGCGACCGAGCGCTCGTAGAGGCCGGTCATGTACATTTCGGGGACGCCGTGTTCTTCGCGGATGCCGCGCCAGGAAGGCTCAAGGCTTGGATGTGAGTGAATGTCGACAAGGCCCGGCATGATCATCAAGCCCCGCCCATCGACTACCCGGTCGGGCTTCCCGCCATAGCTCTTGCCGACGTGGATGATCGTATTGCCTTTGAACGCAACATCGGCATTTCGCAAATAGCCATGCGATTTTGAGCTTTCGTCCCAGGCGATGATCCAATCGGCATTCTGGATAAGAGTAAGATCACTCATGATTAAGCCTTCAGACGATGTGTGTGGAGTGGTGCGCGACGAGGCCTTCGCCAAGTGAAATCAGATAGGCCGCTGATCAAAATTGAGGAATTTTGGCCTTTTGTCCAGCGGGCCGCGATGGCCGCTCCGAGGAACGAACTCCACTCGGAGCGTTTATGGTTGATGTAAAAATCTAGATGATCATTGCGGAAAACTCCGGCGTGGTATCGAGCCAGCCGACGACAAACTTTTAGTGAAGCCGCTCGGCTCAACGAATTTCATCCCGGTCTTTCACATAGATGTGCCGGCGGTGAAAAGCCGCTAGGAATTGGACAGCGAACTCGAAGGGCCACGATCGCGTCCACGATATCAGCGTGTGCGGCGTGTTCTTTTTGGGAGTCCAAGCAGTTCATTGCCTCGTCACAGGCTCGATCGAGGGCTTCCGTATAGAGTGCGGCGGTTCCGGAGGTTCAGGTGACTTGAAGGGAGAGCAATCAGCGCTGGCGCCGGTTCAGAAGCTCGGCGGCGTGTTGACGACGATCAGCTTTGCGTGGTCATCACCGCCGTTTCGATACCCGTGCGGCTGCTCCGATCGATAACAGATTGAATCGCCAGCCTTCAGCAGGACGCGCTCGTCCCCGACGATGAACTCGACTTGCCCCTCGAGAATATAGGCAACTTCCTCGCCTTCATGAGAGACGAGGCCGCCGCCGCTGCCGCCCGGCGCGATGTTGTGGATGCTGCCTTGGAGAAGGTGGGACCGATGGTAGGGAATCAGCCGCTCGAGCGTCAGTCCGGGGCCGTTGCGCAACGGGTCCGCATGCACGATGGGGCGTTCGCCGCCGCGTGATACGAGGCCATTCGGCTCTACTGGCTGCGCAAACAACTGCCCGACTGTCAGGCCGAGTGCTTCGGCGATACGGTACAGTGTTTTCAATGAAGGAACGGCGCGGTCGTTCTCGATCTTCGATAGCATGCTCTCAGAGCACTCTGCCTTTTCGGCAAGGTCGCGCAGCCGCAATCCCTTGGTCATGCGCGTGTGCCGTAGCTTCACGCCGAGATACTGATTTTGGTCGCTTGGCAGATCGAGCGCATTTTTTTTCTCGGCATGGTTCATCTTCTTCAGCATCTCTCGTCCATGTCTGCAGCGGTCCTCTCTGACCACTGAACTCATCCGCGCCCCGCGAAGCACTCGAGTTGCAGCAGCAGGGTATTAGCGAACGATAGCGCAAGGCGATAGGCCGGTTGCCCAAAATGAAAGCAATGGTGAACAAAATTCAAGCGACTTGAATGAACAAAAAAACCTGTTAGCGTCTCGAAAGCGCGCCGACGAACCATCGATGGGCGTGACGAAAAAACAAGAAGTGGGAGTTGCTGCGGTTATGGCGGAAAAGCTTCTGATCGATCAGGTCACGGACGTGACGCACGGCGTCTATCAGCCTTACGGCTGGCACCATTGGCCGAAATATCCGTGGATGAGCTACCAGTTCCGCCGCGCGCTGGGCGAAACTCAGGAGGGCGGCGGCGCCGTCTCCGAATGTTTCCTTGCCGCCAGCCGCATGATCCCCGGGGATAAGGAGAGCTGGCACCGGGAATGGAAGCGGATCGCTGATTTTAACCAGGCCCGCGGTGACGAGGAGTTCGGCAACGGCCATGTCCGCACCGCGATGAACTGCTGGCTGCGCGCAGCCAACTACTACCGCCACACCGAGTTCTGGCTTGAATATTCCGATCCGCGCCGGCTCGAAGCGTTCACCGACATGGAGGAATGCTCGCGGAAGTTCATCCAGAACCTCAAGCCGGCGGGCGAGGTGCTGCAGATTCCCTATGAGAACGGCAAGACGCTGTTCGCCTATTTCGTCCGGGCGCCGTTCGACACCGGCAAGCAGCCGGTCCTCATCTGCATGGGAGGTCTGGACTCGATCAAGGACGAGATGTGGTTCATGCAGGCGCACGGAGCGCTGCAGCGCGGCATCTCCGTTCTCATGATCGACGGCCCGGGCCAGGGCGGCACGCTGCGGCGTCACAAGATTCCGACACGGCCGGACTACGAGGTTCCGATCGGCAAATGCATCGACTATCTCCTGACGCGCCAGGATATCGATCCAGCGAAGATCGCAGTCTGCGGTTCGTCTCTTGGCGGATATTACGCGGCGCGCGCCGGCTGTTACGAGCGTCGGCTCGCGGCGGCCATCTCACATGGCGCAATCTGGTCGATACCGGAGCTGTGGGCCGGCGCGAAGGAAGACCATGGCCTTGCTGACCACATCAAGACCGTGTTCGGCGCCGGCTCGATGAAAGAGGCGCTGGAGAAGGCCGAACCTTTCGTGATCGAGGGCCATCTCGATCACATGAAATGTCCTTACCTTATCGTTCACGGCGGTCACGACGTGCTCGGCGTCGCCTCAGCGCGCAAGGTCGCCGATTATGCGAAGTCAAAGGGTGTCGATGTCACGCTTCGCTTCGTGACCGAGGAGGAAACCGGCGCGGATCACTGCCAGCATGACAATCCGACCATCGGCCAGGAACTGATGGCTGACTGGCTTGCCGACGTATTCGGAATCGACGAACGCGAGCTGCGCAAGAAGGCAATGAACCCGCTGATCTGAACCCGATAACCACCAACGCAGGACAACACCGATGTCTGTAGTCGAACCGTATGATGAAGCCTACTACTCGATGACGTGGATGGGACCGAAGGGCTATCCTGAGAACGGCAATTCCGGTCGCTGCTATTTCACCGGATTGCTCGGCATGTTCCGCCTGCACGGCGAAAGCGATGTGCTGTTTGCCGACGGTACCTCAGGGGATGGTTTCTCGTTCCGCTGGTCGCCGGTCTGGGGTGCGCCCGCCTTCAACGGCGGCGCAGGTGCCTTCCACGAGATCTGGGAATATACGCCGCTTGCGCTCGGCTATCAGGGACACTGGGAACAGGATCATGAAGGCGGCTTCGAGGAGGCTTTCGCGAAGCTCCGCGGCCTCGTCGACCGCGGCATCCCCGTGCAGGTTGGCCTGCATTACTCGCTGATGCTGCCCTATGGTGCCAAAACCTCGCCGCGGCTGAAGTTCCAGCACGAAACAATGGGCAAGACCGGATTCGGCCATCATGTGGTGGTCGCCGGCTACGATCTCGACCACGGCACCGTCACGATCTTCGAACCGAACGACGTGATGCCGCATTCGCGCTATGAGGCACCGATCGATGTCTTCCGCAAGGCGTGGGAGCAATCGTCGCAACGCGGTCCGAACGGTTATGAGCCCTGGGAGCATCATCACCCGTTCGGCGGCGAATGGAGCCTTCATGATGGCTACGGTCCCTACCTCATGGTGTGGGTTGAGCCGAACCGCGATCCCGATTGGGACATCGCCAAGTCGATCCGACATTCCTTCCGCCGCAATCTGAAAATCCTGTCCGGCGAATATCCGAAACCGTATGCCTTGTTCGGCAATCAGTGGCAGATCCCGCGTTTCGAGACCGGCGCGCCCGGCATGGCGGTGTTTGCCTCGCTGATCAAGGCCGGCAAGGTCAAAGATACGCTCAGCCCGAAGGGCGATCCGATTCCGCTTTTCGTGCGCGGGAACATTCCAAACCATGGCGTGCTCGGCCGTGCCGGCGCGGCTGGCTATCTGCGCCGCGTCACCACGGAGCTTGGCATACGCGGGCTCGAGACGGCGGCCACCGCGTCGGCGGCCGAGCACATGCAGGCTTCGTCGGAGCTCTTCAAGGTACTGCGCTACGAGGCGGATCTGGTAAAGGCGGGTGCCGTTCTCGAACAGATCGCCGCGCATGAGGTGGCTGCGCTCGACGACATGACGAGGGCCTGGGTCGACGTCAAGCTCATCACCGAACGTGCTCCGATGGTGAACCATATGGCCGCGGAGTAGCGGCGTCATTCGTCCATTCGAAGCAAATGTAAACGGAGGTGTATTGGCATGAAGATGAAGGCTCTGATCGCCGGACTATGCGCAAGCATCGCCGTGGCGAACGCGTCATCGGCGCAGCAGCCCGACAATTACAAGGTGCGCGTGGTCGCAGGCGCACCTGGATATGATCACATTCAGCCGTTCCTCGCCGAATACACCAAGCTATGGGAGAAGTACGGCGTCAACGTCGACTTCATGGGAGGCAATTACCAGCGATCCAACCAGATGATGTCGATCGGCGATTTCGATGTCGGCTACAATCAATACGCGTCGGCGATCCGGTATCTCTCCGCCGGAATCGATAATGTGATCGTGGCGGCCTCGTCCGCCAATTGTGCGATGATCGTGGTCGCTCCGAATGTCAAATCGTGGGCCGACATCAAGGGTAAACGCATCGGTATCGTCACCAAATTCGACGTGCAGTATCTGACCTTGACCAAGCAGATCCTGCCGCGCTTCGGACTCTCCGAGAGGGACGTTCAGGTCGCGCTTGTTCCAGTGCCGGAGGTTGCGTCTGCTTTGGTGACGGGCGACATCGCGGCGGCATTTCCGTTCGAGCCTTACGGCACGAATGCCATCGACAAGGGCGCCAAACTCCTGCTTGCGCCAGATGATCTGGTCGACAAGAGCAAGCTCGATTCGGACATGCTGCGTAATGGCATGGTCATGACCCGCAAGTTCATGAAGGAGCATCCGGAGCTCGCCAAGCGGCTCGTATGGGCGCATCTCGACGCGGTTCATCTGATGAAAACGGACAAGAAGGTCGGACTCGATGTGCTGAAGCACTACAGCCCGAATATCGATACGTCGCTCCTGGAGAAGTCCTATGACAATTGCGGCTGGCAGTATGACAAGCCGCCGCGTCCCTGGATCGATGCCCTGATAGGCTGGATGAAGGACGACGGTCTGCTTCAGAAGCCGATAACCTACGAAGACGCCGTCGATACCAGCATGGCGGACAGCTACCCCGGCTATCCCGGTTACGAAAAGCTGAAGTGAGTGTGTGCCGATGCTGACCGTTGAGAATCTCAACAAGAACTACGTTTCGCGTGGCTCGGAAACGGCCGCGCTCGTCAACATCGATCTGCGGATCGAGGAGGGCGAATTCATCTGCCTGCTCGGTCCATCGGGCTGCGGAAAATCGACGTTGCTCAAGATCATTGCCGGCCTGATCCCGGCGACCTCGGGCCGGATTGCAATCAACGGAGAGCCGGTCAGCGGACCCGGCCCGGAACGCGCGGTCGTGTTCCAGGACTATGCGCTGTTCCCCTGGATGACTGTGGGCGACAACGTCGAATTCGGGCTCGAAGCGCGCAAGCTTCCGGTGGCCGAGCGGCATGAGATATCGAGCCGGCTTCTGAAGGTGGTCGGGCTGTCGGACTTCGCCGACCGCTTTCCGCATCATCTCTCGGGCGGAATGAAGCAGCGGGTATCGATCGCGCGCGCACTCGCGGTCGATCCGTCACTGCTTCTGATGGACGAGCCGTTCGGAGCGCTCGATGCGCAGACCCGCCATGTGCTGCAGGACGAGTTGCTGCGCATCTGGCGTGAGTACCGCAAGACCGTCGTCTTCGTGACGCACTCGATCGAGGAGGCGATCTATCTGTCGGACCGCATAGTCGTGATGACGGCGCGGCCGGGCCGCGTCAAGCAGATCGTTACGGTGCCGGAGGCGCGTCCGCGCGACATGGCAAGCATCGACATGAACCAGCGTCAGCGTGAGGTGCGGGCCGTGCTGGGTGAGGAGATCGCGCGTGCGGCCGCCCTCGAAGAGGCCGACTTGATGGCGGGGGCCTGATAATGGCGGATGTGTCCTACTCGAAAAATGTCGTCGGGGAGCCTGCCGCTGCGGAAGCGACAGCCACATCGTCTCGGCGATGGTTGCCGGGGCGGGAACGTTGGCTCGGCATCATGACCATCGTTGCCTTCGTTGCCATTTGGGAAATCGTCTATCGGCTCGGCTTGATGCCGACATGGGCCTTCCCGTCGCCCTGGAAAGTCGTTCTCGCCTTTCAGGAGTTGATTGCGAACGGCAAGCTCCTGACTAACACGGCGGCCAGCGTCGGCCGTCAGATCACCGGCGTGCTTCTCGCCGCGCTGGTCGGCATCCCGGCGGGTCTCGCGCTCGGTGCATCGCCAACCGCGCGCGCTGCGTTTTTGCCGCTCTGCCGGCTGCTTTATCCGATCCCCGGCATTGCCTGGATTCCGCTGGCGATCCTGTGGTTCGGCGTGGGGTTCACCTCGACCGTGTTCGTGATCTTCTTTTCCGGGATATGGTCGATCATGTTCAACACGATGACCGGCGTGCAGACCCTCTCCGGGCAATACACCGACGTGGCGAAGGTCTATCTCGCCTCACGCAGCCTCTACACCCGCCGCATCCTGATACCCGGCTCGTTGCCATACATCATCACCGGCATGCGGTTGACCTACGGCGTCGGCTGGCGGGTCATCGTCGGCGCCGAGATGATTTCGTCGATCACCGGTCTTGGTTTTCTCATCGACGACGCCCGATGGCAGCTGCGTCCCGACATCATGATCTGCGGCATGATCACGATCGCCATGATCGGCTGGGTCTCGGAAAACTGGCTCTTCGACTGGGTTGAAGAGAAGACCCTCGTGCGTTGGGGCATGCGCACCGCCTGACATCATTTCACCTGTCAACATAGAATGAACGGCTCGCGCGGCGGGTCTCAAAGGGAGGCATGACCATGACTGTGGGCGAGAAGAAACTCATCGACTCCGAAGTCGTCGACACCTATCCGCATTACGAGCCGTATGGCTGGCATCACTGGCCGAGCTTCCCGTGGCCATCTTACCAATACCGTCGCGCCCTGGGCGAGACGCAGGAGGGTGGGGGAAGCGTGTCCGAGAGCTTCCTGGCCGCGAGCAGGATGATCCCGGGCGATTACGACAGCTGGCACAAGGAGTGGATGGTCGTTGCCGACGCCAACATGAAGCGCGGCGAGGCCGAGGAGGCCAAGGGCCATATCCAGACGGCCATGAATTGCTACCTGCGCGCGGCCGACATGTACCGTTCGGCCGAGTTCTGGCTCGATCCGGATGATCCGCGGCGGTTGCCGACGTTCGACAAATGCGAGAAGGCCACGCGTAGTTTTTTGCGTTGGACGTGTCCGCAGGGTGAGGTCGTCGAAGTGCCCTATGAGCCGGGCAAGCCGATGGCTGGCTACTTCATCCGCTCACCGTTCGGTCGCGGCAAGCAGCCGGTTCTGATCTCCTTCGGTGGTCTCGATTCATTCAAGGACGAACTATGGTTCATGACCGGACGAGGCGCTCTGCAGCGCGGCCTTTCCGTCCTGCTGATGGATGGGCCCGGGCAGGGCGCGACCTTGCGTCGGCACGGGCTGACCACGCGGTTCGACTACGAGGTGCCCGTCGGCAAATGCATTGATTGGCTTGCCACCCGCAGTGACGTGGATATGAGCCGGATCGCGGTGTCGGGCTCGTCGCTGGGCGGCTACTATGCCGCACGCGCCGGTGCCATGGAGCCCCGTCTGGCGGCAGCGATTTCGCATGGCGGCGTGCTCAGCCTCTATGACCGGTACAAGGATCGGCCGGAAAATCATGGTCTCGCCGGCCACATGAAGTGGGTGTTCGGCACGGACTCGATGAAGGGCGTTTCAGAGAAGACCAAGCTCTTCGACATGCGCGGCGTATTCGAGAACATGAAATGTCCCTACCTGATCCTGCATGGCGGACACGACGTGCTCGGCGTCCAGGCGGCCCGTGAGGGCTACGACTACGCCAAAAAGGCTGGTGTCGATGTCACCTTCATTCTGGTCGAGGCGGATAAGACGGGTGCCGAGCATTGTCAGCACGACAATCCGACGCTCGGGCAGGAGCTGATGATCGACTGGCTTGCGGACAAATTTGGCATAGACCAGCATAAACTATGAACGACGAAGTCTTCGCCCGGCAAAAGGAGAGATCGTGCAGAAACAGCGTGCCGCATTCGCGATGTTCTTTGTCCTGCTTCTATCCTACGTATTGAACGCGATTGACCGGAGCATGTTTTCGGTCCTGGCAATCGAGGTTCGCGACGCGATGAGCTTGTCGTTGCCGCAGGTGGGACTCGCGTCAACCATGTTCACCCTGGGCATGGGATTGGCGGGAATCCCGACCGGCTATCTGCTCGCCACTATGTCGCGCAAGGCCGTCGTTTTGCTGGGACTCCTCATTTTTTCCTTAGCGACGTTTTTGACAGCTTACGCGACGGGGCTGCCGGACCTTTTGGCTTATCGTCTGGTGTCGGGGCTTGGCGAGGCCATGCAGGTGACGGCGCTGATAGCGATCGGTGCCAGCTATTTTTACAAACGCCGAGCGCTGATGACCGGTACCGTGTCGTTTGCCTACGGCATCGGGTCGTTCGGGGGACCTGCGATGACGGCTGCTCTGCTAAACGCATATGACTGGAAAATGCCGTTCATTGTCTTCGGCGTCGTCGGCGTTCTCATGATGGTTGTTGTCGCGCTGGCGGTCAGGCTCTGGTTCAGCGAGAGCAAGGCAAACGAACAGCAAGCGAATGTCGATCATAGCGATCATGTCGCGTCCAGAGCGGACGATACGATCTGGAATGCGAGGACCATCGCATTAGGGGGCGCGGCGGTCTGTTCCGGCGTGGCAGTCTTCGGTTTCTCCGGTCTTTATCCCACGTATCTGAGGAGCGCGCTCGGATTCTCTTCGCAGCAGGCCGCGCTGGTGATGAGCGCCGTCGGCGTAGGTGGTTTCCTCGCGCCCTTTGGTGGATGGCTCGGCGATCGCTTGGGTTATCAAAAAGTGCTCATCGTGGCGCTGCCGCTTGCGGCGCTGTCCGGGGGATTTTCCTTTACTGAGCTGGAACGATCCGTGCTCTTGCACGCCGCAGCCGCTATCGTCTTCGGTATTGCGGTCCTCAGCCTTCTCTACGCAAACATGTCCGCCATCATCATCAATTCGATGGGCCCCGCCAAGACGGCGCAAACGGCTGGGCTATTTATCGCCAGCTATTACATCCC
>Ga0116129_1001137_pt1 | contig 15123 bp, 8 predicted proteins | sample June2015DPH_17_2_FD_89732 | JGI IMG/M metagenome (GOLD analysis project Ga0116129, IMG submission 89732) | Peatland microbial communities from SPRUCE experiment site at the Marcell Experimental Forest, Minnesota, USA - June2015DPH_17_10 | ecosystem: Environmental > Terrestrial > Soil > Wetlands >...
ATTATCCAGCGCCCAATTTTTCAGGATCGAACGGCTATAACTATCAGGTCCCGCTCATCGCCAACACTCACACCGATAACCTCCGCGTCGGCCTGCAGAAAGCATTCAAACGCAGGAACAACCTATCGGGCTTGTTCGGAATGCAAGACACCCGCGGCGACAGTAACAGCCAGTTCAATTTCCTCGACCTGAAACGCTCGCTCGGCATCAACAGCAGCGCCGTCTACCGCCGCACGTTCACTCCGCGATTTTACGGAACACTCACGTATCAGTTCAGCCGCCAATCCACGCGCCTCGTTCCGTTTTTCGCCAACCGCGTGAATGTCTCGGGCGAGGCGGGAATCACGGGCAACAATCAGGACCCGCTGAACTGGGGTCCGCCCGCGCTGCAGTTCAATCAAAGCTCCATCGCCGGGCTGAGTGACGGCACGGCGTCGGTGGTTCACAACCAGACAAGCGCGCTTTCGTACCTCGGAACCTGGGTCCACCGGCAGCACAATATCCAGTTCGGCGGCGATTATCGATGGCAGCAGTTCAATACCATCTCGCAGAGCAATCCCCGCGGACTGTTCACGTTCAGCGGCGCGGCCACCGGATTCGATTTCGCCGATTTTCTGCTTGGCATACCCGACGCGAGCGCTATCGCTTTCGGCAATGCCGACAAGTATCTGCGCGCCGTCCAGCCGGATTTATATTTCCAGGACGATTGGCACATCGCTTCCGGTATCACGCTGCTGCTCGGCATGCGGTGGGAATACACTTCGCCGATCGCGGAAAAGTACGGGCGGCTGGTGAATCTCGACATCGCGCCCGGCTTTACGGCGACCGCTCCCGTGGTCGCGAGCGATCCGAAAGGCCCGGGTTTCAGTGGAGAGCCCGGCCAGAGTTATCCGGATTCGCTCATCCGGCCGTATTATCGCGAGCTCGAACCGCGCGTTGGCATCGCATGGCGGCCGCTTGCCGCGTCGTCCATGGTGATCCGCGCGGGATACGGAATCTCATACAACACGCAAGTGTATCTGCCCTTCGCCAATCAGATGGTGCAGCAATCGCCGCTCTCCACCAGCCTGAACGTGGCGAACACGCCTGCGAATCCACTCACGCTGGCGAACGGTTTTTACGCGCCTCCGAACATCGCCACCAACACGGTTGCCGTCGATCCAAACTTCAAAGTGGGCTATGCGCAGGTCTGGAACCTGATCGTGCAGCGCGATCTGCCGGATGGTCTGCAGATGGTGGCGACCTACACTGGAACCAAAGGCACGCATCAGTTGCAGGCGTTCGCGCCCAACACGTATCCCGCGGGGCCGCTGAACCCCTATGGGTATACTTACTACACGTCGTATGGCAATTCGACGCGCCAGGCCGGCATTGTGCAACTGCGGCGCCGTCTGCATAGCGGTTTCGCCGCGCAGGTGCAATACACATATTCCAAATCGTTGGACGATGCGGCCGCGCTCGGGGGTGGGGCGCTGGGCATCGTAGCGCAAAACTGGCTTGACCTGGGGGCCGAGCGCGGCCCGTCTACCTTCGACCAGCGGCATCTGGCCAACATCACCCTGCAATACACCTCGGGCATGGGTATCGGCGGCGGCACGCTGCTGGGTGGATGGCGCGGACGCCTCGCCAAAGACTGGACATTCCTCGATTCCATAAACGTAGGCAGCGGTTTGCCGCTGACTCCGGTATACGCGCAGCTTTGCCCCGGCACTGGAATTCCGTGCAGCGTACGGGCGGATTACACGGGAGCGCCGCTATACGCCGGCCCCGTGGGTTATTTCCTGAACCCAGCCGCGGTGACGGCGCCATCGTCCGGCGAGTGGGGAAACGCGGGAAAGGATTCGATGACGGGGCCGCCGCAGTTTTCCATGAGCGCGTCCATGGCGCGAGCGTTCCGGCTCTCGGATCGAGTGACTCTGAATCTGCGGGTGGATGCGACTAATCCGCTGAATCATGTAGTGGTCACGCAGTTGAATACAACGGTGACCAATCCGCTGTTCGGACTGCCGGCCGCCGTGAATGGCATGCGCACTGTGACAACAAGCTTGAGGGTCACGTTCTGATGAAGCACTGCTTATCTGTGTTCATCTGTGTTTATCTGCGGCTAAATGTTTTTGTTCTGCCCTTGCCGGCGCAAGTCCAATCCCAGGTTCAGCCCGCCGGCAGCGGCGCCATGTTCACTACCAGCACGCAACTCATCGTCGAGGAAGTATCGGTAAAAGACAAGAAGGGCAAAACCATAGAAGGTCTGAAAAAGGAAGACTTCATCGTCACCGAAGACGGCAAACCGCAGACCATCAGATTCTTCGATTTTGAAGACATAGATAAGACGGCGGAATCAGCCTCCATGTCCGGTTCGCAGCCGGCGGCGCTTCCCGCGCCCGACGTCTTGTTCCAGCTCACGCAGACCGGAATCGCGCCCGAACGCCCCGGCGATATCCGCTACAAAGACCGCCGTCTGCTGGCGCTCTACTTCGACATGAAGTCCATGAGCGTGCTCGATCAGTTGCGCGCGCTCGATGCGGCGCAGAAGTTTATCCGCACCCGGATGTCTCCGGCGGACCTGATGGCCATCATGGAATACAATGGCGCGGCCGTCGAAGTGTTGCAGGATTTTACCGGCGACCGCGAGAGACTACAGTCGATCATCGCGACTCTAATCGTCGGCGAAGCTGACAATTCGGGTGATTCGCCGCCCGACGCCAGCGCGCCGGATACCGGCGCGGCGTTCGGTCAGGACGACACCGAGTTCACCATCTTCAACACAGATCGCAAGCTGGCCGCACTGCAGACCGCGGCTAAGATGTTGGGCACGCTGAACGAGAAAAAGTCGCTCATCTATTTCGCGGGTGGGTTGATGCTTAGCGGTATCGATAACCAAGCGCAGTTGCGGGCCACCATCAACGACGCCATTCGCTCCGGTGTTTCCTTCTGGCCCATCGATGCGCGCGGCCTGGTGGCATTGCCGCCATTAGGCGACGCGACCAAAGGCTCGCAGGGCAACGCCGGGATGTACACGGGCGCGGCGGCCATGGCCGTGATGACGAACTTCGAGCGCTCGCAGGACACGCTCTATACGCTGGCGACGGACACCGGCGGCAAGGCGATGCTCGACTCCAATGACCTGACGGCCGGCATTGTGGCGGCGGAAAAATCCATCACAGGCTATTACATCATCGGGTATTACACGACGAACGCGACGCTGGATGGCAAGTACCGGCGGATCAAAATCGCATTAACCGATAACGCCGAAGGCAAGCTGGATTACCGGCAAGGCTATTACGCCGGCAAGGTTTTCGGCAAGTTCACCGCCGCGGATAAGGAAAGGCAGCTTGAGGACGCGCTGATGATGGGCGACCCGGTGACCGAGTTGACCATCGCGCTCGAAGTCAATTATTTCCGCCAGAACCACGCCGAATACTTCACGCCGATTATGGTGAAGATTCCCGGCAGCGAACTAGCGCTGGCACGCAAGCGCGGCGCCGAGCACACGTTGATCGATTTCATCGGCGAGATCAAAGACGCACACGGCACGACAATCCAGAATATGCGCGACTACAAGGACATCAAACTGAGCGACGCGACGGCCGCGGAATGGTCCAAGCGGCCCATCGAGTACGACACTGGATACAACCTGCTGCCGGGGGCGTATCAGATCAAAGTCTTGGCGCGGGATAGCGAGACGGGCAGGATTGGAACGTATCTGGGAAAATTCACCATCCCCAATCTCGACCGCGAAACGCAGCGCGTTCCCATCACTTCGGTGGTGCTGAGCAGCCAACGGGCGTCCATGGCGGAGGCCATTGCCACGGCGGGAAATGCCAAGAAAGCCGCGATTACGCAGGCGGTGAATCCGCTGGTTCAGGACGGGCAGAAGCTGATACCGAGCGTCACGCGGGTGTTCAGCAGCAAGAGCGACATGTACATCTATCTGCAAGCCTACGAGCCCGATGCGGCGGCAACGGCGCAACCGCTCCTGATGTACGTAACCTTCTTTCAAGGACCCAGTAAGGTAATGGAAACGCCGCCCGTGGCAGTGACAGAGGGATTGAACCTGAAGTCGCACATGCTGCCGTTGAAGCTCAGCTTCCCGCTCGGCAAGCTCCGTCCGGGCGAATATGATTGCGAAGTGACAGTGCTCGATCCGGCCGCCCAGAAGGCCGCGTTTTGGCAAGCGCCGGTCATGGTGATCCCTTAGCGCTTATCTCGGCTAGGGGACAATAGACAGGAGCGACAAATGGCCGACAACACAAATTCACCGAAGCAGCCCGTTTCAGCTATCCCACCTGACGACCCGCAGCGTAAACTCGCGGTTATACATCCGGACACCGACCAGAAAACCTCGCATATTGGCGTGGTAGGAGATACCTACACCATCCTCCTCACCGCCAAAGACACGGCGGGCCGGTTTTGCCTGATCGACATGCACATACCTCCCGGTGGCGGACCGCCCCCGCACCGTCACGATTTCGAAGAGACGTTCACCGTGCTTGAAGGCGAACTCGACGTTGCCTTTCGTGGAGCGAAACAGGTGCTACGCGCGGGCGAGACGGTCAACGTCCCGGCAAATGCGCCGCATCAGTTTCACAATTCTTCCTCTCGGCCGGTGAGGATGCTTTGTATCTGTTCACCTGCCGGTCAGGAGGAATTTTTTCTGGAGGTCGGTGTGCCCGTCGCAACCCGCACAACGCCTCCGCCCAAACTTGATGTTGCAGCACAAGCAGAGTTCAGAGCGAAGGCGGCTGCACTCGCTCCGAAATATCGAACGGAGCTTCTCGAATCTGCCTGAAAGAGCATCTACCCGTTCGCTGTTGCCTTCGCCCGATATTCACCGGCGCAACGCAGTATTCACCTCTATCCCGGCCGCTTCAATGCGCCGGCTGGCTCACGAAGGCAGCCACATCCCTGGCCGCTTTGGTTTCCACGCCAGGTTTCTGCAGGAAGCCCAGATCGCGGAACCAGTCGATGAAGCGGTATTGCCATGTACCATACGGCGTATCGTTGCGGTCCGTCAAGCCGCCGGTCTGGTGACTGCCGTCCGGCAAGGCGTCGCCGGGGTGGCGGCCAACGCCGTAAATGTGCATCTCGATGTTCGGGACGCTGAGGGCCAGCATCGCGGAAAAATACTCCATCGCCCAGACCGCGTGAACGCGATCGCCCGAGCCGCCACAGGCGACGAACGCGGGCGGAACATTGCGCGGAATCGGCGGGGGCGTGCGATTTTTGGCGAATGGCGATGGACCGGGATAGATGATGCCTGCGAAGTCGGGTCGCGAGGTGATTCCCGCCAGAGGGTCGCTGGGGTCGCTGTTCTTTTTGTCGAAGTCCGGAAATAACACTGCCGCCGGAGCCGCTAATTCCGCGCCTGCCGAGAAGCCCATGATGCCGATCTTGTTCGGATCGACGGCCCACTCTTTGGCGTACGCGCGAACCATGCGGACGGCCTGCAGCGCGTCGTACACCTCGTCGGTCTGCGGGTTATAACCGTCGCGGCGCAGGCGATTCCGCAGAATGACCGTAGTGACGCCGTAGTTATAGAAGAAAGGAACGAAATCGGCGGCCTCGCTGCCCACGTTCAGCGTGTTATGCCCGCCGCCCGCCGCCAGTATCACGGCAGCGCCGGTATTGAGGCCGCGATCCACCGTGTGTACTTCAATCGATGGGTTGTGAATGTTGACGATGCTGTTGATTCGCCCGGGCACGGTCTGACTCATATTGTATTGCTCGGCCTCGCGGATGCGGTCCATCTTGAGGTAAGGCGATCCGGGTGGATAAAGCGTGATTACCACGCCGCCTTGCAGAATGGGCTGCGGGGCGTACGGAGCGTCGGTCGACGGCCCCGGCTTCGGCGCACCGATAGGCGAGGGAAGGGGAGCCAGCGTCGCGTGCGAAGCGGCCGTGGCCGGCTGCTGGGCGCTTTGTGCGCTGGCGACGCCGATTGCCATAGCTGTAACGACAGCGATGACGACAGCCGCCAGCGCCGTCAGAGCGAAAGCCCGCGAGATTCTATTTCTTTTCATAATGCCAAAACTATATCACTGGCGCGGCCGGGGGATGCTTTCCCCAATCCCGGCCAATTCGATCCCGGCCAATTCGCGTGCCCGGATATTTGCCGGCCCACCGGTCAATAATAGAAGAACCTTGCCTGTTCGAATGAAAGACATCGCCCGCGACCTGGGCGTTTCGCAGATGACCGTCTCCAAGGCTCTGCGCAATCACAGCGACATCAGCGAGAAGACGCGCGAGCGCGTGTTGAAGCGGATGCGCGAGCTCAACTATCAGCCGGATTGGATCGCGCGCAGCATGGTCACCAAGCGCACCTACCTGGTGGGCCTGGTGCTGCCCGACCTGATGCACTCGTTCTTCGCCGAAGTGGCCGGCGGCGTTACGCGCAAGCTGCAGCCGCTGGGTTATCAGGTAGTGATCTCGAATACCGAGGAGAACGCCGAAACCGAGCGCACCCACGTGGCGAACCTCATCAACCGCAAAGTGGATGGATTCATCATCGCCTCGGCGCAGCGCAGCGGGCAGGAGGAGCCGTTCCAGCTGCTCGACAAGAGCGAGATTCCTTATGTGCTGATCGACCGCCTGATTCCAGGCGTGGACGCGACCTACGTGGGCGTCAAGGACGAGGACCTGGGCGAGCTCGCCACCGGGCATTTGATCGGCCTGGGGTGCAAGCGGATCGCGCACATCCGCGGACCCAACGTATCCACCGGCGTAGGCCGCCTGCGCGGCTACCGGAAGGCTCTCACCAAGCGGAAGATGCCGATACGCAGGGAGTACATCGTCAGCGGGCAGTATGGCGACAGCACCGGATACGACGCCATGCTGCAACTGCTGAAAGTCAGTCCGCGGCCCGACGGCGTGTTCTGCTACAACGACCCGGTGGCTGCCGGAGCCATCAAGGCGGCGCTGGAGCTCGGGATGCGCGTGCCGGAGGACATCGCCATCATCGGCGCAGGCAACGTGCATTATTCCGATCTGCTGCGCGTGCCGCTGTCCACGGTGGACCAGAGCAGCACGATCATCGGCGAGAAGGCGGCGGAGCTGCTGTCCGAGCGCATGGAATCGAAGAAGCCGCTGCCGGTGGAGCGCGTCTTTATTCCGCCGCGGCTGGTGCTGCGGGAATCGAGCAACCGGAGAACGGCGTAAATCCGAGATCCGCGCGGCAGCTCTCCGCAAACTTTTCCGCCCCTCCGGCGTCTTTTCTAAATACAGCGTCAACGACACAACGGAGCTACGCGTCATCCTATGAGAACCATGCCCGCCCAAGTCTTGTTCGCGTTTCTTCCTCTCGCCTCCTGCGCCTTCGCGCAATTGACCTCGTTTCCCAAGCCGCATTATTTTGCCGAAACCTTCGCCCGCGCCCAGACCAGGGTGGAATTGCAGCCGCCGGTCAAGCTCGAGGACTTCGTCGTCGACGGCAAACTCACCCTATCCCTCAAGGCTTACCTGGAGCTGGTGATGGCCAACAACACCGATATCGCGATCCAGATGCTCAGCGTGGAAACGCCCAAGAACGCCATCATGCGCGCCTTCGCCACGTGGGACCCGCAGGCGCAGGCCAGCTTCACCGATCAGAAATCCACCACGCCCTCGGCCGGCGCCCTGGCGGGCGCAAGCACTGTCGTTTCGCTCAGCCAGCCGGCCAATTTCAGCTATTCGCAGACGCTGCCCAGCGGCATGCAATACTCCGTTTCTTTCGGCGCAAGCAAGAGCACCACCAACAGTTCGTTTGCCACTCTGAATCCGGAGCTCACCTCCAACCTAAGCGTCACCATCACCCAGCCGCTCATCCGCAACCGCGGCAACTACGTCAACCGCCTCAACCTGATGATGGCCCGCAGCCGCCTGAAGGGCGCCGAATACTCGCTAAGAGCCAATCTGCTGCAGTCCGTGAACACCGCCGAAAACGCCTATTGGGATGTGGTGCAGGCGCGCGAGAATCTGCGCGTGCAGGAAAGCGCCCGCAAGCTGGCGGATGAATCGCTCAAGCTTTCGCAAAAGCAATTGGAGCTGGGCGCCATCTCGCCCCTCGACATCTACAACCCCGAGCAGCAGCTTGCCACCGCTGAGCTGGGCGTGTCGCAGGCGCGCTATGCGCTGGCGCTGGTGGAGGACACGCTGCGCCGCCAGATGGGTGTGGATCTTGACCCCATCGCCCGCAAGTTGCCCATCGAGGTGACGGAGTCTGTCGATCTACCTCTCGATACGATCCGCTACGACGCCGAGCGGGAAGTCGACAAAGCCCTCGCCGGCCGGCCGGAGTTGAAAGCGGCCGGCGTGAATCTGGACATCGACGATATGGGCATCGCGCAGGCCAAGAACGAGATTCTGCCCAATTTATCGCTGGTCGGCCAGTACACCACTCAAGGCGTAGGCGGCACATTCTATGAGCGGACCAACGTATTCGACAATAACGGCAATGCCTCGACCATTGTGACGAAGATTCCCGGCGGCTTCGGCGACACTCTCTCGCAGATGTTCGGATTCGGCTACCCGGTATACTCCCTGGGCGCTACTCTGTCGCTGCCCATCAAGTCGCACGGCGCGGTGGCCGATATGGCGGACGCGGTGGTGAGCAAGAGGCGCGACGCACTGACGCTGCGGACCACGCAACAGCAGGTGCGCCTCGACGTGCTCACCGCCATGACCAATCTGGAGATGAGCAAAGAATCCGTGAAGCTGGCCTCGGTGGCGCGCGATTTCGCGCAGAAAAACCTGGACGCGGAAAACCAGAAATATCAACTGGGCACAGACCCCGTACTCTTCGTGCTGCAAGCGCAGAATACGCTGGTGCAAGCCGAATCGGCCGTAGTGACGAACCAGGTCAACATGCGCCGCAGCGTCTTGAATCTCCTCACCCGCACCGGCGAGCTGCTGGACGAACGCGCCATCGTGATTCAGTGAGTGAGTGAGTCACTATAGAGGCTTTGAATTTTGACGCAGAGACGCTGAGACGCAGAGATTACGCAGAGAACACTTATCAATGTCTTCTCTGCGTGGCCTCCGCGTCTCAGCGTCTCTGCGTCGAGTCTTAACAAGCCACAATATATACATGCCGGAACCCACCCGAAAGGCCGAGCCCCGATGGCCGGCCGCGCTCGCCATGCTATCCATCGGTGGTCTCTACTACGCGCTGCCGTCGCAACTCTCGGTCGGCCCGGACTGGATGGTGCTCGTGCTGGTCGCCGTTCTGACCATTCCAGCCGTGATCTCTCATCGCTATGGCAATTGGCGGTTGAGCCAGCTATTAGGCTACGCCGCCAGCGGGGTGGTCACTATATCGGTGGTCATTTCCCTGGCGCTGCTGATCTCGCGCCTTCCCGCGCAGAAGCAGAACCCGGCGCAGTTGCTACGCGCGGCGGCCGCCCTCTGGATGTGCAACCTGCTGGTATTCGCCTGCTGGTATTGGCGGCTGGACGCGGGCGGTCCCAATCAGCGCGATTTGCGCCGCTCCCACACCGATGGCGCGTTCCTCTTTCCGCAAATGGTACTGGACCCGGATCTTCGCGCTGAAATGGGCGAAGATCAATGGAGCCCCGGTTTCGTCGACTACCTGTTTCTCGCTTTCAACACCAGCACCGCTTTCTCGCCCACCGACGTTCCCGTGCTCTCGCGCTGGGCCAAAATCCTGATGATGCTGCAAGCTTCCATCTCGCTCGCGACTATCGCAATCCTCGCGGCCCGAGCCGTGAACATACTGTAGCTGGGGCAGGCGACGTTGCCGCCTGCGACCCGGTTTTGAGCCCGCTTTCAACTGGCGAGAACAGGCCATGGCGCTCAGCGAGAGATCAATCCTCCTCAGGCGGGTTCCGCTAATTCGGCCACTCCTAAGTTACCCCTAACGGCGTTTGGGGGAGACGCCGCGGGCAGGCTTCCCACATCGCACATCGCGACTTTGGGGGGATCTTCACAGAGTGACATGCCATGGACCTCCAGGCCTGAGATATGCTGGTTATCAATCCTTGGGTCCGCTCTGTACGAGTAGCGCGTGGCTCGACCACTTCCGTTCCGGCGCGCGCGGCAGCGCATCGAGAATTTGGCGATCGGACCCTGGTCCAGGAGGAGATCTACCAGATGGACAGCATGAATACTTTCGAGGCTCTGTGGCGGGACGTGCGATACGGCTGGCGCAAGCTGTGGAAGAGTCGGGGGATTACGGCGGTGGCGCTGCTCTCGCTCGCGCTCGGCATCGGCGCGACCACGTGCATCTTCAGCGTGATCTATGGGGTACTGATCTCGCCCTATCCGTACGTGAAGGCAAATGAGATTTGGGCTCCGGAGATTCGCGACTCGAAGAATCCGAAGAACAGCCGCGGCGTATTTCTGCCTTACGAGTTCGAGGAACTGCAGAAGCTGCCGGGAGTTTCGGCGGCGATGGGAACGCGCCCTGAAGGAGCGCTGCTGACGGGAGATCGGGTTCCGGAGACGATCCTGACTCCGCTGGTGACGCCCGGAGCGTTCGATTTCCTGGGCGTGAAGCCGTTGCTGGGGCGGACCATCGGCGAGGGCGATTGGCAGCCCAACGGAGATCCAGAAGACGTGATCGTGCTCTCGTACAAGGCGTGGTTCCGCTATTTTGACGGAAGTCCGGGCGCCTTGGGGAAGACGCTGGTCATCAACGATCGCAAGGTAGCGGTGATCGGCGTCATGCCGCCGCGGTTCGGCTGGTTCACCAGCGATGGCGGCTGGATGCCGTTCACCAAGAAGCCGACGCCGGAACGCTGGGTGCTGCCGATTGTGCGGCTCAGGCCAGGGACTACTAGCGCAGTGGTGACGGAACAGCTCCAAGCGGTCGAAAACCGTTTGCAAACCGCGCATCGAAGCGATTTTCCGGGAAATTCCAGCGTGATGATTCACTTGAATAACTACATGGACATCACGGTGGCGTCCGGCGATATGAGCAACAGTCTGACGCTGCTGTTCGGCGCGGTGGGATTTCTACTGCTGATCGCGTGCGCGAATGTAGCGAATCTGCAGATGGCGCGGGCCACCTCGCGATCGCGCGAGATCGCGCTGCGCATGTCCATCGGAGCATCGCGCGGAAGAGTGTTGCGGCAGCTGCTGACGGAAAGTATGCTGCTTTCGGTCATCGGAGGCTTGTTGGGAATCGCGGTAGCTATCGTTTTGACCAAGGCCGTGGTCGCAATCATGCCGGATTTTTACGTGCCTAACGAAGCGCGCATTACGGTGAACGCATACGTGCTGGCATTCTCGGCGGCGGTTTCGATTGCGACGGGCATTTTGTTCGGGTTGGTTCCGGCGCTGCAATGCTCGAGGCAGGACATGGTGGAGGATCTGAAGGGTACGGGCAAGGGCTCGGGCGATTCAAGCGCGGGCGGCAGAACGCGCGGAGCGCTGGTGGTGGTCGAGGTCGCGCTGTCGGTGGTCCTGCTGGTAGGGGCGAGCCTGAGCATTCGCGGCTTCGTGAATCTGCAGCGAGTCGAGCTGGGGTTCAATCCCGACCACACGGTGATGGTCAGCGTTCAAGTGAATCCGAAGAAATACGCGACCTACGACCAGAGGGTCAATCTGATGCGCGAGGTTTTGGCGCGTGTGAAGACGCTGCCGGGAGTAACGGCAGCGGCGATCGGCAACGGCGGATTTCCGTTTGGCGGGTGGCGATCCACCTTCGCGATCGACGGCAAGCCCGCGGACGATTCGCAGTTCCTGTTCGGATCAATGGTTAGCGATGGCTACGCCAAGACCCTGGGCGTCGCTGTGCGGGCCGGCCGCGAAATCACCGAGCAGGAAATCGCGCATGGCGATCACGTCGGCATGATCAATGAAACGCTGGCCAAGATGTGGCCCGCCGGCGAGAATCCGATCGGACGCAGACTGCGCGTGGATGCGCTCGGCAAGGCAATTCCCGCGTCGCCGCCTCCGCCGGGTACGCTGGATCCGTACATCATGGTTGTCGGGGTCTTGGCGGACACGCGCAATGCAGGACTGCGCGAGCCAACCACGCCCGCGGCCTATTTCCCGTATACGCTCGCTGCTCCGTCGGGACGGCTCTTGTTATACCGGGCACAGGGCGATCCGCTGTTGTTGTTGAATGCTGTCCGCCGGCAGGTGTTGGCGATCGACAGGGAGCAGCCGCTCGGCAACCCCTACACTCTGGAACAGCTGCTGGGATTCGAGACGGTCCAGCCGAAGTTCAATATGGCTCTGTTCACCTCCTTCGGAGTGCTGGGGCTTACACTCGCGACAGTGGGAATCTTCAGCGTCCTTTCCTATATGGTGGCCCGGCGGACGCATGAAATCGGCCTACGGATGGCGCTCGGGGCGCAGCCGAGCGACGTGATCCGGCTGACGATGGGATCTGGAGGAGTGCTGGTTGCGATCGGACTTGTGGTCGGTCTGGCTGGCAGTTTCGCGCTGGGAGCCGCGATCCGCGCCACGGTGTTCGCCGTGCCGGTGACGGATCCGATAGCGATCGGCGGCGTCATCGTCGTGCTGAGCGTTTCCGCGGCGCTTGCGTGTCTGATCCCCGCGCGCAGAGCGTCGCGCGTAGATCCGATGATCGCGCTGCGGAACGAATAGACCTCTCTATATCATCGCAGGCGGGCGTGCATGTCACTTCGTGAGGTGGCAGCCTGACCTGCGGTTGGCTCTTGTTGGGGTAAGTTTGCAGGCGTCAATATGCGCCGTCTGCTCTCAAGAACGATCGGTCACCATTTCGGCCGGTCGAGCCACCAGAAGGAGCGAAACCGTTATGACGAAACTCGTGCGCAAGAGCTGGCTGATAGCCCGATGGCGCCTGTCCGCAAGCAAGAGCTTCTGGAAAAATGCTGCCCGTAATCCGTTCTACCGGCCGGTCGCTGCGCCGCCAGGGCAGATGCTATCCGCCGCCAGCCCTACTGCACCACCACATAGACCTGATCGTGGAACGCATTCGCAGTGCTGATCGCCAGCGGGAAATTCCCCGTGCTCGAAAGCGACATCGGGATGGTCACATTCAGTTGGTACAACCCCGGAAAGCCCGGCGCCAGACCGCTGAACAGCACGGCCGCCAGTTGATCCGCGACATAGACCGTCGGGACCACAGCCTGGTTCAAAGGCTTCCCGGTGCTCGCCGTACCGTCGGTGATGCTTGGCGTCACGGCGCCCATGCCCGTCAAGTACACCACCACGGTTTCGCCGGCGACGGCTGGGTTGGCCGCGCTCACCACGGCGCCGTTGGCGTGCTCGATGGCTCCCGCGCCCGTCCCGGATTGATCCAGCGAATAGACGCCGGGCGAGGTAACTCCCACCGGGACGGTGACGGTGTTCGAGTTGGCCCCGCCATTCTGCACCTGAATTGTCGCGGTGGCGCCCGCGGTGCTGTAGGGAACCAGGCAGTTGATCTGGCCCGCGCTCACAAAATAGATGGGCGCAGCCTTGCCGTCGATCAGCACGGTCACGCCATTCAGTGTGGCCGGATAGGGCGGCGCGGCGGTCTGAGTACTCTTCGCCAGGCCGGTACCAAACAGCGCGATGAATTCACCGGGCGAGATGGGGTTGCCCGCGGGCGCAAAACTGGCCGCACTCGCCACGCCCTGCGGATTCAGGAACACGCCGCTGCCGCTGAGCGAAGTCATCGGCGCGCCGAAATCGATCTCAAAGCCGCCAGGATCGGTGGGGTCGATGGCCGCTTCCACAAACGTGCCGCCCGCGCCCAAACCCACTTGCGACAACTCCACCGTCAGCGAGCCCCCGGTGTTGAGCGAGTACGTATTCCACGCCGTGAAGTCGGTTGTGCCCGCGCCAAGCGCTTTCAGGCGCTGGTAGAACGTGGTGGAGCCCGCTATCCTGACCGCGAGCGACCCGACATTCTCATCCCACGCCGGCTGGCCGGTGGCGGATTCGTACCGCAGGCCGGTGGTCCACATGGTTCCGTTCCAGCTCGACGCTATGGGATTGGGGAGAGCCTTCACGCCGATCATGATGTCATGCGACCCGGCCGTGGTGGAGCCGCCGATCAACACGTTCCCGTCCCCCGAGAGGTATACGTTCTTGCCGCCGCTCAGCAAGGCGGAAGTGGAAGCGGTCCCGAAGGAGAGCGTGCCGGTTCCATCGCTCGCCACCGAGTAAGTTGCGCCGGTGACCTGCTGCGTGGTGGGAGCGCCGCTCAAGAGCGAGGCCGCGTGGCCATAAACGCTGATGGCGGCCAGTTGACCGATGCCCGCGCTGTTCATGCTGAAGAAGGTATTGCGGGCGTTGGCCACCAATCCGCCGGGAAACTCCAGCGTCACCACCCAATAGGGCCCGGTAAGTGCGGCCGCGCCGGTGGGCTCGGGAATCGCCACCAGCATGTCGAACGTGTTGTCCGTAGTCTCGGTGCCCGACCCGAACAGGGCCTCGACGCTTAGCCGCGCATTCACCTTGTCGCCCGTGCGTATGGGGCTATCCATGGTGACGTTGCCGGCGGGGTCCACCGAGTAAGCGCCGGTTCCCGTGGCGGTGGCCGCGGCGGCGCCGCCGATTACCTCCTGCCCGTTGAAGCTGTAGTTTCCATTGCCATCGAAGGTGATCGAGCCCAGCAGGCTGCGCGGGTCCGTCGCGTTGCCCGAAGAATCAGACCCAATAGACACATAACGGAAGAAGAACTTTCCGCTTAGTGACTGATTGCTAAGGGTTTGCGCTGAAATGATGGATGCGCCCAGCAACGCCGCCAAGGAAACGCAAACCAAACCTGCTGACGATCTCATATAGTATCGAACCCTTCCGTTGCGGCTTTGACCCGGCGCTAGCATTATTTTCCAAGCTAGTATTTATAAGCTACCCCGCCTATTGAACCCGCCGCTTCGGTAGAGCCAGTATCTTACTCTTTCCCCCGCTCGACGAGAGAAGGCACATCGAAAAATGCTATAAATATTACTCAATCATAAATTGTATGTTAACAAACATATTTTGATTTCGTTAGAGTATTATTTCGAACATTAGGAGTGCCGAAGAATCTTAATGAAACGGCGCCGCTTTTCGCCCGCCATTTCGATAACGGCCCCCAGACGGCTCTGCCCACGCAGACAGGAACCTCTTCCATCAAGGGAACCGTGACCGGCGCAGCCGGCGTTCCCATTTCCGGCGCAAGAATCGTATATGGCCGCGCCGTTCCGGTCAAGAGCGGCGCGCCGC
>Ga0116129_1001138_pt1 | contig 15115 bp, 14 predicted proteins | sample June2015DPH_17_2_FD_89732 | JGI IMG/M metagenome (GOLD analysis project Ga0116129, IMG submission 89732) | Peatland microbial communities from SPRUCE experiment site at the Marcell Experimental Forest, Minnesota, USA - June2015DPH_17_10 | ecosystem: Environmental > Terrestrial > Soil > Wetlands...
CGGTTTCCAGGGTCAGGCGGTGCGCAATGTCGGTCGGCAGCCCACGTTCATGTGCCGCCGCCTCGAGCGCTTCCATGAATAAGAAAAAATATGCCGGACCGCTGCCTGACAGGGCGGTGACGGTATCCATTTGCGACTCGTGCTCCACCCATACCGTGGCGCTGACGGCGGCCATGAGATCTTCAGCCAATGCGCGATGAGCGGCTCCGACACCGGCCGGTGCGTACAAGCCGGTCGCGCCGAAGCCGTTGAGCGCCGGCCGGTTCGGCATGGTGCGAATGAGCGGGATGTGCGGGCCGAGCCAACGCGCCAGCGATGCGTGCGGGATGCCGGCTGCCACCGATATCAACAGAGGCGGAGGAGTGGCCAGATGGGGCGCCAATCCCAACGCCACGGCGCGCATTTGCTGCGGTTTGACGGCGAGCACGACCACCTCGGCGCCGCGTACGGCGCTTTGATTGTCCGGCGCGCTCTTGACGGCGTAGTCGCGCGCCAGCCGCTCGAGCTGATCCTGGCTGGGATCGGCCACCACCATCCGATCAGCGGGCACGCCACGCTTGGTCAGGCCGCTGATCAGTGCTGCGGCCATGTTGCCGCCGCCGATGAATGCCAGCTTTCTGATGTTGTTCACCCACTCCCCCTTGCGATCATTTAGCGCGATCCGAACAGCGCCGTGCCGATGCGCACCAGCGTCGCTCCCTCGGCAATGGCGCACTCGAAATCCGCGCTCATGCCCATCGACAGTGTATCGAGCTTCAGGCCCGCGGCGTTCAGTTCCTGAAGTGCGACCCTGAGGCGAGCGAAAACCGGGCGCTGGGCCTCAGGCTCAGGTTGCGGCGGTGGCACGCACATGAGGCCGCGCAGCCTCAAGCGCGGTAGTGCGGCCACATCCGCCGCCAGGCTCGCGATGGCCTCAGGCGAGACGCCGCCCTTCGTGGGCTCAGGGTCAAGTGCCACCTGCAGGCAGACATTGAGCGGCGGCGCGTGAAACGGCCGCTGCTCGGAGAGCCGCCTCGCGACGTTCAAGCGATCCACGCCGTGCACCCAATCGAAGCGTTCGGCAATGGGTCGGGTCTTGTTGGACTGGATACCGCCGATGAAATGCCACTGGAGCGGCAAATCCGCCAACTGGTCCATTTTGGCGAGAGCTTCCTGCAGATAATTTTCGCCGAAATCCGTGACGCCGGCGGTGGCGGCGAGGCGTACGGATTCGGCAGTCTGCGCCTTGGTCACTGCGACCAGTGTCACCGTAGCGGGGTCTCTTCCTGCGGCAATGGCTGCACTGCGTATCCGAGACCGGACGTGGTTCACATGAAGCGTCAAATTCTGCGGACCAATTAACATATTGGGTGACAACACCCTCTTATATACTGCTGGTGGCCCGAGCCAGTCGAATTAGGAGCCGTAAATGGCGGTTGATATCGCACAGCTTCTCGCCTTTGCGGTGAAGAACAATGCGTCGGACTTGCATCTGTCGGCGGGTGTCCCGCCGATGATTCGCGTGGACGGCGACATGAAGCGCGTCAACATGCCCCCTCTCGTGCACAAAGAAGTGCACAGCATGGTGTACGACATCATGAACGACAAGCAGCGCAAGGCGTTCGAAGAGTTCTACGAGACCGACTTTTCGTTCGAGATCCCCAAGCTGGCGCGCTTTCGAGTCAATGCTTTCAATCAAAATCGCGGTGCCGGAGCGGTGTTCCGCAATATTCCATCCACCATTCTGTCGTTGGACGAGTTGAACGCCCCCAAGTCTTTCAAAGATCTTTGCATGCTTCCCCGCGGTCTGGTGCTGGTCACGGGACCCACCGGATCCGGCAAATCGACCACTCTGGCCGGCATGGTCAATCATTGCAACGACAACCGGCCGGATCACATTATAACCATCGAGGATCCGATCGAGTTCGTGCATGAAAGCAAGCGCTGTCTGGTGAATCAACGCGAAGTGCATCGGGACACCTTAGGGTTCAGCGAGGCGCTCAGGTCGGCGCTGCGCGAAGACCCCGACGTGGTTCTGGTGGGCGAAATGCGCGATCTGGAGACGATTCGTTTGGCGTTGACGGCGGCGGAAACCGGGCATTTGGTGTTCGGCACTCTGCATACCAGCTCCGCGGCGAAAACCATCGATCGCATCGTCGATGTGTTCCCGGCTGCGGAAAAGGATATGGTTCGCGCCATGATGTCCGAGAGCTTGAGAGCGGTGATTTCGCAGACCTTGATGAAGCGCGTCGGCGGCGGCCGTATTGCGGCGCACGAAATCATGATAGGCACGCCGGCCATCCGCAACCTGATTCGCGAGGGCAAGATCGCTCAAATGTATTCGGCCATTCAGACCGGTCAGGGCCAGGGCATGCAAACCCTCGACCAGTGCCTGCAGGAGTTGGTCGCAAAAGGTGTTGTCAGCCGCGAAGAAGCGAAGTACAAGGCGCAGAACAAGGACTCTATTTAGTGCGCGGTGCGCACCCTTTCAACGGGGTTCGCGAGGAGCCGCGAACCCCGAATTTGGGGCCGCGCGCCGGGCGCGCCGTAAGATAAGGACAAACTATGGAACGCGAACAAGCCATACGATTGATGCAAGACCTGCTGCGGCGCATGGTCGAGAAGAAGGGCTCGGATCTGTTCATTACGGCCGGGTTCCCGCCCGCGATCAAGGTCGACGGGGAAATAAGGCCGCAATCTGACCGCTCGTTGAGTCCCGAACAGAGCGCCGGCATGGTCCGCGCCATCATGAACGATCGGCAAACCAAGGAATTCGACGGCACCAAGGAATGCAATTTCGCGATTGCGCCGCCCGGCATCGGACGCTTCCGCGTCAGCGCCTTCGTGCAGCAAGGCTACACGGGGGCGGTGCTGCGAACCATCAATGCCAAGATTCCGACCCTCGAGGAGCTGGAGCTGCCGCCGGTATTGAAGGAGGTCGTGCTCTCCAAGCGCGGCTTCGTGATCCTGGTGGGCGGTACCGGTTCGGGTAAATCCACCTCCCTCGCGGCGATGGTGGGTTACCGCAACGAGAAGACCCGCGGCCATATCGTGACCATCGAGGATCCGGTGGAATACGTGCACGCTCACAAGGGCTGCGTGGTGACGCACCGCGAAGTCGGCGTCGATTGCGAGAGCTGGCATCTGGCGCTGAAGAACACCCTGCGCCAGGCGCCGGACGTGATACTCATCGGCGAAATTCGCGACCGCGAAACCATGGAGTACGGCATTCAGTTCGCCGAAACGGGCCACTTGGTGCTGGCGACCCTGCACGCCAATAGCTCCAACCAGGCGCTCGACCGCATCATCAACTTCTTCCCCGAGGAGCGGCGCGAGCAGCTGCTCATGGACCTGTCGCTGAACATCCGCGCGCTCATTTCGCAGCGCCTGATACCCCGCGAAGCAGGATCCGGGCGCATCGCCGCCATGGAAATCATGCTGGCATCGCCGCTGATTTCCGACCTGATCTTCAAAGGCGACGTCACCAAGATCAAGGACGTGATGGCGCGCTCCAATCGCCTGGGGATGAAGACCTTCGACCAGGCGCTGTTCGATCTATACGAAGCCGGACTGATCTCCTACGAAGACGCCTTGCGCAACGCGGATTCGAAGAACGAACTGCGCCTGCGCGTGAAGCTGGAAAGCAAGCGCGAGATGAAGCATCCGGAAGAAGGCGGCCAGTCGCTGCAGATCGTCGAGGAAGAAGAAGGGCAGGTGTTCTAGTGAGACGCTCGGACGGGTTCCCAACATGAGCGTGCCAGCCGATCTGCCGCCGCAGGTGATGAACACCAAGCCGCTGTTCAAGCTGATGGTGGAGAAAAGGGCTTCGGATCTGTTCTTTACCTGCAACGCGCCGGTCAAGATCAAAATCGAAGGCAAGATTTTCCCCGTCAATAAGCAAATATTGACCCCCGAAACCGTGCGGCAGGCGGCTTTGGGATTGATGACCCAGGACCAGATCGACCACTTCAACGAGGAACTCGAGATCGATTTCGCGATCTCCGAAATCGGCCTCGGCCGCTTTCGCGTCAACGTGTTCTACCAGCGCGGCTATCCGGCCATGGTGCTGCGCTACATCACGGCGGAAATGCCCAAGCTCGAAGATCTCGGCATGCCCGATATCTACAAGGAGCTGGTCATGCTCAAGCGCGGGCTGATCCTCATGGTCGGCGCCGCCGGCGCCGGCAAGTCGACCACGCTCGCGGCCATGATCAACTACCGCAACGAGACCTCATCCGATCACATTTTGACGATCGAGGATCCGATCGAATTCCTGCATACCAACAAGAAATCCATCGTGAATCAGCGGGAAGTGGGCTTGGATACCAAGACTTTCGGGCGCGCCCTGCGCAGCGCGGTGCGCGCGGCGCCCGATGTCATCTTGGTCGGCGAAATTCGCGACCGCGAGACCATGGAAGCGGCCATTGCGCTGGCCGGAACGGGCCACTTGTGCATCGCGACCCTGCACGCAAACAATTGCGCCGAGACCCTGGACCGCATCATCAACATGTTTCCGCGCGATCAGCACAACCAGATTTTCCTGGACCTTTCGCAATATCTTCGCGCCATCCTGTCCCAGCGCCTGGTGTTCGCCAAGACCGGCACTCGGGTGGCCGCCTCCGAGGTCATGGTCAATACCCCGCACATCTCGGAACTCATCAAGAAGGGCGATGTGATCGGCGTGAAGGAGGCGATCCGCACCGGCACGGAACGCGGCATGTTGAGTTTCGACAGCGCGCTCTACAATCTGGTGCGCGAGGGCCGTATCGAACTGGAAGAGGCATTGTCCAGCGCCGATTCGCGCACCAATCTCGAGGCAAAAATCAACTTCGGCTAGCCCCTCGGCACCGTGACGTTGAGCGGTCGTCGCGACAGGCCTAGGGGATAGGAAGCTTCAAGGCAACTGTGTCTTCGTTGCCTTGAAGCTTCCTATCCCCCAGGACATGCTGCGCTTCGCGGCAGGAAACCAAATTGTTCTCGAACTCGCGGCTGGAAATATCCCATCCGGATTTGAGCGCGCGCCTTCGGCATGCCGCCGGGTCGACGTCGAGCGCGCGCACCGCAGCGGCGGCGAGGTCGGCATCCAGTGCGCCGGTGACGCCGTCCTCGATCACATCGATCGGTCCTGTGACCGGATAGGCGGCGACCGGAACCCCGCAAGCCATCGCCTCCAGATTGACCAGGCCAAAGGTATCGGTGCGGCTCGGGAACACCATCACATCCGCGGCCGCCAAATGGCGCGCCAGGCTTTCGCCGAACTGATAGCCGGTGAAGACCGCATCCGGATACTGGCTTTGCAGCCTGGCGCGTTCCGGCCCGTCGCCGATGACGATCTTGCTGCCGTGCCAAGACATGCTCAAGAAGGCATCGATGTTCTTCTCGACGGCGACGCGCCCGACATAGGCGGCGATGGGCCGCGGCAGCTCGAGAAAATGCTTAGGCGCAGGCTTGAATCTCTCGGTGTCCACCCCGCGCTGCCAACACGCCAAATTCTTGAAGCCCTGCGCCGCGAGTTCCGTGCGCATCGACACCGTGCTGACCATGCAGCGCGCGCCGGCTCCGTGAAAGCGGCGCAGCGCGCCGTAGGAGACCTTCAGCGGGATGGGAAACCGCGCGCGCAAATACTGCGGAAATTGCGTGTGGTACGAGGTGGTAAAGCGCACGCCCCGTTTGACGCAGAGGCGCCTGGCGCTCAAGCCCAAGGGACCTTCGGTGGCGATATGCAGCGCCTGCGGCGCAAATGCGCCGATTTCCTTTTCGACTTTTCGGTACGGGAACAGCGAGAGTCGAATCTCAGGATAGGTAGGACAGGCGACGCTGCGAAAATCTTGCGGCGTCAGTAGTTTGACTTCGTGTCCGAAGCGGACCAGCCACGCGGCCGTTTGCGACAGCGTACTGACCACACCGTTGGTTTGCGGAAACCACGCGTCGGTGACGATCATGATTTTCATGAAGGGTCACAATGGCACCTGACAATGACGTTAGGATGACGATCCGCCGCCGTCATCGGGCTGTAACGGAAATCCTATATTTGCTTCATGGGCAAGGTCATTCATCCCCAAGGAATCAACATGCAAAGCTTTTTGGCGGAACTGAGAACTCAACGCTGGGACGATCATCGCTACTATCACCACAGCCGCATCAATCAGTCGCTGCACCTGTTGAGTGCCATCAGCTTCATCATTGCGTACATCACGATGTTCTTCGATCCGGTGAAGTCCGCGTTGATCGGCTGGCTGGTTTCCATGGTCAGCCGTCAGTCCGGCCACTTCTTCTTCGAGCCCAAGGGCTACGATCAGGTCAACCACGCCACGCACGAGCACAAAGAAGACATCAAGGTCGGCTACAACCTGCGCCGCAAGCTGATCCTGCATGCCGTCTGGGCCCTGGTGCCGCTGGTGCTGTGGATGGATCCGACGTTCTTCGGGGTTTTCACCCCACACGCCGGCGGCGCCGGTTTCATACGCCATGTGGGCGAGATCTGGCTGGCCGTCGGCGTCGGCGCCTTGCTGTTTCGCACCCTGCAGCTGTTCTTTGTGAAGGGCGTGCAGACCGGCTTGGTGTGGGCAACCAAGATCCTCACCGATCCGTTCAACGATGCGCTGATTTATGCCAAGGCGCCGCTTTACTTGATGCGGGGCGAGTTGATCGATCCCATGGGCGAAGTCGCCGAGCCCGAAGCCCATCGGGCCTGAATCATTTCCTTCAGCACGCGACGTTTGATGGCTTTGTTCGTGAGGTGCGCGTCAATCCACCACCAGCCGTCGCGCTGCATTTCCTCGGCCGCCGACACGATCCGGTCGGCGACCGCGGTGAAATCGTCCGCGGTGAAATTCAAGCTGAAGATCAGACGCCCCGTGCCCACCCAGCTCAAGGCCAGCCCGGCGGCGCGCAGGTAATATTGAAGCATCCAGTTATAGCCCGATGCCTGCGGGTAGTAGAGGGTCCAGATCGTCGACAGGTTGGCCACACGCACCGGCAGCTTCGCAGCCGCCAGCCTGTCATTCAGCCGCCGCGCCCGTTCGTTCCAGGTGTCGTCGAGGCCGCGATACAGGGCCCGCACCGGCTCGCTGTCGAGCTTGGCCAAGAATTCGTACATGGCGCCCATGACGTAGGGGTGGGAGTTGAAAGTGCCGCGGGCAAAGCAAATGTCGGCCGGGCGGTCATCGCGAAATCGCCGCATCAATTCACGCTTGCCGCAAACGACCCCCACCGGCAGTCCGCCGGCCACGGTCTTGCCGTAAGTCACCATGTCGGCGCGAACGCCGAAATATTCTTGAGCGCCTCCGAGCCCGATGCGAAAACCCAAGAACACCTCATCGAATATCAACGCGATGCCGCGCTCGGTGCATACCGCGCGCAGTTGCTCGAGCCACTGCGAATACGCGCTGCGGTCGAAATGCGCCTTGCGGGCACTGTCGAGCAGGGTCGAGTCCCCCGGCGCGCCGGCATTGGGGTGCAAGGCCTGCAGGGGATTGACCAGGACGCAGGCGATGTCGCGCCGCGTGCGCAGCACCTTGAGCGCCGCGGGGTCCATGTCCTTCAGGGTGTAGGTTTCCCGCGCGGGCAGCGGATTGCCGACCCCGGGTTGAACGTCGCCCCACCATCCGTGGTACGCACCGCAGAAGCGAACCAGATGGGTGCGCTGGGTGTGATAGCGCGCAAGCCGGACCGCCTGCATGACGGCTTCCGTGCCGGACATGTGGAAGGAAACCTCATCGAGGCCCGAAATGTCGAGCAGCCGCCGCACGTTGTACGCGGTGACCGGGTGATATGCACCCAACACCGGCCCCAAGTCCCGCACTCTTTCGCTGCCGCGTTCGATGCACTCCTTGTAAAAATCATAGCCGAACACGTTGACGCCGTACGAGCCCGTCAGGTCGTAAAAGCGGTTGCCGTCAAGATCGGTGACCGTCACGCCGCTGGAGGATTGCACGAACGATCCGGACTTGAGGTGCCGGCGCACATAGCCGCTGAATTGGAAGGGAACGCGATACCGCGACGTGAATTCGAGGTCGGAGATGCGGCCGGCGAGTTCTGCGGTTTGTTCCACGGTCTTCTGGAAACTCGCCGCGAACTGCGCCGCGAGCCGCATGAAGCCGGCGCGGCGTGCGGCAACGATCGGTGCCGGCGCGGAATCGACGCCAAAAAAGCTGGACTCGTCGTATTCGTAAAACGGCACCCAGGAGGCGAAGCGGCGCGACATGCGCGCATGGCCCGCCAGCGAACGGTGCTTCGCCAAGGAAAGCTGCAGCCGCACGTACACTTTGCGCAGCAGGAAAGCCAGGGCAAGCCCGGCCAAAACATAGCCGATCGTGGTAATCGCCGACTCCTTGTACTTGGGCTGTCGCGCGGACTGTATTGCAGGCCAATGACACTGATATGAATGCCAAGTCGCTCATCGGCCGGCTCACACAGCAGGAGGACATCAACTTTCTGTTGAGCAATCGCATCCCGCGGCGGCTGGTGACGCGCTTCATGGGCTGGTGGAGCCAGATCGAGCACCCCTGGGTGTGCAAGGGCAGCATCGCGCTGTGGCGCTTGTTCTCGGATCTTGACTTGAGCGATGCTAAACCGACGCATTTTAAGAGCCTGCATGATTGCTTCACGCGGGAATTGAAGGCAGGGGCTCGCCCCATCGATACGGATCCCGCACGCCTCATCAGCCCCTGCGACGGACTGGTGGGCGCCTGCGGGCCCATCACGCGGGGCCTGATGCTGCAGGCAAAGGGCTTTCCCTATTCGCTGACCGAGCTTCTGAAGGATGCCGATTGGGCGCAACACTACGAGGGCGGGCACTACGTGACGTTGCGGCTGACTTCCAGCATGTACCATCGATTCCACGCGCCGGCCGATTGCCGGGTCGAGCAGGTCAACTACATTTCCGGCGACACCTGGAACGTAAATCCCATCGCGCTGAAGCGCGTCCCCAGGCTATTTTGCAAGAACGAGCGGGCCGTGATCCGTTGCCGGATCGCCTCGGGCGCCGCGCTGACGCTGGTGCCCGTGGCGGCCATCCTGGTCGCCAGCATCCGCCTTCGATTCCTCGATGTGCTTCTGCACCTGAAGTATCGGGGCCCCCATGTGATCCCCTGCAACGCCATGCTGCAGCGCGGCGAGGAAATGGGGTGGTTCGAGCACGGCTCCACTATCATAGTGCTGGCCCCCCAGGGGCTTACGCTGGCCGAGGGGGTATTCGAAGGGGCCCGCATGAGGATGGGGCAGCCCCTGATGCTGATCGGGTAGTGGCGCAACTTATATCGGCCCGCGGTGTTTTGTTTCTAAACGAACACACATTCCAGTGCAAACGCAAACTACGGCCGAGTTCACGACATTTATGCGTGCCTATCAGGACATGGTTTTTTCGACTGCCGCCCGCCTGGCGGGCAACGACACGCAGGCGGAGGACATTGCCCAGGAGGTGTTCATCCGCGCCTACGAGCATTTCGCGGACTTGCGCACCAGTGGTACGGCAGGCGGCTGGCTCAAAACCGTGACCACCAACCTGACCCTCAATTACTTGACCCGCTACCGTAAGCGCTGGCGTCTGTTCTCGGAAATGCGCCCCGCCTCGGAGGACGGTGATACCGAGGCGGCGGAACTGGACTGGGAAGTCCCAGACACGATACTCGCGGACTTGGGTGCCGAGCAGCGCAGCGCCATCGTGGATGCAGCGCTGCGGCAGCTGCCTGACCATCAACGGCTTCCCTTGGTGCTGTATCACTTCGAGGACCTGTCGTACCAGGAGATTGCCGTCAAACTGAACGTCTCACTGACGAAGATCAAGACCGATATACGCCGGGCCCGCGCCGCGCTGCTGCCGCTGCTGACGAGCGGCGGCGCTGCGCGCGACACGCTGGATAGCTGAGAACATCATGACCAACCCCATGGATAAAGAGCTGGGACTCGAGCGAGCGGTGGGCCACGCGCTCAAGGGGCTGCCCTTGCGCCGGGCGCCGAGCACGCTGGAGTCACGCGTCATCAATGAATTGCAGCGTCGCGCGGCGCTCCCTTGGTGGCGCGTCAGTTTCGCGCACTGGCCGGCGGCGCCGCGCGTTGCCTTCGTCATCATCTGCATTGCACTGGTTGCCGCGACGATCTTGGGAGGCGTGTCCGCCTTCGTGGGAGTCCGGTCCTTGAATGAAATGGCGGCCCTGGTGCTCTCGTGGGCGCACCCCTTCTTGGCGGTCCTGTCGTCGGCGGGCGGAGTCACGGCACTGCTGGTGCACATCATTCCGCCGCTGTGGTTATACGGCGGCATGGCCTTCGGGATCGTGCTGTACGTGACGTTATTCGGGCTCGGTGCCGCGGCCTATCGCACGCTGTATCTGCAGCCTTCATCGGTAGGTGAGTTATGAACATGTATCTCTGGCGCCGCTTAGGTCCCCTGTTCACGCTGCTGTGCGTGGGCGCCTTGGCGGTTCACTCCGGTGCGGCGGTGTCCAAGACCGCAGCACCCAAGGCTGCGGCGCCGGCCGCGGACTCGCCGGCATCCGCCGCCACCGGCCAGGACGACTTCGACGATGAACCGGAATCGGTGGATCGTCACGACCGCCTCGATTGGCGCAAACGCATTGAGATGCGCCATCGCCGCCATTGGGATGATACCGACGACAACAACATCGTGAGCATCGGACACTCCAGCCATTTGCAGAGCGGGGAGAAGGCCGATTCGGTGGTTTCGGTTTTCGGATCTTCCACCAGCGACGGCGAGGCCGTGGACGTGGTCTCGGTGTTCGGCAATACGCGGGTCACCGGTCCGGTACACGACAGCGCCGTGGCGGTGTTGGGCAATGCGTACATCAATAGCAAAGTCGACGGTGACGTGGTCGCGGTGCTCGGCAATGTAGAACTCGGGCCCGACGCTCAAATCGGCGGCGACGTGGTGGCGGTGCTGGGCACGATGCAGCGCGATCCCGCTGCGATCATTCACGGCTCAGTACAAAGAATTCTCAATTTCGACGCCGGCGGTGTCGGTGGCTTCGACTGGCTCAATACTTGGATCTCTCATTGCTTGTTGTATGCCAGGCCATTGGCCTTTGTTCACGGACTCGGCTGGGCCTGGACATTGGCTCTGGGCCTTTTGGCGTTTTACGCCTGCCTCGCGTTGCTGTTTCGTTCGGGCGTCGACAAATGTGTGCATACCCTGGAGACCGAGCCCGGCCACACCGCGCTGGCCGGGCTGATCGGCATATTGTTGACGCCGGTGCTTCTAGTGCTGTTATGCGTCACCGTGATCGGCATCGCGGCGGTGCCCTTTGTCGTGGGCGCGCTGTTCTGCATGTCGCTGTTCGGCAAGGCAGTCATGCTGGCTTGGCTCGGTGGCCGCGTCTCCGGCAGACGGCCTGGTCCCGCCAGCCATCCCGCCGTTGCGATACTCATCGGCGGCGCATTGGTGCTGCTGCTGTACGTCGTACCGGTGGTGGGATTCCTGGTTTATAAATTGCTGGGATTCTTCGGATTTGGCGCGGTGGTCTATACCTTGGTGCTTCGCGCCCGCGCTCGCCGGGCGTTCAACGGTACACCGCCCTCCGCGGGGATCGCAGGCGCGGGATGGACGGCGAGCGCGGCTCCCCCAGCCGGCGGTGCGGCTGCCGCTGCCCCAAGCGCCGCTGCAGCCGCCGCTGTGCCGGAATCGAGTGCCGCCGGCGCAGTGCCGCCTACCGGAGCGCCGCCGCCGTACGTGGCGCCTGGCTCGGTACCGCCTGCCGCCGTAACGCCGCACATCACGGCGGCGATGCCGCGCGCAGGTTTCTGGATACGTATGGCGGCCTTGCTGCTGGATGTCTTGTTGGTCGGATTTGTCATGAGCCTGCTGCACCCATTAGGCAACTTCCATATTCTGATTCTTGCCATTTACGGTGCAGTCATGTGGAAACTGCGGGGCACGACGGTCGGCGGCATCGTCTGCGATTTGCACGTGGTTCGTTTGGACGGGCGGCCGGTCGACTGGGAAACGGCGATCGTGCGCGCGCTCGGCTGCTTTCTGTCGTTATTCGTCGTGTTCCTGGGCTTTATCTGGATCGCCTTCGACCCCAACCGGCAGGCTTGGCACGACAAGATCGCCGGGACCGTGGTGGTGCGGGCCAAGCGAGGCGCACCGCTGCTGTGAGCCTCCCGGGTCGAATCGCCCGGAGGCGAGCCGGTGGCTGATTTACAAGCGCTCGCGGATGGCGGCCGGGAGCAGCGCCTTGTATCGGCGGCTCAAGGGAAGCCGCTCGCCGTTTCGCAGCAACAATTCAAAGTCGCCGTGAAACATCGGCTGCAGCTCCGCAATGAAGCTGAGCTTCACCACGTGCGTGCGATGCACTCGAATGAACTCACCCGTATCCAACTGGGCGGCCAGCTTGGCCAGCGGTTCACGCACCAGGTGCACCTTGCCGCCCGCGTGTATCTCGACGTAATTGCCGGCCGCCGATAGCCGATCGATGCTGTCGACCGGAATGAAATAGGCGCGCGCGCGATCGCGTATCAGAATTTGCTTGAGGGGCGCGGGCTGTCCCGGCAGGGCCGCCAGTACACGCCGCACCCGCTCTTCGAAGTCGCCCTGATCGGGATCCGCCAGTTCGCTCTTGACGCGCTCGGCGCTGCGTAAAAATCGATCGTGGTCGAAGGGCTTGAGCAAATAGTCGAGCGCCTGCACGTCGAATGCCCGAACGGCGTGCTCGGAATAGGCGGTCGTGAACACGATGTGCACCGAGAGCTGCCCGCGGATCGCCTCGATCACTTCAAAGCCGCTGCGATCGCCCAGCTGAATATCCAGAAAGACGATATCAGGCTGATGCGCAATGATTTCCGCCACCGCGGTGTCAACCGAGTCCGCCTCCGCGACCACTCGAAAGTCAGGCAGGGGCGCCAAAAAGCGCAGTAGCTTGGCGCGCGCCGGCGGTTCATCGTCGACGATGACGACCGAATGGGTCAATTCGCGACCGGGAAGCTTAAAGTCACCACGGTTCCCTTCGGCTCGCGCCTGCTCAAGCGGAATGTATGGGTCCCCGGAAACAGCAGTTCCAATCGCCGCTCCACGTTGGAGAGTCCGGTGCCCGGCTTTATTGTCGCATCGCTTATGCCGACACCGTCATCGCTGATGGTGTAGTGAAGGATTGAGCCCTGTCGAGACACGTCCACGCGGAGATTACCGCGGCCTGCCGAGAGTCCATGCTTCAGCGCATTTTCCACCAAGGGCTGCAGCAGCAGACGCGGAACTTCGGTCCCTTCGAGTCCCGGGGCAACCTTCACTTCGAACGACAATTGTCCGCGAAAGCGCTCCGTCATCATCGAAGCATAGCTTCGCAGCCACTCCAGTTCGCGCGCCAGCGGCACCAGCACCTGATTGTCCGAGTCGTAGGCAGCGCGCATCAGGTCGCCCAAATTGCTGATCATGCGGTCCGCCGCGCCGATGTCTTCATGCATGCGATTGGAAATGGCATTGAGCGCATTGAATAGAAAATGCGGCTCGATCTGCGCGGTCAAGTGCTTCAAGCGAGCTTGGCTGAGTTCGGCCGCAAGCTCCGCCGCGTGCAACTCGCCGGTGCGTCTGATCTTAAATTCGCGGTTTGCAAAGATTGCGACCAGGATCACGATATAGGTAATGATGTCCTTCTGTAGCTCATAGAAAGCCCGGACAGGCAGATTGCCGAAGTCGTAGTGCTGGCCCGCTATGGCGTAAGCCAATTCACGCAACGCCAACATTCCCGCAACATGCAGCGCCGAGAACACCATTGCCGCGCAGGCGTGCGGAATGAAAGCGCGCCAGCGCGGACGGGCACTCACTCGAAAGCGCCGCTCGAAGCGCACGATAAATGGAACCAGCGCGAAGATGACGACTACGCTGCTGATTTCCCAGACCATCGGTTTCCATGCCGCGATCTCTATATGGCCACGCAGGTCAACGATTGAGTTGATGCCCAGGTACACGCCGAAAAGCAATACCAGGACCGCGTACAGCGCCCATCTGGAACGAGTGGTGCGAAGAGGACTATCGTTTGGAATCGCGGCCATGGGAGTACTTAGGACTGACGCCTAGTTGATGTCCTGCGGGACACCGAGTTCCGGGGCAACGGCACGCGCCGTATGGCTTCGTACCCTAAGAAACACACTGCGACGGTGACCAGCACCAGTAACACTCCCTCCACCGGCGGATACAATTGCGACGGCTTCAGGGTGTGTGCCGTCACGACGATGACCGTCTGATGAAGTATATACACAGGGAATAATGCCCAGCCGAGAACGGCGAGACCTAAGGTCCCCCAACGAGCGCGCTCCAGGGTAGCCCAAGCCGCGCGCGCGCCGGCCAACGAGAAGCCCAGCAAGAACACCCCAAAATACAGAACAGAATACCCAACCCTGCCAGGCGTCGTTCGGCGAGACGGCGCAGCCACGGAATGATGGGCGGCGCGAGGCGTGCGGACTCTTCACATGCCAGTCCCAGGTCACGTAGTACATGCCGACGTGGTAGAGGATCAGCAGCATGAACGCGCCGATCCTTACCCAATCGAGGTCGTAGCGGCGTTCACCCAAGTCTTCTTTGAAGAGATTCTGCACGGTCATATAGCCTCCCATTGCTGTGGGAGCAGCGTGGGCGCGCCGTGCAATCATCGCAACGCACCCGGGATGAGTGGGACTTGAGGCAGGATGAGCGGCGAATGTGCGATTATGAGGCCATGACACAAGCTGTGACACAAGCCAATGACAGCCCGCTCGACGCGTACGTGCGCACGGCTCTCGCGCTGCAGGGCTATCGGTTTGATGAGGCGCAGATCGCCGAAATCGTCGAGCAGTTCTCGCGCCTCGAGGCGGTCGCGCAAACGATTCTGCAATGGCCGTTGCCCTTTGCATCGGAAGCGGCGCCGGTGTTTCGCCCGTGATCGGTTCGGCTGCCGACATCGTCCGGCAAATCAGCCGGGGTGTTCGCAGTGCCGGGTCGGTGCTGGCGGAAACCAAGGATCTGATACAGGCGCGGAACCCGGATTTGAACTGTTTCACCGCCACGACCTTCGAGCGTGCCGAGCGCGAAGCCGCGGCGATCGACGCACTGCAGGCGCAAGGTAAGCCGCTGCCGCCGCTGGCGGGCGTGCCCTACGCGGTGAAAAACCTGTTCGACATCGAAGGGATGGTGACGCTGGCCGGGGCGAAG
>Ga0116129_1001140_pt1 | contig 15107 bp, 9 predicted proteins | sample June2015DPH_17_2_FD_89732 | JGI IMG/M metagenome (GOLD analysis project Ga0116129, IMG submission 89732) | Peatland microbial communities from SPRUCE experiment site at the Marcell Experimental Forest, Minnesota, USA - June2015DPH_17_10 | ecosystem: Environmental > Terrestrial > Soil > Wetlands >...
CCTCCTTCCATCGGTTATGGGCTGCCCAGCCCTTCGCCTTGCCCTATCCTCAGGCTCCTCAGACGGCAACGACGTCTAGTCGCTACGCAGGTCCCGTTCACGTTTTCAGTACGAGTGTTACGGTTGGCAATATTAACGACTGTGGGTCTGTGGAATCGTTCATGAAGAGGCGGTCGGGACCTATCTACGAATATGAATATGATCAACAACCAGCAAAGCGGAGCTTGGAGAGGGGACTGGAGTCGGTACTCAATGGACTACTTTCCGTCAAAGTGAATTAGAGGGCTGCCTTGGCGGAGGATTCTAATATATATTGGCTACGATAATACGGGACAAAACACGATCACTGCTGATGCCTTCGTGCAATCCGGGTATTGAATTATGTGTAGAAAATAAGTACTCATTCTATGTAAGAAAGACTAATATATTTCGGTAGTACCTGTAGAAAATAAGTACTACTATAAGTTTATCCAACATTATGATAGTACATTTGAGTATTATGTTCTAGTTCTAATTGAATTATGATAGTATGACCTACGAAGCTTGAGTATTTTATTCTAGTTCTATGCCATAACCGGTTATAACCAGTTAGTGACTGGTTATGACCGCAATCGGTTATAACTGGTTATAACCGGTTATATAACCGATCATAACCGATCATAACCGGTTAGCATCAGTTCGGTCCGGTTATTTTGGGTTTTGGGGCTAACACTAACCGGTCTCGGTCTCGGTTAGAGCCAAAGGGGACCAAATAACCGGACCTAACCGGACTTTCAAGCACTAGGGGTATCTGTGTACTTGCGCTGTGAGGGCCGCTGCTCTGCACGGCATGTCCGAGTTCTTCCTATTAGTAACTTCTGGATGTGTTTCCAATGATTGTTTCTATTTCTGAGTCAAAGTCAAAGTTGTGGGTACTAGTAGATGATAATGTAATAGGTATTTGAATTATTTATCTAAAGGTTTTCAATTGGATCGCGTGCATAGAAAGCCAGAACAGCGTGATTCAGTAGGCTGATTGAAGCCATATTATTGGTTTCATACAATAGTGAGCGACCTGTAAACATGCCATCATGAAACCAAACCATACCAGTGCGTGTTATCACACGTTCTGTGAAGTGGCCATTTTCAAAATAAATAATACCCCTGAGGGAGTAGCAAATACGTGTGTCTCCACAGGATATCCAAAGGATTGGATCTAAAAGTGGTACATTGCCAGTGTTCCCTAAGTCAAAGGCAAGCAGGGGTGGTGTCTGAACAAATGTAGTGACTCTCGATAAATACATATTGCATGTAGAACATTTGGCAGCTGTTTCAACAGCGAAGTTGTCCACAATGGCTTGCAAAGAGGTGCCGCCAAAGATGATTATCTCACAGTTAGAGGTTGGGGATGGATTTCGATTGATGATGTGGCTATTTGGGCAGGAGAGGTTTGAGGTGGTGACGGGTTCACATGTCTTCAACAGCTGCTCTGCGACAGAATGTACACTGGCATATCTTCCAAAGGTGAATTCTGCAGAAAACCTGGCTAAACGACGTCTGATAAAATCCCTAATATGTTCTAAAGAAAATGAGTGAACTGACACATCAGAAGCCACCTCAATATCTTCATGCTTATGAAAACCTTGGGTAAGGGAATCTAATAATTCACAATGCAATTCATGCCATGAATCCGTTTCTGATATAGCATCCTCCCGCCAAATATTAAAAAGTATAGTGATGACAGCGTCATATGCACAGCTGTTGTTTTGCCATTGTGTGCCAAGAGGAATATTCAGTCGGATAGGTTTACTAGTAGACAGTGAATCATCGATGAGATGATCAAATTTTATCCTCTTTATTCTTGGTTTTTTCTCAGCAGGCCCAGGAACGATATAGGATATCTTGCGTTTAACTGGTGAAACAATACCTTGTGATCTGCTGATGATATCTGGCGTGGACAGGAGCGTTTCATTTGTAAGTGGTGCCAGTCGTAAGTCGGTACTGACTCTATCTGTTTTCAAATCAATTACTCGCCAATCAACACTCTCTTGCCATTCCAGAAAGGGATCAGATTTACTCCACCGGATAGCTTTATGCATGTTTGAAGGCATATAACTTTTACCCTTGTATTTGCGAAACTGGTCAATTAAAATGTTTCTACGATCACCCATGGCGACTTTCCTAGGCAATTTCTCATTAAATATCAATGTAGTTATATTGTCGAGCAGCTCAAGCTCGCGAAATTCCTGTCGCAGCGCGCCAGAGGCACCTCCTGTGATTTTACTTGGATGAATTGTGTTCAGGATTAGAGTCCCAGCTGCAGTAGCACTTCTTGACAGAGCGGTGTAATAACTTTGATGTGAACGGCACTGGCTGAGGTCAACAACATTGTCTGGGCGTGTTTTGCCCTGTGAAGCATAATCTGTCATTGCAAAATTCGGCAGAGCCTCAACCTGGCTTCGTGATACCGTGAGAGAAGTATCATCAGGTAATCGACAGCTGGTTGTAACACAGGTCCGGGTGAGTGGAACAACATTTAGCGGTAAGCCATCCAGTTTTACAGTTTTAGGTGGATTTATTAGCTCTACAAACAGTGTATCCAAGACATCTCTTCCCTCTGGAGTTTTGTGTGAGTCCCATGCATGAACTATTGCTTCTTGGCCCTTTGTGATGCACATTTCTGTTGCAGCATTGTTCCGGATCATAATAGGCATTCCCAGACATAATGAAAGTTTCCCGGGAATAAGTTTTGTATTTGCGCACGTAGGTTGCTCCCAAAGAGCATGTTGTATTTTTTCTGGGATTGAATTATATTTGATAGTGCGTTTCCGGTGTGTGATGAAATTTTTTTTTTGTTTGTCTTCTTCAGATTCATTAGAAGAAACGGTATCAATAGAAAAGAAATGTGTTAAATTCTGTCCGGTTTCCTTAGCAAACCTTTGACTTCCCAAGTGATTAATTTCATCTTTTTGGGAATTAAGATTCGTTATAATGGAGACATTCCTAAATTGTTTCTCATTTACACTTGAGCGGCCAGGCATTTCGCTTGACATAAGGGTTTTGAGAAAAGCTATGTCGGCAGGAGTGCAAGCCTTGTATCGCATGTTTGATAATGCTTCACGGAATTTGGCATCATCAGCAGATTGTGTTCGCTGTCTCATATTTTGACGGAGGATTACAACTGTTGTGACCTGGTGCCATAGAGCCTTACCGATTGCAGCTTCTTGTTGTCGCAGTGAAGTAGGGTTCTTTCCGACAGAACGACTATACAGTGAAGCTTGTTCATGACCAATTACCGGAGGCAACTGTGCAAAGTCACCAGCAAAAATCATGTTTAAACCACCGAAGGCTGCATCAAGGTTGTTCATGACACGAGCCAGCCTTGCACTTATCAGATACATGTCACGACAGGAGAGCATCGAAACTTCATCAAGAAATATATACTGTACACCTTCCAACCGTTCTTTGACCTGTGACAGCTGGATGGCAGAACTGCGCTTTCCATCAGAGTTGATGCCGAACATTGAATGATAGGTGGAACCTTGAAGCAGTGCAGCTGCACTTCCAGTAGGTGCAACAATTGTTAAGCGATAGGATTCATTTCTTAGTTTAAAGAATTCAACAAGAGCCTTTAATACTCGTGTCTTTCCAGTACCTCCCATTCCAGCAATATTCATCTTCAATTGCTCAGAATCCGGAGAACAAGCATGGTTTGCTACAATTCGAAATGCGCGATCCTGTTCTTTGTTCAAGTTAAATGTTTCTGAAACATCATCAATGTTTTTTTGCCATTCCTTTGAAAAGAAGGAGCGTGTCATGTAAGTTTTGTCAACAACATGTACATTATTCGGAACAAATGAGCTTGAACCAGGAACAGTATTGGGGTTAGCGTTAGAAGGCCGATGGTGTGCTCTTTCTTCAAGAATTTCAGCACGCTTTTTGGTTACCATAGCCTTCCAATAGGCTGGTGCTTGTGGCTCCAGGGGATCAGGGGAAAGATTTAATCCATCAGGTAGGAGATCTGCATTACATTTTGTCCAACCGAGCGATACCAACATCCTTCGCATATCTGTCATTAGCCCTGTGCAAGTTTTTTCACGTCTTCCAGTGATTGGAGACACTGTAAATTCATTCAACGCAATTGGTCCGTTTATTGCATCTTCCACAGCTGTTTGATCTAAGTCATTGAAGATATCAGAGCCTGATTCCATCCATGCTGGCATTTCGGAAGTTGCACCTTTTTTCAACTGGGCATGGAAATCATCTCGAGCATCTAGACATTCATAGCGGATGTTCATGTTTTTCATCAATTCTAGCTGCCGCATTGAAAACCCATGCGACATGAAAGTTTCATCCCAGGAATTAAGCTTAGTTTTCAGATCTAGACCACTTCTCCAAGGCTTAAACAATGTCAGCATGGCAGAACAATAATATTCACGATCACCTTGGTCGTGGCGTGGCAAAGTATTACCTATGAAGTTCGGAACATGGCTCCATTTGAGGAGACGTACTCCATGAGTTTCTGTAAGTGGATGAGAACTCAGAAAGGGAAATAACTTGGATTTTGATGTACAGTTTAAAGCATCAGTGTCGACACAGCTCTTGTCCTGCTCAACTGAAGAAATGTCTTCAAATTGGTCAGATGCCAGCGAGTCATCAACATCAGTACTAATATCAATATTAGCCCTTTTTTTCTGCTTCTTCATAGCTCGCTTCTCACGTCGGCATCGTGAGATCCAGTCATATAAACACATGGAGTGAAATTCAGCTGGACGATGCACATAATCGTGAACAGGTGAGAAACCTATGACACGACCTTTACTCTTGAATATGGCAAGTTTTTCAGGAGGCTCTGCTAGTAGTGTATTTGTATCCAAGTCCGAGTCTGCACACATCGGCTCCCATGGCTTTCGGGCTTCCCGAACAAAAGATTGCCAATAGAAAGGAACAAAGATATGATCTGTGTAATGGTCTGGGTTACCTAGAAGATACATGCAAGCCATCGGAGAACCTATTTCCATTTTGGCGCTTAGGGAATTCACGATTTTTGTCATCAATTTCCGTGCCTTATGGTTTCGTGTATCAGACCCTCCGATTATGTCTGAGTGTTTTTGAAACATTGATCGCACCGTTTCAAATATAACATGTGTTTTGAGAGACGGTTTAGTGACATAGTTAGAAACGTACAGAAGCACACCTTTTATTGCTGTGCCCGAGCGCAGACTGGTGATATCAGTGTTGCATCTAAAGAGGTAAGTAACAAGATATGTAAATGTATTTAACCAAGATTCTTGTTTTTTCATATCAATTCTGCCAGTTTCCATATCAACCTCTGTTCGCTCAAAGAGTGCTCTAGGGAATCGTGCCTTACAACGTCCCCATATATTATCAAGACAGCCCTTATAAGGACGGGCTTTGTTTTGAGAGCCATCTTTATTCCGATTTGTAGAGCATTTATGGATGTTAGACTTTAATAATAGATCATTAACTGTGCCCCGAAACCTTGACCACCACGATGTGACTGAAGCACATCCGTTGCAGTCATTTTTGGGTATATCGTGGCAGGGCGGCGGAGGAGGCTCAGGTAACGTCTCAGTTGGATTTTTATATTCTGGACTTTGTGAAGCCTCTTGTACATCTGCTTCGACATCTGCTCTATTTTTCAGTAGAAAATCACCAGCATGTGCATTATCTAGATATTCCACTAATTTTTGTCGAAAGTCTGAATCTGGATCAAGTATCTTAGAGCGAAGGTCATCAGGAGAAGGGCTACCTCGAATCCAAAGTAGCATATGAAGGTGAAGCGTTAAGCGGCCTTGCTGTTCTACCGTACCATAATACCCAGCAGTTTCACCATAAAAACCATGATGATCTTTTTCAACCCCCAAGACATGGCGGATAAACATCTGAATCATGAAGTGAAAAAACCGTGCGCCAGCTACAGGATTACTTGCAATAAGCCGATAACGCTCGTCTTCTGAACGTGATAATGCAACATCCAGTTTCTCTTTGTTATCAGCAAAATAGAGACATATTGGATGCTTGCTATCTGCAGGAGATAAAGTGATATACCATACTGGGGCACCCAAGTATGCAATCAGAGACCATATTTCATTGCGCATGTATTTCTTACTAGTTATGGAACCACTAACTTTTCCATCTACATGATCAAGATCTCGGATTAATTGAAAACATGCACTTTCATCTTCGGTAGAAGGCTTCACAATTTCACCATCTGACATTCTTTTAGCAATATTTCCAAGGACATCTTGGTTGACGCTGAGTAACCTGTTTGCTATTTCATTGAATTTTTGGGTCTCAGCAAGTAAAATTCCTCCAGTTGCTGATGCTTTGACCTGTTGATGGCTAAACGCAACAAAAGGAAAACAGACATCTTGTTGAAAACGTTTGTCATGATACATTAGCAAATATCGCTTGTGTGACTTTTCAGACAATTTTGTTGCGCCAATACCACCTAGTCCATAAGGAAATAACCATGGAAATATTTGAGGATATAGATTTGGATTGTTATAAATAGACTGTGGAGTCGCATCATGTGAGATAGCTAGTGCAGCGCCATGGTTATTCCAGTGTCTCAGGGCAATACCTTTTAAAACTGTGATGGTTTTTGTGTCTAACTCTTCTCCCATTAAACCATGGACAACAAACGGACAATTTCCTTGTTGTACACCATCATCAAGTGTGTCATCAAATACACTGGTCCCTTCTGCTACCTTGTTAGTCAAGGAATGTTGGTATTGTACAGAGACAGGGGGGAGATCTTCAGGGTAGCGATCTAGCTCATCATACGCTATGTCTAGATCAGCATAATCGGAGTGATTTAACTTCAACCACTCGAGCGCATTGACGACATGGTTCCTCCTCACCAGGAGGGGGGTACGTTGGAATTCTTTCTCAGTCGGCTTACATGGACCAGTAAATAAGATTGCAAGAACTTCATCTAGGTCTTCTATTGGTGGTGGAAGTTTTTTGTATATCTTTGGAACTGGGGATTCAAATGCAATAATGTGAGAGGCCATTTTTCTTAAACCGGAGGATGCTACACGGATGAAGCAACTGTTTATGCGGACACGCGCAACCAACAACCTTTCGATGTACGTGAGGGATGACAGAACATCTGGGACCGCTCCCAACCATAAACCATTAGCTAGTGCATACGGAGGAGCCTTTCCATTTCGTAAATTCTGCCGACAATTATCACAAATACGATTGCATGTATAATCCAAAACAGGTCCTTTAATTTCACGAATAGGCTGTGCTGATAACGAGCGTTCAAGTCGGGTAACTCCTGAAGCATGAAGCATATGGAGTAAGTTTTTTACAGCTTTCAGCCTTGTAAGTTGTGTCACCGGGACCAACTGACCACATACCGCACATCCCGCTTCTTCTAGTGCATCAGGTGTTAAGCTTTCACAGAAGTCGCTAATTATTTTGTGCGATAACTTGTTGTCTACGGGCATAGGTGGAAACTCAATAGGCTGATGGATGGAATCCAGGAACCGTCCATTTTTATTTGAATCCTCTTGGCTCTGCGGCTGGCCACACTTTACATCAATATCACCCAGTCTAAGATCATTAGTAAAATGTTCAGAAGGCTTACTTGGAAATTCATTCGTATTTCTGGTCCTAATTGCACGCTTACGAACTCTATCCTTCACAGCCTTGGAAGGGACAGCAGAAAACACACTCCGGTAAAGGTTACATGAAACACAGCTATGGCCCAGGAGTGAGGAATCGAGTTTGCATTTAGGAGCACGGGAATTTAGCTTGATGTTGTGCAACGCTGCAATTTTGAAACCCATTTTGAGTGATAGGTGAGGAAGCAAGTATGGCAATGGGACATAAGCATGGACAAAGTTCTGGTTAGCAGGATATGCAACCCCACCTGTGCTATCAACATAGTCAATAAATTTGAAAGCGCTGTCATGCATCTCAGGACTAACATCATAACCGGCAATAATGTCATTACCGATTTCCTCAAAAGTAAACATGTGTTGTCGACCACCGCCATAGCTAATACATCGGCTATAAGAGCTATCAACATCGGGGGGTGCTGATTGTTGTGAGTCAACTGAGATAAAGTAGGAGGAAGAGCATTGAACAGATGTTACCTGGAACGTGTATTGAAAAAATAATAACAATTTGATTACAAGAAAGAGGCTTGGAAGTGGAATGCATGGATTGGTGAAAAAAAAAGTAATCCGTGCAAGGAAGTCGTGTTTCAAGAACATATTACGTGACACATATAGAGCAGCAAGGTAAGAAAGAACATGCGGTTCTTCAATGGAAATGCAGTGCATCAATATCACAGACAGAAAAAGGCTGCGATAGGTTGCACATATTGACAAGCAGTATGGGCTCTGTAAAAAAAGGAAAAAATGTTGAACAAAATATTGAACGACAAAATCAAAAATGCTCTGTAAAAAAAGGAAAAAATGTCGAACAAAATATTGAACGACAAAATCAAAAATCTGACGTAACAGTGATGTTGATAAATACACAATATTCTCAACATTTTTGATAACATTATTCCTAGTGTTGAGGAATGCACACCTACTATGGAACAAGTCCATTGAAGCACCGTAAACGGCATTCAAGCACAGCTGAGCTGCAGAAAAGGTAGGGACAGGGACAGGGACAGTATCATAAACTGGAACCCCAGGGATGCCATCAAGGCAACGACGACAGGTTTGTAAACACTCGAGATGAATATCCTGTTACATCAAACACAATCAGCAAAGAAAAGGTAAGCATTGAAATAGCATTCATACAGGCAAGGACCGCAAGGTAAGGACAGGGATAACTTTGTCATAAGCTGGAACCCCACAGATCCGTAAACGCTCAAGTTGAATATCCTGTTGAATCACACAATCAGTGAAAAAATGTAAGCATTGAATTAGGATTCATACAAGCGACAACAGTTTGGCTTGGTGAAATGGTCCCAAAACTACACTTGATACGGGGCTTGTTCTGCATTTTATTAGATCAGAAACTTAGGTGATAGCAATAAGTAGTTTCACTCACACTGGAATGGAGAGATCAGATGGGAATGAGAATGTTAACGGATCCAGTATTGCAAATAGTGAGATCAAGCTCAAAAGTAAAAAAAACATGACTGTCAATGAGGTTAACCGTTATGAAGCAATGCGAACAGATGAGGTTGAAAATTGAACGTTGATTGTGTCACGTGTGGTTCTTGCTCCACACGTGTACAACCATAATTTGAGTGTAGTTATCGCAACATAGCCTCAAGAAAATTGAAAGTCTCATGACATGACAGGGAATTTATTTATAAAGGGCACACAAAAGCAAAGATGACAATCAAAGTGGTATAGCGAGTATAATGACAAACTGGATGTTCGAGGACAGAACAGGTCCAGCAGTGCCCTTATACGTACCCAAAGTATACCCAACAGAAACAATGGAATCTACAGGAATTTCGCTAGTGCCTTTTTTGTACAGGGGCCAGGTCGACAACTTGTTAAAATCTGCATCTGAAAATGCAAAAGCAGCCTTGCCATTACGCGCTCTACCGTCGTAGATAGGGACTACACCTAATCAGGAACAGCATGTCAACAAGGTAGCAATTTAGCTCACCTGGGTCACTGAAAGAACGGGAGGCCGAATAAGACACATCCAAAGTCAATGGTGGCAGCGACGCAGAAACAGACTTCAAGACTGAAGATCTGGACTTGACAGGCGACGAAGGTGCAGATGCTATGAAAGAAAATCAGAACAATTCACAAAGAGTTACTACATCACATACCGTTGCTCCAACCATCACCCTTCCCTTCGCCCCGTGTTGCGAATCCAAAGCCTGCCGGGGACATCATGCCTGTGATAACCTGGAAATCAAACAACATCCCCCACATAGAAGCATCTCGGCGCATCTCTTGTTCGAGCGGAGCAATTGTAACCTTATGAATTGAATAGGGCGAATGGCGAGGCCCAGCCTCAGAAGACCCAATGAGGTAGCTTTCAGTCAATGTCCCAGTCATTACACAAATAGCCAGGCTCTTCTTGTCCTTGATGCGAAGGCGTGAATTTTCGACGTAGAGAAGGGCCGGGTCAATCCGAGCAGTATTGACGAACTGGTTGCTGTGGCAAAACGTGAGGGCCTTCAAGAAGGATCTGCAAGGAGCATGCAGCGTATCAGCAAATAAAAGAACCAACAAATAAGTTATCGAAAGTTAATAGAAACATACCCAATCTCTGACTTGGACATGTTTTCACAGGAATCCTTAAACGGAGTGCGAAGAGAATCCACAGAGCCTGTGAACGATTTCACCTCACAAAGGCGACTTGAAAGAACAGAGTTTTTAATTCACAAACTTTACAAAATAAAATTGAAGCAACGCACGGGAGGGCAGGAAGACCGCGATAAAGGTTGACAAGCAAAGGATCCTGACAAGGCGGAAACATGACAGACAAACTGTCAGCACTGCTGTGAGCGTTGCAGTCATCTTCACTAATCTCCTCTTCATTGCCTTGGTCCTCCATTTCCACATCGCCACGGTTGCCACTTGCTTCTTGATCCAAAGGAAGACTCGGAGGACCCACACTACAAGATTTATGAGAGAAAGCCGTAAGTATAGAGGGACAACTTACGATTCCTCATCAATGCGAGCCGATTCTCCAAACTTTTCATCAACGTCAGACTCCTCCCAGGGTATGAGCTCTGAATCCTTAGATAGAGCTTCAGTATCATCTACCTCTGCAGGAAGCGGAGATGGTCTAAAGGATAAAGATAAGTAAGAGCAGCAAAGTAAATTGAAGGGACCTACGAAGCTGCCACAGGGCTGGCACTCAAAGCCTTTGCCTTTGCTTTACCCTTTGAGTGCGGGAGCTGAGAGATGAACCTAACATTGACATCAGTTTTAATACACGCGAGTGACGCAACAATACCCATAAGACGTACTCTGAGAATTCCGAGAAGAGGTCATCGTTTAAAGGTACAGGGGGGCTACACAAATCAGGAAGGTGAACAAGTGGAGAAGTAAGAGTGGTGACTGGCGTACGTCGAACACTCAACCTTGACCAACGCTTTTGCGGAATGGGGGCTAAAATAACGTAGTCATGTATTTCCTAATACACGGCACCACTAAAACAGAACTCACACTGCATCTGAACCACCACCACTAGTTGCCAATGCTTTGGCAGTTTTCACGATGTTCCTTCTAAAAAGTAGAATAGTAAATGACCTTGAATAAAAAAAGGGTGACAACATACTTTGGACGCCCTAAGTCGGACATTGGCCTAAGATAGACAGACATAAGAAACGCAAACCAGAAAAAAGAAAGCTTGGACTCACTTCATTGATTCGCGTGGCGTGCCACCTGGTGGCAATGTGGACATTGCCGTATCCAATTTGCTCCTTTTATATGATACAGCCGGCAATGAGTCAAATTCCGGTGTTCCTGGGGCAGGAGGAGTGGTCCTGGTGTATTTTTTTGAAGGTGTGACCGGAGCCTTTACGATCTCGCTAGAATCAGATGAGGAGCTACTGATCTCTATGACAGGCTGAGCCTTTCTCTTCTTTTTATTGCTGATATGCGTGAATATCAGCATCATATTAATAATTAGCCGGTACAGATAATGAAAACATACGTATCGACTACAGTCGTCTCGTTATCAACAAGCCTTGAAAGTAAAGTGTGTAAGCAAAGATCAAAAAGGTGATGAGATTCATCATAAAAAAGCATACTCCTGCAAGTCGATTTCCTTCCTGTCAAGCAAGCAATAAATGTTAGATGAATGAATAGTCCAGAAATACATACTTGAACAACACGCTTGGTTGAATTTTTTCAGGTGAGCTGAGCATAAGCATCAGAAAAGTAGTTTTTTTTTGGAAAATAGTACACACTTAGGCTTTTTCGACAACTTGGACGAGGTCTTGGATGCAGATTTTGGGGCCATTGTGAGGTGTAAGTTGTAACAAATATTTCAATAAAAGAAATGCGAAAAGGGGGTACGGAAAGACTTAGCATCTAATGACTGACACTTTATAACTGTGCCAATAGAGACGAAAGTACACCAGGGCGCAAAAACGATGTAACCAGGATTCACAGATGACGAGGTAAGAAGGAAGTAAGTAAGAAAAAAAAAACAACAGTCAATAGAGATGACAGGAATCCACAGGTGAAAAAGTAGAACGCCATTGAATGATCATCGATCAGCACTCAGCGCTGAAAAAAAAACAACAGTCAATAGAGATGACAGGAATCCACAGGTGAAAAAAGTAGAACGCCATTGAATGATCAGCACTCAGCGCTGCTCAGCACTCAGCACTCAGCACTCACCTTATGTGTGGTAACTCCACGGCTCAATCAACGATAGGGCGGTGCTCTTGTGTGGTTACTCCACGGCTCAACTGAGTCAACTCTATTACAAAATCCGTAACTCATCATGAGGCTGGAACGCAGAAAAGAGATAATTGGCTGAAAACGTATGAGTCTTCATTATACCCTCACAAAGACAAACCCGGTATCTGTTTCCATCTGTACACAGGCAAACAGTTCAACGGCACTCAAAATGCTGCCTAAGGGTTATGACGTACAGCAAGCACGTAAGTCTATAGACCCTTTGAAAGCAAAGTAAACTCATTCCGAAATGAAGGAAGCATGCTCGAGCAGAGTGCATCTGAGAATACGAGCTTAATTAGAGACCACCGGCTGGCAACGGTCTACAAAGTAAGCATTGGTTAGCATTGATAGCGTATACGATTAGCTGGATGACCTGCAATAAACAGGAAATACAACATTTCAACAGCAACTTTGAGGTTAAGGAGATCGGGAAACCGAAATCTTGGCGTTTGTTGGTCCAGTCGATAACAGAGAGGGACATTGAGGAGGCAGTTTTTACGGTACAGGGAGTCCTTGTATCAAAGGAGCTACCACCTCTGCGAGAAAAGCCCAGGTAAGCAATAATCTCCAATTTAGCATGGGTAGCACTCACAAGACATAAACAAAGGATATCAGTGAACCGATACAAATTTCTCCGACAAGCTGTTACCCTATCAGGACTTGGATCACCAACCTTCAAGAATGCGTTGATGGCAGCGAATGAGATATTTGGACGCTTTGATCGTCAGTTTTCAGAGGGTATTTTAGACTCTTGGGATAGCTCACCGGTTGATGACAATGAGTTCCCTTGTTTAAACTTATCAAACCGCTATTTGACACCGGCTAATGAGGCTCATGGCTTGGAAGCTATACCCTTCCACAAGGGAGTAGACCCCAGAGGGATTTTACAAAACATGGCGAAAGGAGATGGATCGACAACACATGTCCACACAGAAGATAATCAAGTGCAGTATTTCAGCATGAAAAGAGATGCAGAGGGAAGCATAAAGTCAGTTAATCAGCTTATTTGAAATTATTACGACTGAAGTTTTGTATTAAACACCCAGATACATCACTAGTGAGCCGCAGATGTTCCGCGTGGGCGATATTGTGCAAGCCCAAGTCTCTTTCGTGGTAATCCCTATGAAAGGCGGGCGACGAAAGATGTTAACCGTCTTACGTTCTCTAGCGCTGTTAGATGGGAGCCTCAGCACGGTATGATGGGACCTTTGAACAATAAATAATTCAATTTCTGATATTCAACAATAGACAACGAAGGAACCTGCCATAGCAATTGAAGGACTGTCGAAACTCCTGACTTTGAAGCGGAAGATCGGGTATGATGAGGTTAATGACGAGGCTGAGAAGAGATCATCAGCAGGGAACCGGAGCATTCGAGCCATGGAGGTTGCTACAGAGGAGGGGTTGACAAGGAAGCACTGCACTATGGAGGTCGATAATAATTCATATTAAAGAGGGACAGTGGTACCTAAAAATTATTTACGCAATTTTCTGCAGATTCGACTCCCATTCAATGACATCCAACATATGTTTTCACCCATTCATCGCCTCCTGTGATACTGCCATCATCGTTGTGACAATTTTTTCTTTCAACATTAGATCAACGTGGAAGAAATTGAAGGTCCGCAGCCCAGTGTTAGCAAGTGAGGTCTGGAACTATCCTAATAGCGTTGCAAGGATAAAAAAAACATATCTGTCAATTCGAACCTTGTGGAGGTTGTCCATGGCAAAAATTGTTCAAACTCCGACCGCGCATACTGTTGCGTTTGACTAAAATGGAAATGTCATAGTAAGACATTTCCACGCCAAATGGTGAACGATAACCACACCACCTTCCTACCCTTAACCGGGCTGAAAATAACCGACACCAGCTGCATCGCTACCCATGTCGTGGCTGTTAAAAAAACATAATAGTATTAAATATTAAACTGTTTAAAATATATAAAAAGTGTTAGATTTGAAATGTGGAGACGACAATGATATTATTAACCCGGAGCGTTCATTGATTCCGAGACAATGACACGCTTCCAAGACAATGACGTGCCAGGAACGCACCTTTCCAGTACCCTCCTGGAAAGGTGCGTTCCTGACACGTCATTGTCTTGGCATCAATTAGACTCCGTTTGGGTGTAGATCAGCTGGCAGGTAAGGCTCCAACCATTCTATCTCCGATATTGGCATGACGAACAGCCTTTTTATTTTCGCAAAATACATGGTTCTGTACTATCACAATGCATCAAAAATGATTATACAGTATAACTAATTAATATACTAATTAAAAATGAGCAAGATATTTGAGGTGACCGAACGATGGGGCCTGCAAGATGTCTTTTACTTGAATTGAAGTAAATGTTGCATCAGGACTACAGCATCGCCTGGAGCGTTAGCAAGTACTCCCCGTTGCGTATGGTACAGCAACGAGCGCAACGATATCACGGACATTTTCTCACGACACCCCCAAGTTGAACAGGCGGCAATTGCCGCAACGATATCACGGACATTTTCTCACGACAGCCCAAGTGGAATAGGCGGCAATTGCCGGGATCATCTCACGACAACGATATCACGGACATTTTCTCACGATGCTCAAGTCGGAGGAATAACCTCGTTCTATAAATAGAACTCGGAACCCGGATAAGGGTTATAACCCTCGGGTTTATGGATAACCCGTACCCCAGCCTGCGGATAACCCGTATCCGTGTACACAGATACGGGTTTGCTCGGATACGGGTACGGGTTGGCCCG
>Ga0116129_1001141_pt1 | contig 15102 bp, 16 predicted proteins | sample June2015DPH_17_2_FD_89732 | JGI IMG/M metagenome (GOLD analysis project Ga0116129, IMG submission 89732) | Peatland microbial communities from SPRUCE experiment site at the Marcell Experimental Forest, Minnesota, USA - June2015DPH_17_10 | ecosystem: Environmental > Terrestrial > Soil > Wetlands...
AGTGTCCCGATTCCGAAGTTCGTAGCCTTTTTCGGAGCCACGTTTCGAACTTCGGAATCGAAAGGACACTAGCTAACTTATTGATCTAGTGTGGCCTTGGTTCAGAAGTCCGCATGATGAACTTGCGGCGGTAGGGATGCGGACTTCTGAGCCGCCACACTAGTGGAGTTTTGGATTTGACATTCGCTTTAGGTATTCCCGGCTAAGTGGGGAGCGAATGTCAAATCCACTCCACTAGTGACTACGGTGGCCGCTCGCGGGCCGCCATCCACGCCAGCACCAGATAGGCTGTCAGCATCAAGGCTTCCGCCGCCACGATCGCGAGGCTGCCGCCATAGACGGCCGGAAACATCAGTTCGATCACCGTCATCGAGACGACGGTGATCAGCCAGACCACCGCGCCCCATGGCGTGGCCAGCCAAAGCCCGACCGCGGCGACGAGCTCGATCACGGCGAAATAGACGGTCGAGGCCTGCCATGCGAGCGACTGGTTTTCAAAGGCTTCATCTTCGCCGCCGACAAAACCCGTGACCTGCGCCCAGTGATAAAGGCCCTTGACGACGGAGACGACAGCCATGATGCGCAGGAAGAGAACCAGCCGGCGCGTCCAGATGTTATCGCCAGTCTCGATACGTTCCGACGATATCGCATCGACCGATATCGCATGGTCCCGGGAGGTATCGCGCGTGGAGGTATCTGACATCGGAACGTGGGGCTTATCACCAATCGTGAAGGTTTGACGTCACTCATGGCCCCTTGGGCCGATAAAATCAATCGGGCTGGCTACGGCCGGCGCCTTGCGGAAAGCGCGCATCTCACCTCGGTGACGAAGCCGGTACGGAATGCTATATTCCGCGTCAACCGCCGCCACGGCATCCAGCCATCCAGAGAAAGAACAGCAAATGGCGATCAAATTCGGGCGTCCGATCGAAATGCGCGACACGCCGCGCCGTGAGGCCACCCTCTCCGCCCCGCCCCTCGATTTGGCGATCCGGCCCCGCCGCAACCGCAAGGCGGATTGGGCGCGCCGCATGGTGCGCGAAAATGTCCTCACCACGGACGATCTGATCTGGCCGCTGTTCGTTTCCGGCGGCCACAACCAGCGCGCGGCAGTTGCCTCGATGCCGGGCGTCGACCGCCTCAGTGTCGATCAGGCTGTGCGGGAGGCCGAACGCGCGATGAAACTCGACATCCCCTGCATTGCGCTGTTTCCCTACACCGACCCGGCATTGCGCGACGACCAGGGTTCGGAAGCGGTCAACCCCGACAATCTCGTGTGCCAATCGGTGCGCGCGATCAAGAAAGAATTTCCCGATCTCGGCGTGCTCTGCGACGTCGCGCTCGATCCCTTCACCAGCCATGGTCATGACGGGTTGCTGGAGGACGGCAGGATCCTCAACGATGCCACGGTGGCGGTACTGGTGCGGCAGGCGCTGGTGCAGGCAGAAGCCGGGTGCGACGTCATCGCGCCGTCGGACATGATGGACGGCCGGGTCGGCGCCATTCGCGAAGGGCTGGACGCCGCCGGGTTCCTCGACGTGCAGATCATGTCCTATGCCGCCAAATACGCCTCCGCGTTCTACGGTCCGTTCCGCGACGCGGTGGGTTCGGCCAAGACGCTGAGCGGCGACAAGCGCACCTACCAGATGGATTATTGCAATTCGAACGAAGCGCTGCGTGAGGTCGAACTCGATATCACCGAGGGCGCCGACATGGTGATGGTCAAGCCCGGCCTGCCCTATCTCGATATTCTGCGGCGGGTCAAAGATGCCTTCGGCATGCCGACCTTCGCCTATCAGGTGTCCGGTGAATACGCGATGATCATGGCGGCCAGTAACAACGGCTGGCTCGACGGCGAACGGGCGATGATGGAAAGCCTCACCGCGTTCAAACGCGCCGGCGCCGACGGCGTTCTCACCTATTTTGCTCCTCGCGTGGCCGAGAAGCTGAAAAAGGGCGGCTAAACGTCGGCGGAATTATTGCATTTCGCCGATGCGAGAGGCCCTTGCAATGGTTCCGCCCTTTCCCATGTCCTGTGCGATCTTTGGGAGGACGGACCATGTCATATAGCGGTTCTGGAAATACCGGCGGCGCTCATGGTGCTGGCGGCGCCTCTAGTGCTGGCGGCGCATCTAGTGCTGGCGGCGCATCTAGTGCTGGCGGCGCATCTAGTGCTGGCGGCGCCTGGCGCAACGACGGCGGGGTTCCACCCCATGCCTTCGATCCGGACCTGGAGCCGGAACTGTTTCGCGGCGTCCTGACGCGGCGGGTGTTCGCGTTCCTGATCGACCTCGTGGTGCTGTCGGTGCCGGTCATCCTTGGCTACATCTTCATTGCGGTGTTCGGGCTGATTACGCTCGGGCTCGGCTGGGTGTTGTTCTGGCTGGCATGGCCCGCCTCGGTGATCTGGGCCATCGTCTATTACGGCGCCTCCCTCGGTGGACCGCACTCGGCGACCGTCGGCATGCGCATGATGGACCTGGAGCTGCGTACCTTTTACGGCGCGCCCGGCTATTTCGTTCTGGGTGCCATGCACGCCGTGCTGTTCTGGGTTTCGGTGTCGTTTCTGTCGCCGCTGGTGGTCCTGGTCGGGCTTTTCAACGGCCGACGCCGCCTGTTGCACGATATCGTGCTAGGAACCGTGGTCATCAACAACTCGGTCCGTAGCCCGGTGGGCCAGCCGGCCCGGACTTTCTGAATCTCGCGCCGGAAAACAAGGGAACAGTCGCCGGACAAACGGTTTGCAAACCAATTGACCGTTAGGCTTGGCGGCGCGATGCTGCGCTGGTGTCCCGGTTCTTACGTTCCTCTGAAGAGATCACCGCGAGACTGAAAGGAACGCCAGAGTAGCCACACTAACGCCCGTACGCCTCGCCATTCGGAGCCTGACGACATCCCGTGACCCAGCATTCGCGTGACACCCCGCAATTCTATCTGACGGCGCCCTCGCCCTGCCCCTATCTGCCGGGGCGGCACGAGCGCAAGGTGTTCACGCATCTGGTGGGCGACAAGGCCGGCGACCTCAACGACCTCCTGACCCATGGCGGCTTCCGGCGCAGCCAGTCAATTGCCTATCGGCCGGCCTGCGACCAGTGCCGCGCCTGCGTCTCCGTTCGCGTGGTCGCCAACGAATTCCGGCCCTCGCGGAATTTCCGCAAGATCATGGCCCGCAATGCCGACATATCAGGCGAACAGCGCAGCGCCGTGCCGACATCAGAGCAATATTCGATCTTCCGCGCCTACCTGGACCAGCGGCACCGGCATGGCGGGATGGCCGACATGACGGTGCTGGATTACGCCATGATGGTGGAAGACAGCCACGTCGAAACCCGCATCATCGAATACCGCCGCCGCCGCACTGAAGCTGCCGGACGCGGCAACGATCTGCTCGCCGTGGCGCTGACCGACGTGCTCTCGGACGGGCTGTCGATGGTTTATTCCTTTTTCGAACCCTCCGAGGAGAGCCGTTCGCTCGGCACCTTCATGATCCTCGACCACATCAACCGCGCGCGGCGCCAGGGACTACCTTACGTCTACCTCGGCTACTGGATCGAGGGTTCGAAGAAGATGGACTACAAGGGCCGCTTCCTGCCGCAGCAGCGGCTCGCGCCCGCGGGCTGGATGCGGATCGACGCCTCGGGCGAAACGCTGACCGAGCCCCAGGATTAGGCGCGGTCGCCCGGTCCCTTCGCACTATTTCTTCACCGGTGCGTAGAACGTGCCTTCGACCTCGCAGATATCGTCGCCGTTCAGCCGGTGCACTTCAATGATGGTGCGCGGCGGATAGGGCCCCTTCCCCCAAAACTCTTCCTGAATCTTGTTCACGATCGGACGGAAGCGATACATGTCCGTGACGTAGACGACGAGACGCACCGCGTCGCGCAACGTCGCGCCTTCGGATTCGGCGATCAGCTTCATGTTGGCAAATGCCTGGCGGATGCGCGGCTCATCGCCCTGGACTTGCAGATCGGTTTTCGGATCGATGCCGCGCATGCCGGCGATGTAGACGAAGTCGCCCGCGCGCGTGCCGAGGCTCCATGGGCCCGTTGGCTTGATCGCGCCTTCGGGCGAGAGCGTCTTCACGCCCGATGGCGAAAGCGGCAATGGCTCCGCTGCCAGCGGGAGAGACCACAACAGCGCGGCCATCAACAGCATGACCTTTTTCACGACGAACCTCCGAGGGCAAAGAACCTGGCGGCTCGCAGAATAGTCATTGGCTTGCGCGCTTAAAACCCTCCGGCCCAAAAATCCCATACCAGTTTGGCATTGAGTGCGATGATGAACGCCGCCGTCGCCATCGCCAGCCCGCTCAGCCAGCGCGGCGCGACGAAAGGACCCATCTTGCTGCGGCTGGCCGTAAACATGACGAGCGGCACCACGGCAAACGGCAATTGCAGGCTGAGCACCACCTGGCTCAGGATCAAGAGACGGCCGGTCGCCTTGTCGCCGGCCAGAATCGTCACCAAAACCGCCGGCACAATCGCGATCATCCGCGTGACTAGGCGCCGCTGCCACGGCGCGATGCGAAGGTTCAGAAAGCCTTCCATCACGATCTGACCCGACAGGGTCGCGGTGATGGTCGAGTTCAATCCGCAGCACAACAGCGCAATTGCAAACAGCGTCGGCGCGAGCGTCGAACCAAGCAGCGGCGCGAGAAAGGCGTGCGCCTGATCGAGTTCGGCGACATCGGTCTGCCCTGCCCGGTGATAGGTCGCGGCCGCCAGGATCAGAATCGAGGCATTGATGATCAGCGCCAGGCACAGCGCGATCGAGGTGTCGATATTGGCAAGCCTGATGGCCTCGCGCTTCTCGCGGCCGCTCTCACCAATGAGACGCGTCTGCACCAGCCCCGAATGCAAATAGAGATTATGCGGCATGACGGTCGCGCCCAAAATGCCGAGCGCGAGATAGAGCATTTCGTGGTTGCCGATAATGTCCGAGGTCGGCAGGAAGCCGCGGACCACCGCGCCCCAATCGGGATCGGCAAGCGCGATCTGCACCGCAAAGCAGGCCGCGATCACGCCCAGCATCGCGACGACGAAGGCTTCGATCCAGCGAAAGCCGAAAGCCTGCAGCGCCAGGATCAGCAACACATCCGCCGCGGTCAGGATGACGCCGATCCCAAGTGGAATGTGGAACAGGAGATTGAGGCCGATCGCGGTGCCGATAACTTCGGCAAGGTCAGTGGCCGTGATCGCCAGCTCCGCCGACAACCACAGCGGCAACGATACCCAGCGCGGAAATGAATCGCGGCAGGCCTGCGCGAGGTCGCGACCGGCGCCCACCCCGAGACGGGTGCAGAGCGATTGCAGGACGATCGCCATTGCATTGGACAACAACGCAACGCTCAGCAGTGCATAACCGAACTTGGAACCGCCCGCGAGCGAGGTCGCCCAATTGCCGGGGTCCATATACCCGACGGCGACGAGATAACCGGGGCCAAGGAACGCCAGAAGCTTGCGCCAGAACGAGCCCTTTGGGGCGGTCTGAACCGAGGCGAAAACATCCGCCAGCGAAGGTGGACCGCGCTCCCGGCGCCAGCCGCGAGCAGCCAAGGGAGCGCCAGCGGCGGCCTTTGGCAGGGAATCCGGGGCCAAATCGGGTGATCGAGCATCCATCGCATTAGGATGACCGATATCAATCCTTGTTGCAACTAATTTGCAACTGCATCTAATGACTACGAAAATGATTTAGAGCACCCCATTGTAAAGTACTAGGGAAGTGCTTTTGTATCAGCCATGATCAAGCTGCCCCTCGAAATACCGACGGCAACGCTCCGTTACGCCCTCGCCCCTGACGAGGCGGCCATCGCCGCGATCGAGGCAACCTTCGCCGCCTACGACCGCATGATGGAGATACTCGCGGAAGTAGCACCTGTCGGCGCAAACCTCGTCTCGCTTCACGCGCAGGCCTACGAGAAGATTCGGATAGAGACCGGCCTCCCCGCCCGTCTGGTCACGCTCGGCCTGCGTGATCGCGCCGGCTACATCGCCGGCAATCCGGCGCGCCGAATTCCGCTCGACGAAAAGCTGTTCGCAATCAAGGGCCCCACTTCACTAACCATTAGCACTGTGAAGGGACGCGTCTTGGTGCCGTTCAATGTGCCGGGTTATGTTGCCGGCTGGGAGAGCCCTTTCCCCGCTTACCTGGTCTCGGACGGACGAGCTTACGAAGTTCACATCGCCGTCAAATCCAAAACAACTCCACCGGAGGAGAAGACCATGCTTCACGAGGGCATCCTTGCGCGAATGGGCCGGCTGCTTGCCGCCATTGCGAGCCAGACCATCGACAACGCCGAGAACAACAACAAGGTCGCTCTGGTCAAACAGGCGATCCGCGAAATCGACGCCGGCGCGGATGAAGCGCGCTACGCGCTCGGCAAATCTCGCGCGGAGGAATTTCGTCTCAAGCGGCGGCGAGAACAACTGGATGCCGAAGCCGCAGGGTTAACGGAAAAAATCCGCCTCGCAATTGCGGAAAATCGCGAAGACCTCGCGCGCGCCGGTATAGCACGGCAAATTGATCTGGAATCGCAGGGCTTGGCTCTCGAGCGCGCGACGGATTTCATCGAACTGGAAATCGACGAGCAGACCAAGGCCTTACAGGCAATGCTTGGTGCTCGGCGTGAAGCCGAAGCGCGCCTCGCCGATCTCGAAGCAAGCCTGACGCAGCAGGCGCCGCTTGAAACCGGCCAGACGCTCCCCACGACTAAAACCATGAGTGCCGACCGGGCCATGGCAGCGATCGCACGTGTTACGGGCGTTCCCGCTGCAAGCGTGCTCGGCGATAAGGCACTTGACGAGCTTGACCGGTTGCACCGCGAAAGAGAAATCGCGGCGCGGCTTGAAAGGATAAAATCGCAGCAATGAGTGCCGTCACTGACGTCTTGCTGGCACCTGATGTGCGTCCTTTCGCGATTGCAGCCGCGATCATGGCCGCGCTCGGCGGCATCGAGGTGCTGACCATGATCGTCGGGTTCTCGGTCAGCGAGCTCATCGGCACGAATTTCGCGCTCGAAACCGAACACGACGACGTCGGCGGCGGCCTGTTCCTCTGGGTCAATGCCGGCCGCCTTCCCCTTCTCATCCTGATCATCCTGGCGCTGGGTGTGTTCTCGATCGAGGGATTTTTCCTGCAAGGTATCGCGCACATTGCCGGTACAGCCATTCCAGTCACCCTTGCCGCGCTTGTGGCTGCGGCGCTGAGCCTGCCGGTGGTCAGGATCACCAGCCGCGGCATCGCGCACATCATTCCGCGTGATGAAACCTATGCCGTGAACGACGCCGATTTCGTCGGCCAGGTCGCCGAGGTCGCGATCGGACCTCTCGATCAGGGATTGCCCGGCCGGGTCCGTCTCAAGGATGTCTTCGGCAACTGGCACAGTGTGCCGGCGCGAGCCAGCGCCGATTCGAACCCGCTGCCGGTCGGCGCCAGCGTTCTGTTGGTCGACCGTGACAGCAAGAGCTTCATTGCCATTTCCGCACCCGAAGACCTCGTTACACAACAACAACCATCACGCAGGGCATAAAAATGTGGGAACTTGCAGTACCCGTTGCGATAGGTGTTCTCGTCATTCTCGTTATCGGCCTGTTGCTCGCGAAACTCTACCGGCGTTCGACCCGCGACGAAGCCTATGTCCGCACAGGCCTCGGCGGCCAGAAAGTCGTGCTCGACGGCGGCTCCCTCGTTCTTCCGGTTTTTCACTCCACGGCCGCGGTCAACCTGAAGACCCTGCGGCTCGAAGTCGCCCGCGGCGGCCCGGATTCGCTGATTACCAAGGACCGCATGCGCGTCGATATCGGCGCGGAATTCTACCTGCGCGTCAAGCCCGATACGTCCTCGATCGCGCTCGCGGCACAGACGCTCGGCAGCCGCACCAATGATGCCGCCGAATTGCGCGAACTGGTCGAAGCGAAATTCGTCGACGGCCTGCGTTCGGTCGCCGCCACCATGAACCTTGAGGAGTTGCAGGAGCAGCGCGCCACCTTCGTCAAGGCGGTGCAGGATGCGGTCGGCGCCGATATCCAGAACAACGGCCTCGAGCTTGAATCGGTATCGCTGACGCGCCTCGACCAGAGCGACATCAAGCATTTCAACCCGAGCAATTTCTTCGACGCGCACGGCCTCACCACCCTGACCAAGATCACCAAGGAACGCGAGCAGGAACGCAACCAGATCGTCCGCACCACCGAAGTGAACATCGCGCAACAGGATCTGGTCGCGCGCCAGACGACCCTGACGATCGAAAGCACCAAGCGCGAGGCCGAACTCGCGCAGCAACGCGACATCGCCAACAAGACGGCGGCAATGCGGGCGCAGACCGCCCAGGTCGAACAGACCGCGTTGCAGAATGAAGCCGAGTACCGCATCCAGCAGGAATTGGCCGTCGCCAACAAACAGACCGAGGCCAATCAGTTGCGCGACAGCCGAAAGATCGAAGCCGATCTCGCGGTCAAGCGCAAGAACACCGAAATGGAACGCGACCTCCAGATCGTCGCCCAGGAGAGCGCGATCGCGGTGTCAACGAAGAGCAAGGAACAATCGGAAGCACAGACCATCGCCGAGACCGCCCGTGCGCTCGCGATCGCCGCCGAAGAAAAGGTCACGACCGCGCGCGCGACGGAAATCGCCGAGCGCGACAAGATCATTAACGTGATTGCGGCAAGGAAGGCCGCCGAAACCAACGCGATGCCAATCACGGTGATGGCGGAGGCCGAACGTCAGGCCGCGGCCAACAAGGCGGAAGCCACCAATGTGTTGGCGAAAGCGGATGCCAACGCGGCCGCCACAAGGGCCGCCGGCGTCAAGGCGCTCGGCCAGGCGGAAGCGGAAGTCGCAACGATGAAGGCGGAAGCCCGCAACAAGCTCAGCCCGGCGATGATCGACTACGATCTCAATCTCGCCCGCATCAACGTCATCCCGAATGCACTTGCGGAAGCCGTCAAGCCGATCGAGAAGATTTCGGACATCCGGATCTTCGATACCGGAAGCCTGCTTGGCCGGGGCGGCTCCGCCAACGGCGGTATGAACGGCCACGGTCTTGGACTTGGCGACGGCCTTGCCGCACAATTGCTGTCGGTATCGGCGTTCAAACCGATCATCGACAAGATCCTCGCTGAAGCCGGCTTCGCCGCCGGCCCCGACGCGTTGACCAGCCTGACCACGGCCCTCGCCGCACAGCAACTGGCAGGTCCCGCCGAACCGGCAGCCACAACCGACGCCCTCGCGGCGCCGCCTGCGAGCATTTCAGGAACAGGAAAAGCAACACTTGGCTCCAATCGTGATGGGCGGGCTTGATCAGACGACGATCTGATCGCCGCTCAAAACAACAAACGGCCTGCCGCGATTCCAGCGGCAGGCCTTTTTCATGCGCCTTGTCTTCCTGGCCTTATCGGGAATCGGGTGGGTCGATCGAGCGCCTCATCCGAAAATGGCATCCTGAGAAGGAACATGCCATGTTTGCATCCGACACCGTTCAACTGCCCGCCACCTTCAACCGGCTTGCCTGGTCCAACCTCGCCGCACAATCGGCCGAACAAATTGCGCTGGCCGCAGCCCCTATTGTCGCGGTGCTCATGCTCGGCGTCGGCGAAGGCGAGACCGGCCTGTTGCAGACGGCGCTGACGTTGCCCTTCGTGCTGGTCGCGATCCCGGCGGGCCTCCTGGCCGACCGCATCTCGCGGCGGCGGCTGATGGCGGGCGCCGAAGCCCTTCGCGCCTTGGCACTACTCGCGATCCTGCTTCTGATTGGACTCAATTGGCTGACGCTGCCGCTGCTTGCTCTGTCCGGATTCATCGCCGTGTGCGGAACGGTCGTCTACAGCGTCGCAGCCCCGGCCCTCGTCCCCTCTTTGGTGTCGGCGCAAGCGTTGCCGGCGGCCAACGCGCGGATCGAACTGGCCCGCACCATCGCTTTTGCCAGTGGACCGGCGCTTGGCGGCGTTATCGTCGGATGGCTCGGGGCGGCGCCCGCCTTTGCATTTGCCGCCGCATTATCCCTGATCGCGGTCGTGCTGCTGTCGGGCCTTTACGAGCCGCAGCGTTCGGCTGCGCCCCGGCGGCATCCGTTGCATGAGATCAGGGAAGGCGCGGCCTTCGTGATGCGGCATCCGCTGCTGCGGCCGGTATTTGTCACGCAGTTCATTTTCAACACGGGCTCATTCCTGTTGCTCGCCATGTTCGTCCCTTACGCGGTGCGCCACCTCGCCTTGTCGGCGACCGGCGTCGGCATCACGCTCGCTATGTATGGTGTCGGCATGGTGATCGGCGCGCTGCTGGCGACACGGGTGATGCGCCATGTTACGTTCGGCACCGTGATCGGGCTTGGCCCGGTCACCGGCTTCGTCGCCTCCGCCGTCATGGCGCTCACCACGCTCATTCCATCAGCCCCGCTTGCCGGCCTGGGTTTCTTTCTTCTCGGCGTTGGCCCGATCCTCTGGGTCATCTCTACCACCACCTTGCGGCAGTCAGTGACGCCGCCGAGCCTGTTGGGCCGGGTTTCTGCCATCAACATCCTGAGCTACGGCGCGCGTCCGCTCGGGTCCGCTCTGGGCTCCATGATCGGCGGGCTCTATGGCGCGGAAGCGTGCCTTTACCTCGCAGCCCTGATCTTCGCCGCGCAAGCGCTGGTGATCCTGCTGTCACCGGCGGTCGCGCTGACGCGTCAGCCGGACATGGTCGGAGAGTGCGCTTAGCCTGACGGCGCGCCCTGAGACCAGCCCCTTCGGTCCGGTCTCAGGGCGTCTGCCTGCTTGTCCGACTAGTATAACAACCGGCGCAGTGGCAGCCCTGCCCTTGAATTGAATTCAGCGCGGCTGACCGTGCCGTCGTTGTCCGGATCAGCAGCCTTGAATTGCCGCTCGACCAAGGCGAGGTATTCGTCCTTGGTGAGGGTGCCGTCATGATCGCGATCGGCCCAGCTAAACTCCTCGACGGTGAGACGACGCCGACCGAGCTGCGCGTGACTGAGTGTACCGGTATGATGACGATCCAGATGATCAAACAGCAGCGCGGCCGCGCGCTTGGCTTCCCCGATGTCGATCGTACCGTCGTTATCTCGGTCTATGGCCGAAAAGGAGCCCGGCCGGGCGCCCCCACGCGCAAACGCAGCAGGTGCCGTTATCAAGCCCGCGAGCCCGACAAGAAGTAGCTGTCGCCGGAATGCGCTCTCGGGCGCGGTCGATAGCGGGCGTCGCACGAAAGCTGATTGATCCATTGCAGCAACCTCCTTTTCACCCAGTCATCCGCAAACTTTAGCAGTAGTATTATACGCGCCTAAGTAGCGAGTGAAAGATCTCATTGGCGCTCGCCTGCGCTGCGCAACACGAATGTCATCCGGGAGGTAGCGCTTTGCCACACAGGAGCGTCATCTTTAGCTTTTCAGGTAACGCTCGTAGCGCCCGGCCAGCACTTCATCGGTCGAAATCGCCGGTTCGAGCGTATAGAGATCCTGCGCGCGCCCGATGCCGCGCAGCGCAAATCGGCCGGTGGAGACAAGATATTGCTGCCCGGCGGCATCGAGGCCATCGCGAAAAGCCGCGGAAACCAACAGTTCGCGATCGGCGGAACGGCACATCGAGGCGATACGGCTGACCTCGTTCACCGCCGGCCCCACCACCGTGAAGTCCAGCCGGTCGTCATGGCCGATATTGCCGTAAAACACCTCGCCGACATGCAGCCCGACATAGGCAGAGGTGACCGCCCTACCCTCGGCGCCACGCCTTGCGTTGAGCGCGATCATGTTGAGGCGGAAGCGATGCTCGGCCCGCATCGCCGCCCGTTTGGAATGGGCCAGGTTATCACCGGTGAACATCGCGAGCACGCCGTCGCCGATCAGTTTGAGCACATCACCGCCGGCATCATGGATCGCATCGATGGCGGCCTGCGCATAATCGTTGAGAAACGGGATGATCTCGTCTGGCGAAATGCTTTCGGCGATGGCGGTCGATCCGCGGAGATCGGAAAACCACAAGACGGCATTGATCTGCTCGGTGACGCCGCGCGAGATTTTCCCGTGCAAGACGCGCTCGGACGCATCGCGCCCGAGGTAGACCCGCCCCAGGGTTCGCACGATGTCGACCTGCTGGGCCGATTTGATCACCAGTCCCAACACCGGCACCAGATCGCGCAGCGCCGTCAACTCGCGGTCGTTGAACCCCTCCGCGCGCCGGGTCACCCAATAGGAATAGAAACAATCCATCTGCCCGAGCGCACCGCTCTCCCCGAAACGATGGACAAAGCCTTGCAAATGCCGGTGACCTGTTTCCACGAGTTCGGCCATCCGTGAAAATTTGACCGCTGCTTGATCGGTCAGCTCGAGCCGCAGCTCATCGTGCCCCTGCTCGAGCATGTGATAGAAAATCGACCGACGCCAAACCTCATCGCTATCGCTGGTCGGCCCATACTCGAATGAATCGCTTTCGTTGGTCTCGCTGTCGTTCCAGCGGAATCCGCGGCCCTCGAAGATCGGGTGCAGCGTGTCGATAAAAATAAGGCTGCGTGACAGATCGAGGCCTGCCGCGCAGCAGCGCTCGCAGAAGCCGCGGATCACATCGTTTTCGGGCAGGCCGGTGAGGCCCTGGCTTACAAGCCAGTTCATCAATTCGAGGCGGATGGTAAGTTCCATGGCTAGTGTCCCGGTTCTGACATTCGTACCCTGTCGCGGCGAGCACTTTTACGAATGTCAGAACCAAAGGGACACTAGTGGTCCGATTCCAACATTCGCATCCCTACTCGAGCTGCCACTTTTGCGAATGTTGGAATCAAAGGACCACTAGCAAATATATGCTTCTAGTGGAGTTTCGGATTTGACATTCGCCTTACGAACCTTCGGCTCACCGGGTAGCGAATGTCAAATCCACTCCACTAGCAACCATATGATTCTAGTGCGGCTCTGACTTTGACGTTCCTTCGAAGAACCCGCGGCAACACTGAAAGGAACGTCAGTGTCGCCGCACTAGCATTATGCCGCGCGATCGTGACGCGCGAAAGCCGGGCCTTCCCCTTTACTTTGCCGGCCGAAGCACAATCTCACCATCTTCCTTCACAAAGCGATCGGCCGGATGGTCAAGCAGGTCAAGGACCGTTTCCGACGGCCGACACAGTTTTGTGCCCTTCGCGCTCACCACGATCGGCCGGTTGATCAGGATCGGATGCGCCAGCATGAAGTCGATCAATTCGTCGTCGCTCCATTTGGGATTGGCGAGCCCCAATTGCGAGTAAGGCGTGCCTTTCTCCCGCAACAGCGCGCGAACGGAAATACCCATCGCCTGGATCAACGCGATCAGCCGCGCGCGATCCGGCGGCGTCTTCAGGTATTCGACGATCTCCGGCTCCTCCCCGCTCTGGCGGATCATCGCCAGCGTGTTGCGCGAGGTGCCGCAGGAGGGATTGTGGTAGATCGTGACGCTCATGCGCGAAACTCCTTATTTAGCGCCGCCGCCGCGCCGTTCTTGTCTCCCGTGGATCGTAGCAGCCAGTTCATCAGCCAGAGTGCTGCGAGCGCGCCAGTTAGTTCGGCGGCAATAAAGCCCGGAAGATCGGCGGGCCGGATGCCGGAAAACGTGTTCGTCAGCGACCGGGCAACGGCGACAGCGGGATTTGCGAACGACGTGGAGGATGTGAACCAATAGGCCGCGGTGATGTAGAGCCCGACCAGCCAGGGAAGCGCCGGCCGGTTAAACTTCAGCCCCGCCAGAATGGCCACAACAAGGCCAAAGGCGGCGATGCCTTCCGCGAGCCATTGCGGCCCGCCGGTCCGCACCTTCAGCGAAGCGTCCCACAGCGGCAATGCGAACATCGCATGCGCGATCAGCGTCCCCGCGATGCCACCCGCGATCTGCGCCAGGATGTAAGCCGAAGCCTCCACGGGCGTGAGTTCGCGCTTGAGCGCGAAGACCATGGTAACCGCAGGGTTGAAATGCGCGCCTGATATCGGCCCCAGAATGGTGATCAGCACGACCAGAACCGCCCCGGTCGGGATCGTGTTGCCGAGCAGCGCCAGCGCGACATCCCTGGTCAGGCTTTCGGCCATGATGCCGGAGCCAACGACGGTCGCCACCAGAAACGCGGTGCCGAGCGCCTCTGCGGCCAGACGGCGGCTCATATCAAAGTTTTGCATCCGCGCGCTTCCTGGGGGGCCGCGGACAGCAGGGCGTGAGGGCTTCGATCAACGGCCCGCAAATTTCGGGACGGCCGTCACAACAATCCCTGAGCATGAACAGCACGACGCTGCGCAAATGCGAAAGCTCGGCGCGGTAAATAATCAAGCGGCTGAAACGCTGGGCAGAAATCAGGCTGGCGCGCGACAGCACGGCCAGGTGCGACGACATCGTGTTTTGCGGCACGGCCAACGCGCGGGCGATCTTGCCGGCGGCGAGCCCCTTCGGCTCATGACGGACAAGAAGACGAAACGCTTCAAGCCGGGTCGGCTGGGCCAAAGCGGCCAGCGCCAGAAGGGCTTCCTCAGATTCCATATATCCAGAATTATCGATATATTGCGTTCCGTCAAGCAAATTGCTTGGAAGAGAGAGGGGGACGATTCGTCGAAGGACTTAAGAAAGGGCGCATTCAAATGGAGTGGACTTTTGCCAATTTGATCATCCAGACCGTAGCCGGCCTGATTGGATCAAATATCGCCGCGGCAGCGGCCCATGAGCACCGGTTCGGCTTTTGGGGACATAGCATCGTCGGACTGGTAACCGGCGCGCTTGCCGGGATCTTCCTGCAAAAATATGCCTCCACCGTCGTTACGGCGGACGGAAGCCTGAACGACCCCACGCATGTTCAGATATTCGCAGCCCAAGTGCTGACAGGTGCGGTGACCGGCGCGATCGCGATGATGGCGACCGGCTTTATCATCAAGGAGCGATCGCAAAGCGATTGAGGCGCGCGAGCCGGGTTCAACGGCTTATGCCATTACGGCCCGTGCCGGTGTTGACGCCTTCAACACCGGCGATGCAAATGCCAAGCTGGAAGGCGAGCCGGGATTTAACTGCGGATAACGCCGGTAAGAGATTTGATGGCGTCTGAGCAACCCACCGGGCAATTTCCGATCATTCTGGCGCTCGGCACCACGCAGACGCTGGCCTGGGCCTCGAGCTA
>Ga0116129_1001142_pt1 | contig 15092 bp, 15 predicted proteins | sample June2015DPH_17_2_FD_89732 | JGI IMG/M metagenome (GOLD analysis project Ga0116129, IMG submission 89732) | Peatland microbial communities from SPRUCE experiment site at the Marcell Experimental Forest, Minnesota, USA - June2015DPH_17_10 | ecosystem: Environmental > Terrestrial > Soil > Wetlands...
CGGGCCTTGAGGCACACCGCCCGGCGCCGGCTGCGCGACACCAACGAGCGGCGGCGATTTTTCGAAGCCATCGTGGACGGGCCTGCGGCTCGGCGTTTCATCGACGGCGATGTTCGGGGCGCACAAAGCATCGCGCAACAATGGCTGGCCAGGACCTCGACCGCTCCTCGCACCCAGGGCGAAGTGACTCTGGTGGGCGCAGGTCCGGGAGATCCGGAACTGCTGACCCTCAAAGCGCTGCGCGCCCTGCAAGACGCCGATGTCATCTTGTACGATCGCCTGGTTCCGCAAGGCGTGCTGGACATGGCGCGGCGCGATGCTGCGCAAATCTGCGTCGGTAAAGCCGCCGGCAGCATCGGCAGCACCCAGGAAGAGATCCATGCGCTGCTCATTGAACACGCCCTTCTGGGTGAGCGCGTGGTTCGTTTAAAGGGCGGCGATCCCTTTATCTTCGGCAGGGGCGGCGAGGAATTGGAAGCGCTCCTCAAGGCACAGATCAGCTTTTCGGTGATTCCCGGGGTCACGGCCGCGTCCGGGTGCGCGGCTTACGCGGGCATACCGCTCACCCATCGAGACCATGCACACAGCGTTACGTTCGTGACGGCACATGCGGACAAGGACGGACGAGAACCCGATTGGCGGGCACTGGCCAAGCCCGGGATCACCGCCGTGTTCTACATGGGTCTAGCACGCGTCGAACACATCGCGGCAAAGCTCGTGGCGCACGGTGCGGACGCGGCCTTCCCGGCCGCCATCGTTGCCCAGGGTACGCTGCAGGATCAGCGCGTCATCGTCGGCACGCTGGCCACCATCGCAGACGCGACGGCGGCCGCGAATGTTCAATCCCCGGCGCTGTTGGTGGTGGGCGAAGTCGTGTCCCTGCACCACTCGCTCGCCTGGTTCAACAACGCCCCGCCGCTCGAGGTATCTCAGTCGGCCTGACACCTCAACCGGCGTGTGGCGTCAAACCGGCGTGAGGCTCAAGCGATCGCGTCGAGAAACCCGCGCTCCGCGACCCAGGCCTGATTGAACAGGCGGGATTGATACTTCGCTCCGCCGTCGCAAAGAATGGTGACGATGGTGTGACCGGGCCCCATTTGTTTCGCCAGGGTAACCGCCGCGGCCACATTGATGCCGGCGGTGCTGCCGAGCAGCAAGCCCTCTTCGCGCAGCAGGCGATACACAAAATGCATGGTCTGGGCATCCGATATGCGCAGGGCATCATCGATCGGCGTCCCTTCCAGATTGGCCGTGACGCGCCCGGTGCCGATGCCCTCGGTAATCGAAGAACCCCCGTCGGTTTTCAGCTCGCCGTCCTTGACGTAGTGGTACAAGGCACTCCCCGGGGGGTCGACCAGCACGATGCGTACGGCGGGGGACTTGGATTTCAGGTAGCGAGCAATGCCCGCCAGCGTTCCCCCCGTGCCCGTGGAGGCGCAGAAGGCGTCGATGCCGCCGTCCGTGTCGCGCCACAGTTCAGGACCCGTCGACTCGAAATGTGCGTCTCGATTCGCGGTGTTGTCGAATTGATTGGCCCAGATCGCATCGGGCAATTCTTCGGCCAGGCGGCCCGCGACTTTCTGGTACTGATTCGGATCGCTGTAAGGCACCGCGGGAACTTTGCGCAGCTCAGCGCCCAGCGCTTCGATGATCTGATACTTCTCGGCGGCCTGATTGTCGGGCATGACGATGACGCATTTGTAGCCGCGCGCGTTGCACACGTGCGCGAGGCCAATGCCGGTATTGCCGGCCGTACCTTCGACCACGGTGCCGCCCGGTTTCAGCGTGCCGCGGCGTTCGGCATCGAGCACGATCCATTTCGCGGCTCGATCCTTCACCGACCCGCCGGGGTTCATGAACTCGGCTTTTCCCAGAATCTCGCAGCCCGTCTCTTCGCTGAACGCCCGCAGGCGAATCAGTGGCGTGTTGCCGATGGAATCCGTAAATCCGTTCTTGATGTTCTTCAATGCGTGGCCTCTAGGGAGCCTGTCTGGGGGTGCTGCGAATTTAAGCGATCCGCCGGCCGAAAGTGCTGGGATTTCAAAAAGAATCCCCGGACAAGCCGGGGAATTTCAGGGGAACAGGTGGCGGGTAATAACCCTACACGTCCGTAAATGGCAGATACGCCGCACAAAAGTGCTAAAACGTTCGACCTTGTTTGTGTCGACCAGTGTTGCAACTAAGTAACGCTGGCAAAAACACGAACCGCTTCGTTGACACTATGATAGGCGTTTAGGTAAAGAAATCCAATAGTTAACGCTTTTTAATTAGATCTTGCTGCGCTATGTCAAACCTGTTGCCAATTGGTAACAAAACAACATCAGTCCCATTGCGACGCCGTGCGATCAAAATCCTCGGATGTGGCCCGAATCACGCAAAAGCGCTGGCCCGTGGGCGCCTCCATGACCCACCAGGTGCGAACCGCCTGGATGCGCGTCGCGCCGAGTTTCTCCAGCCTGCGCACTTCGGCTTCAACATCGTCGGATTCGATGTCCAGATGCACTCGGCTCGGATGGGTCACCGCCTGTACTTCGATATGCAAGCCATGCTGGGAACCCTCGAGTTTCTTGTAGATCTCGCCCTCGTCCGCCGGCAAGGCGCGCACCGCCATGCCCAGTGCGCCGCCCCAGAATTCCGCGGCTCGATCAAGATCGGTGGTCTGGCAATCGATAATGAAACCCGCCAGTTTGCTTTTATGCATGCATTGCTCCAGATTTAGCGATTTCACGAGATGACTCATGAAGTACTTACACACCATGGTGCGGGTGACGGACATCGAGCAATCGCTGCGCTTCTATCGCGACGCGCTCGGCCTCGAGGAATTATCGCGTAAAGACTATCCGCAGGGGCGCTATACGCTGGTGTTTTTGGCGGCGCCCGGGGACGATGCGGCGCAGGTTGAACTGACCCATAACTGGGATCCGGAAGCCTATTCGGGCGGCCGCAACTTCGGGCATCTGGCCTACGCGGTGGAGAATATCTACGAGACCTGCAAGCGTCTCATGGATCACGGGGTCATCATCAATCGGCCGCCGCGCGACGGGCGCATGGCCTTTGTCCGCTCCCCGGACCAGGTTTCCATTGAATTGCTGCAGAAGGGTGCCGCCCTCGCGCCGGCGGCGCCCTGGACCACAATGCCCAATACCGGCCAGTGGTAGGCGCTCAAAACATCTTCGATTCGTCCGGGGTCTTGGCAGCCACTGGGGTGCGCGAGGGAATGTGATCGCCGGTGATCATGTCGCTGTATCCCTGCCCCGGGCCCACCATGGGATACACGCCCGCATCCCGGTCGATGATGACTTCCAGGAAAGCCGGCCCCTTGAATTGGATGAACTCTGAGACGACCCGGGGTACATCGGCCTTGCGGTCGAGGCGCACGGCATATTTGAATCCGTCGGCCACCGCGGCCTTGATGAAATCCTTGGTATGCAGGCTCTTGTCGCTGGCGCTCATGCGGCCCTTGTGGAACAGCTTCTGCCATTGCCGGACCATGCCGTCGCCGAAATTGTTGAGCACCACGACTTTGATCGGCAAGTCATACGTGGTGACGGTTTCCAGTTCGCCGATATTCATGCGGATGCTCGCATCGCCGTCGATATCGATGACCATGCGATCGCGCCGTGCAAACTGCGCACCTACCGCCGCCGGCAACCCGAACCCCATGGTGCCCATGCTGCCCGACGTCAACCACAGCCGAGGACTGCGGAAATCAAAATACTGTGCGGCCCACATCTGGTGCTGGCCGACGCCGGTCGTGATGACGGCCTCGCCCCGTGTCAGCCGATTGATTTCTTCAATGACGTAGTACGGCTGGATGTGGGGGCTGTCGCGATCGTAATTCATGGCGTACCGGGTGCGCAGCTCCTCGCAATGCCGGTGCCACGGCGACCAGTCGCGCCGAAACCCTTTGCCTTTGCCGTACTCCAGCAGGCGCAGCAGCGCATCGGCCATGAGCCCCACGTGACTCCAATTCACCTGTTTGACCTTGCCGATCTCGGACGCATCGATGTCGAAGTGCGCGATGAACTTGGCGCTTCCGGCGAACTTGGCCACATTGCCGGCAACCCGGTCGTCGAAGCGCGCGCCGACCGTGAGCAAGCAATCGCAGTCATCGACGGCGTAGTTGGCGAAGGCCGTACCATGCATGCCGAGCATGCGCATGGACAGCGGATCGGTGGTGTCGACGGCACCGATTCCCATCAGCGTGGTCACGACGGGAACGCGAAATTCAGCCGAGAATGCGCGCAGCGCTTGGGCGGCGCCGCCGTTGATCACGCCGCCGCCGGCGTAAATCAAGGGCCGGTTCGCGGCGCGGAGCGCCTCAAAGAAGTCAGCGCAGGCGGCCTCCGGCAACTTTGCGGCTTCCTGCCGGTTCATCCGCTGCCGGTAGCCCGGGATCCTCAAGCGCCCTGAGCCCTGGAACACGCCCTTCCAGTTCTGGACATCCTTCGGCACATCGAGCACCACCGGACCGGGCCGGCCGGTGCGCGCGATCTCGAATGCGGTACGCACGGTGGCTTCCAATTTGGCGGGGTCGGTGATCAAGAACACATGCTTGGCCACCGCCCCCATGATGCTGGGCACGGGTGCTTCTTGAAACGCATCGGTACCGATCGCCGTGGTCGGTACCTGGCCGCAAATCACCACAATGGGTACGGAATCCGCCAAGCTGTCGCGCACCGGCGTCACCGTGTTGGTCGCGCCCGGTCCGGAGGTCACCAAGGCCACGCCCACCCTGCCGCTGGCGCGGGCGAAGCCCGCTGCCATGAAGCCGGCCCCTTGCTCGTTGGCCGGTACGACGAGCGGCATGGCGGATTGGTGTTCCTGGTTGTAGCGAAACACCGCGTCGTAGATCGGCAGTATGGCGCCGCCGCTGTAGCCGAAAATGGTATCGACGCCTTCGTCGGCCAATACCTGGACGAGCATGTCCGCGCCGCTCATGGTGGTTCCCGCCAGCGGATGCACGGACTGGCCCGACAGTTCGCAAGGCTCTTTCACGAGGAAAGACTAGCAGTTCTGGCGCCCAAGTGCCGTGGTCCCGTATCCTGCGGTGCCATGCGCCACGTGATCGCGATACTGCTGCAGAATGAAGCCGGCGCACTGACCCGCGTCAGCGGTTTGATATCCGCGAGGGGGTACAACATCGAGTCGCTGTCGGTGGCACCTACCAACGATCCAACCGTCTCTCGAGTCACGCTGGTGACCATCGGATCCGATGCCGTCATCGCGCAGATCAACGCCCAACTCCTGAAGCTGGTCGATGTGGTCGCCGTCGAAGACATGACCGGCGGCGATCATCTGGCCCGTGAGCTGCTGCTGATCAAATTGCAGATTGCGGCAGAGCATCTCGAACCGGCAAACGCGCTGGTGCGCCGAGCCGGCGGCAGGGTGCTGTCGGCCGATCTCTCGAGCTACATCGCAGAACTCGCCAGCACCGAATTCGAGATAGGAGAATTCATTGCGGATATCGGCGCGTTCGGGGAGATCATCGAAGTGGTGCGCAGTGGCGTTCTCGGCATTGCGCGCAGCAATCCGCGCCTGCGCTCGATCACATAGAATGCACCCCGCGATCTTAAGTTAGCGCCGTTTGCGCTAAAATTTACAAACGCCTCGAGGATGGTCAATGCCTGAGATTGAAGTAAAACCGGAACACGCCGCCGATCCCGACAACCGGCGCGTGGGAATTCTAGTGGCTGTGGTCGGAATTTTATTGTCGGTGGTGACGATAGCCTCGCATCGCGCCCACACGCAGGCCGTCATTCACCGCACCGAATCGAACGATCAATGGAGCTACTATCAGGCGAAGAAAGTCCGCGAAAACACCGACGAGGTCGCGCTGACGCTGATCCAGTCTTTAGGTGCGGATACCTCCAAGACGGATACCGCCGCACACAAGCTGGAGGCGGCGCGCGCCAAGTACGCCTCCGATGCGGAAAAGATCCAGGAGGATGCGTGGGCGAAAGACAAGGAGAGCGAGCTCGAAGAGCACCGCGCACTGTATTTCGATATCGGCGAGGGTTTGCTGGAATTGGGCCTGGTGCTGTGTTCGTTGTTTTTCTTGGCGCGCAAACTGTTCTTCCCGCTGCTCGGCGTGCTCTCGAGCATCGCCGGCGGCGTCATGGGCATGCTGGGTGCCATGCTGTGATGAGGCTGCTCGCGTTGCTGTTATCGGCGGTGGCGACGTGCGCTGTCGGCGCACCCACCGAGGCACCTGCGGCTCCGCGCGTGGAAGCGCGCTCCGCGGACTTTTTGGCCGTGGGCGTCGTGCACGGCGACACCATGAGCATTCACGTCAGCCGGCCGGCCGACAATGCTCCGGTGCGGGATGCGGCGATCACCGTGATCTTGCGCGGAGCGGCGCACGCCGCCACGGCAGAAACGGACGGCAGCTATTCGCTGCAGACGAAGGATCTGACGCTGCCCGGAGCGGCGGCGGTCGAGTTTCAGGTGAACCAAGGGGCTGCGCACGCAAGTCTCAAGGGCACGTTGGATATCGCAGAGGCCGGCCGATCCGAGGATAAGAACAACGCCCGCCAGCTATGGTGGTGGGTGCTGAACTTCGCCGTGTGCTTCGGCGTTCTGTGGCTGATCTCGCGGCGACGCAAGGCCGCGCAGACTTAGCTCCTAGAGCGCGGCGTTGTCGCTTTCGCCGGTACGAATGCGCAAGACCCGCAGGATGTCGGTGACAAAAATCTTGCCGTCGCCGACTTTTCCTGTTTTCGAGGCCCCGACGATGGCCTCCATCACCTGATCGACGAGTTCGTTTTTGACGGCGACCTCGATGCGCGTTTTCGGCACGAAATCGACCACGTACTCTGCGCCGCGGTACAGCTCCGTGTGCCCGCGCTGGCGGCCGAACCCCTTGACTTCGGTCACCGTCATGCCGGAGACCCCGATTTCGGACAGGGCGGCGCGCACGTCATCCAGCTTGAAGGGTTTGATGATTGCGGTTATCAATTTCATTCTAGACTCCGATCAGAGGCCGTCTGGGTAATACTATTACGATTCTGTCAGGGGCACACAATGATCTCCACAATCGTGGTCGTAGGCGGCGGGCAGGCCGGGGCACAGGCCGTCGACACGCTACGCCGTGAGGGCTTCGCGGGCCGCCTGTTGTTGGTCTGCGACGAGCCGGCGCTGCCGTATCAGCGGCCGCCGTTATCCAAAAGCTATCTGTCGGGCGAGCTGACGGCCGAACGGCTGCCGTTCCGGCACCAAGCCTTCTACGAGGAGCACCGGGTGGAACTGAGACTGGGCGTGCCGGCCGTGGCGCTGAATCGTGGCGCCCGGCAGGTGAACCTGGCCGACGGCGAATCTTTGAGTTACGACCGGTTGCTGCTTTGCCTCGGTTCCGCGGCGCGCCGATTGAGCTGCCCGGGAGCCGATCTTCCCGGCCTGCATTACTTGCGCACGGTCGCGGACGTGACCCTCATCCGCGCAGCCATCAAACCGGGTTCGCGCGTGGTCATGATCGGCGGGGGATATATCGGCCTGGAAGCTGCCGCCACCTGCCGGCAGATCGGCTGCGAGGTCACGGTCCTGGAACTTGCCGACCGCGTGATGAATCGCGTGGTGGCACCCTGCGTTTCGCAGTTCTTTGCGCAAGAGCATCGGGCGCAGGGCATCCACATTCTCTGCGACACGCGGGTCACCCGGCTCGAAGGCCGCGGGCGCATCGAGCGGGTGGTCTGCGCCGACGGCAGCGAAATCGCGGCGGATGCGGTCATCGCCGGCGTGGGCACCATTCCCACCACGGCGCTCGCCAGCGATGCGGGATTGCCATGCAACGACGGCATCATCGTCGATGAGTACTGCCGCACGCAGGATGAAGCGATCTTTTCGGCGGGGGATTGCACCAATCACCCGTCGCCCCGCTTCGGGCGCCGCGTCAGGATCGAGTCGGTGGACAATGCCTTCGAGCAAGCCAAAACCGCAGCCCTCAACGCACTGGATCGACGGGTTCCTCATGACCGGGTGCCGTGGTTCTGGTCGGATCAATTCGCCAGCAAGCTCCTCATCGCAGGCCTGTCGCAGGATTACGACCAGCAGGTGTTGCGCGGCGACCCGGCATCGCGCAGCTTCAGCGTCTGTTACCTCAAGGGCAGCGAATTGATTGCGGTGGAAGCCATCAATCATTCGAAGGACTACATGGCCGCACGCAAGCTCATCGCGGAGCGCGCGCAAATGAACACGGTCAAATTGGCCAACCCGAATCTCACGCTCAAAGAAGCCGTCAACGAGCCTGTTTCCTGATGCCCCGCATCACATTCATCGAGCCGAGCGGCTCGCGGCGCGTGATCGATGCGCCCGCCGGCATCACCTTGATGGAGGCTGCCGTGCAAAACGGTGTCCAAGGCATCCTCGCACTGTGCGGCGGAGCGTGTGCATGCGGAACGTGCCACGTGTATGTCGATCCAACATGGCTGCCGAAGCTTCAGGCCCGCGAGGAGATGGAGGAAGGTATGCTGGAGTCTGCCTGGGAGCCGCGCGAGAACAGCCGCCTGAGCTGCCAGATCCATGTCACCTCGGATCTCGAGGGGCTAGAAGTGACTGTTCCGCAGCGGCAAGGAGCCATTTAGGCGATGTTCGGTATAGCCATTCACGGCGGCGCCGGCACTTTGCCGCGCGCCGACATGTCCGCCGAGGCGGAACGCAGGTACCGGGCCGGCTTGAAGGAGGCGATCGACGCGGGCTTCGCGGTACTCCAGGGAAGCGGCACGAGCATCGAGGCGGTGACCCGGGCGGTGGTGCTGCTCGAGGACAACCCCTTGTTCAACGCGGGGAAGGGCGCGGTATTCACGCTTGACGGGCGCAATGAATTGGATGCCTCGATCATGGACGGGAGCACTTTGAAAGCCGGCGCGGTGTGCGGCGTGACGCGCATCCGCAATCCGGTGACGCTGGCGCGCGCCGTGATGGAAAAGTCGCCGCATGTCATGCTGGCGGGCGCTGGGGCGGAGGAGTTCGCGGCTACCGAAGGCTTTTCGTTCGTGCCGCAGAGCTATTTCCATACCCCCGAGCGCTGGCGGCAGCTCGAACGCATCCGCGGCGGAGATGCCGGCCTTTCCGCACTGACGATTTCGCATATCGGGACGGTCGGCGCCGTCGCACTCGACCTCCACGGCCGGCTGGCGGCAGCCACCTCCACCGGCGGTATGACCGGCAAGCGCTATCAACGCATCGGCGATTCGCCCATCATCGGGGCGGGTACCTATGCAGACAATCGCTCATGCGCGGTTTCCGCAACGGGGCACGGCGAAGTATTCATTCGAGCGGTGGTGGCTCACGACATCTGCTCGCGGATGCGCTTCGGCGGACGCAGCATCGGCACCGCGGTGCGCGAGGTCGTTCTCGGGGAGCTGCCGTCCCTGGGCGGCGAGGGAGGGGTCATCGCCATCGACGCGCGGGGCGAGATCGTCATTGAATTCAATTCCGAAGGTATGTTTCGCGCCAGCCGCAGGCAGGGAGAAGAGGCGCAGGTCGGTATCTATGCCTGAAGATGATGACGGCGCTTCTCGAAGCGCCCCGTCCTCATGGTGTGGTATTCGGCTTCCATCACGATGACCCGGTTTCTGCCCTCTTCCTTCGCGCAGTACAGGGCTTCGTCGGCGAGCTGAATGAGACCTTCCAGAGTGCGATTGGCCGCAGGCAGCACGAATGCCGCACCGATGCTCACGGTGAGCCGGCTGGCGACCTTCGATGCCTCGTGCGGAATGTTCAATTCGGCGATGGACCGCTGGATGCGGGTGAGCACCTCGGCGATGTACTCGCGGCTGGCTTCGTACAACACGATCGCAAACTCCTCGCCGCCGTATCGCGCCACGAAATCCAAGGGCCGCCGCGCGCACTGACTCAACGAAACGGCGACGGCCCGCAAACACTCATCGCCGGCCTGGTGGCCATACCGATCGTTGTAGTCCTTGAAGCAGTCGACATCCGCCAGCAGCACCGCGATGCGTTCTTCCTCGCGCACCGCTTGGTGCCAGACCCGCGTGATGTGCTGATCGAACATGCGCCTGTTCTGGATGCCGGTCAGGCCGTCCCGCGCCACCATTTCACTCAGCAGGCATGCCTCCAGGAAGCGCAGGCGGCTGGTTTTCTCGTGCATGTAAGTGACCGATGCGCAGAACAGGTTGCCGGCGACGATGACCAGGGCGCTATAGCTGAATTCGCGGCCCGGCAGCACCAGCGCGGTGCCGACCGCGAGGTAAACCAGCATGACGACCACATTGGCCGCCACCGCGTGATAAAAAATCAGGCCGCTCATGAAGTAGATGAATACGATGCCGAGAATCAACGAGGGAGCCAGCATCGAGATCCCGCCGAGCGAGGCAATGATTTGAATGCTCGCCACGCTCAAGCCCATCACGGTCATGGTGACAATGGTGAGCGGCGCATGCATTGCGTAACGCTGCGGCGAAAAGCTCGATGCGAGACCGATGAGCAGCATGGGGATGATGACGAGTATGCAGATCCTGCTCGGGACTCGATCGAGTTCGGGGCCCAACACCATGGCGTCCATGGCCGAAAAGGCGATGACGATGACGATCGCCAGGCACAGGTTCACGCGCGTGTGCAATAAGTTCTCATCGAAATTCCGGCGCCTGAAGTCGGCCTCCAATTCGCCGTCAAAGGTCAGCCACGGAAATCCGGCGCGCAGCTGGCGTGCATGCGGTGAATTGGGCAGATCCTCGTTAGACAGTCCGTGCGCAATGCTCATCGCGGCACCGTACCGGTGCGGCGTCCGGCGCTCAATGACCTGTGGCACTCTTTGACCTTAAAAAGCACCATCGCTTCTCTATAGATTATGTCAAATTCGATCAATCGGCCAGATACTGCGCCAGATAGGCGTCGAAATTCTCGCGGTCGGTGGCCTCGATGCTGCGCTGCGCCTCGAGGGATTCCTGTGCTTCCGCCGCGAATTCTCCGAGGCGGCTCTCGTTGGGCGGGTACAGCCCAAGAAAGTAATCCTTGTGCAGCTTCGACATGCGCAGGGCGAGCTGAAAAAAGCTCTCGCCCGTCTGGCGCATCTCGGTGAGCAGGCGGGCCGACGGCGTTTTCTCCACATCATCGATTTTGGCGCGCTGCTGCTCGAGGGCGGACGAGTAAGGCCTGGAGGGTTCGCCGTGATCGAGCATTTCGCACAAGCCCTGCATCGAATCGAGCAGCTCGCGCGCCCATCCGATCAAGGGGAAATCGCGCCCTTCCCGGCGCAACATCAGATTCGGCTCGCGCCCGCGTCTCGCGACCAGCAGGTGGTTCTCGTCCAGCGCCGGCTGTTCGCTGACGCCGATCGGCGCGCTCTCGCGCAGGAGGCATAGGGCGAGAAAAGCTTCGAGGAACCGCAGCTTGTTTTGATTGACGCCGACCGGGTCGAACGCACTCACGTCCAAAGCCCGCACCTCGACGTACTCCACCCCAGCGCGATGCAGCGCCTTGGTCGGCCGTTCGCCAGACTGCGCGATGCGTTTGGGGCGGATGTAGCTGTAATACTCATTCTCGATCTGCAGGATATTGGCGTTGAGCTGCTGATACACGCCGTCGACCTTGACGCCGATTTTTTCGTAAGGCGGATAGGGGGTGCCGATGGCGCGGGTGAGGTCGCGCACGTACTCCGCCAGGCTATTGACCGATACGCTCAAGGTCGACTGATTCTTGTTGCGATAGCCGATGTCGCTCATGCGCAGCGACGTGCCATAGGGTTCGTAGACGGTGTCGGCATCCAGGGCGGGCAGGGTATTTTCACGGCCTTTGAAAAAACTGTTCGATACCGCGGGCGAAGTTCCGAACAGATACAGCACCAGCCAGCCGTAGCGGCGGTAATTGCGAAGCACGCCGAAATACTGCTCGGACACGAAGTCCTGGCGCGGCTGTTGGGAACGATTGACGTCTGCCAGCACGCCCCACAACCTGGGACCGAACGAGTAGTTGAAGTGCACGCCTGAAATCGCCTGCATGATGCGTCCGTAGCGCACGCCCAAACCATGGCGATAAACCGTCTTCATGCGCCCGACATTGGAATTGCCGAATTGCGCGAGTGGAATGCTGGCATCGCCGTCGATCGCGCTGGGCATGCTGGTTGCCCAAAGCAGTTCGTCCTCCAGGTGGCGGTACACGAACTGATGGATGTCGCACAAATATTGCAGCAACTCCCAGGTTTCGCCGAACGGGGGAGTGACCAGCTCGATCAGCGATTCGGAAAAATCCGTGGTGATATGCTCGTTGGTGAGAGGCGCTCCCAATGATTGCGGATGGCGGGTCCGCGCGATGACACCATCCGGCGAGACTCGCAAAGACTCCTTCTCCACGCCCTTGCGGCCGCCGCGCAATACTCCACGCTCGCCGGAATTGATAAGTCCCGCGAGGCGGCGCTCGAAGTTTTTGTCCACGACGTTACGCAACGCTATCCTCGATTCATGCTGCTACGGCAGCTCGGCGACGACTTCGATCTGCACGAGAAAGCCGGGGTCGACCAGGCGCTGGACTTGCACCCAGGAAGTCGTCGGCAACCGCTCCTTGTCGTAATACTCGAAGCGTAAATCGGAGGCTTTTAGCAAGGCGTCCATATCCGTCGTATAGATCGTTTCTTTGACTACTTCTTCGAAATCCGCGCCGTGGGCGGCAAGGGTACGGCGTATATTGGAATAAGCGGCACGCATTTGCCCGGCCATGTCGCCGGGCGATACCAAGCGCCCGTGCTCATCCGCGGCCACCGATCCGGAAATATACAGCGTTTTGTCGATGAGTACGGCCTGCGAATAACCAAAATCCTTCTCGTACGGGTTCAGGTGAAAGACCCGTTTGACGCGCATCGGCGGCGCTTCGGGCTCGCGCTCGCAGGCGCTCAGCGCAAAAAACGCGAGCGACGCGATGGCGAGGAGGCGAACGGGGGCGCTAACGCCGTGCGGCGGGCCGGTATCAACGCTGGGCGATTGGCACAGCTTCAGCACGGGTACGCAGCGCACGAAGCATTTTCGGCAGATCCTTGCGCAGTGCCGTCAGCACGATCCAGTGCGGTACCCAGAACCCCGGTGTCAAATCGACCGTGTAGCGGGCAATCGTGTCGGCCCCGTCGCTCGTCAATTCCCAGGTACCGCGCAGCGTTCGCAGATCTCCCGACATGCGTTCGACCGCTACCCGTGTGGGCGGGTCGTATGACGCGCGAATGACATAGGTCACTTTGGGCACCAGCCAGGAGTAATTCATGACCTGGCGTATCCGCTGCCACGATTGATCGGGCGCGGTCTCGAGCACCTCGCAGGCCTCGAGGCCGGGGAACAATTTGACCGATTCCGGGCAGCTCGTGATCAGCGACCACACGGTTTCGCGGGATGCATGGATTTTTACCGTTCCGTGAGCCGTGCCGCTTTGCTCCCCGGGGTCCAGCGATACGGTCACGGCGATATCGCTGTTCTGCGCAAGCTCTTCCGAAAAATCGGCCGGGCTCGCCGAGCAGGCCGCGAAAAGCAACATCAATAGTAGTGAAATGCGCACAGACTGGTATGACTCCATCCGACCGGCAGCGTTCGAACCTGATCGCCCCCTGGCGGTTGCCTTGGGGTGAAATCATTTTGACGCCTCCGCCCAAGATTTCATCTTAGCCTCGAGAATGTCCATGGGCATTGCACCATCCCGCAGAATTTCCGAGTGAAATTCGCGAACGTCGAAGCGCGGGCCCAACGATTGCTGAGCGCGGGCCCGCAGCGCACGGAATCCAAGTCCACCCGTCATGCACGCCAAGGCGTCAGCCGGATTGGCCGCATACGCGTCGATCATCGCTTGGGCATCCAAGTCATCCAGCCCTAAATGCGCGCGAAGATAGCCAAGGGCCTGGCCTCGGGTCCAGCCCTTGGCATGCAGGCCCGTATCGACCACCAAAGCCACCGCACAACGCATTTCTCCGGCTGCCGCGTCGGATTTTGCCGATTCATCCGGGTAGAGCCCCAGCGCCTCGCCGAGGGAAGCCGCATACAAGCCCCAACCCTCGGTGAAGGCCGCTTCGGCGCCAAACCGCCGAAACCTCGGCAACGCGGCGCCTTCCTGCTGAAGCGCCATTTGCAGATGATGGCCCGGCAAACCCTGCTGCAGAAAACCGGCCATTGATACTTTGCGCGCGGCAGCCCTGCCCGTATCCACGTAGAGGACGGCGGGGCCGAAAGAGCCGGCGCGCTGGTAGTACAACGCACTCGCAGGCGTAGGGAGCCACTCGGCCGCGCGAATATCGAAGTCCGCCTGCGGAATCTCAGAAAACAAACTCGGCATGGCCGCTCGAACCTGCGCTTCGAGTTCTCGATAGGCGCTGACCAGTTCGGGTCCGGCAAGAGCCAAGGCATCGTGAGTCTGCGCCAGCGCGCCGATGCGTTCGACTTCCGCGACACCCAATCGGGTGACCTCATCGGGCGTCAGTACGGCGCCGGTCGCTCTCTTGACCCGGTAGGCGTACCACTGATCGCCCAACGGCAGCTCCGACAAAGCGATGCCCACCCTGGCGCGGGGCAAATATTCTTGCTGCAGAAAATCATGCAGCATGCGATTGGCCGGCAGCAGCCGGTGGGAGATGGCGTCAGCCATGGCTTTGGTCAATTGACCGCGCGCAGGTTCAAGGATCGCTTCCGGGACGGAACGCAGAGGCGCATAGAACACATTGGCGGACTCATCCGCGCCCAACCGCTCGAGCAGCGGGAGCATCCGTTCGATCAGCACGCGCGGCGAGGTATATCCACGGCGCATCCCTTCGCGCATGTTGACGGCCGCCTGCTGCGTCCAGCGCACGTAATCGTCGATACGCCCCAGCCACTTTTCGTACTCCGCGGCTGAGGCCGGCGGATGCGCCGCCAACACCAAGGCCTGTGCCGCGAATTGCTGGGGTATGCCCCCGAACGGATTGATGGGCATCAATTCGCTCGGAAACTTGAAGCCCTCGATGAGGAGTTCTCGCTGCCTCACGAAAATGTCGTAGGTCAGTCTCGACGCGGCATCCAGGCTCTCGCGCGGCACGGCACGAACCTCGGCAAGATAGCGGCGCTCGATGCTGAGAGAATCCGCCAGAAACTGCGGCGAAATGGCCGTGTCCGCCGGCAAGTGCTCATCCC
>Ga0116129_1001143_pt1 | contig 15088 bp, 3 predicted proteins | sample June2015DPH_17_2_FD_89732 | JGI IMG/M metagenome (GOLD analysis project Ga0116129, IMG submission 89732) | Peatland microbial communities from SPRUCE experiment site at the Marcell Experimental Forest, Minnesota, USA - June2015DPH_17_10 | ecosystem: Environmental > Terrestrial > Soil > Wetlands >...
GCTTTCGGCATTCTGGAAGCGCGCGCAGGCGGCATCCTGCCCGTCACGCTGCGCAATCTGGAACCCAAGGTCGCGGCACGCTCCTTGAGCATCCGCGGCAAGATGCTGCGCCTGGCCAATGATCCTGGGTCGATCGCCGATTGGCTACACCGGGTCGAAGAAGCTGATCGGCCCTCGGGCGAGTGGGTGGAGGTTAGGGCGGCCAATGCCGCGGGGGCCGGTGTTGCCGCGACCCGCGAGGATCGCCATCCAACTCGAGTGTGGCGCGAGACCACGGGCACGCAGTCGGTATTCGGCGCGGGCGACTCCCCCGCCAACCTGAATGTCCCCGCGCCGGCCGGATCTCGCGCGACCGAGGTCATCGGCATTCCCTTGCGAACCTCCGGTTTCTACGTGGTCGAACTGCAAAGCCGGGCGTTGGGTTCCGCCCTGCTTGGGCGGGATGTACCACGCTATGTTTCCACCTCGGCGTTGGTGACGGATTTGGCGGTGCACTTGAAGTGGGGCCGCGAAGCATCGCGCGTATGGGTGACGCGCTTGAATAACGGCGGCACGGTGGCCCGCGCCGAGATCGTCATCGTCGACTATTGCACCGGCACCGCCGTGTGGCAGGGCCGCACCGATCGCGACGGCATAGCTCGCATCGAGGAATCGATCGGAGATCCACAAATGGCGGGCAGCTGCCGCGGGTCTCGGATTCAGCACCCCCTCATGGCGTTCGCCAAGAGCGGCGATGATTTCAGCTTCACGGTGTCCAGTTGGGATCAGGGCATCACTCCTTATCAGTTCGCGCTGCCGGTCGGCAACAGCTATTCGGCACAGATGTCGCACAGCGTGCTCGACCGCGCACTGTTCCGTGCCGGTGAAACGGTTTCCATGAAGCACTACCTGCGCCTGCACGTTCTCACGGGCATCGTTGCGCCGCGAAATGTCGCCGGGCCGCACGAGATCAAAATTCTTCATGAGGGCAGCGGCGAGGAGTTCTCCTCGAAGGTACGCTTCGATGCCGACGGCGTGGCGATGAGCCAATGGGCTATCCCTGCGGAAGCCAAGCTCGGTACCTATTCCATCAGCATCGACGGGCGGCCCAGCGGGCAATTCAAGGTGGAGCAATTCCGCCTGCCCACCATGCATGCCAGCATCGAAGGACCCCCGCACCCGCTGGTACGCGCGCGCAACGCCGACCTCGATCTTCACGTGGCCTACCTCGCCGGCGGCGGCGCATCCGATCTGCAAGTCAAAGTGCGCAGCGTAGTCGAGCCGAAGCCGCTGAGCTTTGCGGATTACCCCGAGTATCAATTCGGCGGCGAGTCATTGCATGAAGGCATTACCACCTCGGGCAACGGACCCGCCGATCTCGACTTCGAGGATGACGGCGAGGCCGACACGGGCGAGGCCAGTGCAGCCACGCGGCGCGCTCAGATCCTGCCGGTGACGCTGGACGCCGCCGGCTCGGCTCGAGTCAACCTAGGTCCCTTGGCGCTGCTCGATGTGCCCTCCGAGCTGACCGCCGAACTTGAATATGCGGATGCGAACGGCGAGATACTCACCGCCACCGGCCACGTGCGTCTGATGCCCGCCGCAATCGCGGTCGGCGTGCGCCCCGAAGGCTGGGTTGCGAGCCCGGAACAGATCAGATTCAAGGTTCTAGCCCTGGATCTGAACGGCAAGCCGCAGGCGCAGCAGCGCGTTTCTGCAACGCTGTACCAGTCCACCGCCTATTCCTATCGCAAGCGCCTCATCGGCGGCTTCTACGCCTATGAAACCACCCGCGAGGTAAAGAAGCTGGCGGCCGCATGTGCGGGCCTTACCGATGCTCAAGGGTTGCTGTCTTGCGAGGTGGCGCCGGGGGTTTCGGGACAGGTGTTCGTGCGCGCCGAAACGAAGGACGCACAGGGACGATCAGCGGGCGCGACGGCGTCCATGTGGGTGGTGGGCAAGGATTCTTGGTGGTTCGGCGGCACCAGCGGCGACCGCATGGACGTGCTGCCGGAACAGAAGGAATACCAAGCCGGCGACACGGCACGCTTTCAGGTGCGCATGCCCTTCCGTGCGGCGACTGCGCTGGTCACGGTCGAGCGCGAGGGCGTTTTGAGCAGTTTCGTTACTCACCTCGAGGGCCATCAACCGGTGGTGGAGGTGCCGATCGTGGGCAACTATTCGCCGAACGTGTTCGTCTCGGTGCTTGCCGTTCGCGGCCGCGTCGCGCACACGGAATCGAGCGCCAAGGAGCCGAACACGGACGATGAGATGACCGCGCTCCTCGACTTGAACAAGCCGGCGTATCGACTCGGTATTGCACAGATCAAGGTCGGCTGGCGCCCGCACCGGCTGGACGTCAGCGTGGTACCCCAGCGCGACGTCTATCGAGTCCACGACAATGTGCTCGTCAAGATTCACGTGGCGGCCGCGGACGGCAGTGCGCTGCCAGCGGGAACTGAGGTCGCGGTTGCGGCCGTGGACGAGGCGCTGCTGGATCTGGTACCCAATACGAGCTGGGATCTGCTGGACGCGATGATGGGCCAGCGCGGACTGGAGGTGTGGACCTCGACTGCGCAAATGCAAGTCGTCGGCAAGCGTCACTACGGGCGCAAGGCCGAGCCCCACGGCGGCGGTGGCGGCCGGGAGCACGACCGCGCCCGCGAGCTGTTCGACAGTCTGCTGTTCTGGAAGTCGCGGTTGGTTCTCGATGCTGCAGGCGAGGCGAGCGTCACGATTCCGCTCAACGATTCTCTCTCCAGCTTTCGGATCGTCGCGGTGGCGCATGCCGGCGCTGATCGCTTCGGCAGCGGATTCGCCGCCATCAAGACGACGCAGGACATCGTGTTGCTCTCCGCGCTCCCGTCCGTCGTGCGTGAGGGCGATGACTACACCGCAACCTTCACCGTGCGCAACACCAGCGAGCGGCCGATCACGGTGCTGGTCACGCCGAGCGCGGCGCCCATGAATCGCTCCCTCGCGCCGCAGCGGGTCGAGATCGCAGCGGGCCGCGCACGCGACGTCAACTGGCAGGTATCGGTACCGTTCGACACGACCAAACTATCCTGGGATGTGCGCGCCGCGGAGGCTTCAGGGCCGGCGCGCGATCATCTGAAATTGGTCGAATCGGTCGCGCCGGCAATCCCGGTGCGCACCTATCAAGCCACCGTTGCGCAACTCGCCGCGCCGCTGGCATGGCCGGTGGCGCGGCCGGCGGGTGCGCTCCCCGGCCGCGGCGGGGTCGAGGTCACCATGCAATCCACGCTGGCAGGCAGCTTGGATGGGGTGCGCGAGTACATGAGCCGCTACCCGTATATCTGCCTCGAGCAGCAGCTATCGCAAGCCGTTTCACTGCGCGACCGCGCGCATTGGGACGCGCTGATGCAACGACTGCCGGCGTACATGGACGCCGACGGCCTCCTCAAGTACTTCCCCTCGGACAACTTGCAAGGCGACGACACGATCACCGCCTACGTGCTGTCGATCGCGCAAGAAGCGGATTGGCCGCTGCCGGAGAACGATCGGAATCGAATGACGCAAGCGCTGTCGCGGTTCGTGCAGGGCAAAATCGTGCGCGGCTCGGCGCTGCCCACGGCCGATTTGAACATACGCAAGCTCGCGGCGATCGACGCACTGGCACGTTTCCAGGCCGCCGATGGCCGCATGCTCGACAGCATCAACATCGAACCGAATCTTTGGCCCACCTCGGCGCTCATCGACTGGGCCGACATACTGGCGCGCATGCCGGCGCTGCCCGACGCTGCGGCACATTCGCGGACTGCGCTTGGCATCCTGCGTGCCCGTTTGAATTTCCAGGGTACCACCATGGGCTTTTCCACCGAACGCAGCGACGCGCTCTGGTGGTTGATGATCTCGGCAGACTCCAACGCTAATCGCCTGCTGCTCGAGACGCTGAGCCTGCCCGGCTGGAGGGACGACGTGCCGCGCCTGGTGCGCGGCTCGCTGGGCCGCCAGCAATTTGGACATTGGGATACGACGGTGGCCAACGCCTGGGGCGTACTGGCGATGGAGAAATTCTCCGCCGCGTTCGAATCGACGCCCGTCACCGGCACGTCCCTCGTGAAATACCAGACCGCGGAGCAACGGGTTGCGTGGCCGCAGCCCTCGGGCACCGCGAGAGTGGCTTTGCCCTGGCAAGATCGGCCTGGGGAACTCGCAATCGTTCACGCCGGCGGCGGCGCCCCCTGGGCCATGGTGCGCGCGACCGCCGCCCTGCCGCTCGACCGTGCGCTGTCGACCGGTTTCAAAATCAAACGCAGCATCACTGCCGTGGAACAGCACGCTGCGGGCGAATGGAGCCGCGGCGATGTAGCGCGAGTCCACTTGGAACTCGAAGCGCAATCGGACATGAGCTGGGTAGTGGTCGACGACCCGATTCCGTCGGGTTCGACCATACTGGGCAGCGGCGTCGGCGGCCAGTCGAACCTGCTGGCGCGCGACGATAAGCACGGCGGCTGGGCATGGCTGGCTTTCGAGGAGCGCACCTTTCAGGCGTTTCGCGCCTATTACCGCTTCGTGCCCAAGGGCCATTGGTCCGTGGACTACACCGTCCGCTTCAACAACCCCGGCACTTTCCTGCTGCCCACGACCCGGGTGGAAGCCATGTACGCCCCCGAGATGCTCGGTGAAATTCCCAACGCTAAATTGCTGATCAAGGCACGGATGCCGAGCGAGGTGCAGCCATGACCGCGCCTGGCGCCGCCATCCGCAAGGCCGCCCGCCCCGGCGACCGCAAAGCGGTTATCCGCAAAGCCGCGTTCGCCGCCGTGGTGCTCCTCGCCTGCGCCGGCATCGCGGCACTCGCAGCCGTCTTCTGGCCGGTCTCCACCCCTGAATTTGCGCGCGTGAAGTCCCAGTACGAGCCCTCGGACGCCTATCTGCTCGACCGTCACGGGGCCGTGCTCGATTCGCAACGCATCAACCTCGACGTGCGGCGCTTGGATTGGGTGCCGCTCGAGGATATCTCTCCGGCGCTGATCGCGGCCATCATCGATGGCGAGGACCGGCAATTCTGGAGCCACCACGGCATCGACTGGGGCAGCGTACTCGGCGCAATGCGCGACGAATGGCTGCGTCACCGCCGTCGCGGCGCCAGCACCATCAGCATGCAGTTGGCCTCGCTGCTCGATCGCCGCCCGCGCGACGGCAGCCCACTGCAGCGCCTCGCCGGCAAGATTTCCCAGGCAAGACTCGCGCTCAGCCTCGAGAGGCACTGGAACAAGGCGCAGATTCTCGAGGCCTATGTCAATTTGCTCACCTACCGCGGCGACCAACAAGGGGTAGCAGCGGCGGTGGACCGCCTCGCAGGCAAGACGCCCGCCAGTTTGACCCTGCCCGAGAGCCTGGTGATAGCCGCGTTGTTGCCGTCGCCGGCCGCGGATCTCACTCGAGTGGTCGCGCGCAGCTGCGCCCGCGCGCTGGCACGGCGCGTTCCAATTTCCTGCCCGCTCATCCGGCAGACCGCCGAATCGCTGCTGGCAGCCCCGCACGATACGCCCGGGGATCATCTCGCCCCGCAGCTGGCGCGCTCGCTGTTGAAGTTTCCCGGTCAGCGGCTGCGAACCACGCTGGACGCGGCGCTGCAACGGCGCGCGCGCGATACATTGCGCGATCAGTTGGCCAGGCTCGCGCCGCAAAACGTCCGCGACGGCGCCGTATTGATCGTCGACAACGACAGCGGCGAGGTGCTGGCCTACGTCGGCTCGGCCGGATCGGCGTCTCGCGCCATCGAAGTCGACGGCGTGCGGGCGCCGCGCCAAGCCGGCTCGACCCTCAAGCCTTTTCTTTACGAGCTGGCGCTCGAGCGGCGTTATCTCACCGCGGCATCGCTGCTCGAGGATTCTCCCCTGAATCTGGACACGGCCAGCGGTGTTTACATTCCCCAGGATTACGATCATGACTTCAAAGGCATGGTGAGCGTGCGCAGCGCCCTCGCCGGCTCGCTCAACGTGCCCGCCGTACGCACGTTGGTGTTGGTCGGAGTCGAGGCATTTCGCAATCGGCTGCATGCGCTGGGCTACGACGGCATCACCGAAGGCGGTGAGTACTACGGCTACTCACTCGCCTTGGGGTCGGCCGAAGTCACGCTTTGGGAACAGGCACAGGCGTATCGAACGCTGGCGCGCGGCGGGATCTTCTCCGGGCTGCGGTTGTTACCCAAGCGCGCACCCGCAGCCGGCGCATCGCTTTCCGACATATCGCTCTCCGGCATGTCGCTCTCCGGCGCAACGCCGGACCAGCGCGTGTTGCCCGAGGATGCGAGCTTCATCGTATCGGACATCTTGAGCGACCGCGGCGCGCGCGCCCTGACATTTGGGCTCGACAATCACTTGAATACGGCGTTTTGGAGCGCAGCGAAAACCGGAACCAGCAAGGACATGCGCGACAACTGGTGCATGGGATTCTCGCGTCGCTACACCGTTGCGGTATGGGTAGGCAACTTCGAGGGCGACGCCATGCGCGATGTCAGCGGCGTGACCGGCGCCGCGCCGGTCTGGCAGGAACTCATTACCGCCGCTCAAGAGTCTTCAGACTCATTCGAACCCAAGCCGCCATACGGCGTAACCGCTGCGTTCATCCGATTCGAGCCCAGCGTCGAACCTGCACGCCGCGAGTGGTTTTTGCGCGGAGCGGTACTGCAAAACACCATCCCGGCCTCCGACCAGGGCAGCGTGGCGCGTCTCGAGAATCCGGCAAACGGCATGATCATCGCCCTCGATCCCGATGTGCCGGCCGAAAATCAGCGCGTGCCGATTGCGGTACGAGGCACACGCTCCCGCTTGACACTGAAACTCAACGACCGCTCATTGGGCGCGGCGCAAGAACTACAGCTATGGACGCCGCACCCGGGCAGCTATCGACTCACGCTGGAGGATGAGCGGGGCCGCATCGTCGACCGAGTCTTGTTTACGGTGAGGGGCTTTTAGGCGGTGAGTTGTGGCCCGCGTCGGCACGGAAAGAGCACTGGTCAAGCTCACGTCCCTCTCAGTCGAAATTACTGGATCGCCAGCGGTCGGACGGTCGGCTAGAATGCGCCCGGTACATGTTGGGTCGGGGATGCCAGGCGGGATGCCAGGCCAAAGCTGCCGACATGGACGCTGACACAATGCATCATAGTTTCTCGCAAGTCACTGATTCGCCGGCTTAGCACAGTGGTAGTGCAACGGTTTTGTAAACCGTAGGTCGGGGGTTCGAATCCCTCAGCCGGCACCAACTTCCAAAATTCGGCGGCAAGTAGCAAGGCTCACATGCTTTTCCGTGGCCAGGTCATAGCATGCCTTCGGCAATACTCGACGCTTGGAGCCTAATCCGCGCCGTCCTCGGACTTTCGCTTGCTACCCGCCTTGCTACCGCCCTTCAGCACCAACAAGTCCGCGCCTTCTGCCGTCTCGGACCGCTTGGCGAGATCTTTGAGCAGACTCGCGTCCGTGAGATCGAGCTTGTGGGAATTCTTCCAATCCGTTTGTGCCGCTTCGTTGAGCCGGCTGACGACGTGATGCCCATCCGTCTCGATGGCGAGTTCGCGCCGGCCATCGAAACTTCCGGGCGACAGGTTAATGGAACCTACGATGGCCCGCCGGTCGTCGGCGAGGATCATTTTTGCGTGCAGTTTGAGTCCCCTGAGCGTATGCACCTTGGCGCCAACGTCGTGCACGATTCGCAGGCCCCCTACCCCCTCCACCAACTTGTCCTTTTTCAGGGTATGCGGCGAGCGCGCCAAGATATGCAGGCGAACCCCACGCCCGACGGCCCGAACCAGGCGCTCGATGATCACCGTATCCTGGTATCGCTCGTTCTGTATCCATAGCGAGTGTTTCGCCGAGTCAATGAAATCGGCGATTCGCTCGCGCCCGTTGTTGGGACACCAAATGAGCTCCGATTGCCGGCTCGGTGTAAATTCTTTGCGTACCCAGTCAGCCTCGAAGCACGCAACCATTTCGGCGACTTCCGTCTTGTGGGTCGTAACAACGGCATAGTCGCGTGTAGTGGTAAGGTCCCGGGTTTCCCAATTGAAGGACTCGACGAACCCAACCTCGTCGTCAATGACCATCGATTTTTGGTGAGTCAGTTGGAACGCAGGGTTGCTGTCCCTGACTTCGATTCCCCCGTGCGCCAGCTTGGCGTTTGTTTCATCGTTCTCGCTTTTCCCGCCGCGCCGCGCGGGATTGAGCATTACCCGCACCTTCACCCCGCGACGTTTTGCCGCAATGACGGCATTGGTAAGACCGGGGTCGGTAAACAGAAACATCCGGATCTGAATCGATCTTTTGGCAGCCGACAGGGCGTCAAGAATCGGCTGCGCGGTATCCTCGGGAAGCACGATCAGAGAATGTGACATGGCGCCTTGAAGAGAATGTGTGGAGTGTTATTGCACAGCAGCGGCGGAGCCCGCACGTTCGTACTGGATTCGATGCAATTCGGCGTAAATGCCGTTGAGCTTGAGTAATTCATCGTGGGTTCCCTGCTCCGCCACGATCCCGCCGTCGAGGACGATGATGTTATCGGCATCGCGGATCGTGCTGAGCCGATGGGCAATGGTAATCACCGTGCGGCCCTTCATCAACTTGGAGAGGCCCTCCATGACCAGGCGCTCCGACTCCGTATCAAGCGCCGCAGTCGGCTCGTCGAGGATCAGGATCGGGCTATTGCGGATGATGGCCCGGGCAATTCCGATGCGTTGTCGCTGCCCACCCGACACCGTCAGGCCGCGCTCACCGACCAGCGTATCGTAGCCATGCGGCATCGCGCTGATGAAGTCGTGAGCGTTGGCGAGCTTCGCGGCCTCCACGATCTGAGCGTCCGATGCGCCTGCTCGACCGTAGGCGATGTTCGATTTGATGGTTCCGTGGAACAGCACGGTGTCCTGCAACACGAATCCCACTTGACTGCGCAATGACTCCTTCGTGTATTGCCTCACATCGACTCCATCGATCAGGACCTGCCCCCCATCGACATCGTAGAAGCGCGGGATCAGGCCCACGACGGTAGATTTTCCCCCTCCGGTAGTCCCGACCACACCCATTTTTTGACCCGCTTCGACGACGAAAGACACGTCCTTGAGCACCGGAGCGGAGGGATCGTAGCCGAAAGCGACATGTTGGAAGGTAATAGTACCTTTTGCAGCCTCGAGGGTCCGGGCATCGGTACGATTCTTGATGACCTCGTCCGTGTCCAGAATGCGTTTAATACGCTCGAGTGAAACCGTCGCTTGGGCAATGGCGTTGGTATTCTTCGCCAGATCCTGTACGGGCTTGAAGAATTTACTGAGGTACGCGAAAAACACGGTCAACACACCGACGGTCATCACATCCCTGAGGATCAACGAGGCCCCGCGCCAGAGAACGACCGCCGTGCAGAGCGCCACGACGACGGAAACAATGGGTGAAAGTAATGATTTGACCCGTCGCGCATCAAGCGCGGCCTTGACTGTCGCGTGACTGACCTCGCCAAGGCGTGAATCCTCGAGACTTTCGCGGCCAAAGGCCTGGACGACGCGCACCGACTCGAGGCCCTCTTGGACGACGCTCACAATATCGGCCTGATGCAGACGGACCTGGTGGGTTGCCTTCTTCACCGCCCTCTTGAATCGACTCACAAACATCAGCAAAAACGGGGTCACCGCCACGGCAATGAGGGCGAAATCCCAATTGAGCCAGAACATGAGGCCCAGCACCCCGGCGATGGTTAGAACGTCGACCAGCAGATTGAGAGTGTTGGATGAGGCAAAATCCTGGACGGTGGCCACATCACTCGTGATGGTGGACAACATGGTCCCGGTCTGCTGCTTGTCGAAGTAAGACAACGACATGCGTTGTAGATGATCGTATATGCGAATACGCAGGTCATTTGCGACCCACTGGCCCACGCTTTCGGTGTAATAGTTATCGATATAGGTTGCGATCGCGCCGACAACCGCGATCAGCACCACCCCAGTTCCGGCCAGCAACGCCAAACCGACTTTACTATCGCCAACCGAGAAATCCTTAATATCTCGCAGCCACTCTGGCAACGGCTGCGAACCAAGCACACTGTCGATGACCACCTTGAGCGGCCACGGGGCCGCAAGACTCATGGCGGTCTCGATCAGCATCGCAATGAGCACGATAACGAGCCATCCCGTATAAGGACGCACAAGCTCTCGGATCAGCGCGAACATTTCGCGGGAGCCGATCTCCGGCGGCGCGGCCGCGAGCAGCGGCTTGGCGGGCTGCGTACCCTTTACTGCCGCCGACCCGGCGGCGGCGGCCATGGAATTCGTTGCCAAGGGGGATCCTCTGCCGGCAAACCAGGTGCCACTCCCAGGGTGGCCTCACACCAAAGCCGCCTGGAGTCTATCACGACACTGCGCGCCCAAACCCAGCAGCCGCAGGCATTGCGATCTACCTTCTTCCTACGGCCAACTCTCTGGCGACCGCGGCGACGCGGTCGTCGGAAATATCCGGCGGCTCTCCGAGTGTCACGCGTATCTTGTGCGTGCGGTCATCATCCGCCAACGCGATATGACCTTCGCCGGTCGCAAGCTCTATTCCATCCAACTCGACTCGAGCGACGCCGTGGCTGACTCGATGCGGGTTTTCGATGAGGATCTCGTAACGCGCGGACGCATGCCTGAAGAAGATTTCGAAGCTGGCCCAGTCGGCGGGGATGTTCGGTGTCAGTATGAGTTTCCCTGCCCGCACCCGGAATCCCAGGATCCACTCGAGACCGGCGCGGTACATCCAGCTAGCCGAACCTGTGTACCACGTCCAACCACCACGGCCCACGTGCGGGGCTACGGAATAGATGTCTGCCGCTACCACGTAGGGCTCGACCTTGTAACGTTGTACGTCGACTCGACTGCTCGTGTGATTGATTGGATTGAGGAATGAAAATAGCTTGGTGGCCTCAGCGCCATGCCCGAGCAGCGCCTGTGCGATCACGGCCCAGGTGGCGGCGTGAGTGTATTGCCCGCCATTTTCTCGAATGCCGGGCGGGTATCCCTTGATGTAACCGGGGTCATGCGGGGTGTGGTCGAAGGGCGGCGTGAAGAGCAACACGAGACCCGCGTCGGGAAGGACGAGCTGGCTTTCCACGTTTGCCATGGCGCACGCTGTGCGGACTGGATTGGCGGCTCCGGAAATGACGCTCCATGATTGCGCAATCGAGTCGATCCGGCATTCGGCACTGCAGGCAGATCCCAGCGGCGTCCCGTCGTCGAAGTAGCCGCGCCGGTACCAGTCCCCATCCCACGCTTGTTCGAGCGACTTTTGTAGCGCTGCTGCGTGGGCCAGCCAACGGGTTGCCCGGCCCAGCTCCCCGCGCGCCGCGGCTACGGGGGCAAACGAAACGAGCGTTGCCTGCAGGAACCATCCGAGCCACACGCTCTCGCCTTTGCCCTTCTCGCCGACCCGGTTCATCCCGTCGTTCCAGTCACCCGTTCCGAACAACGGCAGGCCGTGCTCACCGACTTGCAACCCATGGTCGAGTCCTCGGGCGCAATGTTCGAAAAGCGTCTCGGTTTCATCCGAGATCTCAGGCATGAAGAACGCGTCGTGCTCCTCGGGGTGCAGCGCACGACCATCGAGAAACGGAATCTTCTCATCGAGTACCGCCGAATCGCCGGTAGTTTCGATGTATTGGTTCGCGCAGTAGACGAGCCAGATCGCATCATCGCTGATACGAGTGCGCACGCCCTGACCGGCCGCGCCTGGGGCGACTGGAGGCAACCACCAGTGCTGTACATCTCCTTCGCTGAATTGCCGTCCGCCAGCACGCAGCAAATGCTCACGCGTTAGGTCCGGCCTCGCGACGGCAAGTGCCATGCCGTCCTGAAGCTGATCGCGAAAGCCGTATGCGCCGCTGGCCTGATAGAAAGCGCTCCGCGCCCAGAGGCGGCAGGCAAGTGTCTGATAAAGCATCCAGCGATTGAGAACGATATCCATGGACCGCTCTGGCGTCCTCACCTGGACCGCGCCGAGAACATGGTCCCAGTGCTCGATGACCTCCTCGAGGACGGCGCCCAGATCGGTATCGCGATAACGCAAGAGTAGCGAGCGTGCGGCCGATGCGTCCTCGGCTTCGCCGAGGAAGAAAACGGCTTCCGCCGTCTCTCCGGGCTCCAGATCCACCGACGTCTGAAGTGCGCAGCACGGATCGAGGCCCGCACCGGCACGCCCGGTCAGGGGCACTCGTGCGGCCAACGCAGCAGGCATTTCGAGCGTGCCGTGGCGGCCGAGGAATTCGCCACGGTCAGCAGTCCACTGCGATTGCCGTCCGGCGAGATCCGCAAAAGCGACTCGAGAGCCGAAGGCCGCATCCCACGGATTGCGGGCAAACAAGGCACCGGTGGCGGTATCGAGTTCAGTCAGAATAAATGGCGCCGAAGACCCGCGCGAAGTGCCGAGCACCCATTCCGCGTAAGCGGTGATCGAAAGTCGTCGCCTGCGCTGCGAGGTGTTGCGGATCCTCAAGCGGGAGATCTTGATGGGATCGCTCATTGGCACGAACATGCATAGATCCAGCTCGATGTCGCGTGCACTCAGCTCGAATCGGCTGTATCCCTGACCGTGTCGCGCAACGTAGGTCGCCCCCTGGTCGCGAATCGGCGCGGCGGTCGGCCCCCACACCTCGCCGGTCCCCTCATCGCGCAGATAAAGTACCTCGCCAGGACGGTCTGCGACCGGATCGTTCGACCACGGGGTGATCTGATGTTCCCGGCTATTGAGGGCCCAAGTGAAGCCGCCGCCGTCGGCCGCAACCTGAAATCCAAAGTGCGGATTGGCGATAACGTTGATCCACGGCGCAGGTGTTGACTGGCCCGGCCCTAGAACAATCACGTATTCGCGGCCTCGCGCACCAAAACCTCCCAGGCCATTGAAGAACTCGAGATGGTGCACCGCTGCAGGGCTCGTCTGCGCTTCGGTCTTCGGGGCACTTCTCCGGGGGAGCGGCGGTGCAACGACCGGCTTGCGCACCCGATCGAGTTGATCCGCGAGGCCGCCGCGCCGCGCTATCAGAACGACTCGCGCAACGGCAGACAGCAGTCTGCGCGTCTGCTCGGAGATGAAGTCTGCGCGAAGTACGAAAACGGAGCCTCGCACGCTGTGCGCGCCCGGCTGCGGTCGAGACTGACTCTTACGTGCCAGGGTTTCCAGTGCGTTTTGCAGATCCTGGACGTAGGACGCGGCACGTTCATTCAGCAACACTAGATCTGCCGCAAGGCCTTTCATCTGCCAATATTCATGCGCCTGCAGCAATTGGTGGGCGATGGCAATATCTTCGATGGCATCGATTCGCAGGAGCAGAATTGGAATATCGCCTGAGATTCTCTGACTCCACAACCCGGCCGGGGGGCCGCTGCCGTCGCGGATCGTATTGGACGGCGGTCGCATCGAAGCATCGGCATAGAGCAGATGACCCGCAAGGCGTTGGAAAAGACCCGACTCGGCTGACTCAATACCAAGATGACGCAACTGCACCTGGGCCTGCGTCCAGGCGAGAGTGGCCGCCCGCGTGAACGCGTTGGCCTCGTGGTGCTTATCGACGAGATCGAGCGCGTCTTCGCGCGACGCTGCAATTCCCGTCCAAAAGGCGATCCGTGCCGTCGTGCCGGCGGACAGATTGAGACGGTATCGAAGCGCGAATACGGGATCGAGGACCGTACCTACGGTACCGGACAGCCGCCGACCATCCATTACGGCTAGCGGTGATCTGATTTCGCGCCCGCGACCTAGAAAGCGTGCCCGATCAGTTTCGATCTCCGGCTCGCCTGACAGGGTGCCTTCAACGACCGCATGATGAGTCACCCAGATGTCAGGCTCGTCGGGCGCGCGCTTTCGGCGGGTCGCGAGGAGCGTATCGCGTCGGGCGACGTACTCCGTTTGCACGAAGAGCTTCGAGAAAGTCTGATGCGATGCGTCCGCCGCAGGCGGCGCCAGCACGAGCTCCACATAGGACGTCACTTCAATCTCGCGATCGCGATAACCAGTATTGCTGATGGTCAAGCGCCGAACTTCGGCGTCGTCCTCGGGCGATACGACTATCTCGAGCGTCGTCGTGATCGTTGCGTCCTTGCGAATGAATTCCGCGCGGTCCTCGGTAAAGGTAACCTGGTAGGTGTCGGGCTCGATCGCGGTCGGTTGAAATCCGGCCGACCAGATCGCGCCGCTCTCGACATCTCGCAGAAAGATGAAGCTCCCCGAGTCGTCACGCGTCGCATCCTCCCGCCAGCGCGTCACGGCTATGTCCCGCCAGCGACTGTAGCCGGAACCGGCGCTGGTGAGCATTACCGAGTAGCGACCGTTCGAAAGCAGATGCGCTTGCGGCGTGGCATCGTGAGCGCTGAGCAGACGACGCACTTCGGGTAGATGAGTATTCATGAGCGGCGCGGCCGTCTTCACTTCCTCTGCCCTCGGGTGGACTGCCGAGACGTCACGTGGCGCGCGCTCCTGCAACAGCAATTCGGTTGCCTGAATGCTCGGGTCGGCATGAAATCGGGCACGCATCTCACCGTCGAGCAGAACATTCGCAATAGACACGATGGTCATGCCCTGGTGATGGGCCATGTACGCTCGAACAATGGCGACCTTGGCACCGTCTGGGACGCGCGAACGCGTGTAGTCCAGCGCTTCGTGAAAGCCGTATCGGCCACGCGCGCCGAGGGCGCTGAGTCTCTCGAAATTGCGCATCGCGCTTTCCGGATCGACCATGGCAGCGAGCGCCGTGGCATAAGGCGCGATGACGGCGTTTTCACTGAGGCCGCGCTTGAGCCCGAGGCCGGGGACACCAAAATTTGAGTACTGGTAGGTAAACTCGAGGTCGCGCGCGTTGTAGGCGGATTCGGAAATGCCCCACGGAAGGCCGAGCTCGGCGCCATAATGAATCTGCCGCTCCACGATCCGCCGACTCGTCTGCTCCAATAAGCTTCCGGCCGGCGCGCGCATGACGAGCGATGGCATGAGATATTCGAACATGGAGCCGGACCAAGAAATGAGAGCGGCGCCTTTCCCGACCGGTGTGACCGACCGTCCGAGGCGAAACCAATGACGGGCCGGAACATCGTTCTTTGCGATCGCGATGAAGCTGGCCAGGCGAGCTTCGGAGGCGAGCA
>Ga0116129_1001144_pt1 | contig 15074 bp, 11 predicted proteins | sample June2015DPH_17_2_FD_89732 | JGI IMG/M metagenome (GOLD analysis project Ga0116129, IMG submission 89732) | Peatland microbial communities from SPRUCE experiment site at the Marcell Experimental Forest, Minnesota, USA - June2015DPH_17_10 | ecosystem: Environmental > Terrestrial > Soil > Wetlands...
ATTTGTATGAGGAATACAAATTGAAGGCCAGACCCTTGATTGAAAAGTTCGGGGGCGAATATTTGGCCAGGGGTGGACGCATGACCCTTCGAGAGACCGATCTTTGGTCACCCACCCGACTGGTGCTAGTCAGGTTTACGGATGTTGAAACAGCAAATCGGTGTCTCGACTCATTCGAATATCAGCAAATCCTTCCGATCAGCAAGAAATCGGCGCGTAGAACGGCGGTGGTCTTGGAGGGCGAATAGAGGCGCTGGCGGCTGTCGGCCACTACCTGTCATTCGCATGATGTTTGACGAGCCAAGCGGCAAATGATCTATCGCGCGAAGCGGAAACCAGGGAATTGCGAATCGGAGCCAGCCGGGAACGCGCCTACTGCGCCCCCTTTTCCACCAGCATGCCGTGGCGGCGCAGTACGTCCTGCAGCTGGTCGTGCGGCAGGGCCGAGACGGTCCAATAGTCCGCGCCCGTCATAGTGCGGGCGGCGACCAGCGCATTGACGACAGACTCCTCGACGCCCTGCACCGTGGCTTCGAACAAGGGGTTGAGGGCTGCACTGCGCAGACGCTCGACCTGCGCCGGCTTGCCGGAGTCAGCGGCCCAGTTGCCGTCGTCGGCGCCCGCATTAGCGGTGGAGAAGGCGATGAAGATGTCTCCGGACCCGTCGCTCTCGATCGCGCCGAGGCGTCCCAGCCCTACCGAGGCGCGTCGCGTCAATCGCTTCAGCTGCTCGGCCGTCATAGGTGCGTCGGTTGCGATCACGATGATGATCGATCCGCGGTGTTCCTGATTCAGGCCGTCGGCAATAGCGACACGCTTCGGGTCACAGAGCGTTGCGACGGTGCCGAACAGTTGTTGCGGAGGTGAAGTGAGCTGTGTCACGCAGCGCGGCTGTAGCGTCATCTCGCGCGCAACGGGAATGCCCGCCACACGTAACTGTCGCGCGGAGCCGTAGTTGCATTGCACCAGTACGCCAACCGTGTAGCCACCCGCTTCCGCCGACAGTTTACGCGAGGCCGTGCCCGTACCGCCTTGAAGCCGTTGCAGGCCATACCCGCGCCACCGCCAACATTGCCCTCGGCCACCGGCCCGGGTTTGGCGCTATCGAGCGCGTCGAGCGCATCCTTTTGGGTGACGTGCTGGCCCGCCATGTCGTTGAGTGGTACGTCGGCGGTTTCAGCCACCACCGGGTACCAGAAAAAGCCCTTGCGATGATCGGCAAGCCACTTGAACGCCGCATCCCGCACGACGCCGACGCTGCCAGTGCCAGTGATGAGGATCGGCGTTTCGAGAACACCGCTTTCCTCCACCCAATGCGTGCCGGTCATGTCGCCGTTGCCGTTTCCTGCGAAGAAGCCAGCGAAAACGGCGCGAGTGTCAGTCTTGTTGCGCGGAAATATGGCAGTGACGCCGGTGCGAACAGGTCCCTTTCCGCGGACAAAGCGGCCTTTCATGGGCGTTCGCTATACGGGGTCGATGGCGGAACTGGCGTGAGAGCTGCGTGCCCAGGGCGCGCGCCACGAGGCGATCGCGCGCGATGCCCTGGCTCGCCTCGAGGAGTCGGAGGTGCGCGAACGAAAACACCTTCGAGAGCTCGGGAGCGCCCGACAGCGCATCAGCGAACTCGATGCCACCGTCACGCAACTGCGCGAGCGCCCCGCCCCCTCGCCGAGGGCCACCCCGCGGCTAAAGCTGCCGTTCGGCTCGTGCGCTACGCTACACGGGCGTCAAGCTAACTGATTTCGTTGGGGCGCCATGAAAAAATCATTTGGCCCAACCCATAAGAGACGCTTCAGCACTGTTGAATCAGGGTGTCGTGCTGGCGACCAAATCAAAATCCCGTGAAAGCGTTCGTAGGCTTGGATTGATCTGGTACCCCATGACGCCGGTAGTCGACGTGAATTTCCGGATTCCTGGCGGCGGTCGCCACAAAGCGTGTCCTTAGCAGGTATTTGTCTTGAGCCCCCTAAACAGCGGCCGCGTACGCGTCTTGCCAAAGCTGCTTGTGTACAAACGGCGGGTCAGGGCTGTCGAATACGCGCTGTGTAAGCAGAATTGCGGTCAGATCGTTGGTTGGGTCGTTGAACCACGAGGTACCAAAGCCGCCGTTCCAGCCGTAGGCGCCAGGTCGTACACCGTAGGGGCTGGCTGTCACCTGCACGCCGATTCCAAGGCCCCAGCCGCGACCGGGTCCTAGGATCATTTCGCCTTCTTCCATTTGTTCAGAGCTAAGCCGATTAGTAGTCATGGCCCTCAGGGTGTCGACCTTTAGCAGGCGCCGGCCATCAGGGGTTGTTCCGTTCAACATGAATCGCGCGAATCTGCCGTAGTCGTCTGCAGTCGATACGAGTCCCGAGTCACCGGCAAGGAAGCTCGGTCGCTTTGTGTACAGCCCATTCCAAGGTTCAAAAGGCGCGAGTTTCCCTTCGTTGTTGACGTACCCCGTGATCAGGCGGTCCAGCTTGCCGGCGGGCACGTAAAACGCCGTGTCGCACATCTTGAGCGGCTCAAAAATCCGTTCCTGCAGGAGCACGTCCAGAGGTTGGCGCGACGCACGGGCAACGAGTACGCCGAGTACGTTGGCGCCAAGGGTATAGAGCCATCTCTTGCCGGGCTGTGTTTGCAGGGGAAGTCGGCCAAGCTCCTGGAGGAAGGTATCGTCATCGCCCGGCCAAGCTGGATTAGGCATGCCAAAGCCGGGTAGCGCAGCGGCCGCCTTTACGAACGGGGCGTCCTCGTTGAAATCGATGCCCCAACCAAGTCGAAAAGTCAGGACATCTTCCAGCGTTATCGGGCGGTCCGCCGCGACGGTGTCATCCAACGGGCCGCTCATACTCTTGAGTACCCGCCGCGCCGCGAGTTCGGGGGCCAGCCCGTCGATCGGCTCATCGAGCCGCAATTTGCCTTCCTCGACCAGGATCATCGCCGCAACCGCTGTAATCGGCTTGGTCATCGAGGCAATGCGGAAAATAGCATCGCGGTGAATCGGCGGCCCGCCGATGGACAGGGCGCCGACCGCCAGGACGTGCTGCTCACCAGCCCGGCCGATCCACGCCACCAAGCCCGGCGGCTGATCTTGAGCGACATTTCTTTCGAGGTTTGCCCTAAGTCTCGTTAACTGCGCCGCCACAAATATCACTGCCATACACTCCACTGTCGACTGCCCTTATTGTACGACGGATGATGACCGCGGAATTCGACATGACTCGCCGCAAGCGCTTCTGCACACGCTCTCTGCCGTTGGCTTGGCACCAGAAAGCGGACAGCGACCACGGTCTGTTGTGGATCGACAGCGGAAGTAGACTCCCACCGGCGACAACCGGTCGTCAGCGGGCGGCTCGGGACTCCGATTCAAGCAGCACTTGTTTTGGGGGTGATTGTCGCGATTTATGCGACATTGACCGCAAGTAGCAAATCGCTGGAGCGCAATGATGCGACCTAACTCATTGGAGCGGGCGCCCCCCCGTCATTCCGTGATGATGCGGTCCGCCCATTCCACGAGCGAGACAAAGATCGTCGGATTGCCGAATTTTGCACCCCATTGGGCGAGGTCGGCATCAGTTACTCCACGGGCGCGGGAGCACGCGCCACAAGCAAAAATCCGAATCTTCTTCGCCACAACTTTTTGCAGCGTTTCCTCAAGAGGTGGCCAGCCGACCGGGACGACGGCCTTGGCTAATGACAAGCGCATCAAAGAAACTGCTTCTCCGAGAAGAAAAATCTGCACAGTATGACCGGCGTCGGCAAGTGCATCACCGTGCAAAAATGGAAAGGCTGCCTTGGTGGGGTCGTCGGAGCCCCACGCACTCTTCATCATGATCTTGAGGGGCAACTTCGTCTCGGCTGCTACGGACGTGCCGGCTGCCAGCATCATAGGAATCGCTGCCAATTGCGATAGCGCATTACGACGGCTCATGTCAGGTCCCCCATAATTGTCGATGTTTCGATGGACATACGGCCGCTGCAAGGCAGCCGTTGTGTGTCATGCGAGGGCTAGCATAGGCGCGAGACGATTCGCTCAGCAAACCTGTAGAATTTTTGCGATGTGGGCGTTGGACTCGTTATGATTTGAGGTCGTTGGTACTCTGCCGGAGGGGCGCCATTGCAAGGGAACAAACTCATTGCGGCGGTCCTGTTGGTGTTCACGGCGGCGCATGGAATGACGCAAGAGCATCAGCATGGGAACAGCGAGAAGCTGGGAGAGGTTCACTTCGCCACATCGTGCAACGAACCGGCCCAGAGCGATTTTAATCGGGCGGTAGCACTGCTTCATTCTTTCCAGTTCAGCCGTGCCGTCGATGGGTTTAACGCGGTTCTGCGGGAAGACCATACGTGCGCAATCGCGTACTGGGGAATTGCATTGAGCGATTGGGGAAATCCTTTCGCACCCGGAACAATCGACGTGAGACTACTGCAACTTGGCCGCGAAAACGCTGAACGCGGCGAAAGGCGGGGCGCAAAGACAGACCGCGAACGTGCCTATCTCGCGGCCGTAAGCAGTCTGTACAGGGAATTCGGAAGTACGCCGCAGCAAGCGCGATGGCGCGCCTATCGGGATGCCATGGGAGAGGTTGCCGCAAAATATCCGGACGACCACGAAGCGAAGATCTTCTACGCATTGGCGCTCGCGGTCGCAGCGGATCTCGGCGACGCGACCTACGCAAACCAACTCAAAGCGGGAGCAATTCTCGAGAAATTGTTCGCGGAGGAGCCGACGCATCCCGGTTTGGCGCACTACATCATCCATGCCTACGACGTGCCGGCGCTGGCGGACCGGGCCCTAGTAGCGGCGCGCCGTTACGCGGAAATTGCCCCCGATGCGCCTCACGCGCTGCACATGCCGTCGCATACATTCACCCGCTTGGGATATTGGCAGGAGTCGATTGGCAGCAATGTGGCGGCCGCTGCGGCCGCGCGGCGTCAGGGTCAGACGGCCGAAGAGCTGCATGCCAGCGACTACGAAATTTATGCCTACTTGCAAACGGGACAGGACGAGGCGGCAGCCCGGATTGTGAAGTCTCTGCCGGAAATGGCCTCACGCTTCGACCCGAAGGCAGTACTGATTGGCGCCGGCCCACCCTCCGCCGGCTATTTTGCGCTCGCGGCGATCCCGGCACGATACGCGCTGGAGCGGCATGATTGGCCGCAGGCGGAGAGGCTAGCGCTGTCGGAGACGCTGTTTCCTTACGCCGATGCTGTGACTTGGTTCGCCCGAGGATTGGGCGCGGCGCGATTGGGAGACGCTGCGGTGGCAACGGAATCAGCAACGGCGTTGAGGCATATCCAGGCGCGCCTGTCGGAGTCCAATGAGCCTTACTGGGCGCAGCAGGTGGAAATTCAGGCGACTGAGGTCGTGGCATGGGCTGCGCTAGCAGCGGGCAAGAAGGGGGAAGCTTTGCGGGGGATGGAGTCAGCGGCGAAATTGGAAGATGGGACGGAGAAAAGTGTAGTGACACCGGGGCCACTGTCCCCAGCGCGGGAATTGCTGGGAGAGATGTTATTGGAAATGAATAACCCTAGGGAGGCATTGGTTCAGTTCGAAGCGACGCTTAGAAGGGAGCCGCGGCGCTTTCGGTCATTGTATGGAGCGGCGCACGCTGCGCAGCTCAGCGGGACTAGCGATTTGACTCTGAGATATTTTGGCGAACTGCTGACAGTTTGTGCGCTCGCCGACAAGCCTGGAAGACCCGAAATCACGGAAGCGCGTGAGGCCTTGGCGAAGCAAAAGAGCTGACCCGGCTGCTCCGAAGCGGACGCTCATGGCGATCAGCAACGGGTTGCGACCTGTCTATGGACGCCCGTTCTGTCCGCATCGGGTGGCAGTCCGCCAATACCGGAAGTTCCCCTGGTGAAATGATCGCCTGGCCGCGGGTACCGATGACATAACGTTTTTTAACCTGCGACAGGCAGCGTGATTTGGCGGCGGCGACGTTGCCACGAATTGAAGATCGCACGAGGATGGCTCAAGGTCATTCCTCGTGAATGCGTCGAGTCAGGAGTGTTGTATGAAACGCAGCGGTAACGGTCCATCGGTCGGTTGGTCATTTGCGTCTATTGCATTCCAGTCGGCGCGTGGCATCGGATGGCGACTGCATATGTCTAAAATTGCATCGGAGATCCTGCCAGTTCGCGCGCCGCCTTGCTGGTGGCATGCTTAACTATCGCAAACGCATTGGCGCCTCGATCGACATGCTCATGTGGATTCGGCAGATTTATCCAAACACACGCGACCACGAGGTCAAGGCGATGGAGGTGATCGTATGAAGTCCATGGTGTTCATTCTGGTGGCTCAGCTACACTCGGGTGGGGCTCAGACCGTAGCCGCGTATTCGACCCTGGAGCAGTGCAGGGATGCACTCAAGATAGCAACGACGAACATCGCGGCGGACTACACGTGCGCGGCGACACCTGTGGAGGGGAGGTGGTCACAAAAGGTTTCGCGCTACTTAATGGTGCGGGATTGAGCCGCGCCTAGACCGGAGTTCGTAACTGGTCTGCCCGACAGGCGACGCTCGCGAGCGTCAACTATAAAGGTCGACTCACGTCCGGAATCAGACTGCGTGTGAAACCACGGCCAATGCTAGCCAACGTCTACCAACGTCCTGCCTGTTACGAGGATAGAAACCAAGTTGGCTGGAATTGGCCAGCGATGGCTGGGAGCGGAGCGGGCGATGGGAATCGAACCCAAACGGACGGTCCTTTAAAGGCTGTAAAACGAGGCGTTTTGTGAATCGTCTTCCGCTGCGTGCGATTGGCGTGCGAATTTTCGCGTACGAGGCCCAACGGATCAGCGCAGCGCTCCAAATACTTTCGAGACGATGGCGCTGCCGGCCGCCGCGGGATTTGCCCGGATGGCGTGCTCTTCCTCGCCTATCATGAGGTACAAGCCATCCAATGTCTTGTGGGTGACATACTCGTCGATATTGGCGGCATCACCCTTGACGAGACCGAGTTTGACCCCCTGGCCCGCAAGCTGATCGTATTTCTGTGCCAAGCCGACCCGATCCGTTGCCTGCTTTACGATCGGTAGGAACTTCACGGCCAACTGCGCCGCGGTCTTGCTGCGAAAGAAATTTGTCACCGATCCATCGCCGCCCGTGAGAATAGCCTTTGCGTCGCCTAAGGACATTGTCTTGACTGCGTTAACCAGAAGGCCTCTTGCTTCGGGAACGGCTTGTTCGGCCGCATGGTTCATCGCCTCGACCAATTCATCCGCCTCCTTGCCTTGTCCGATCATACGCATGCCCTTTGCGACCTCATCGAGGGCCGGCGGCAACGGGATTTTGACCTTGGGGTTATTGAGAAATCCACCCGCAACGCCCAGTTTATCGATGGCCGACGCGGCCCCTTTGTCGAGCGCCACCTTGATGCCCTGAGCAGCATCCCGATTCGTCAGATCGGCAAGGCCGAGAGCGTAAGCGGATCCGAGATAGAGACAGGCCAATAGCCCCGCCAAGCGAACCGAACCATGCAACGCACGCATAGCACCATCCTTGATGAGTCTCGTATCGCTTGAGTATATCTCTTCGCTTTGCGTAAGCGCCATCCAACGCATGATTATGGATCATGGACACGCGATGCAGCGGCGGCGCGCTTTTCGCAGCGGCGAACAATGTGCAATGATCGCCGGCCATCAGGGAGACCGACCACGATGCCGCTCCACAATCGTTCGAATCCGCGTGCCTGCATCGCGGCCTGTCTGTTCGCCGCGGCGGCGCTGGCCGCGAGCGGCTCATCGCAGGCCCGCAACGGCTACTACCGCTATCCGGCCGTGCACGGCGACACCGTGGTGTTCACCTCCGAGGGCGACCTATGGTCGGTGGATATTCATGGCGGTTATCCGCGGCGTCTGACCTCCAACTCCGGCATCGAGTCACGGGCCAGCATTTCACCGGACGGCCAATCGATCGCCTTCGTTGCTCAGTACGAAGGCCCGAGCGAGGTGTACGTCATGCCCGGCGGCGGCGGCGTTCCGCAGAGGCGCACCTGGGACGGTGACTCGACGCCGGCGGCCTGGGCGCCGGATGGTCGCCTGCTCGTGAGCACCACGCGGTTCTCGACGCTCCCCGGTCCGAAACTGGTGCTGCTTGGGGTACGCGGCGAGCGCGAGATCATACCGCTTGCGGGCGGATCGGAAGCCGTCTATTCCTCCGACGGGCATACGCTGTTCTTCACACGCTGGAGAAAGCAGCCGAGCTTCACCAAGCGCTACCAGGGTGGAGCGGCGGAAAGCATTTGGGCGTTCGACGGCAGCGGTGAGGCCGTGCCGTTGACCGCCGATTGGCGCGGCACGTCGCACAATCCCATGTTCTGGAATGGCCGGGTGTACTTCCTATCCGACCGCGACGGCGTCATGAATGTGTGGTCGATGGATGTTCACGGCCATGACTTGAAGCAGGAGAGTCACCAGAAGGTGTTCGACGTGGGATCGGCGTCGATATCCGAAGGCCGTGTGGTCTATTCCTGCGGCGCCGATCTTTGGTCCCTGGACGTCAAGACCGGCCATGAAGCGGTGATTCCGATCACGCTGGTTTCTGATTTCGATCAGATGCGCGATCACTGGGTCAAGCAGCCGCTGACTTTTTTGAGCGACGTGCATATTTCTCCGGACGGCGCGAGCGCGGTGTTCACCGCACGCGGCGAGGTATTCACCTTGCCGGCGAAGTCCGGGCGCATCGTCAAGGTGGCGGGAACGGCGGGAGTGCGCTATCGCGACGCGCGATTCCTGCCGGACGGCAAGAATTTGGTCGTACTGTCGACGGAAAGCGGAGAAAACGAGTTTTGGCGCTACCCGGCCAATGGCGAGGGTCCCGCGGAGCAATTGACGCACGATGCCAAGGTGCTGCGCTGGGACGGCGTGGCCTCGCCCGACGGGCACTGGCTGGCTCACCGCGACAAGGATCAGCAGCTTTGGATCTACGACATCAAGCTCAAGCGCGACAAGCGCATCGCGCAATCGAGCAGCGGTGATTTCACCGATCTTCAGTGGTCCCCCGATAGCCGCTGGCTCAGCTATGTGCAGCAGGCCGCCAACCGGTTCGATCAGCTCCATGTTCTCAATGTCGAGAGCGGCGAGACTCAGCCGATCACTTCGGATCGCTACGACAGCGACAGCGCGGTGTGGAGCCCGGACGGCAAATGGCTGTATTTCTTGTCCGACCGTTCCCTGAAAACGACGGTCGAGTCGCCATGGGGCCCGCGCCAGCCGGATCCTCATTTCGCGCGACCGGTGAAGATCTACGAACTGGCCCTAACCGCAGGGCTGCGCTCGCCGTTTCTGCCGGCGGACGAACTGCATCCGGATGCGGAACCCAAGGCTGCGGCGCCGCGCGCCGTCGCGGAGTCGCGCCAGCACGCAATCGGGGAGCCGCGCGCGGGTTCAGAGGCGGCCAAGCCAGCCGACAAGACTTCCGCTGTCAAGATCGATTTCGTCAATCTCGCGGAACGTGTGCAAGAGGTGCCGGCGCCGGCGGGCAACTACTCCAGCCTGCAGATGACCGACAAGCGCTTGTGCTGGCTCAACACCGCGGACGAACCAGATCCGAAGTCTGCACTGCAATGCCTGGATATCGCCAACAAGGGCGACGAACCGGAGACCATATCGGGTGAGGTCAAGGGTTTCGAATTCTCCCAGGACCGCAAAAAGCTGCTGCTCGCCAAGGAACACGAGTTCTTCATTTTCGACGCCGACGTCAAGCCGGCCGCCTTGAACGATTCCAAGGTCACCGGCAAGGCGCAAATCGATCTGTCGCGCTGGACCTTCGCCACCAATCCGCGCGCCGAGTTTCGCGGCATCTACTTCGATGCGTGGCGTTTGGAACGCGACTACTTCTATGACCGCAAATTGGTCGGCGTCGATTGGAATGCGATGCGTGCGCGTTACCTGCCGCTGGTAGATCGGGTGTCCGACCGCGAAGAGCTCAATGATGTCATCGCGCAAATGGTCGGCGAACTGTCGACCCTGCATACGTTCGTGCATGGCGGCGACGGCAGGCGGCCCGTCGATCAGGTCGACGTGGGCGCGCTGGGAGCGATTTTGCGGCGCGACGAAAAGGCCGGAGGGTTCGTGGTCGATCACATTTATCTGCACGATCCGGATATGCCGAATGAGGCACCGCCGTTCGAGCGGCCGGAATCGCGGGTGCGCGAGGGTGAGGTCATCGTCGGCATCGACGGGGACAATGTACTGAGCGCCCCCGACGAGCGCGCGATGCTTCTCGGCAAGGCGGGCATGCAGGTGCTGCTGCGGGTCAAGTCGAGCTCAGGAGAGATGCGTGATGTATTGGCGACCGCCATGAAGCTCGGCGAGGAGTCGGCGCTGCGCTATCGCGAATGGGAATACACGCGCCGGCTCAAAGTGGAGAGCGAATCGAACGGCCAGCTAGGCTACGTGCATCTGCGGGCCATGGGGCCGGAGGACATCGACCAATGGGCGCGCGAGTACTATCCGGTCTTCAACAGACAGGGCCTCATCATCGACGTGCGCCACAACCGCGGCGGCGACATCGACTCGTGGCTGCTGGGGAAATTGCTGCGCCAGGCTTGGTTCTATTGGCAGCCGCGCGTCGGTGATCCTGAGTGGAACATGCAATACGCCTTCCGCGGCCACATGGTCGTGCTGTGCGATGAAGCAACCGCTTCGGATGGTGAGGCATTCACGGAGGGGTTCCGCCGCTTCAAGATGGGGCGAATCATCGGCAATCGCACCTGGGGCGGAGAGGTCTGGCTCAGCGGCGATAATTTCGAAGCGGACGGCGGCATCGCGACCGCCGCTGAAATCGGCGTATACGGGCCGGAGGGACAATGGCTGATCGAGGGGCACGGAGTCGATCCGGACATCGTCGTCGAGAACCTGCCGCACGCCACCTTTGGCGGTGCGGATGCGCAGCTCCAGGCCGCAATCGACTTACTGCAGGATGAGATTCGCAAGGATCCGCGTCCGGTACCAAAGGCGCCGCCTTATCCGAACAAGGCGTTCCAGAACTGAAAGTTGCGCCGCGACCCAGACGCCTCGACCCAGACGCTACAGCTCAAGCGCCGCGCGCCTCGCCCGTGGCTTCTATTTCGACGAGCAAGTCCTCGCGGCAAACGTCGGCTTGCAGATACAGCGGGCTGTCGACCAGCTCACGCGATAGAACGCCCTGAATGCTGCCCAAGTCCGCGGCGTGGCGTACGTACACCTTGAATTTGAGTGCATCCAGCGAGTAGCGCCGCGATCCCGCGATGCGATTCGCTTCGTCGAGAAGCGCGTTTATGTTGGCCATGGTCTCGCGCGTCTGCGCGGCGGCGTTGCCGTGGTGTATGGTCTCGTGACCGACGATGCTGGCGGTACCGGAGATGAACAGATTCGCCTGTTGCGGACCGCTGAAGATACAGGCGCGCGAGAAAATCGGACTGTGCTTGCCGAATTTGGGCGGGTAATGATATGCGCTCGTCTGCCGCGGATTCTCGATCATCTTGGACGGCCGGTGCGCCGCCAGGAAATAGATGCAAATCGGCGAGCCGGCCGGCGAGCCCAAGGCACATGCCGCCGGCACGCTGCCCATGATGGCCCGGCCCGATTTGCGGAATGCGGTTTGGCGCGCCGAATTAAACAGCCGATAGCGCTCCTCGTCTCCGGCCGAGGCGTTGATCTCGGGCAGGTAATTCCAAATGCGGATCAGATGCCGATGCTGGGTCGCATCCAGTACCGCGAAGATTTCCTCATAGGCGAGCTCCGTGGCGCGCAGCAACGCTTGCGCGCCGCCATCCACACTCGCGCCATCCACACGCGCCCCATCCGCGCCCGTGCCCGCGCGCGCCGCGAGCCCGGGGCCGAGCAGCTCGTTCTCTGCGACGCTCAGGCAGCCGAACAGCAGGTCGTCGCAGCAACGGTAGTGCACGCGGCCGAGTTGCGCCGAGCGCAGGGAAACACGGCTTCGAGCATCCTCGATGCGCCAGACTTCGCACAGGTCGGCGCTGCAGTCCAACGCCGGGGTCATGGTCGCCCCGATGGGCACCTGAGTGCCAAGGGCCGGCACCCGGCCAAAGCCGACTACCCCCAAGACATCTCGCCACCACGGCGACGGCTGCGACTTCAGCCGTTCCAGCGGCAGATAATCGAGCCGCAGAGCCGCGCTGGCGGCTCGCGTGTCGGACTCCGTGGTAAACATTGCAAGCAGTTTAGCCTGCCTCGGAACCACAGGGTAGCCATGACCTAGAAAGCGAAATAAGGTCCGGTGCCCACCTTGGTGGTGTACCCCTCGATCGCGGTCGCGACCCGCCGTCCGAAATAAAAGGGTAGACCGAAATCGAAGGTCGACGTCGTGCCGGGATAACTGCCGCCGAGGTTCGCGAAGGCCGTGAACGTCGTCGAACTGCCGCTGAACAGGCTCTCGGTATTGGCAACGCTGAACTGTGCGCTCGCGGTCACGCCGTTGGCGCCCGTCAGCATCGCGCTGAAACTCGTCGTGGATGCCGGACAATAAAAATCCGTCAGGCCGCTCTCCGTGCAGGCCGGCAGGCTGCTGTCGTTGAAATAAATGCCATTCGTGCCACTGTCGATGAAACTCTGCGACAGAGTCTGACCAGCGAATGTGACGCTCAAGAAATCCTGGTCATCCACCGTCAACACAGTCTCGGTCCCGGATGCATTGGAGGCGTTATTGGACTCGGTATCGATGCCGAAGATCAGGTAGCCGGACGCCGTCGCCGCTCCGGTGGCGGCCACCGTCGGCAGCTGCAAGATCACGCCGTTGTTATCCGTCGTAAAGGAATTCACGGGATTTTGCACCTGAGCCGACAAGGCCACCGCGGTCGCGGTGCACTCGGTCGTGCACGCGTAGTAGCTGGTGGGCACAGCTTCGTTCGCGCAAGCGGCGCCGCAGTCCTGAATGAAGGGTCCGACACCGAGGATGCCGTTGGCTCCGAACTCCGCGACAGTATTCACCGCCATGCCGAGGCCCGAGCAATCGTCAGGCACGGTGCTGAAGTTGGGATCGCCGATGACTTGGACCGGCAATGAACTTGCGGTCTCACCCGCGATCTGCACGTCCGCCGACACCACCGGTCCCCAACTATAGCCCTGAACGAAGTTGGTGCACTCCACCAAGGACGCGCCGCTCGACAGGGTTTGCACGGGCAACGCCACGGTCAGCACCGGCGAGAGAATACGCAGTCCATACGAGCCGGTATCGACTTCGATGTTGTCGATGGTCTGGCAGCTCGTGGTGCTGCCGGGCACGCACACAGTGACGCTGACGAACAGCGTGTTCGTGCTGCTGTTGGTCGGCCCCGCGTCGACGGTGGCGGCAGCGACATTCGGCCCGCTCGGCGTGGGCGTGGAGGCACCGGAACCTGAACCCGTAATGGCGTCGGTGTTGCCGTCGCAGGAGCTCGCCACCATGCAAACGATGAGGCCGAGCCCAGCGCCCAGGGCGCACTTCAGCACGCCCCTCATTGCAACTCTCCGATGCTCACGCCGCTCGGAATTGCTTGCGGAATATAGGCGATCCCGGTGAACGAGCGCATGTGACCCGTGGCGTGCACCACCAAATCCGCTTGCGCGATATCCAGCCGGCGGTGATTCAGCGGCGAGGCCTGGGCCGCCACGACATAGTTGTTGAAATATTGTCCCAGGGCCTGCCGCAGATTCGGAACGGTGGGGCCATGCCACGCAACGGCGAACACCGCGCCGCCCTGCGCGACGAATTCGCGCACCACGGTTCCGGAAGGCAAATCGATTTCGTGCACCCGGTAGGTCAGAAGCTGCGTGGAATTGACCGCACCCTGAAATTTTGCGGCGTCGGCCTGTATCGAGGTTTCCGGCTCGCCCAGCGCAGCCGAGGCCACGCTCGGACCGAAGGAAGCGATGAGCAGTGCAGCGAAAACCGCGAGTATTTCACGGTCAAGAGTAAAGAATTGTCGAGGCACGGTGTTTTCCTTTGCTGTGTTTGCAACGACCTGCTTACAATTGGTCCCATTCAGCGCCCAGATTGCTCGAATGTCTCGAATTGGCGACATGTTAGATTCGCAGCGGCGACATGTAGAAAAGAATCTGTCTATTATTCGCGTGAAAACCCGGGACCAAACAACTATTGGATCACAACATTGTCAGAAAGATGGGTCCGTGGCATTCGCGCAGTGGAGAAGTTTTGTGAAGACAAAGATAGCGGTATTCATGTTGGTCGCGGGCATGGGCTTGAGCGGCTGCCCGTTCAGCGCCAAATATACCGTGGGCGGCACGCTCGTCGGGCTCACCGGAACCGACCTCGTGCTGGAGGACAACGCCGGCAACAGCCTCGAACTGACCGCCAACGGCTCCTTCACCTTCAGCGACGGAGTCACCAACAATTCGGCGTACTCGGTAACCGTCAGCACGCAGCCGACGGATAACTTGTATACCACACTGACGCAAACCTGCACGGTGCGCAACGGCACCGGCACGATCGACAAAGCCGATGTGACCAATGTCATCGTGGTGTGCACGCAGCCGGGTGTGTTCGCTTACGTGGACAATCAAGGGTCGAACGACATCTCGGCTTATGCCATCGATACGACCACGGGAGAATTGTCGGGCGTTGCCGGCTCGCCGTTCCCGTCGAGCGGCACCGCGCCGGTGGCACTCACCGTCGATCCCAACGGCGCCTTCTTATACGAGGTGGACAACACCTCGAACACCGTATCGACTTACCAAATCGACCCGACCACGGGCGCGTTGACCGCGCTCAGTCTCGGCACCGCGACGGGCAATGGACCGGATGCGCTGGCCTTGGACCCGTCCGATCATTGGCTGTTCGTGGCTAATTTCACCGACAACACCGTTTCGATGTACTCAGTCGTCAGCGCGACCGGCGCGATCACGCCGGTCGCGGGATCTCCCTTCTTGGTCGACCAAGGCCCCAGTGCGCTGACGGTGGATCCGAACGGGAATTTTTTGTACGTGACGAATTTCACCAGCGGCAATATCTCCGTGCTCGCCATCGATCAGACCCTCGGTACGTTGACCAGTATTTCCGGCTCGCCCTTCAGCACCGGCAGCGAGCCGATTGCCGTCGCCATCGATCCCACCGACACCTTCGCCTACGTCGCCAATG
>Ga0116129_1001145_pt1 | contig 15073 bp, 14 predicted proteins | sample June2015DPH_17_2_FD_89732 | JGI IMG/M metagenome (GOLD analysis project Ga0116129, IMG submission 89732) | Peatland microbial communities from SPRUCE experiment site at the Marcell Experimental Forest, Minnesota, USA - June2015DPH_17_10 | ecosystem: Environmental > Terrestrial > Soil > Wetlands...
AGGCGATGCAGCAAATGAAATATCTCGGCGTCGGCACCGTGGAATTCCTCTATGAGGACGGCGAATTCTATTTCATCGAGATGAACACCCGCATCCAGGTCGAACACCCCGTCACCGAGATGATCACCGGCATCGACCTCGTGCTGGAGCAGATCCGCATCGCCGCCGGCGGCGATCTGCCGGTGACGCAGAATGAAGTCGTCATCGGCGGCCATTCCATCGAATGCCGCGTCAACGCCGAGAACCCCGTGACCTTCCGGCCCTCGCCGGGCAAGATCCTGCAATATCATCCGCCGGGCGGGCTTGGCGTGCGGATCGATTCGGCCGTCTATCAGGGCTATGTGATTCCGCCCTATTACGATTCATTGGTCGGCAAGCTGATCGTTCATGGCAAGACTCGCGCCGAATGCCTGATGCGGCTGCGCCGCGCGTTGGACGAAATGGTGGTGGAAGGCATCGAAACGACGCTGCCGCTGTTCAGGGCGCTGGTCCGCGAAACCGCCATTATCGACGGCGACTACCATATCCACTGGCTCGAACAATATCTGGCCGGCCAGCAGCCGGCCGGTTGAGGCGGCAGGCAGCCCCCGGAAATAACGCACGATCCCCGGAACCAAATGCCCGAACCGGCGTTCCGTCGGTTTGGGAATCTTTCCCGTCCGGGGGGCTGCTTGAATTCCGCTCTTTTATGACACGAAACTCTGCTGGCGCCTCGCGCCGATGGGCGATTGGCCAGATCCTGCTGCTTGCGGCCGGGTTTCTGGTGCTGGTGGCAATCAGCACCGCCTCGGTGCTGCTCGTCAACAAGGCAAGGGAGGATAGCCGCTGGGTGCTGCACACCGTCGAGGTGGAAAACCAGATCAACACACTGCTGCTGGATGTCCGCCGGGCCGAAAGCACGACGCGCGGCTATCTGCTGACGTCAGAACCGCAATTGCTGAGCGAGCATGAGGCCGCGACCGCGAGCATTATTCCGGACGTTGACAAGCTGGCGCATTTGACGATCGACAATCCCGCTCAAATCAAAAACGTCAGGACATTGCGGCTGGCGGTCGAAACACGGCTCGCCCAGTTCGCCAAGGAAATGAATTTAATCAGCCAAAAACAACCCGCCGGCGCGCTCGCCCTGATCAGCGAAGCAGCCGCGGCCAACACCGACGATGCGGTCCACCAGGCGGGGCTTGCGATGCGCCAGGAAGAAGAGCGGCTGTTCGCGTTGCGAACGAGCAACGCCGACCGCAGCCAGCGGCTTGCCTCCATCGTGACCGTCACCGGATCCGGTCTGGTGGTCGTGCTGGCCGGCATTTCCATTTTCCTGGTGCGCCGCTCGACGCGCGCGCGCGACGAGGCCGAGGCGCAGTTGCGCGACAACAACCTCCACCTTGAGACCTCCGTCGACGAGCGCACCGCCGATCTTCGCGAAGCCAACAATGAAATCCAGCGCTTTGCCTACATCGTCAGCCACGATCTTCGTTCGCCGCTGGTGAACATCATGGGTTTCACCACTGGAGCAATTGCGCACCGATATTTTCAGGCGGATCGCGGCACTCGACCGCGCGGCGGCGTCAGGGGCGCCGCTGCCGGCCCCCGCCGACGAGGTCGAGCCGATGCTCAAGGACGAAGACCAGGAGTTGTCGCGGGATTTCACCGAGGCGCTGGGATTCATCAAATCGTCGATCGCCAAGATGGACCGCCTGATCACGGCCATCCTCAACCTCACCCGCGAGGGGCGGCGGGAATTCGAGCCGGTGAAAATCGATACCGGTGAACTGATCGAGGGCATCGTCGCGACGGTCGCGCATCAGGCCGCGGAGGCGCAAGCCCAGATTCGCGTCGCATCGCTGCCGGACATCGTCAGCGACCGGCTTGCGCTGGAACAGATTTTCTCCAACCTGATCGACAACGCGATCAAATATCTCCAGCCCGGGGTACCCGGCGACATCTCGGTTCGGGGCCGGACCAGGCCGGGATTTGCGGTTTTCGAGATCGCCGACAACGGACGCGGCATCGACCCCAAGGACCACCAGCGGATTTTTGACCTTTTTCGTCGCGCCGGGACCCAGGACAAGCAAGGACAGGGTATAGGACTTGCTCATGTCAGAACCCTGGTGCGGCGGCTCGGTGGAACCATGTCGGTTGCTTCCGAGCTTCACAACGGCAGCACCTTCACGATAACGCTGCCGATAGCCTGGACAGCGAGTAACCGGAACGGGGATACATGAACAAACCAGTCACCATTATCATGATCGAGGACGACGAGGGACATGCCCGCCTGATCGAGCGAAATATCCGCCGCTCCGGCGTCAACAACGAGATCGTGCCGTTCACCAACGGCACCGATGCGGTGAACTATTTGTTCGGCGGCGACGGTAGCGGTCTCGATCACAAGGGCAAGGCATTGCTGATCCTGCTCGACCTCAATCTGCCCGACATGACCGGCGTCGACATCTTGCGGCGGGTCAAGGAAAACAAATATCTCAAATGTGCGCCGGTCGTGGTGCTGACCACCACCGACGATTCCCAGGAGATCAAGCGCTGCTATGAGTTCGGCTGCAACGTCTACATCACAAAGCCCGTAAACTACGAAAGCTTCGCCAACGCCATTCGCCAGCTCGGACTGTTCTTCTCTGTCATTCAGGTTCCGCAAACCGCCAAATGAACGCCAGGGCGCCCACGCTATTGTATATCGACGATGACGAGGCGCTGGCCCGGCTGGTCGAGCGCGGCCTGACGCGGCTCGGCCTTGTGGTCGTCCATGCCGCGAGCGGCGCGCAGGGGCTCAATCGCCTCAAACAGGGCGGCATCGACGTCATTGCGCTCGATCAGTACATGCCCGGTCTCGACGGCCTGGAGACCCTCGAGCGCATCCTGGCGATCCCGAATGCGCCGCCGGTGGTGTTCGTCACCGCCGCGCAGGACTCAAGCATCGCCGTCACCGCGTTGAAGGCCGGCGCCGCCGACTATCTGGTCAAGGACATGACCGGCGACTTCATCCCGCTGCTTCAGGTCGCCATCGACGGCGCGCTGCGGCAGGCGCGCGTCCAGAAGGCCCGCGATGACGCCGAGGCCGAGGTTCATGCCTCGCGCGACCGCTATGCCGCGCTTGCAGCCGAGCGCGAGGTGCTGTTGCGCGAGGTCAACCACCGCGTCGGCAACAGTCTGCAGATCATTGCCTCGCTGCTGCACCTGCAGGCCAATTCGAGCACGCAGGACGACGTCAAGGCCGCGCTGACCGATGCGACGGGGCGGGTTGCCGCCGTCGCGCAGGTCCACCGCCGGCTGTACACTTCGCACGACCTCAAGAGCGTGCTGCTGAATCAGTATCTCGATGCGCTGCTTGAGGATCTCAGAAGGTCCACCGAGGATAACCGGATGTCGCGGCTGACGCTGCAGGCCGAGCAGATCGAGATTGATCCCGACCGCGCGGTGGCGATCGGCATCATCGTCAACGAACTGGTGATGAACGCGGTGAAATATGCCTATCCCGACGGCGTCGGCCCGATTCATGTCACCCTCCATGCCCAGGACGACAATCTCGTGCTGTCGATCGCCGACGACGGCGTCGGCCTCAACGCCAGGACCGACCCACGCTCCACCGGCATGGGACAGCGCATCGTCAGCGCGATGGCGTCCAAGCTCGAAGCCAGCGTCGAGCGCGATGCTGCCCATGCCGGCACAAGGATCGTGCTGCGGTTTCGCCGCGTCGATCTGCCGGCGACCAGGGCCGCCAGCGCGGCGGCGAAATAACCCACGGCGGGTCTGCCGGCTTTCGCCGCCATCGCATGGCCGGCTTTGCCCTGCTATTCTCCGCTTCATGACCTCACGCGACTCCGCCGCTTCCGAAATCACGCCCGAAGTGCTGCTGCGCGCCTATGCCTGCGGCATCTTCCCGATGGCCGAAAGCGCCGACGATCCGACGCTGTTCTGGGTCGAACCGGAGATGCGCGGCGTGATTCCGCTCGAAGGCTTTTGCATCGCTTCGCGGCTGGCGCGCACAGTGCGCTCCGACGCCTTCACCGTCACCGTCAACGCCGCCTTCAAGGCCGTGATATCCGGCTGCGCCGCGCCGCAGCCCGGCCGCGACGACACCTGGATCAACACGCGGATTCGCGACCTCTATATCGGGCTGCACCAGCTCGGGCATGCCCACAGCGTTGAAGTCTGGGACAATGACGAACTGGTCGGCGGATTGTACGGGGTCAGCCTCGGCCGCGCCTTCTTTGGCGAGAGCATGTTTCATCGCGCCCGCGACGCCTCGAAGGTGGCGCTGGTGCATCTGGTAGCGCGGCTGATCGCGGGCGGCTTCGAACTGCTCGACACCCAATATGTGACCGAACATCTGCGCAGTTTTGGAGCGATCGAGATCTCGCGGCGGCGCTACTGTGCGCTGCTCGACAAGGCGATCAAGGGCGATGCGGATTTTTCAAAGTTGCCGATCGATCGGCCGATCCCCGGCGCACGGGCGCTCGAAATTATCGCACAGCGCGGGTAGAACGCCGTGTCCCGGGACGCAAGCATCCTGGGAACCAGGCCTACCGTCCGAAAATCCCCCCGAACAGGCCACTGGGCTGTTGCGGCGGCGGTGGCGGCGGTTGTTGCTGCTGGATTTGCGGTTGCAGCGGTGGCGGCGGGCGCGGTGCGGCGGCCTGCTTCGGCGGTGCCCGCTTCTGTGTCGGTACCGGCGCCGTCGGCGGCTTCGGCGGATCGGGCTGTGCGCTGACGACGGTGGCGTCGGGGACTTTGCAGTCGGTCAGCCAGATATCGTAGATCGGATGCTCGACGCCGTGCAGGCCAGGACTCGCCGCAAACATCCATCCCGAGAAAATCCGCTTCACCTCACCCTGCAGGGTGATCTCGTCGACCTCGACGAAGGCGTCGGTGTTGGCGGCCTCGGTTGCCGGGCGGGTGTAGCAGGCGTCCGTCTTGACGCGCAGCGCGCCGAACTGGACGGTCTCGCCGATATCCTCATCGAAATTGATGATGCGTCCGGTGACCTTGTCCAGGCCTGAAAAGCTCGCCTTCTTGTTGACGATCTTCTGCGCCGGCGGCTCGGAGACCACCTCGTCGCCGGGCTGCAATGTGGCCGGCGACTGCGGCACCCCCTCCTTGGGCTGGCGCTGTCCGGGCGGCGGGTTGGGCGACGGCGGCGCGACCGCGACCCCCTGACCGGGTTGCGGCGGCGCCACCGCGATGCCCGGCGGGGTATTTTCGGGAATGACCGTGGTGCCGGGCGGCGGCGCCAGCGGTTGCGACTGCACGCTTCCGGGCCGGGGCACGCCCTGCCCCGGCGGCAGCGGTCGTGACGGCAACAGACGCCCCCCCTCCGGCAGCGCCGGCACTTCCTCGTCATCGTCGGGTTGCTGCTGCTGGTTGCCGCGGGGAATACTGCTTGGCGGGCGCGGCGGCTGATCGGAAAAGATGTTGCCGATCTGCGCGCGCGCCGGCGGCGCAAGCGAGATTGTCGCAGCGGCGAGCAGGGCCGCAAAACCGGTCAGGGCAATGGTTCGAAACATCTCGCGGCTTTAACAGGCGAATCGGGCTCGCGACATCCTAAAGGGTTATGCGCCGCTCCCGGAGCCACCCGGTTAACACGGCGAATACGGCGGGGAAAGGGCCGCTTCCGGCCACTGGTCAGCCCGGGCCACAGATGAAATAGTCCGGTCCATGAAAGTTCGCGCAAGCCCAGGCGCCGAACCATAATCCGGGATAACCGGCAGTAAACAGGGGGAAAACCGCAAATGTCCGATCGAATTCGCCTCGATGGCAGGGTCGCCGTCGTCACCGGCGCGGCCGGTGTCATCGGAACCGCGGCCATGCGGCTCCTGGCCGAGCGCGGTGCGCGAATTGTCGCGGTCGACCGCAAAGCGCAGGAACTGCGGGCCGCGATCCGGGATTTGCCTGACGCGGCCGAGGCGCTTGCCGTGCCGGCCGACGTCACAAACGAGGACGAAGTCGCCGAATATGTCCGCGCCGCGATCGACAGGTTCGGCACCATCGACGCGTTCTACAACAACGCCGGCATCGAGGGCGACATCGCCCCGATCACCAAATATTCGCTGCAGACGTTTCGCAGGGTACTCGACGTCAATGTGGTCGGGGTGTTCCTGGGCCTGAAGCACGTGCTGCCGGTCATGCTCAAACAGAACAGAGGAAGCATCATCAACACCGCCTCGATCGCCGGCCTGATCGGCTCCCCCGATATCGCCGTCTACAGCGCCAGCAAACATGCGGTGATCGGACTCACCAGGAGTGCGGCGCTGGAATGCAGCGCCACCGCCGTGCGCGTGAACTGCGTCTGCCCCGGCATGATCGACAGCCGGATGCTGAGCGCGATCGTCGAGGGCCGCAATCCCGGCAACGCGCCGGTCCCTGCGCGGATCGTCGAACGGATTCCGGCGCGCCGGCTGGGGCTTGCGTCGGAAGTCGCTTCCATGGTGGCGTTTCTTGCTTCCGACGAGGCGAGCTATATGTCGGGCTCGGCCTATACAGTCGACGGCGGGCGAACCGCTGGCTGACAATTCCGTCCCCCAAGATCGCTAGCACCAAACCAACAGGTCTCCTCCCATCATGCCCGTGACCCTCGACCCCGATGCATCGGCCGTATTCAAGGCGTTTCAGGAAGCCGGCCGACCGGCTTACGAAACGCTGTCGCCCGCGGAAGCGCGCAAGTTTTATTTGGCAGCCCGTGTTGTCACCAATCCCGAACCGCCGGAACTGAAATCGGTCGAGCAGCTCGCGATCCCCTCGCCCGCTGGACCGATCCCCGCCCGCGTTTACACCCCGATCAAGCCCAGAACGGCCGACGGCCTCGCCCCATGCCTGGTGTTCTTTCACGGCGGCGGCTGGGTGATCGGGGATCTGGATTCCCACGACGTGGTGTGCCGGAAACTGGCCGACCAGGGCGAACTCATCGTGATCTCCGTCGATTACCGGCTGGCGCCGGAACATAAATTCCCCGCCGCCGTCGATGACGCCATCCATGCAACGAAGTGGATCGCCGGCAACGCCAAATCGCTCGGCATCGACGCCGGCCGGCTGATCGTCGGCGGAGACAGCGCCGGCGGCAACCTCGCAGCGGTGGTGGCGATATCAGCGCGCGACGGCAACGGCCCGGCGATCGCAGGCCAGGTTCTGATCTATCCGGCCATCGACTTTGCGCTGACGCATGCTTCGCATCGCGAGCCGGAAACCAGCATCCTGTTGACGCACACCGTGATCCGCTGGTTTCGCGATCATTATTTGAACGGCGCCGCCGATGTTAGCGATTGGCGGGCGTCTCCCGCGCGCGCCAAAACACTGGCCGGGCTGCCGCCGGCCTATGTGCTGACTGCGGGCGCCGATCCCTTGCGCGACGAGGGCGACGAATATGCAAGACGCCTGAAAGAGGCCGGCGTCGCGGTGATATACCGGCACTTTCCCGGCCAATTCCATGGCTTCTTCACCATGGGCAAGCTGCTGCAGCAGGCCAATGTCGCCGTCGGCGAAATCGGCGTCTGGCTAAAGGCGCTGAATTAGAGCGCGGAGCATGGAAACGTCGGCCTCGATCGAGATCGCCAGGCATACGCTGCTTTCCTGCGGTCTCATTCTGGCTGTCGGCACCCTCGCCGCTTTGCTGGCGCAGAAAATCAGGATTCCCGATGTCGCGGTGTTTCTGATTGCGGGAATAGCGATCGGCCCACAGGCGCTGGGGCTGGTCCATGTCGAGGCGGCTTCGGCGCTGAACCAGATCATTCTGTTGTTCGGCGCCAGCTATATTCTCTTCGACGGCGGCGCTTCGCTGCGCTTTGGCGTCCTGAAGCAGGTCTGGATCACCATTTTCTTGATCGCAACGGCTGGCGTGATCATCACCGCCGGCATCACCGCCTTCGCCGCGCGTTATATCCTCGACCTTCCCGGCGCTGTGGCGCTGTTGCTCGGCGCCACCATCGCCTCGACCGATCCGGCGACGCTGCTGCCGATCTTCCGACAAATCCATATTCGCGATCGTGTGGCGCAAACCGTGATGAGCGAATCCGCCTTCAACGACACCATCGGCGCCGTTCTCACCTTCAGCGTGCTGGCGGTGGCGACCGGCTCAGGCGAGTTCTCGCTGGTGTCCGCGATATCCGATCTCTTCAAGCAATCCGTGATCGGCATTGCCGCCGGCATCGCGGCCGGATATCTGGCAGCACTCCTGATCGCCCATGAGAAATGGGCGTTCCTGAGCGAATATGCGCCCGTGGTCACGCTGGTCGCGGTGATCGGCGCCTATTTCGCGGCCAGCGGCCTGCAGGCCAGCGGCTTCATGGCGGTGTTTGTGTTCGGCATCGTGCTCGGAAACAAGGAGACGTTCGGTTTTCAGATGGAGGCCAATGAGGCGCAAAGGCTCGACGAATTCATATTGACCACGGCATTCATCATGCGCCTGTTCATTTTCATCCTGCTCGGCGCCCAGGTCGATTTTGCGCTGATCGGCCGATACTGGCTCGGCGGCGTCGCCGTGGTCACCGTGTTGATGCTGGTGGCCCGACCGGTGACGGTGTTTCTGTGCGCAACTCCGGACCACCGCGCGCGCTGGAGTTTTGCGGAGATGCTGTTCATGTGCTGGACCCGTGAGACCGGCGTCATGCCGGCCGCATTGGCCGGCCTATTGCTGGGGATCAAGGCGCCGGGCGCGCAGATCATCGCATCCGTCACCTTTGTCTCCATCCTGATGACGATCCTGATCCAGGCGCCGACGACGAAATGGCTGGGCAGGAAGCTCGGGCTGCTGGAGAGGGGATAAAATCAACCCACCCTCGCCGCGCGCCGCAGCGATTGCGGGGGCTGACCAAAGGCGCGGATGAAGGCGCGGCGCATCCGCTCCGGATCGCGAAAGCCGGTCGATTGCGCGACAAGTTCGATCGCCTCGCTGGACGACTGCACGCGCTGCCGCGCCACCTCGATGCGCAGTCGCTCCACCGCCTTCGACGGCGTGGTGCCGGTCTCCGCGATGAAGGCGCGGGCAAAATGCCGCGAACTCATGCCGGCTTGCCCGGCGAGGTCCTCGACCGTCAAGGGCTTATCGAGATGCTCGCGCGCCCAGGCCAAGAGCGCTGCGAACCTCCCCGAAGGGGCCTTCAATTCCAGCAGCGATGAAAATTGCGACTGGCCGCCGCTGCGACGATGATAGAGCACGAGTTGCCGCGCGGTCTTTTGCGCGATCTCCTTGCCATGATCCTCCGCGACCAGCGCCAGCGCCAGATCGATTCCTGCGGTGATGCCGGCCGAACTCCAGATATCGCCGTCGCGGACGAAAATCCGGTCGGGTTCCAGTTTCACCTTGGGATAAGCCTTGAGAAATTGCCGGGTGCGCTGCCAATGCGTGGTGGCGCCGCGGCCATCAAGCAGGCCGGCTTCGGCCAGAATGAAGGCGCCGGAACAGACGCTGGCGAGGCGGGAGCCGCGTTTCGCGATTCCTCGTACAAACGCCAGCGTATGCTCGCATCTCGCCGCGGCATCCACCCCCTCGCCTCCCGCGATGATCAACGTGCTGATCGCGCCATAGGGTTTCAGGCCGCGCGCGAGCATCTCCACACCGGAGGAGCTGCGAACCGGCCCCGGCGTCACCGCGAGCGTTTTGATCGACGGCGCGGCGCCCGCGAAGCGCGCGGCAATTTCGAACACCGAAATCGGGCCGGCCGCGTCCAGCAGCTGGAAATCGGGAAATATAAAAACGCCGATCATTGATTTGGTCTCATGTCCTAAAATGAGGGAAATATGTCATTTCAGACAGAAGGACGATCATGCCATGATGCCTGCGTCAAGCCGGCAAGAAAGGATTTTCGCGATGAACGCAGCACTTCAGATTGGCATGCTGGTATTTCCAAAGGTCACCCAGCTCGACCTCACCGGGCCGGTGCAGGTGTTTTCCAGCGTGCCCGGCGCGAAGCTGCATCTGATCTGGAAACGGATCGAGCCTGTCGCAAGCGACTCGGTGCTGACGCTCACCCCGACGACGACTTTCGCCGATTGCCCGCAACTCGACGTGATCTGCGTTCCCGGCGGCGTCGGTACCGACGACATGGTCAATGACGAGGAGATGCTGGACTTCCTGCGCAAACAGGCCGTGGCCGCGAAATACATCACCTCGGTGTGCACGGGATCGCTGGTGCTGGGCGCGGCCGGGTTGCTGCAAGGCTATCGCGCGGCGACGCACTGGACCGCGATGGAATATCTCGAAAGGTTCGGGGCCGCGCCGGCAAAAACCCGGGTCTGCGTCGACCGTAACCGCGTCACCGGCGGCGGGGTGACCGCTGGCATCGATTTCGCGCTGACTTTGGTTTCGCTGCTGGTCGACCGGCAAACCGCGGAGGCCATTCAGCTCAGGCTCGAATATAATCCGGCGCCGCCGTTCAATGCCGGTTCGCCCGACACCGCGCCGCCGGAAATTCTGGCGTTGATGAAAGAGAGGATTGCGCCGTTCCAGCCGCACCGCCGCGAAGCGATCAATCGCGCCGCCGAACGGCTCTTAGAGACGAGCAATCGTTGATTCGTCGTTCCGGGCCTGCCCCATCCAAGTCGGCTGTTGCCGACTTGGACAACGATATTCGCCGAACTCGGATGAACCCGAGTTCGAACGGCGCATCCCGGAATGACAATCAGTTGGAGTTCAGCTTCCCGGGATCCACGGCTGGTAGTCGCCGGTGGCTGCGGGCCGGCGGCCGCTGGCCAGCGTCGAGCCGGGGGGACGATAGGCCGCGGGCGTGCCCGTCATGTTGGGCCAATGAGGCTTTTCCCATTCGTGCGGCGTGTAGCTCTCCTCGGTCGGCGCGACGTCGACGGTGTGATGCAGCCAGCCATGCCATGACGGCGGCACCCGCGTCGCCTCGGCATAGCCATTGTACACCACCCAGCGCCGCTCGAAGCCGAGCGTGGGATCGATCTTGCGGCCGCGGGTGCGGAAATAGCGGTTGCCCTGTTCGTCCTCGCCGACCAACTCGCCGAACCGCCAGGTCCACAATTGGGTGCCAAAGGTCTGGCCGTTCCACCATGTGAAGATTTTGAGCAGAAACAGTTTCATGGAAAGCGCGCCGGTTGAAGAGAAAGCATTGAACCCTGATGCCATCGGCGGACCGGATTGTCCAGTTAAGTCCGCTCACCCAGGCCCGCCCGGCAGCGGCGGTGAGCGATGGTCGCGGTTTGGGCGTAATCCGTTCATTCCAGGTGCAGTTCCCGCCTGACAGCCTGCTCGCCGCGCACAAATCGTGCGCGGCCCGGGAACGGTTGCCCGCCGAAAGGGTTGGCCTGGCGGTCGCTCGTTGAAAGGGTTGGCCTTACCTCCCGCATATGGAGCCGACAATGATTAGTCTAAAGGTTTTGAGTACCGCAGCCGCAATGGTGCTGCTATTGCCGATCGCGGCGCCCACGCCAGTTTTTGCACAGGGCGGCCATAGAGTCGGCGCTGCCCGGGGCGGCGTTCACGCCGGTGCCTTTCACGGAGCGCCCGGCCGCGGTGGCGGCGTGCGATACGGTGGTGGTTATCGCGGCGGATATGGCGTTGGCGCCGGACTTGCTGCCGGCGCCGCGGCCGGTGCGGTAGTCGGCGGCGCGATCGCGTCGCAGGGTTACTACGGCGGGCCGGGCTATTACGCGCCGGGTTACTACGATAACAGCTACGCTTACGGTGATAACGGCTACGCCTACAGCGACAACGGCTACAATGACAATACCTTTGCGGCCGTACCAGCTCCCAGCGGCGATAATGCCGTCGCCTATTGCACGCAGCGGTTCCGCTCCTACGATCCGGCGTCGGGAACCTATCTGGGCAATGACGGCCAGCGCCATCCTTGCCCATAAGAGCAAACATCCTTCGGCGCGCGCCTCAGGATGACGGAGAATATGCTTCGACCTGAACTCAGCCGGTCCTAGGACCGCGTCGCCAGCGCGACCCCGGCCAGCGTGAAAACAAGCGCCGATATCTGGCCGGCGCCGAGCGGTTCGTGCAGCGCGATTGCGGAAGCGACCACGCCGATCACCGGCACCGCCATGGTGCCGATCGCCGCCACCGAGGCCGGCAACCGCGCCAATGCAGCGAACCAGCTGACATAGGCGACGCAGAACTGAACCACCGTCGAATAGACGATCAGTATCCAGCCGAGTCCGGATAATGCCGCGACATCGGCGTTTTCGACGCCGAGCCCGACGATGGCGACCGGCAGGCAGCCGATCCCGATCTGCCAGGCGGCGGCGGTGAGCGGCGGCAAATGCAGCGGCAATTTCTTCGACAGCACCGTGCCGACCGCAAAACCGATCGAGCCGACCAGCGCCATGATGATTCCCGGCAACTTGACTTGACTGGCCGCGAAACCGTTGCCGCCCATGATGGCGGCGAGGCCCGCAAATGCCATCAGCAGTGAAATGACGCGCAACAGCTTCGGCCGCTCGCCGAGTATCGGCCACGCCAATATCGATGCCCAGATCGGCATGGTGTAGGCGATCAGCGCCGCCTCGCCGGCCGGCAGCCAGAGCAGCGCCAGCCCCATCAGCACCATCCAGCACCCGACATTGAGGAACGCCGCCAGCACCAGCCGCGGCCACATCTTACGGGGAACGCGAAGGCTTTGACCGCGGAGAAGCGCCAGCAGCGCCAGCAGGCCGGCGCCGATCACCCCGGTGGTGCCGCGCAGGCTGAGCGGCGGCAATTCGCTCAGCAGATATTTGGTGACGGGCCAGTTGAAACCCCAGCCCACCGAAGTGATGGCGAGGAACATCAGGCCCGCGGGTGCGATTCGCGCCCGCGCGGCGTACGGCTTTGAGTCGGTCATGAAGGGGTCTGGCGGTTGAGAGCTGGCCGCCATTTTGCCGGTTATCGGGCCTGCAAGCTATCGGCCGGCCGGCATGCCAGCCCGGACATATCCGTAGCTTTACGTGAGTCTTCCCGGAGCAACCCTTTGGCCACAATAAATACCTGCCCTGTGAACAACGGGCGAAGCTGAAAACGAGGGATCGAAAACAATTTTTTTCGCTTGGGAATCCCTGAGGACTCACTGATACTTGGGCCCGATCAAGGCGCGGGCGGACCCCTGTTTTTGATAGATTTCCACCATATTTAGTATTTGATTCAGGAAGTCGCACTAGTTCTTGACGGGCGCAAGGGAGTTGTCCTAGCTTTGATCCTGTTCGGCGCGAGTGTGTTTGGGTCCCGCCGGTCGTCTCCAGAAGGGTTCCTGAAATGACCACTCCGCCGGCCGGTTGGGGCAGCGGGTATGGGCTTTTTTGTCCCGAATTTAAGGGGGCTTCGGGCGCTAAAAAGAGCCGAATGGCTTGGGTTCGAGTGAGTTGGGGCGTCAAAAGCATGGCCTGAAAATCGGAACCGGCGTTCCGTCAGGGCATGTCGCCGCAAGATCGATGCCTGCATCGATTTTGTGGTGAGAGAGAAACAGGGCCGGGTCCGCCGGCTGAGAGCTGTGAACGCCGGGCCAAAGTTGTCTGCAACTTTGGCCCAGGGGTTCGCCTAGGGGAAAACACCCGGCGCCGCGGCGGCGGCCGGTCAAAGAGAACGGGGTACGACCATGCGAATCGAACGGCGCAACACGACGGCAGGCCAGTCACCTTACGCAGGAATTGATTTCAGATTAACGACGTCCGAGATCCGCAATCCCGATGGCTCGGTGGTGTTCCGTCTCGAAAACGTCGAGGTGCCCGAATTCTGGTCGCAGGTCGCCTCCGACGTGCTGGCGCAGAAGTATTTTCGTAAAGCCGGCGTCGCCGCGCGGCTGAAGAAGGTCGAGGAAGAAACCGTGCCGTCCTGGCTGTGGCGCTCGGTGCCCGACACCGAGGCGCTGGCCACCCTCCCCGAATCCGAGCGCTATGTCAGCGAGCTCTCCTCAAAACAGGTGTTCGACCGCCTCGCCGGCTGCTGGACCTATTGGGGCTGGAAGGGCGGCTATTTCTCATCCGAAGAAGATGCCCGCGCCTTCTGCGACGAGCTGCGCTACATGCTGGCGAAGCAGATGGTGGCGCCGAATTCGCCGCAATGGTTCAACACCGGACTTCACTGGGCCTATGGCGTCGACGGACCCGGCCAGGGCCACTATTACGTCGACTGGCAGACCGGCAAGCTGACCAAATCGAAATCCTCCTACGAGCATCCGCAGCCGCATGCCTGCTTCATCCAGGGCATCGAGGACGATCTCGTCAACGAGGGCGGCATTATGGATCTGTGGGTGCGCGAGGCGCGCCTGTTCAAATACGGCTCCGGCACCGGCTCGAATTTCTCACGCCTGCGCGGCGAAGGCGAACGGCTGTCCGGCGGCGGACGTTCCTCCGGCCTGATGAGCTTCCTGAAGATCGGCGACCGCGCCGCCGGCGCGATCAAGTCGGGCGGCACCACGCGACGAGCGGCGAAGATGGTGGTGGTCGACGCCGATCACCCCGATATCGAGACCTATATCGACTGGAAGGTGAAGGAGGAGCAGAAGGTCGCCGCCCTCGTGACCGGCTCCAAGCTCAACCAGAAGCACCTGAAGGCCGTGCTGAAGGCCTGCGTCAATTGCGAAGGCTCCGGCGACGACTGTTTCGATCCGGAAAAGAACCCGGCGCTGCGCCGCGAGATCAAGCTGGCGCGCCGCGCCATGGTCGCCGACGGCATGATCAAGCGCGTCATCCAGTTCGCCCGGCAAGGCTACAAGGAGATCGACTTTCCGGTCTACGACACCGACTGGGATTCGGAGGCTTACCTCACGGTATCCGGCCAGAACTCCAACAATTCGGTATCGCTGAAGGACGATTTTCTGCGCGCGGTGGAAACCGACGGCGACTGGAACCTGATCGGCCGCACCAGCAGGAAAATCACCAAAACTCTCAAGGCGCGCGACCTCTGGGAAAAAATCGGCCACGCCGCCTGGGCGAGCGCCGATCCCGGACTGCACTTCAACACCACCATGAACGACTGGCACACCTGCAAGGCCTCGGGCGAGATTCGCGCGTCGAACCCGTGCTCGGAATACATGTTCCTGGACGATACCGCCTGCAATCTCGCCTCGGCCAACCTGATCACGTTCTACAACACCACCACCAAACTGTTCGATGTGGATGCCTATGAGCATCTGTG
>Ga0116129_1001147_pt1 | contig 15071 bp, 15 predicted proteins | sample June2015DPH_17_2_FD_89732 | JGI IMG/M metagenome (GOLD analysis project Ga0116129, IMG submission 89732) | Peatland microbial communities from SPRUCE experiment site at the Marcell Experimental Forest, Minnesota, USA - June2015DPH_17_10 | ecosystem: Environmental > Terrestrial > Soil > Wetlands...
AGCGCGTTCGTAGCGGCCATGGAAGACGTGCTGGCCGTGTACACGCGGCCACGCGATCCCGATCGCCCGCTGGTGCTCGCATCAAACTCAAGCATCTATACCCTGCAATCTGACTGAATCAGGCGACTAGTATGGCCCCAGAACAGGATAGGATAGAAATGGCAGTTTTTCTCTCTGCGACGTGTCGGAGGTGGAGTGATAACATGGCAGTGCATGGGTTGCTTTATACGGAAGCCGACATCGAGCGGCTCTTGGAGGACCCCCGGTTCGTTGCCGCGGTTCATGGGTATTCGCTGGATATCTATCCTCTTGGGGAGGTCGCAATTCGCTGGGCGAACGGCCGTCAACCGCGATTATCGAGAGGAATACAAATCGGAGGTTACAAACAATTATTTCACGAAGTCGCGGAACGGATGGCGGACGGGAGAATCAAGGTCGACGAGAGTGTTCGTCGGGAATATCGCGATTGCTACGATCCAGAGAGCCGAAAGCCTCCGAATGAAAGGTTTGATACAACCGAGCTGTTGAAGTTTTCGGAGCTAAAACAGCCAGACGTCAAGAAAATAGCTTTGCAGCTATTCAGAAGAACGTATGACGAAACGGACATTCAAGAGCTCATTAAAGATAGAAGATTTTTGGCTGGTGTCGATGCCTGGCGCAAATCGCGCTTTGGTTTTCTCTATTTCCAACGGATTGTATATGGCGATCCGTATGGCAATCCGCGCGATTTGCAATTCCAGGCGCTTCATAAGCTTGGTTTTGAGGTTGTTCGCCGAATAGAAAGCGGACAGATGTCACTCCCCGCCAACCTTGAAGAAGAGTTCCCGGAAATTTATCAGCCACCGGGGAATTACGGTGACAGTGCACTTAATTAGCGTGTAGGATGGGTGGAGTGGAGAGGCTGGGCATCGCCCGGCCTCGAAGCGATGCCCATCGGTCGCAATTTGTGATGATTGAGGATGGGTAGCTTCGCTCAACCCAGAATTATTGCCAACTGGCAACCCGGCCATCCCCACCATATCTTGCATAAATATCGGGCTTGTACCGCAAGCGCTTGGCCAATCCGGGCCGATGTGATATCCCGCAAGCGCTTCTTTCGACCGCCACGTTTGACCGCCCGCAATGCCCGTATCCGGTTGCGGCGGTGGAGATATTTCATCCATGACCCCCAACAGCGCTTCCGGCTCGCAGGCCAAGACCGCGTCCGCGCCCGACTCGTTCTTCACCGCCGGGCTCGCCGAGGCCGATCCTGATATCGCCGACGCCATCCGTGGCGAACTCGGCCGGCAGCGCCACGAGATCGAGCTGATCGCCTCGGAAAACATCGTCAGCCGCGCCGTGCTGGAAGCGCAGGGTTCGGTGCTGACCAACAAATATGCCGAAGGCTATCCCGGCAATCGCTATTACGGCGGCTGCGAATGGGTCGACGTGGTGGAGAGGCTGGCGATCGACCGGGCCAAAAAACTGTTCGGCGCGGGCTTTGCCAACGTCCAGCCGAATTCCGGCAGCCAGATGAATCAGGCGGTGTTTTTGGCGCTGCTGCAGCCCGGCGATACCTTCATGGGTCTCGATCTCGCCGCCGGCGGACATCTCACCCACGGCTCGCCGGTCAACATGTCCGGCAAATGGTTCAAGGTCTCGCACTACACGGTCCGGCGCGAGGACCAGATCATCGACATGGATGCTGTCGCCAAACAGGCCGAGCAGGTGCGGCCAAAACTGATCATCGCCGGCGGATCGGCCTATTCGCGCTTCTGGGATTTCAAGCGCTTCCGTGAGATCGCCGACAGCATCGGTGCCTATCTCATGGTCGACATGGCGCATTTCGCCGGCCTCGTCGCCGGCGGCGTCCATGCCTCGCCGGTGCCCCATGCCCATGTCACCACCACCACCACCCACAAATCGCTGCGCGGGCCGCGCGGCGGCCTGATCCTCTGCAACGATGAGGCGCTGGCCAAGAAGCTGAACTCGGCAATCTTCCCGGGCCTGCAGGGCGGCCCCTTGATGCACGTGATCGCCGCCAAGGCGGTGGCCTTTGCCGAGGCGCTGCGCCCGGATTTCAGGATCTACGCCAGGAACGTGGTCGAGAACGCCAAGGCGCTGGCGGAGAGCTTGCGCGCCCAGGGGTTGGACATCGTCTCCGGCGGCACCGACAACCATCTGATGCTGGTCGATCTCAGGCCCAAGGGCCTCAAGGGCAATGTCTCGGAAAAGGCCCTGGTGCGCGCGGCGATCACCTGCAACAAGAACGGCATTCCCTTCGACCCCGAAACGCCGTTCGTCACTTCGGGGCTTCGTCTGGGGACGCCGGCTGCGACCACCCGCGGATTCGGTGTCGGGGAATTCCAGCAGGTCGCCGGCCTGATCGCCGAAGTGCTCAACGCGATCGCGCAGTCGCAGGACGGCAAGGCGCCCCTGGTTGAAGCTGCGATCAAGGAACGGGTAAGGGCGCTCACCGACCGTTTCCCGATCTATCAATAGGATTTTGCCGGATGCGATGTCCCAGCTGCAACAGTCTCGATACGCAGGTGAAGGATTCGCGTCCGACCGAGGATTCCGCCGTGATCCGGCGGCGGCGGGTGTGTGTCGCCTGCAATTTCCGCTTCACCACCTTCGAGCGGGTGCAGTTGCGCGAACTCACGGTCATCAAGCGCAACGGCCGCCGGGTGCCGTTCGACCGCGACAAGGTGGTGCGCTCGCTGCAGGTCTCCCTGCGCAAGCGCCCGGTCGATCCGGAGCGGGTCGAGAAGATGGTTTCGGCGATCGTGCGCGAGCTTGAAAGCGGCGGCGAAGCGGAGGTTTCGTCCGAAGTCATCGGCGAGATCGTGATGGAGCATCTGCGCCAGCTCGACGACGTTGCCTATGTGCGCTTCGCCTCGGTCTATCGCAACTTTCGCGAGGCGAAAGATTTTGAAGCCGTGCTCGGCGAGCTCTCCGGCGACGACGACGCACGGCTGGCCACGTTACGCAAATGATCTTCCGCATTCTGGAAGACCAGTTCGCGCAGAAATCCCGGGAATCCAAAGCCGCCGATCTCCGATTCATGCAGCTGGCGCTGACGCTGGGGCGGCGCGGGCAGGGTCGCACCTGGCCTAATCCGGCCGTCGGCGCCGTCGTGGTCAGCGATGGCGTCATTGTCGGACGCGGCTGGACCCAGCCCGGCGGCCGTCCCCACGCCGAGCCGGAGGCGCTCAGGCAGGCCGGCGAAGCCGCTCGCGGCGCTACCCTCTATGTGACGCTGGAGCCGTGCTCGCATGTCGGCAAGTCGCCGCCCTGTGCCGATGCCATCATCGCCGCCGGCGTTGCCCGGGTGGTGTCGGCGATCGAGGATCCCAATCCGGAAGTGGCAGGCCAGGGCCATGCCAGACTTCGCGCTGCCGGCATTGCGGTCGACATCGGCCTCTGCGCAAGCGAGGCTGCGCACGACCATGCCGGACATTTCAGGCGCATCCGCGACAAGCGTCCCCATGTGATCCTCAAGCTCGCAGTATCCTCCGACGACAGGATTGCCGCCGCCGGCCACAAGCCCGTTGCCATAACGGGCGAGGCCGCCAGGGCTCGCGTGCATCTGTTGCGCGCGCAATGCGACGCCATCCTGGTCGGGATCGGCACCGTGCTTGCCGACGATCCGCTGCTGACCTGCCGGCTGCCGGGCATGGAGGCGCGCTCGCCGGTACGCGTGGTGCTGGATCGCGGCTTGCGCATTCCCGGCACAGCCAGGCTGGTTCATTCGGCGCGCGAGACACCGCTTTGGGTGATGACATCGAAACTGGCGGAAGCGCCCGCCGCCATGAAGCTCGGGGCGTCGGGTGCGCAAGTGATCCGCGTCGCCACCACGAGCGCGCCGCCGCCGGGGCTTGACCTGTTGAATGTGCTGCACGCGCTGGCGGAGAGAGGCATCACCAGGCTGCTGGTGGAAGGCGGCGCGCGGGTGGCGTCGTCATTTGTCGCAGCCGGCCTCGTCGACGAGGCCTGGCTGTTGCGCGGCGCCGGGGCGATCGGAGCCGACGGCGTCGCGGCGCTGGAGGCATTGCCGCTGTCGACCATCACCCAGTCGCCGGACTTTCGCGTTTGTGCTAGCGAAGGCCTGCAAAAGGATACTCTGACCATCTACGAGCGCGCCAGGAGATGATCCACCAAATGGAAGCCGAAGGTTGCCGCGAACTCAGTTTCGCCTCTCCCATCGGGAGAGGTCGGATCGCTCTTGCGATCCGGGTGAGGGGTTTAGCTCTCTCGATGGACTGTACCCCCTCACCCCAACCCTCTCCCCATGGGAGAGGGGGCACAGTCGCAACCGCTGCGGCGCCGAGGGCAATAAATCACGATGCGTGGACCGAGTTCTAATGTTCACCGGCATTGTCACCGACATCGGCGAGATCGCCGCCTTGATTCCAACGGCGCAGGGCCAGTTGCATCGCTTGCGCATCGCCTGCCGTTACGACCGCTCGAGCATCGCCGACGGCGCTTCGATCGCCTGCAACGGCGTCTGCCTCACCGTTACAGGCTCTGGCGTTGAGGGCGACAAAACCTGGTTCGAGGTCGATGCCGCGGCCGAGACGCTCGGCATGACCACGGCCAGGCACTGGACCGTCGGCACCATGCTCAATCTCGAACGCGCGCTCAGGATCGGCGACGAACTCGGCGGCCATATCGTCGCCGGACATGCCGACGGCATCGCCACCATCGTCAGCCGCGACGATCTTCCGGACATGGCGCGGTTCGAATTGCGCACCACGCGGGAGCTGGCGCGCTTCATCGCCGCCAAGGGCTCGGTGACGCTGGATGGCGTGTCATTGACCGTGAATACGGTGCGGGACGTGGCGTTTTCGGTGCTGATCATTCCACACACGCTCAATGTCACGACGCTGGGCGGCTGGCGCGCCGATGGCGAGGTCAATATCGAGGTCGATTTGATGGCGCGCTACGCCGCGCGGCTTGCGGAAATGAAATAGACGCAGCCCTTGGCTTTGGCCGCCGCTGCGCCTAAAACCCGCGCACGAAAACCTCATGGGCGCTGTTGGCGCCGCAAGTACAACCAGCATCGTCCTTCGAGACGCGGCCAAAGCCGCTCCTTGAGGATGAGGTCAGCGGAAATCATTTGATGGCGGACGCGCGGCGCGCACAGTTGAAGGATCAGACCGACATTTCAGGCGCACGCGCGCTGATCGTCGAGGCGCGCTTCTATGACGATATCCAGGACGCGCTGCTGCAAGGCGCGGTCGCGGAACTGAAGGCCGCCGGCGTCAGCTTCGAGGTGATCACAGTGCCCGGCGCGCTGGAAATTCCCGCCGCGATCGCGATCGCGCTCGATGCCGCCGCGCACGCGGGCAAGCCCTACGACGCCGCGATTGCGCTCGGCTGCGTCATCAGGGGCGATACCATTCATTTCGAAATCGTGTCGATGGAATCCTCCCGCGCGCTGATGGATATTGCGGTGGCGCGACGGGTTCCGCTCGGCAACGGCATCATCACCGTCGACACCGACGCCCAGGCCTGGGCGCGAGCCCGGGCCGCCGAGCTCAACAAGGGTGGCGACGCCGTACGCGCGGCGCTTGCGATGCTGCGCATCAAGCGCCGGCTGACGCGGACCTGATCATGGCAGAGCACAACAACAAGCCAGCCAAAGGTCAGGACAGGCGTCAGGACCAAAAAGGTCCGGATAGGAAAGCCAACCGTCGCGGCGCGGCCAGGCTCGCGGCGGTGCAGGCGCTGTATCAAATGGACATCGCGGGCGCAGGGATCAACGACATCTTCGCCGAGTTCGAGAGCCACTGGCTCGGCGGCGAGGTCGAAGGCGACAAATATCTGCCGGCCGAAGCGGCATTTTTCCGCGACGTCGTCGGCGGCGTGGTGCGCGACCAGGCCAAACTCGACCCATTGATCGACGACGCGCTGTCCAGGGGCTGGCCCTTGAAGCGCATCGACGCCATCCTGCGCGCGGTGCTGCGCGCCGGCGCGTACGAACTCGAGCACCGCAAGGACGTGCCCGGCCGTGTCGTGGTGTCGGAATATGTCGACGTCGCGCATGCCTTTGTCGATGGCGAGGAGACCGGCATGGTCAATGCGGTGCTCGACCAGATCGCCCGCCAGTTTCGCGCCGATGAGTTCATGCGCGGTTGATGGAAGACAACGTTAGCTGGAGTCGTCATTGCGAGGAGCGCGAGCGACGAAGCAATCCAGTCTTCGGCCGGCGGCGTTCTGGATTGCCTCGCTTCGCTCGCAATGACGTGGTTGTGACAATGACGAAACCAATGGCCTCCCGTGAAGACTCGCTGATCGCGCGGTATTTCAGACCGCTTGCGACCGATGCCGGGGCATTTGCGCTCGGCGATGACGCGGCGGTGCTCAGACCATCCGGCGACGACGTCGTGGTGACGACCGACGCCATCGTCGAGGGCGTGCATTTCCTGCCCACTGATCCCGCCGATACGATCGCGCGCAAGGCGCTGCGGGTGAACCTCTCCGATCTCGCCGCCAAGGGCGCAACGCCCACAGGCTTCGTGCTGACGTTGGCGTTGCGTGCCGCGGACCATGGCTGGCTTGAACCGTTCGCGCACGCGCTTGGCGACGACGCAGGGCTGTTCGGCTGCCCGCTGCTCGGCGGCGATACGGTTTCGACGCCGGGCCCGCTCATGGTCTCGATCACCGCATTCGGACGGGTGCCGGCGGGCAAGATGATCCGCCGCAGCGGCGCCAAACCGGGCGACCGGGTCGTGGTCACGGGGACCATCGGCGACGCGGCACTTGGCCTCGATATCCTCAAGGGCGGCGCGGTCGCCGCGGCCCTGTCCGATGATCCCGCGGCAAGACGGATGCTGGCGGAACGCTACCGGATTCCGCAACCGCGCAACGCGCTCGCCACAGCGGTGCGCGATCACGCGGGAGCGGCGATGGATGTGTCGGACGGCCTTGCCGGCGATCTGGCGAAGCTGTGCGCGGCGTCCGGCGTATCCGCCGTTATCGACGTGCCAGCCATTCCGTTGTCGGCGGCAACGGCAGGATTGCTGGCGCGGCGCGCGATCGGGATCGAGGCCATCGTTTCCGGCGGCGATGACTACGAGATTTTATGCGCGGTCCCGGAGGCTGGCTTTGACGCCCTCGCGCAAGCCGCGGAGCGCGCCGGGGTCGCCATAACCTCGATCGGCACGGTTATCGCCGGGGCGGCGATTCCCGGCTTTCTGGACGCGCGGGGCAGGGAGATATCGCTGCAGCGCTTCTCTTACAGCCATTTCTAGGATTTTTGCGAAAAGCGATTGTTCCCTCCAAATACCTGCTGAAATCGACCGTTTTGGCCATTCGCGGCGTTGCACCCGGGGATCGATTTTGGCATGGTTCCGCCCGATTTGAGGCCGCCCTTTGGGCGGGGCAGGCCTCCTTTTTGGGCGCTCCCGCTTCCGCGGACAGGGCGTGAACTGACAATCAGGATCTGAGGCAAATTCAATGACAGCATTATTGTTGATCGTGCTCTGCGGAGCGCTTTCCATCGTTTACGCTATCTGGGCGACGGGTTCGGTGCTGAAGGCTGACGCCGGCAATCCGCGGATGCAGGAAATCGCGGCCGCGGTGCGCGAAGGCGCGCAGGCCTATCTCAAGCGCCAATACATGACGATCGGTCTGGTCGGCATCGTGATTTTCGCGTTGCTGGCCTACTTCCTCGGCATGCTGGTCGCGGTCGGCTTCCTGATCGGCGCGGTGCTGTCGGGCTCCGCCGGCTTCATCGGCATGAACGTCTCGGTTCGCGCTAATGTGCGTACCGCGCAGGCCGCGACGACCTCGCTGGCCGGCGGACTTGAACTCGCCTTCAAGGCCGGCGCCATCACCGGTTTGCTGGTGGCGGGCCTGGCGCTGCTCGGCGTCACCGTCTACTTCTTGTTTCTCACGCGACTGGATTCCGCCAACAGCCGCACCGTGGTTGACGCACTGGTGGCGCTCGGCTTCGGCGCTTCGCTGATTTCGATCTTCGCGCGTCTCGGCGGCGGCATCTTCACCAAGGGCGCCGACGTCGGCGGCGATCTCGTCGGCAAGGTCGAGGCCGGCATTCCCGAGGACGATCCGCGCAACCCGGCCACCATCGCCGACAATGTCGGCGACAATGTCGGCGATTGCGCCGGCATGGCCGCCGATCTGTTCGAGACCTACGCGGTGACCACGGTCGCCACCATGGTGCTCGCCGCGATCTTCTTCGAAACCTCGCCGCTCTTGATGAACATGATGACCTTGCCGCTCGCGATCGGCGGCGTATGCATCATCACCTCGATCGCCGGCACTTTCTTCGTCAAGCTCGGCGCCAACCAGTCGATCATGGGCGCCCTGTACAAGGGACTGGTCGCCACCGGGATACTGTCGCTGATCGGTGTTGCCGGCGTGATCTACTGGCTGGTCGGTTTCGGCCCGCTGGCGGGCGTGAAATACACCGGCATGGCGTTGTTCGAATGCGGCATTGTCGGCCTCGCCGTCACCGGGCTGATCATCTGGATCACCGAATACTACACCGGCACCGAATTTCGCCCGGTGAAGTCGATCGCGGCGTCATCGGTCACCGGCCATGGCACCAATGTGATCCAGGGCCTGGCGATCTCGATGGAAGCCACCGCCGGTCCGGCGCTGGTGATCATCGCCGGCATCCTCGTCACCTACAGCCTTGCCGGCCTGTTCGGCATCGCCATCGCCACCACCACCATGCTGGCGCTGGCCGGCATGATCGTGGCGCTCGACGCCTTTGGCCCGGTTACCGACAATGCCGGCGGCATCGCCGAAATGGCCGGCCTGCCCAAGGAAGTCCGCAAGGCCACCGATGCGCTGGACGCCGTCGGCAACACCACCAAGGCCGTGACAAAAGGCTATGCGATCGGCTCGGCCGGTCTCGGCGCGCTGGTGTTGTTCGCGGCCTACAATGAAGACCTGAAGTTCTTCGTGATGAACGTGGCCAAGTATCCCTACTTCAAGGGCGTGGCTCCTGACTTCGCGCTGACCAATCCTTACGTCGTGGTCGGTCTTTTGTTCGGTGGTCTGCTACCGTATCTGTTCGGTGCGATGGGCATGACGGCCGTGGGCCGCGCGGCCGGCGCGATCGTCGAAGAGGTGCGGCGTCAGTTCCGCGAAAAGCCCGGCATAATGCAGGGCACCGACAAGCCGGATTACGGCAAGGCGGTCGATCTTTTGACCAAGGCGGCGATCAAGGAAATGATCATTCCGTCGCTGCTGCCGGTGCTGTCGCCGATCGTGGTGTATTTCGCGATCTACGCGATTGCCGGAGGGCTGGGCGGCGATGATCTCGCCAGGGCTGCGGCGAAGTCGGCGGCGTTCTCGGCCGTCGGAGCGATGCTGCTTGGCGTCATCGTCACCGGCCTGTTCGTCGCGATCTCGATGACTTCGGGCGGCGGCGCCTGGGACAATGCCAAGAAGTACATCGAGGACGGTCATTACGGCGGCAAGGGCTCCGATGCCCACAAGGCGGCGGTGACCGGCGACACCGTCGGCGATCCCTACAAGGATACGGCGGGCCCGGCGGTCAATCCGATGATCAAGATCACCAACATCGTGGCGCTGTTGCTGCTGGCGATTTTGGCGCACTAACGCCGCGATTAGCCGATCGAAGCAAAACCCTGCGGGGTTTTTTCGTCTGGGTGTCGCTGCATTGAGCGTTCCCCGGATGCCGCGCAGCATCATCAGCGTGTTCACGCGCGTCTTCGACGCGCCCTTGCGGCGTGGTGCGCTGCTCCGCGTCCGGGACGCGATGAGAGGGTCGCTTTAGTTGAAGTCGAATTTCATAAGCTTGAACAGCGGCGCCAGATAGTTGATCTCCTGGCCCGAGGTCGGCGTGGTGCGGCTGATGAAGTCGAATATCTTGCCGTCCTGCAGCCCGTAATTGGCGAGCCGCTGCACCTGGCGGTTCTTGTCGAAATAGATCGCGATCACGCGCTGGTCGATCACCCGCGGATTCAGGAATGCGACCTTGCGTTCGGAGCGCTGCGAAATGTAATAGAAAACCTCGCCGTTCAGGGTTGCGACCGTGGATGGCGTTCCCATCACGATCAGTACCTGATCCTGGCTGGCGCCGATCGGAATTTGCTCGAGCGCGCCAGGCTGCAGAATATAGCCCTTCTGATACTGCTCGCCGACGCAGCCGCCCAATACCGCGCACGCCATGGCGATTGCAACGAATGCGCCCATGCCGCGCCGGCGCACAGCCAAACCGCGCGGGGAGCACTCGCATGGGGATGTCTGATTCGTCTTCGTCATTCCGGAACTGATCCCGTCCCCTTGCATCGCGCGAGGCCTTGACGTACCGGGCGGCACGTTGGATTGCAACATGCGCGGGCACCCGATACGGAAACCTTCGGGGCTCGCTTGCGGAACCCAGAATGTTTTGGCCTTTCAGTCACTTCAGGAAACCCCGGATACCCCCCCGCGGAACCATCGAGGCCATCTATGGCATGATCGTGACGCAAGCGCGAGAACCGTTGTTTTATCGGGATCTGGACGTGCCGGATACGGTTAACGGCCGTTTTGATCTCCTGATATTGCATTTGTGGATGGTATTGCGGCGGCTAAAGTCGATGGAAGGTGGCGGGAGCCTTTCCCAGGCGTTGTTCGATCGCTTCTGCGACGACATGGATGCCAACTTGCGCGAAATGGGTGTCGGCGATCTCACCGTTCCGAAGCGAATGCAGGCCTTCGGGGAGGCGTTCTACGGCCGGGCGGCGGCCTATGATCTCGCTGTGACCTCGGGTGAGGAGCCGCTGGCGCAGGCGCTATGCAGGAATATCCTGAACGGACAGAAAATCGATAAGGCGCGGCAGCTTGCCTGTTATGCCGGGGCGGTCATGACGACGTTGGCGTGTTTGGACGAGGCGGCATTGCTGATGGCAAGCTGGAAGTTTCCCTCGCCGGCGCAATCGGGCGGTTATCAGTAAGCGGAGTGAATGGCATGACAGACCGGGCGGATCCCTGGAGCGTTGCCGTCATCGTGGAGCAAATACCGGAGGGTGGATTGCATCGCGATATCGAGGCCGACCCGGCCACGCGCCGCGCAATGGCGGAGCTTGCAGGCTTGCGCGACATTTTCATCGCGCATGCTTCGCTTGACGTGACACCCGAAAGCGGGGGCCGTGTCCATGTCGCAGGCCGTGTTCGCGCGCGGATCGGGCAGAGCTGTGTCGTCACGCTCGATCCGATCGAGAACGACATCGACGAGCCGGTTGATCTGATCTTCGCGCCATCGGAGCAAATTCCGCAACTCGCCGATCTGATCGACGAGGCGGCCGAAAGTGACGGCGAAGTTCCGGACCCGCCGGAGCCGATCGTGAACGGCATCATTGACCTTGGCCGAATCGCGACCGATGCGTTGTTCCTGGCCATCGATCCTTATCCGCGTCGCCCTGACGCGGTTTTCGAACCGCTGGTGATGGACGCCGACCCGGAGGACCACCCATTTGCGGCGCTCAAAGCGCTGCAGCTCGGCGTAAAACCGGCCAAGCCCAAAAAGCGTTGAGCAGCGTTGAACGCTGCCGGGGAAGCGTCTCGTGCGCCTTCCGGCCTTTGGGGCGCCAGGCACCGAGGCGGGAATTCGACCTGTAAAGCGTTGAATTGTCGTTACTTATTGGGCTAGTCCGATTCCATCCCGGTTTGGTTCGGCATCCAAAAGGTGGCGGTCAAGAGGTTGTGTCGGGGCGCGGACGCGCTATTGTCGCGGCCCGGCCGGGGGTGGAGCGTTGCGCCTTCGCCGATCGCCGCCATCCGCGGCGATGTCCAGTCCGCGGCCAAGCGCTTCAAGACCGCAAGAGTTCAGGTTTCCGGGACGTTCATGCCGCAAAAGGTTCGAATCGCGCTTGACGCCATGGGTGGCGACGTCGGCGCATCGGTTGTCATTCCCGGCGCCGCAATTTCGTTGAGTCGACACCCCGACACTGAATTTCTGCTGTTCGGCGATCGCGCGCTGATAGAAACCCAACTCGCAAAGCATCCGGCGCTGAAAGCGGTCTCGGGCGTCATTCATACCGACGTGGCCGTCAGCATGAACGACAAGCCGAGCCAGGCGCTGCGCCGCGGCCGCAAGACGTCGTCGATGTGGCTCGCCATCGACGCCGTCAAGAAAGGCGACGCCGATGTCGCGGTGTCCGCGGGCAACACCGGCGCCTTGATGGCGATGGCGCGGTTCAATCTGCGGATGCTGCCCGGCATCGACCGTCCGGCGATCGCGGCGGTATGGCCGACGATCCGCGGCGATTCCGTGGTGCTCGACCTCGGCGCCACCATGGGCGGCGATGCGCATCATTTGGTGGCGCTGGCGGTAATGGGCAGCGCCATGGCAAGCGTATTGTTCGATCTTGAGCGGCCCACCGTCGGCCTGCTCAACATCGGCGTCGAGGAGATCAAGGGCCGTGAGGAAATTCGCGAGGCGGCCGAACTGCTGCGCGCGATGAATCTGCCGCAACTCGACTATGTCGGGTTCGTCGAAGGCGACGGCATCGGCAAGGGCGCCGCCGACGTTATCGTCGCCGAGGGGTTCAGCGGCAATATCGCCCTGAAGGCGGCCGAGGGCACGGCGCGCCAGATCAACGAATTCCTGCGCGCGGCGCTGTCGCGCACCTGGCGTTCCAGGATCGGCTACCTCTTTGCAAAAGATGCCTTCAAGGCGCTGCGCGACAAGCTCGATCCGAACAAGGCCAATGGCGGCGTGTTCCTCGGCCTCAACGGCATCGTCGTCAAGAGCCACGGCGGGACCGACGCCGAAGGCTTTGCGTACGCGGTCGATGTTGGCTATGAGATGGTCCACTACGATCTCCTCACCAAGATCAACCAGATGCTCAACCGCGAGGGCAGCGCGCCCGCTTCGCCGACCGCGTAGGAGGCTGTTTCTTGACTGCAATACGTTCGGTCGTGCTCGGCTGCGGTTCCTATTTACCGCAGCAGATTCTGACCAATGCCGAACTGGCTGCGCGAATAGACACCTCCGATGAATGGATTGTGCAGCGCACCGGCATAAAGCAGCGCCATATCGCCGCCGAGGGCGAGTTCACCTCGCGGCTGGCAATCAATGCCGCGCGCGCTGCCCTTGCCGACGCCGGGATCGATGCGCAGTCGATCGACCTGATCGTGCTGGCGACCTCGACGCCGGACAATACCTTTCCCGCCACTGCGGTGGCGGTGCAGCATGGGCTCGGCATCGACCACGGCGCCGCATTCGATCTGCAGGCGGTGTGCTCGGGGTTCGTCTTCGCGCTCGCCACCGCGGACAATTTCCTGCGCGGTGGCGCGTTCAAGCGCGCGCTGGTGATCGGCGCCGAGACCTTCTCGCGAATCCTCGACTGGAATGACCGCGGCACCTGCGTGCTGTTCGGCGATGGCGCCGGCGCCATGGTGCTTGAAGCGCAAGCGCAGCCGGGCAGGCCTTCCGAACGCGGCATATTGACCACGCACCTGCGTTCCGATGGCCGGCACAAGTCGAAATTATACGTCGATGGCGGTCCATCCTCGACCCGGACGGTAGGCTATCTCAGGATGGAGGGCCGCGAGGTGTTCAAGCACGCCGTCGGGATGATCACCGACGTGATCGTGGATGCTTTCAAGGCCACCGGCACGACCGCCGAGGACATCGACTGGTTCGTGCCTCATCAGGCCAACAAGCGAATCATCGATGCTTCAGCGCACAAGTTGCATATTGCACCGCAGAAGGTGGTGCTGACGGTGGACCTGCACGGCAACACCTCGGCGGCATCGATACCGCTGGCGCTGTCGGTCGCGGTCAAGGACGGACGCATCAAGAAGGGCGATCTGGTGCTGCTGGAAGCCATGGGTGGCGGCTTCACCTGGGGCTCGGCGCTGCTGCGCTGGTAAGCGCAGTGTTAAAATGTGTTAAAAATGTTCCCCTGCATTGCAGTGTTCTTTCATGCTATTGCATCGATGAGCGCTGTTGACCGTCGCGTGTTAAGCTCATAATTTCCGGCAGAAATTGTTCGCCGTGGGTTGGGGCAGGCGATGACCGGAACCGGAAAGACAGTTACACGGGTGGATCTGTGCGAAGCCGTCTACCAGAAGGTAGGCCTGTCGCGCACGGAGTCGTCCGCCTTTGTCGAGTTGGTCTTGAAAGAGATCACCGACTGCCTGGAGAAGGGCGAGACGGTGAAACTGTCGTCGTTCGGGTCGTTCATGGTGCGCAAGAAGGGCCGGCGCATCGGGCGCAATCCGAAGACGGGAACCGAGGTTCCGATTTCTCCGCGGCGCGTGATGGTGTTCAAGCCGTCGGCCATACTCAAGCAGCGGATCAACGGCCACAGTAATGGTAACGGCGACGGCAAGGTCGAGTAAATAGTTCATTCCACCGGACTCTCCAACAGGGGTTGGCATTTGGACAAGGCGCCGGATGCGTTCCGAACCATCAGCGAGGTCGCCGACGATCTCGAAATCCCCCAGCATGTTTTGCGGTTTTGGGAGACGCGGTTCGCTCAGATCAAGCCGATGAAGCGCAGCGGCGGCCGGCGCTATTACCGCCCGGACGATGTCGATCTGCTGCGCGGCATCCGCCGCCTCTTGTACGGCGAGGGCTACACCATCCGCGGGGTGCAGCGCATCCTGAAGGAGCACGGCATCGCATCGGTTCAACGTCTGTCCGACAGCACCGCGATCGCCTCGTTTGGCGCGATCGAAGAGGCGATCGGACTGAGCCTCTCGGAAGGCGATGACGATACCGGGTTCGGCATCGATATCGACGATGACGATTACGAGGACGCGGAGCGTGGCAAGGCCGCTCGAGCGACGTTGCACGGTGAGGACGAAGCGGCGATTGCCGGCGTCGCCGGGTCGGCGCGTCCGATCGACTTTGCCCGCCTGGAAGGCGTGCTGCAGGACCTGATCGCCTGCCGGAAATTGCTCGATTTGGCGCTGAAGGAAGCCTGATCCGTCCCTCCAGCGGAACCGGTATCCGCCGCCCCCCGGCGGGCAGAATCGCCGTTCTTGCGCGCAAGCCTGATCAAAGCTAAGGGAACGGCATCGGAGCGTGGCGCAGCCCGGTTAGCGCACTAGTCTGGGAGACTAGGGGTCGGAGGTTCAAATCCTCTCGCTCCGACCAA
>Ga0116129_1001149_pt1 | contig 15043 bp, 11 predicted proteins | sample June2015DPH_17_2_FD_89732 | JGI IMG/M metagenome (GOLD analysis project Ga0116129, IMG submission 89732) | Peatland microbial communities from SPRUCE experiment site at the Marcell Experimental Forest, Minnesota, USA - June2015DPH_17_10 | ecosystem: Environmental > Terrestrial > Soil > Wetlands...
ATGGCGATGGCCAGCGCCGCGAAACCGAACCAGTCGAAGCGCAGCTTCGTATCCTGCCTTGTTTCGTCCATGAAGACCATCAGACCGAGCACGGTGACGATGCCGAACGGCAGATTGACGAAGAACACCCAGTGCCAGGAATAGGTCTCGGTCAGCCACGCGCCGAGCGAGGGTCCCATGATCGGGCCCATCATCACGCCCATGCCCCAGATCGACATCGCCTTAGCGCGCTCATGCAGCGCGTAGGAGTCGAGCATGACCGCCTGCGACAACGGCACCAGCGCGGCGCCGAACACGCCCTGGAGCAGGCGGAACAGCACCATCTGGTTGATGTCCTGCGCGAGCCCGCATAGCACCGACGCGAAGGTGAAGCCGGCGGAGCAGACGATGAACGTGCGTTTGCGGCCGAAACGGTTGGCGATCCAGCCGACCGGCGCCGTCATGATCGCCGCCGCCACGATATAGGACGTCAGCACCCAGTTGATCTGGTCCTGCGACGCCGAAAGCGTTCCCTGCATATAAGGCAGCGCGACATTGGCGATGGTGGTGTCGAGCGCCTGCATGATGGTCGCGGTCATGGCGCAGATCGTCACCATGTTCCGGCGCATGCCGGGAACGGCGCTCGGGGCTGAAATCGCCGTCGGCGACATCGGGTTTAATCCTGCTGCGCCGCGGCCGACCGCAACCCCAACAAGCCGGCGAGCGTGCGCTTGTGGCCGGTGTCGATCGTGGCATAGGCGCTCATGCCGGCCTTCAGCTTTTTGACGAACGGATCATTTTGATCGAAATAGATCCGCACGGGAACACGCTGCACCACCTTGACGAAGTTGCCGGTGGCGTTTTGCGGCGGCAGGATCGCGAATTGCGCGCCGGTGCCGGGGCTCAGCGATCCCACGGTGCCCTTGAACGTATGATCAGGGAAAGCATCGACGTCGACCTCGACCGTTTGCCCGACCTCGACATGAGTCAGGTCTGATTCCTTCAAATTGGAATCGACCCAGGGCTTCGCGATATCGATGACGGTGAACACCGGCGAGCCGGTCATGACAAAACGGCCGAGTTGGATCTGATCGACCAGGGTCGCGATGCCGTCCATCGGCGCCCGCATCTCCGTGTGGTCAAGGTCGCGCTGGGCCTGCGCAAGCGCGGCTTGCGCCTGGTAATAGGGCGGAAAATCTTCAAGCGGGAGGTCCTGATTGCCGAGCAACTGGGTCAACGAACTCGACCGCTGCTGCTGAACAAGCGCGAGTTCGGCGCGGACGGTGATGGCTGAGTTCGTGGAGTTGTCGAGGTCAAGTTGCGAACCGAAGCTGCTCTTGGCCAGCGCCGACTTGCGCTCGACATCACGCTGCTTCAGGTCGATGGCCTGCTTCATCAGGTCGGCCATATCGTCGTAAATCTTGATGTTGGCGACGAGATTGCTGTGGGTCGTCTTGGCCTGTTCGACCGCGGCCTTGGCGCGATCCACCGCAAGCCGGAACGGGATGGGATCGATCTCGAACAGCACGTCACCCTTGTGGACGAGTTGACCTTCCTTCACCACGACCTTGTCAATTCGCCCCGAAATGTCAGGGGTGATCAGGACCTTTTGCGCGCCGACATAGGTGTCGTCGGTGCCGACATAGCGGCCACCATTGAGATAAAACACGACGCCGCCGACCACGGCGACGATCGGCAACACCACCAGCAGCAGGAAACGGCGATAGCGGCGCAGCGCGGCAAGCAGCCGGCGGCGCGGCTCGGCCGCGACCTTTTCGCGGGGCGCGGCTCCTGGCGCGCCCTTCTGCTCGGGCGGAAATTTCAACACGGGCTCAGCCATAGCGCTGTTCCTTCCTGGCGGACACTTCGTCGCTCTGAATAGCGTTCCGCACGTTTTCCTTGATCGTTTCCAACTGGGTGAGAAGCCGCTGGGCGTCGGACGGACTGATGCCTTCCAGCGCCGTTGCGGTCAGCTCGGCCTTCAGGCCGGCCAGCTTGGCGAGCAGCGGCTTTGCGGCCTTGCGCAGATAAAGCCGGTTGACGCGGCGATCGGTATCGTCGCTGCGGCGCTCGATCCAGCCATTGGCGCAAAGGCGGTCGATCAGCCGCGTCAGCGTAATCGGCTGCATCTCCATTTGTTCGGCGAGTTCCGTCTGCTTGAGGCCCTCGAACCGTTCGACCTTGGCCAGCACCGCCCATTGCGCGCGCGTAATGCCGTAGCGCGCCGCCTGGCGATCCGCATAGGCGCGCACCAACCGCTGCAACTCTCCAAGCGTAAACAGGAAGTTCATATCGACCGGGCCGCAGGCCATGCGGGCAGCACCCTTTTCGAAGTTCGGGAAATGTTGCTGCCGCTTCGGCAGATCCGCCATTCCATAAGCTAGTGATATAATAAGCTTGCTTATGAATATTTAAAGGCTTGAAATTTTAGGCGCTGAGGCGGTTGCGGCCCAGACCCCGTCAAATCGGCATGGCTAAGGAACCAGTCCACGCGATGCCGCCAATATGGCCTTTCCGGCGGGAAGCGGGATTTGGTTCGGGCTTACGAAATGCTAGTGTGGTAGCTCAATGACGCTCGCCAAACCGACATTTCCCGCACCCGATCACGATCACGGCCGCTGCACGGCGGATGCCTTGCGGCATGCCGAGCGGGTCTGCGCAAAGCGTTCCCAGAAGCTCACGCCGATCCGCCGGCAGGTTCTCGAAGCGCTGTTGTCCAGTCACCGGCCGCTCGGCGCCTATGAGGTGATCGAGGCCCTGGCGAAAACCAGGCAGCGGCCGGCGCCGATCACCGTCTACCGTGCGCTGGACTTCCTGATGGAAAACGGCCTCGTCCACCGCATCGAAAGCCGCAATGCCTTTCTCGCCTGCGCGCATGACCATGACGAGACCGCGATGGTGGCGTTCCTGATATGCGAGCGTTGCGGCCTGGTCGGTGAAGTACCGGTGGCGCCGATCGCCCAGAGCCTTCAAACCTCGGCGCGCGCGACCGGATTTACGCCGCGGCTATCGATCGTCGAGATCACCGGCGTTTGCGCGCATTGTCAGAATTAACAAGAGGGCGATAAGCCTCCCAAGAGGGTTCATGACTTCGCAAAAATTGCCGACTGGTGGTCCGATTCTAACATTCGCCCCCCTTTGCAGCCGGCACTTTTGCGAATGTTAGAATCAAAGGACCACCAGCAAATAATGGATTCAAGTGGAGTGGAGCGCTCGCTCAGCCCGCGCGCTGTCGCATTGATGCTGATGCTGTGCCTGAGCTGGGGTTTCAACCAGATCGCCGTCAAACTGGCGCTGCCCGACATCCCGCCGCTGCTGCAAGGCACGATCCGCTCGATCGTCGCCCTCGCCGTGCTGTTATTGATTGCGCGCTTCCGCGGCGTGAAAATCTTCAACCACGACGGCACGCTTCACGCCGGGCTGTTCGTGGGCGTGCTGTTCGGCCTTGAATTCGTGCTGATCTATCGTGGGCTGTTGTTCACATCGGCTTCGCGCGCGGTGGTCTTTCTTTACACCGCGCCATTTTTCGTCGCGCTCGGGTCGTACCGGCTGCTCGGCGAGAGATTCCGCGCGTCGCAATGGGCGGGATTGGGCTTGAGCTTCGCCGGCGTGGCGCTCGCCATCGGTCTTCCCCAGGCCGATGTCGATGCCGGCGTACTGTGGGGCGACCTCCTGATCGTCGGCGGCGGCGCGCTGTGGGCGGCCACCACCGTGATGGTGAAGGCAACGAAGCTGCGCCATGCCGCGCCGGAAAAGGCGCTGATTTACCAGGTGGCGGTTTCGATCCCGATTCTGGCCCTGGCCGCCTTCCTTTCAGGCGAGACCTTAACGCGGGTTCCCGGACCGTTAACCGTTTTTGTCATGGCCTATCAGGCGATTTGGGTGGTCGGATTGACGTTTCTGCTCTGGTTTGGCCTGGTTAAAACCTATTCGGCGAGCAAATTGTCGGCATTTTCCTTCATCACCCCTTTGTTTGGCGTCGTGGCGAGCTATTTCATCCTGCACGACACCCTGACCCCGGTCTTCGGCGCCGCGGCGCTGCTGGTGATCGCGGGGCTTTACCTCGTGAATCGGCCCAATTCGGAGGTCGGGGTCGCCAGTGATGCATTGCTGAATGTCACCAAAACCTGATATTCGAGAACCCATGAACCAGACCGTAAAACTACCCGAGAACGACGTCGCCGGCCCTAAAGCCAGACACAAAACCACCCAGGTCATGGTCGGCCATGTCGCCGTCGGCGGCGGTGCCCCGATTGTCGTGCAGTCGATGACCAATACCGACACCGCCGATATCGATGGCACGATTGCCCAGGTCGCGGCGCTTTCACGCGCGGGCTCGGAAATGGTGCGCATCACGGTCGACCGCGAGGAAGCCGCCGCCGCCGTTCCGCACATCCGCGATGGCCTGCGCAAGCGCGGCATCGATACGCCCTTGATCGGCGATTTCCATTACATCGGCCACAAGCTGCTCGCGGAATATCCCGCCTGCGCCGAGGCGCTCGACAAGTACCGCATCAATCCCGGCAATGTCGGCTTCAAGAACAAGCGCGACACACAATTTGCCGACATCATCGAGATCGCCAACAAGAACGACAAGCCGGTGCGCATCGGCGCGAACTGGGGCTCGCTCGATCAGGAACTGCTCACCAAGCTGATGGACGAGAACACGGCCTCGCCGAACCCGCGCGATGCCCGCGCCGTGACGCGCGAGGCCATGGTGCAATCGGCGCTGTTGTCGGCCGCGCGCGCCCAAGAGCTCGGCATGCCGAAGAACAAGATGATCCTGTCGGCGAAGGTTTCCGCCGTGCAGGACCTGATCGCGGTCTATCAGGAACTCGCCCGCCGCTCGGATTACGCCATTCATCTCGGCCTCACCGAGGCCGGCATGGGCTCGAAGGGCATCGTCGCTTCATCCGCCGCGCTCGGTATCCTTTTGCAGGAAGGTATCGGCGACACCATCCGCATTTCGCTGACGCCCGAACCCGGCGGCGATCGCACGCTGGAAGTTCAGGTCGCGCAGGAACTCCTGCAAACCATGGGCTTCCGCACCTTCGTGCCGCTGGTGGCGGCGTGCCCCGGTTGCGGTCGCACCACCTCGACCACGTTCCAGGAACTGGCGCGTTCGATCCAGGATTTCATCCGCGACGAAATGCCGAGCTGGAAAACGCGTTATCCCGGCGTCGAGGAACTCAACGTCGCTGTCATGGGCTGCATCGTCAACGGCCCCGGCGAATCCAAGCATGCCAATATCGGCATCTCACTGCCCGGCACCGGCGAAGCGCCGGCCGCGCCTGTCTTCGTCGACGGCAAGAAGTTCCGCACCTTGCGCGGACCGACGATAGCCGCCGACTTCAAGGCGCTCGTGATCGACTATATCGACCAGCGCTATGGAGCCGGCGCCAAGCCGACCGCGGCTGCGGAGTGAAACTCCGCACCCGGACGCGCTGTTCGGATATTTCAACATTGTTTTGACGGTTTCGCTGCGCGATCGGCCTGGTCGCGCAGTTTCGTGTTGGGCACGTCCAGGACGTGCCCGCGCGGGCTAGTCTAACGATGAGACTTCGCTACATCGCTCATTCGCTTAAGCAGCGATGGGCCGCGGCACTGTGGCATTTTAACAACGCTTTATGAAATTCTCTTTTCGGTCAACTGATGTCACTCGACGCCTTCTAGTTGTGCACGAGCGAGACAGATACTCATTGCTATTCAACAGCCGCCTCGACCGGATTTGATCTGCGAAGGTCCCCAAGAAGACCCCAAGAAGAAATGTCCATGCTGAGACGTTTATGGTGTTGGAATTTGATTGCGCTGTCGCTGATGGTGACGAGTGCCGCAAGTGCGGGACCCTTTGAGGATGCCCTCGCCGCTTATAAGCGGAAGGACTATGCAACCGCAGCGTCTCTTTTTCGATCCCTGGCTGAAGCGGGCGATGCAAGGGCGCAGGGCAACCTCGGTGTCATGTACACCTACGGGCAAGGGGTGCCGCAGAACTACGACGAGGCCTTGAAGTGGTATCGGCGCGGCGCCGAACAGGGTGACCCTCGCGCGCAATACAATCTCGCGGTCCGATATGAACGCGGCGGAGGGGTCCAGCAGGACTACGCCGAGGCGCTCAAATGGTATCGCCTCGCGGCAGCCAAGGGGGATGTCCTGGCGCACGGCAATCTTGGCGCGATGTACGTGAACGGACAAGGCGTGCCTCAGGACTTCGTCGCGGCGGTAGCGGAATTTCGCTTCGCTGCCGAGCACGGCGACGCCCACGCGCAGGACAATCTGGGCATCATGTACGCGACGGGGCGCGGCGTACCGCAGGACGAGCCCGAGGCCATCAAGTGGTTCGACCTCGCGGCGCGTCAGGGCAACGCGCAGGCGCAGTACAACCTTGCCGTCAGATATGCCCAAGGTGAAGGCGTGGATACGGATTATAGCGAAGCGATCAAATGGTATCGGCTGGCCGCCGAGCAGGACTACCCCGAAGCCGAGAATAATCTCGGCACCATGTACGAAGCCGGGCTCGGCGTCGCGCCGGATGAAGTGATTGCCGTCAAGTGGTTCCGCCTTGCCGCAGCTCACGAAAACGTCAAAGCGCAAACCAATCTCGGCATCATGTACGCCAACGGCAAAGGTGTGCCGCAGGATTTCATTGAGGCCAGGAACTGGTTTCAACGCGCGGCGGATCGTGGCGAGCCCAAAGCACTGAGCAATCTCGGTGTGCTTTATGCAACCGGCAGAGGCGTGCCACAGAACCTTGAGGAAGCAGCGAAATGGTACGACCTCGCCTCCCGGCACGGCGACGGAGCCGCCAGTTCCATACTCGAAAGAATTCGCCTGCTGCAGGCGCAGGAAAGAAGGCTGCAAGAGGAGCGCAGCGCAAGATCACAAATGTCGTCCGCGCCTCAACAGCGCTTCGTGCGCATCGAGCCGGCCATGTTCCGTTTTTCCACTCCGATGATCGAGCGGCGCACCGTCAACATCGGGACACCCTCGTTTGGCTTCCACGGGATGGCCGCGCATTTTGGACGGCGGTAGCGAATGGCGGAGCGATGATCCAATCATCGTCGACCGCACGTCCTTGAGGCAAGCAACATGCCCGTCCAGTTCCGTTGCGAAAATTTGGAGAGCCACGGTGACGCCGGACGCATCAGGCGTAGGCCCTGCAATAACGACCTCGGGTGTCGTTCCCCGGACGCTGCGCGATGCGCCGCGAAGCGGCGTGTTGCGCTAGTGTCCCGGTTCTGACGTTCGTATCGTGCCGCAGATAGTTCGTTTACGAACGCCAGAACCAAAGGGACACTAGCAAATATGGATTCTAGTGCGGTTTTGGATTTGACATTCGCTCTTCGAGAACTCGAGGCGGCACTGTAGCGAATGTCAAATCCACCGCACTAGTGATCCGGGGTCCATCCTCCTTGAAGCCGGCTTATTGGTACCGGCTTCTCGCGAAGCAGCGTTACAGGCCGCTATCCGCGTCCGGGACACGAAAGGATTGCGAAGAACGACACGAACCCTGCTCAACTCGGGTGCAGTTCGCGCCGCGAGAACAAGTTGCGTTGACGCCCCGCCGGTCCTGCGTCAAGCTTGCACCAAAGCAAGATCAATTCCCGGAGGAACTCCCATGCTCCGTGCGGAAGACAACAAGTTCCTCACCGAAAGCGGCGCGGGAACCCCGATGGGCGAGTTGCTGCGGCGGTTCTGGCTGCCGGTGTTGCTCTCGGAGGAATTGCCGGAAGCAGATAGCCCGCCGAAAAAGATCGTCGTGATGGGCGAGGAACTGCTCGCCTTCCGCGACACACGCGGCGTGGTCGGCGTCATCGACCAATATTGCCCGCATCGCGGCGCCAATCTCTGGCTTGGCCGCAACGAGGAATGCGGCATCCGCTGCGTCTATCACGGCTGGAAATTCGACACCGACGGCCATTGCGTCGACATGCCGACCTCCTACCCCGATCTCAACGCCAAGGATCTGATCCGCATCAAGTCCTATCCGGTGCGCGAATGGGGCGACATGATCTGGGCCTATATGGGGCCTTCGGGCGAAGTGCCGGAGCTGCCTGCGCTCGAAATGGCGCTGGTGCCGCCCTCGCACCGTTACGTCACCAAGAAATGGCAGGACTGCAACTGGGTGCAGGCGCTGGAAGGCTCGATCGACACCGCGCACTTTACCTTCGCGCACCTGAGTTTCGACAAGGAAGAGAATGAAATTCTCGAAATCAAGAAGCACTTCGTCAATCCGCTCGCGCGGATGAACACCGACCACATGCGCTGGATTGCCGAAGACCCCCGCCCCGTCATCAAGATCAATCCGCATGATGCGGGGCTGACCATCGCGGGCGGCCGGATCGCCGATGACGACAACATCTACTGGCGCATCGCCCAATACCTGATGCCGGTGCATAGCTATGCGCCGAGCGCGATGCCGGGTGAGAATATTTTCGGCCAGAGTTTTATTCCGGTCACCGACACCAATTGCTGGATCTACACCTATGCGTGGAATCCCGAACGTCCGCTGACCGGCGCCGAACGGGAAGGGTACGCCAACGGCAATGGCGTGATGGCCGAGATCGACGAAAACTATGTGCCCCTGCGCAACAAATCCAACGACTATCTGATCGACCGCAAGCTTCAGAAGACCAAAAGCTACACCGGCATTCAGGGCGTCTCGGAGCAGGACGCCGCCGTACAGGACAGCCAGGGTCCGATCGCCGACCGCACCCGCGAGCATCTCGGCCCCACCGATCTCGGCATCATGCATTTTCGCAAAGTCATCATGGAGAGCGCACGCGCGCTGCAAGCGGGCACGCCGCCCGCGTATCTGGCGCATCAGGATCGTTATGCCGTTCGTTCCGGCGGTTGCGTGACGCACAAGGCCAAGGACCTGCCGGCCGTGATGGTCGAGCGGTTCGGTGATGCGACCGGCTATGTCGGTCGGCCACGCACCGCCGCGGCGGAGTGAAAGTCAAGATTTACAAACAACGGAAAATCCCAGGAAAATCCCATGAGCTGGCAGCCCTCCAACGATCCGATCCTTGGCGACCCCCTATCCTGCGACGCGCTGGAGCTTGTCATCGTGCCGCGCACCCGCGACCTCGGCGACGGATTTGAAGTCCGCCGCGCGCTGCCCCACGGCAAACGGCAGATGGTCGGCCCCTTCATCTTCTTCGACCATTTCGGACCGGTGCAGTTCGTATCGGGCAAGGGCATGGATGTACGCCCGCATCCCCATATCGGGCTCGCCACCGTCACCTATTTGTTCGACGGCAGCATCATGCACCGCGACAGCGAGGGCAATGTCCGGGAAATACAGCCCGGCGCGATGAACCTGATGACGGCGGGCCGCGGCATCGCTCATTCCGAGCGCACACCGGACGTCCAGCGCCAGACCGGCCAGAGCATGCTGGGCTTGCAGAGCTGGATCGCGCTGCCCGCGGGCAAGGAAGAAATCGCGCCGACGTTCCAGCATTACGCGGCATCGGATCTTCCGGTCGTCGGCGATCGCGGCCTGACCGCGCGCGTGATCGCGGGGAGTTCCTTCGGCGCCACATCGCCGGTCGCGATGGTGTCGCCCTGGTTCTATGTCGAAGTGACGGCGGAACAAGGCGTCAGCGTGCCGCTCGATGCCGACCACGAAGAGCGCGCCATCTACATCGTGGATGGCGAGGTCGAAATCGCCAATGAGCGCTATGAAGGTCCTCGCCTCCTGGTATTTCGCCCCGGCGATCGCATCACGGTCAAGACGCTGAAGCCTGCGCGCATGATGTTTCTCGGTGGAGACGCCCTCGAAGGCCCGCGTCATATCTGGTGGAACTTCGTGTCATCCAGTAAAGAGCGGATCGAGCAGGCCAAGCAGGACTGGAAGTCCGGCCGGTTTGCCGCCATTCCCAACGAGCATGAGTTCATTCCGCTGCCGGAGTGAGTCGTCTCCATCCTGATCTTGTGGCCCGCGTGTCTCGCGCGCCGTCCCCGAAAGTGAGTTCCATGACCACCATGCTTGCGAGCGACCTGCCCCTGCCACGGATCGGGCGCGGCAAGGTTCGCGACATCTATGCCGTCGGCGAGGATCGCGTGCTGCTTCTGACCACCGACCGCATCTCGGCCTTCGACGTGGTCATGGCCGAGACCATCCCGATGAAGGGCGCGGTACTCACCCAGATCAGCGCGTGGTGGTTCAGGCAGCTTGAGGGCACGGTGCCGCACCACATGATCAGCGCCGATGCCGACACCATCATCCGCGAAGTGCCCGCCTTGAAGGATCATCGCGCTTCGCTCGCCGGGCGCGCCATGCTGTGCCGGCGCGCCAAGGTGTTTCCGATCGAATGCGTGATCCGCGGCTATCTCTCGGGCTCGGCCTGGAAGGAATATGCCGCGCACGGCACGCTGGCGGGCGAGAAGCTGCCATCCGGCCTTCTGGAAAGCGGCAAGCTGGAACCCGCCATCTTCAGCCCGGCCACCAAGGCCGAGACCGGTCACGACGAAAACATCACGATTGCGCGAATGCGCGAGGTCGTAGGCAGCGACGTCACGCATCAACTGGAGAGCCTGACGCGCGCGGTCTACACGCTCGGGGAAAAAATCAGCCGCGATCACGGCATCATCATTGCCGATACCAAATTCGAGTTCGGCCGCGACGCCGATGGCCGCATCATCCTGATCGACGAGGTGATGACCCCCGACAGTTCTCGATTCTGGGCCGCGGATGTCTATCAACCCGGTCAGCCGCAGCCGAGTTTCGACAAGCAGCCGCTGCGCGACTATCTGGACACTGAGCGCCGCGCCGGCCGCTGGAACGGCGAAGCTCCCCCGCCGCCGTTGCCGGCAAGCGTGGTGGATGCAACCAGCGCCCGTTATCTCGAAGCCTATCGCCGGGTCACGGGCAAGGAACTCGGGATATGACGCCCCCGCGGGCAGAGCAGGACCGGCCAAGCGACGCTTTCGGATAGACGCAAAATTTGACCTTGTCCTCACATGTAGCACTCGTCTACGACTGAGAATGGTGCTTCGGGAGTAAACGCAGGCGTGACCACTCAGTCGATCAGTCTCCGTCCGAAGCTTCCACTACGTGCGATGCTCAAGGATATTCTGGGCGGCGGCGCCGCCAGTGTTTTGACCGTCACCTTCGGACTGTCGTATGCGCTCTTGATCTTCGCCGGGCCGCTCGCGCCCTTTCTCTCTTATGGCGTTGCCGCGACGTTCATCTCGTCCGCCATCCTCGCCGGCGTGATCGCAGTTGGAAGCTCGCTGCCCTATGCCGTCGCGGGACCTGAAAGCTCTACCGCCGCCATGACCGGCATCATGGCCTCGTCCATGGTGGAACACATCGTGGCGGCCGACCCGTCCGCGCCGCTGCTCGCGCCCGTCCTGGTCACGCTGGCGTTGGCGACCGTGCTGACCGGTATCGCGCTGTGCGGCTTCGGGATGACGCGCATGGGCCGTGCGATCCGCTATGTGCCGTATCCAGTGGTCGGCGGGTTTCTCGGAGCAACGGGCTGCCTGATCCTTCTCGGCGCGGTCCGCGTCATCACCGGCCAACGCCTTCAATTTGCAACGCTCGGTCAGTTCGAAGATACCCTGACGCTATCCAAGCTCGCGGCCGCCTGTGTCATGGCGTTCATTCTCTATACTACCTGGCACCGCTCCCGCTCGTCGTTTGGGCTGCCGGTCATTCTCATCGGCGGCGTGATCGCGGCCCATGTCATGTTCTGGCTGGCCGGCGTATCGTTGGCGGAAGCACAGGCCGCTGGCTGGACCTTTCAGCCGCCGCCTCATGTGACCCTCATGTCGCCGTGGAGCGTCGATGCGCTTCGCCGCTATCCCTGGCGTCTGTTGCCGGACCTTTCCGGCAATTTGATCGCCGTGGTCTTCGTCACCGCGACATGCACGCTTTTCAACACGACCGGCATCGAGGTCGTCACCCATCGTGAAGCCAATCTGGAGCGGGAACTCAACGTCACCGGTCTTGCCAACATGCTCTCGGGCGTATTCGGAGGCTATACCGGCTGCATTTCCATCAGCCGGTCTGTCCTCAACTTCAACAGCGGCGGCACCGGCCCGCTGTCGGGGCTGACGGTGGCCGCGATCTCGCTGTTGATGCTGGTCTTTGCTCCCTCCCTCCTCGGCTATATGCCGAAATTCGTGCTCGGCGGCCTCCTGATCTATCTGGGCGTGGACGCGCTTCACAAATGGATCATCCAGTCGCGGCGGCGGCTTTCCTTTACCGAATATCTGTCGCTGCTGGCGATCATCGTCATCATCGTGCAATGGGGCTTTATTGCCGGCATCCTGATCGGCGTCGTCATCGGCTGTGCAACCTTTGCTTTGAGCGCCTCGCGCATCGATTCCATCAAATTCAGTTTCGACGGCTCCGAATATCGAAGCTCGCTCGACCGTTCCCGCGAGCAGCTCGTGGTGCTCGCCGCGCACGGCGGATGCATCCAGGGCCTGAACCTGCAAAGCTACCTGTTCTTCGGCTCGGCCAATCGGCTCTACCAGCACGTCAAGGCGCTTCTGGCGCGCCACCCGGAATGCCGCTTCCTGGTGTTCGACTTCAAGCTGGTGACCGGTGTCGACTCCTCCGCGGCCTATAGTTTCGCCCAGATCAAGCGAGTAGCCCATGACCGCGGCATCAGGCTCGTTCTGGTCAACCTCGATGCGGCAACGGAAAAGACACTGCGATCGAGCGAATTCGTCTCGAACGAGGTCAGCATCATGCCGGAGCTCGATCATGCTTTGGAGTGGTGCGAAAACGAGATCGTCGCGCAGCATGAAGGCCGCAGCGACGAGGAAGCCTCCCTGCGGGACTGGTTTGTGCGCATTCTCGGATCCGAGGAAGATGCGATGGAATTGATTCATCGCTGCGAACGCCTGGAGGTCCGTGCCGGCGACGTCATCGTGAGCGCCGGGCATGCCGCCGATTCCATGCACTTCATTCTCGACGGGCGCGTCGGCGTCATGATCCCGGCAGGCGACGGCGGCCTCACGCGGGTACGAAGTCTCGGCCGCTATACAACCGTCGGAGAGATGGGCCTCGTGACGGGCGCCCCGCGCAACGCCACGATCCAGGCCGAGGTCGCAAGCGTTCTTTACGTTTTGAGCATCAATCAGTTTGAAGCGATCAAGACCGAGAATCCGGTACTCAGCCAGAAATTATTGACATTTTTCGTCATGGTGATGGCCGAACGGCTGACCTTCGCCAATCGCCTGATCGGCGTGCTCCGCCGGTAAACTTGCTGTCCGCGTCCTTATGATCCGGAACTGCTGCGCGATCGCATTGAGAAAAACGCCATTGCGGCCTATGATCGCGGATAAGCGTCGCGGAGCGCACCTCAACCTTTGATCGTCATCAGGGAGAGCCGTCATGCCAAGATTTCTATTTGCGGCGACGATTGCGACCGTGGCAGGGTTCGCAGCTTGTACGCCCGGTTTGGCCCAGGACGATGCCGATCAGAAACTTGGCAAGGTGCATTTCGCGACCTCGTGCAACGAGGTCGCGCAACGGCGGTTCGACCGCGCCATGCGCTACCAACATTCGTTCTGGTATGCGGAATCGAAGGATATTTACCAGGAAGCCATCAAGGCCGACGCGGAATGTGCGATCGCCTATTGGGGCATGGCGCTGGCGCTGCTCAGCAATCCGCACAACGCCATCCCCACGCCGAATCTTCCGCTCGGGCTCGCCGCGATCGAGAAAGCCAAAACGATTGGCGCTAAGACTGAGCGTGAACGCGATTATGTCGACGCGCTCGCGGTGATGTATGTCGACTATGACAAGTCCCCGCACCAGGCGCGCGTCCAATCCTATCTGAAGAAGATGGAGGCGCTGGCCGCAAAATATCCTGACGATGACGAAGCGCAGATCTTCTACGCGATCACTCTGAATGCGTCGGCGTCACCCGCCGACAAGACCTACGCCAACCAGCTCAAGGGCGCCGCCATTCTGGAACCGATCTGGCAGCGGCAGCCCATGCATCCCGGCGTCGCTCACTATCTGATTCATCTGTATGACTACCCGGCGATCGCCGACAAAGGCCTCACCGCGGCATTTCGCTACGCCAAGATTGCGCCGAATGCGCCGCACGCACAGCACATGCCGTCGCACATCTTTACGCGCGTGGGCTATTGGAAAGAATCGATTGCGGCGAATCTCGCTTCGGTCAGCGCCGCAAAGGCCGGCCGTGAAGGTACCGATCAACTCCACGGGCAGGATTATCTCGTCTACGCCTATCTGCAACTATCTCAGGACAACGCGGCGCAGCAGGTGATCGGCGACATCGAGGCAACGCAGCCCGATCCCGAATCTTTCCCCGGCGCGTTTGCGCGCGCTGCCTCCCCGGCACGTTACGTGGTGGAACGCGGCGACTGGAAGGGCGCGGCCAGTCTCGACGTCAAGCCGAACAAGTTTCCGCAGACAATGGCGATCTCTTACTTTGCGCGCGCGCTCGGCGCCGCCCGGTCCGGTGATCCTGCCGCCGCCAGGGCCGAAATCGCCAAACTTGCAGAAATTCGCGACAGCCTGCGTGACGCGAAAAGCGATTATTGGGCAGAACAGGTTGACGTCCAGATGCAGGTCGCGAACGCCTGGGTGCTTTATGCCGACGGCAAGTACGACGACGCGCTGAAGGCCATGAGCGCCGCTGCCGATGCGGAAGACAAGACAGAAAAGTCGCCCGTCACCCCAGGGTCGCTGGCACCAGCACGTGAGTTGTATGGCTTCATGCTGCTGGATCGCAGCATAGCAAAGGAAGCGCTGGCGGCGTTCGATGCCACCAAGACAAAAGAGCCGAACCGCTTCAATGGCTATGCCGGAGCGGCAAAAGCGGCACAGGCGCTTGGCGACACGGCGCAGGCGAAGGCAAATTATGAAAAGCTTCTCGCGCTGGCATCCGGCTCGGATTCCGATCGGCCGACGCTTGCCGTCGCACGGGATTTTGTCGCGAGCAACTAAAGATGAGCAGAAACACCGCTATTGCCGTGACGCTGGGCCTCATGCTCGGTGCGTTCGCAGGTCTGTCGGCATTTTTCGGATGGCCGATGCTGGTCCAGAGCAAGGCGCTGGCGCCGCCGAACCATC
>Ga0116129_1001150_pt1 | contig 15040 bp, 12 predicted proteins | sample June2015DPH_17_2_FD_89732 | JGI IMG/M metagenome (GOLD analysis project Ga0116129, IMG submission 89732) | Peatland microbial communities from SPRUCE experiment site at the Marcell Experimental Forest, Minnesota, USA - June2015DPH_17_10 | ecosystem: Environmental > Terrestrial > Soil > Wetlands...
ATCGAACGCGGCGGATAAATATCTCTCCGTACGCACCGTCACGATCCCGGATTAGACAAAGTCGGTTGCTCATATCTGATCTCCTGGCCGCAATATCGGCACTCGCTGGACTTCGCGCAGTTACGCCGCGGCTCCCAGAGCTACAGCGATCGCGTACCGGCGGTCGAGTGCAATGAGGGCGGTCCGATCGACTGAGAAGCAACCAAACGCCAATGCCGAGCGTGGTAGTCGCAGAGTTTCCGAAGGCGTTCCTCCGAAGAGCGCACGACGGACAAGGTGCATTCTGCAATAAGCGCAGATAACGGATAGACCCATTCGAGCGCCGCAATCATTGGGAGCGATGCCCCCGATGCTTTTGCGCAGAGCGTCGGACCATCGGCGCCATTCCAAAGTCTCCGCCGGCGTTCGAAGAAATGCCGGAACTGCATAGTCCACGCCGAGCACTTCCCTCACACTGCGCCGCGCTCGACGGCGCGGCGTTCCAAATTGCGTTGCGTGCGCGGCGATAGGAAGGACCAGACCATGATGGAGCTAGTCCGGTCGCCAAGTCCGGCCTGTGGGATGTCCGGTCACGCCGATATGGTCTGGATCTCCGGCGGCACCTTCCGTATGGGGTCGGACAGGCACTACGCCGAGATCGCGCCTGATCCGAAGGACGACATCAGGATTCCTCGCAAGGTGCTTAAGGGCGGTTCGCATCTGTGTACGGCAAATTACTGCCGTCGCTGCCGCCCGGCCACGCATCATCCTGAGCCGGTGGACACCTCGACCAGCCATGTGGGGCTCCGCTGCATCATCAGGCAGGCGGGAGCGGCGCCATGAGCAATGCCGCTCCGCAGGAACTGGGCGTCCTGGCCAAGTTGGTCATCGTGCTCGCTAGCGTGCTGATCGTCGCAGGTGCGCTGTGGCACGGCGTTACGGGCGATGCCTTCCGACGATTCTGGCACGACCTGGTCGAACGGCCGGACGAGCCGATGAGGTTTCGCTTCATCCTGCAGCCGTTGATGGCAGCGCTCGCCGCTATCCACGATGGACGCGAGGACACGCGGGCCGGCCGCTCTCCGTATTTCGTGACGATGCTGCGCAATCCGGGGGAACGCGTTGGATTGCTGCGCGAGGGATTGAACGCGACCGCGAGAATCATCCTTCTGGGGCTGGTGATGGACGTGATCTATCAGCTCATCGTGCTCAAGACATTCTATCCGAATGAGGCGCTCGTCGTCGCGTTGCTGCTCGCATTTGTACCGTACCTGATCATTCGCGGGCTCGTTTTGCGCGTCGCACGGTCGCGCATCCGCGGATCGCGCGGTGACGACACCGACATGAATCGTCAGCCATAAGGAGCCCGGCATGACAGACCCACACTCCGCCCCAAGCGCGGGCAGGTTCGAGGTAAGAGTAACCTCTGACAGCCACTTTAGCTGGGTCCGTACCCGCCTGAGCGTCGAGCGCACGATGATGTCGTGGATACGAACGGCAACCGCGCTGATCGGCTTCGGCTTCGCAATCGTCCAGTTCTTCGAGCGCCTGGGACAGATGCCCGGAGCCCGACCTGCTGCTTATCCGGACGCACCGAGGGACCTCGGGCTGGCACTGATCTCATGTGGCGTCCTGTCGCTACTCATTTCGGTTTGGCAGTACTTGTGGGGCATTCGTTACCTTTGGAGCGAAACGTTCGCCCCAATTGCCGGACTGACAAGGGAGGGAATGCAAACGCCGGTTATCGCCGTCGCCGTCCTCCTCATCGGCATCGGCATGTTTGCTTTCTTTGCCGTACTGCTGCGCCTTGTGTAGCCGCCGGGGAAACTACGAGTGAAGGAGGGTTCGCAATGACCGAGTCAGGTCCAACCATCGTAGACAGATTCACGAGCATGAGCATGAAAGCGAAGCTCTTTACGATCGTTGGCGCGCAAGGGAGGCACAAATGAATCGCAAGCTCGAGATCATCATCGTTGCGCTGGGCGCCGCCGCGGCGGGCGCTGGGATCACTTCCTCGCTTGCGGACGAGGCCGGAATCGAGTCGCGCGTCGGCGAGTTGCGTGGCGCAGTCCTGTCGGTCTTGGCGCCTGCGGGTGCCGTCGCGACGGAAACGAATCCAAATTACAAGGGCGTTGCGGCGCCCGCGCCTGCGGCTCCTCCCTCGCCTGCCGCCGCGGACTGGCCGAGCTACAACAAAACGCTGACTTCCGAGCGCTTCTCCGACCTTAGCCAGATCAACACAAAGAACGTCGCCAAGCTCAAGGTCCTATGTAGCTACGACACCTGGCGATTAACGAGCTTCGAGACCGGCCCGATCATGGTAGAGGGCGCGCTCATCGGTACGACCGAATTCGATATTTTCTCGATTGATCCCTCGAGCTGCGCTGAGAACTGGCGCACGCACGAGGAATATCCGGCCTACATTCTGCCGACCAATCGGGGCGCGGCCTACCTCGACGGAAAGTTATTCCGCGGGACCGACGACGGGCGCGTGCTGGCCTATGACTTCAAAACGGGCAAGCGGCTCTGGGAGACGACGATCGCGGACGTGAAAAAGGGCGAAGACGTACCTGCGGCACCGATCGCCTGGGAGGGCCTCGTCTTCATCGGCAACGCCGGCGGAGACTTCAAGGGCGCCAAAGGGCACATGTACGCGCTCGACGCCAAGACCGGCAAGATTGTGTGGCAATTCTTCCTCGTGCCGAAGACCGAGGGCGATACTGTACGCGGGCCTGAGGGCGCCTCGCCGCCCATCAATTCAACTTGGAAAAACGAGCCTGGTGTTCCGATCAGCGGCGGGGGCACCTGGACTTCTACGACCTTGGACCCGGCTTCCGGGCTCTTGTATGTGCCGGTTGGCAACCCCGCGCCCGATTTCGACAACAGCGTCCGTCAGGGGGACAATCTCTTCACCGGTTCCGTTGTTGTCCTCGACGCCAAGACCGGTGCTTACAAGAACCATTTCCAGCTTGTGCCCAGGGATTGGCACGACTGGGACGTCTCCAACCCGCCGGCTTTGATCAAGACGAGGGGGGGCAAGAGGCTCATGGCGGTGTCGCCGAAGGACGGACACCTTTACGGCTTTGATCTTGGCGACAACAAGCTCTTGTACCGGACGCCAGTGACGAGAATCGAGAATGTGGAAGAGCCCTTCGCTGTCGACAAAGACGTCCATTTTTGTCCGGGCGCTGGGGGTGGGGAGGAATGGAACAGCCCCGGCTACGACCCTCTGACCAATCTCATCTTCACCGGCGACGTCGACTGGTGTGTGACGGTGAAGCTGCAGACCAGGGAAGAAATTGCGGCTGCCCCGCTCGGGCAGCCGTGGACGGGAGAGAAGTCCCTCAATCCATTCAACGAGTTCGGAAAGTTCACGCGCGCCGACGGCGTCTGGGCGGGATGGCTTCACGCTGTCGACGCCGACACGGGGGTGTGGAAGTGGAGGCTGAAGTCCAACTATCCGATCTTGAGCGGCGTGACGCCGACCGCTGGGGGCCTTGTGTTCTTTGGCGACACGGGCGGCAATTTCTATGCACTTGACGCGGCGACCGGCCAGAAGCTGTGGGGCCAGAAGATCGGCGGCGCGATCGGTGGCGGCGTGATCACTTACACGGTGAACGGCGCCCAAAAAGTCGCGGTGGCAACCGGCTACGTATCTCCTGCCTTTCCTACCGAAATCAGGAGAGCGAAGATCTCGATCCTGGGCGTCGAGGGCAACTGAAGCAGCCAACGGCGGCTCCGACCGCCGCGCGAGCAAATGAGGAGCCTGGTCATGGAGCTTGATCCCGTCCTGCTGTCACGGCTGCAGTTCGCCTTCGTCATCAGCTTCCATATCATCTTCCCGGCCTTCACCATTGGGCTCGCCGCATGGCTTGCAACTCTCGAAGGTGTGCGGTTGTTGACCGGCAACCGGCTCTATCGGCGGATCTTCGACTTCTGGCTGAAGATATTTGCTCTGTCGTTCGGCATGGGCGTGGTCAGCGGCATCGTGATGGCCTTCCAGTTCGGCACCAACTGGAGCGTAATGGCCGAGCGCACCGGACCGATCCAGGGACCGTTGCTGGGTTATGAGACCTTCACTGCCTTCATGTTGGAAGCAACATTCTTCGGCGTCGTGCTCCTCGGTCGCGACCGCGTGCCGCCATGGTTTTACTTTCTCTCCTGTTGCATGGTCTCGCTCGGCACCATGTTCTCGTCCTTCTGGATCCTCGCCAACAACAGCTGGATGCAGGTGCCGCTCGGCCATGTCATGGTCAACGGCAGGATCGAGCCGGGCGACTGGTGGGCCATCACCACCGGACCCATCATGCGGGTTCGATGGCCGCACATGCTGCTGGCCGCTTTCCTGACCACCGGCATGTGCGTGGCGGCCACCGGCGCCTGGTACCTGCTGCGTGACAAGGACGTGCCGGAGTCGCGCGCCATGCTGCGCTGGGGACTCGGGCTCGTTGCCGTTATGATCCCGATCCAACTGTTCTTCGGCCACTTGACGGGCCTCTACGTGCTTCAGCATCAGCCCGCGAAGTTCACCGCGATCGAGGCGCGCTGGAAGACCCAGCAGCCGGCAAGCGAGGTGCTGATCGCCCTGCCCGATCCATTCGCGGAGCGGAATCTCTTTGCGATCGAAATCCCCAGGCTCGGCAGCTTCATCGCGTCCGGCAATTGGACCGCGCGCGAGATTGGGTTGGAGACCTTCCCACCCGAAGACCGCCCACCGGTGATCATTCCCTTTTTCGCGTTCCGCATCATGGTGGGAATGGGCCTGATCATGCTCGCGGTATCTTGGTTTGGAAGCTTTCTGCGCTGGCGCGGCCGGCTGGAGAGCACTCGCTGGTTTCTGTGGGTGGCGTTCCTATCCTTCCCCAGCGGCTTCATCGCCGTGCTGGCAGGATGGTTTACCGCCGAAGTCGGCCGCCAGCCCTGGGTTGTCTACGGCCTTCTGCGCACGAAGGATGCTGTAACGCCGTCTTTGACGACGGGTGACGTGCTGTTTTCGCTGGCGTGCTACGTAATCACCTACGCGATCATATTCGGCTTCGGTCTATTTTTCATTCACCGACTTTTGCGCGATGGTCCAGGGCGCGATGCCTCGGACCGGGCGAAAATGACTCCGGCTCGGCCGTTGGCCGTTGCAATGCAATCCTCCGCGGAGGAACCTCGATGAGTGCGACAGCCCCCTCAGCGCTGGCGCTGTTCTGGGTCGCCGTGATCGGCGTGGCGATTCTCGCCTATGTCGTCCTGGACGGCTTTGACCTGGGCGTCGGGATCCTCTTTGGCGCCACCAAAGACCCGGCGCTGCGCGACGAAATGATCGCCTCGATTTCTCCATTCTGGGACGGCAACGAGACTTGGCTGATCGTGGTGGGCGCCACGTTGTTCGCAGCCTTCCCCGCCGTCTACGCAGTGTTCCTGGGGGCCTTTTACATCCCGGTGCTGCTGCTACTCTTGGCACTGATATTCCGCGGCGTTGCGTTCGAATTCCGCGCTCGGGGCGCTGCACAAGGATTCTGGGATCGCAGCTTCGCTGCCGGCTCTCTCGTTGCGGCCTTTGTCCAAGGTGCTGCCGTTGGAGCCATGATCCGCGGGATACCTGTCGTGAACGGCCAATTTTCCGGAGGCTCGCTCGACTGGGTCGCAGGGCTTCCGTTTCTGTGCGGGATCGGCCTCGTGCTTGGTTATGCCCTGCTGGGCGCGGGCTGGTTGGTCCTTAAGTCCGAAGATCCGCTACGCAGCTGGGCACGCAGTCGCATACCGTTGCTTGTCGGTGCGCTTGTTGCGGTCCTGTGCGTTGCCATCGTGATGGCGTTCATCGATCGTGCCCGCATGACTGGAAGCCTCTTCCTCGACCGTTCCTGGGGCTTTGTCTTTCCGCTGATCGGCATCATCGCGATCGTTGGTATTTTTTCGGGTGTTCGTCAGCTTCGCGACTCATGGCCGTTTGCCATGACGGTCTTGCTCTTCGTGGCCGCCTTTCTCTCGCTCGCGGTGATGTTCTGGCCGTACATGATCCCTTACAGCGTCACGGTGGCCGCGGCGGCAGCGCCTGAGGCTTCCTTGTCTTTCCTGTTTTGGGGGGCCGGACTGTTCGTGCTGCCGGTGATCGGCGCCTACACCGCAGTCGTCTACTGGATGTTCCGCGGTAAGCAGCGCAAAGGCTACACCCCGACGAGCGCGCCGCCCTCTACCGTAGAGCGACCGTAATGCACTGAGTCATGCCCCTCAATTACACCTGAAACTGCAACACCAACAGGAGGAGATTGAAATGGCCAAGACCGATAAGCCGAACATCCTCATTCTCTGGGGCGACGATATCGGCTGGTGGAACATCAGCTACAATAACCGGGGTCAGATGGGCTATCGGACGCCTAATATCGATAGAATTGGCAATGAAGGAGCGACGTTCACCGACTACTACGGGCAGCAAAGCTGCACGGCCGGGCGAGCCGCCTTCATCACTGGCCAGAATCCAATTCGCACCGGGCTTACCAAAGTCGGAATGCCGGGAGCTGACACGGGTCTCAAAGCTGACGATCCGACGATCGCCGGGCTGCTGAAGCCGCTGGGTTACACCACCGGTCAGTTTGGCAAGAACCATCTGGGGGACAAGGATGAGTTCCTCCCCACGCTTCACGGCTTCGATGAGTTCTTCGGCAATCTGTATCATCTGAATGCTGAAGAGGAGCCGGAGGATGTTGACTATCCGAAGAACCCGGAATTCAGGAAGCACTTTGGACCCCGAGGCGTGCTCCACTGCCGGGCCGATGGCAAGGGCGGACAGACGATTAAGGATACCGGCCCCCTGACGAAGAAACGCATGGAGACGATCGACGACGAGGTAACCGAACGTGCCCTGGGCTTCATCGACAAAGCCAACAAGGAAGGCAAGCCCTTCTTCCTCTGGTACAATACGACGGCAATGCACTTCAGGACACATTGCGCCGAAAAGCACCGGGGTAAAAGCGGTCAGGGTTTCTACAACGACGTCATGGTCGCGCATGATGAGCACATCGGCCAGATGCTCGCCAAACTCGACGAACTTGGCATCGCAGACAACACGATCGTCATGTATTCGACGGACAATGGTCCTCACTACAATACATGGCCGGACGGCGGAATCACTCCGTACCGCAGTGAGAAGAACACCAACTGGGAAGGTGGTTGGCGTGTACCTATCTTCGTGCGCTGGCCGGCCAAGATCAAGGCGGGCACAGTATTCAACGATGTCGCATCACACCAGGATTGGCTACCCACACTTCTTGCAGCGGCAGGAGATCAGGACATCGCAGCGAAGCTCCTCCAAGGTCATAAGGTAGGAAACAGGACCTACAAGGTGCATATCGACGGTTACAACCTGCTGCCCTATCTCACCGGCGCGGCAAAACAGAGTCCCAGAAATTTCTTCTTCTACATCAGCGATGACGGCGACATCCTGGGCATCCGGATGGGCGATTGGAAGGTCGTGCTTATGGAGCAAAGGGCCCAACAACTTATGTGCTGGTTCGAGCCGTTCGTAAAACTTCGAGCGCCGAAGATCTTCAATCTCCGGCGGGATCCGTTCGAGCGCGCGGACCATAACTCCAACACATACTGGGATTGGTTGATCTCCCACGCCTACATCATCTACGAAATGCAGGGGCTTGTGGCCCAACAAATCCAGGCCTTCCTGAAATTCCCGCCACGCCAGAAGCCTGCCTCGTTCAACCTGGACGAAGTACTCCGGCATCTTCAGGAAAGTTCCGGAAGCGCCAACCACTAGCCCACTTCGCCGACTGGAGGTCTGCAAGACTCTAAGTGATTGATTTGGCGGGAGCGCGTCCCGAAAGGTCTTCACTACGTCGGGGATCGAGACCCAGCCGCCGAGCCGGTAATTTTCGGCGGCGGCTGGGCCCGCAGTTCGAGCCTGAGCTTGTCGAGCAGAGGCAGAGTTCGGGCTCCGACCGGGTGTAGTGCGTGAGGAGCAGCTCGCGCCCGTCGGTGGTCGGCACGAGCACGTCGATCATCTGCATGGCGACAAAGTTCTGCAGCCACGCCGTGACAATGGGATCGTGCTCGGTGAGATCGTGCACATCGGAATGCAAATGACCCCCGGGCAGAACCTTGCGAGCGACCGAGATAATGACCATGGCAGCACCCTAGTCCTTGCTGTCTTGGCGCTTATCGTTGGCGCGGTTTCGGGTTTCGTAGGAGCGCTCTTTCTGCTCTTGCTTAAACAGGCGGACAGGTTTCGCGATGCCCTCATCGTCTGGGCGCACTCGAAAGCTTTCCCCGGCTTTTTGGTCGTCAGCATCGCTTGTGCCGCCGGGGCGGCGGTAGCGGCTTGGCTGGTTCGCCGCTACTCGCCTCACGCGTCAGGGAGTGGCATCCCACACGTCGAGGCCGTGCTGAACGAGGAACTGCCGCAGGCGCCATTTCGCATCATACCTGTGAAATTCATTGCGGGGGTGCTGGCGATCGGTTCGGGACTGGCACTCGGCCGCGAAGGCCCAACTGTTCAGATGGCGGCGACCATTGGGCATCTGGTCGGCAAGGAATTTCGACGCGGCTGGCCTGACTGCAGAGTGTTGCTTGCCGCAGGCGCCGGGGCAGGCCTGGCCACGGCTTTCAACGCGCCGATCGCCGGAGCGATTTTCGTCCTGGAGGAATTGGTGCGGCGATTCGAGCTGCGTGTTGCAATAGCGGCGCTTGGTGCGTCGGCGACCGCCATCTCCGTGTCACGTGTGCTCCTCGGCAACGCCGCAGACTTCCATGTTGGAGCGTTGGCCTATGCTGATGCCGCAGCCGGGCCGCTCTACTTTGTCCTTGGGGCGGTCGTGGGGCTTACGGCGATCATCTACAATCGGTTGCTGCTCGGAACCATTGCGGCGATCCGTCAACTCGACCGGTGGCCTGTCGAGCTGCGTGCGGGTCTTATCGGCGGGGTGGTCGGGATTCTCGCTTGGTTCGCGCCCGATCTTGTAGGCGGCGGCGATCCGATAACGCAGCGCACTCTGGTCGGGGCAGATTCGCTCGGCCTGCTTCCGCTCGTTTTCCTATTTAGGCTCGGGCTCGGCTCAATATCGTATGCGGCGGGGACACCGGGGGGCCTCTTTGCCCCAATGCTCGTACTGGGAGCCCAACTAGGATTGTTCTTTGGTCAGCTCTGCCAGCTTGTATTTCCAAATCTCAACATTCAGCCCGAAGGATTCGCCGTTGTCGGGATGGCCGCCTTTTTCGTCGGCGTCGTTCGCGCCCCGCTGACCGGCATCGTCCTTGTCGTCGAGATGACGGCAAACGTCACAATGCTCTTGCCGATGTTGGGGGCCTGTTTCATGGCCATGCTGATGCCAACTCTGATGCACGACGCGCCAATCTACGATTCATTGCGGGAGCTCACTCTGGAGCGCGAAAGAACTCGCCTCAAGCAGGCGGAAACCTAGAGATGTGCCGAGCGTTGAGAGTTGTTGCGGTTGCAATCATGTTCAGGAAGGCCAGTTCAGAACCGGAGTAGCCGGGATGACGCCTTTGAATGTTATGCGGTCGGTCTAGGTGGTGGCCTGGGATCACTGTTGCGCTGGTGGACCGGGCGTGTGGTCGGCGAGCACTATCGTGACGATTTTCCCGCTGGAACGTTCCTGATCAACGTGTCGGGTGCCTTCGCCATCGGCTACCTTTCCGCCCTGTTCAAGGTCGACTGGCGCGATCGGCTCTCAGTGCCGGTGTTCTGACGGGGGGCACGGCAAGCGGCTGGAAACTTTCGGTAAATTCTCGGATAAGTAGTGCATTTGCGGAGACCGAATAGACCTGCCATAATGCAAGACTCCCCTTATTTTAAAGGGTTTTCCTAGCCAAGTTGTAATCTATCTTAAGTTGATGGACTAGTTGGCTGGGGCGGGAGGATTCGAACCTCCCAGAGCACCGATGCTAATCCGTTGAAAAACAACGAATCACGCGCATTTACTGCGGAAGTGATACACACGCCTGTGATACAACTCGCAAGAGCCCGCAGAAGTACTCCCCTCCAGCTTGGTTGCAGAAACGCACCAGCAAGCTTCCTACGGCGCGCGTTTCACTTACAAAGGTTATTCACTTGAAACGAGGCCATTAAAAACGCCGCGCTGGTCTCGCCGCTTACATAGATAGCACATGCGCCTGATTGCCATTAGATGTGGGCCAATAGTCGGCCATCGCTGCGCTATCTTTGCTCGTCAAATTGTTGAAAACCGCCGCCAAACCCATTTTTTACCGTCAACCCGTCAACGAGACGGCGCTCGCCAGAACCTCAACACGCGGCGGCGAGCGCCGTCGTTTTGCTTGCTCCTTCGCTGTCCTTACGTCCACCGGAGGCCGCAAATTGGAATTCGCTGCCGTCCAGCCGCAACCGATGCATAGTCACAGCCAGCTTACGCGCCACTGCGACAACGGCGCGTTTGTGGCCGCGCTTCGCCGCGATCCACAACCCCCACGCTTTGACGCTGCACCATTGCTTCGAGCGTACCAGCATGGCGCCGGCCGCCTCGTAGAGTGCGGTGCGTACCTCGCCATCGCCGCATTAGGAGATGTGGCCCTCGATGTCGATGGAATCGCCGGTTTTGAATGCGTCTCCCCGTCAGGCCAAAATACGCCCCAACAGCCTTCGATTTGACGAACCGGCGCGGATCGTCGATTGCCGCTTTCACTGACAGTGCCGTGACCGGACCAACGCCTGGGATGCGGCAAAAGCGCCGGCACAGCTCGTCCCGAACGCCTAGGTTCTCCACTTCTATTCACCGCGCATCTCTGCCGCTCCTATGAGTTTTCCTAAGCTTCTTTCAGACTATTTAAGCTTCCCAATAGAGACAGCATGCGGCGATCGAGGCATGGTCTCACCATGATCGAGATCAAGGCAATCGCGGTGTCAGGAGGGAGAGATGAAGTGTGCCAACCCGCTCATGGTCGCTCACACATCGTCGGCTTCCGAGCTTCTGGGACGTCGCTAACTGCCTTCGTTGGATCTTAGGGATATTTTCGCAATGACCGAGCAACAGCTAAGCGCCGAGGCCGCCTCTATCGGCTCCATGACGCGGTTTACTCAATCTTCTCTGCTCACGGCAGCGACCGCGATCGACAGGAAATCCGTCGCCATCCTCGGCGTTGCGGTCATCTTGGCTGCGCTGCCCCAAGCCACACAGGCCGACCCCAATCAGATCGAAAATATCCTGCGTCTCTTCCCTGGCATCGAATCCGCAAGCGATGAACCCGGAAGCCTGCGGTTTGCGGAATTTGTCCGTTCCCTCTCGATCTGGGTCAATGCGACCGCGCCGGAAACGCTCGCCGCTTAACGTAAGCCATACAGCCCAAGTTTCACACTCAGAGTTACAAAAACAGTCCCAGCGCCGATCATGCTCGGCCGCCATGCGTCCTCGTGCCCAAGCCCTGTCATTTTATCAAACGAATTGGAGACTAACCATGACCACGAAGAAAACCGGAAATAACAAATCCTCCTCCGTTCAACCTCTCGGTCTCGACGATCTCGACCAGATCGTAGGCGGCGGAGCGACCTCGCCCGCTCCGGCCGCGCATCCCCACGATCCCTCTCAGGATCAAGCATTCCTCGCCACGCTCGGGAACGTCGCCGCGGTCGTCAGCACCGCCGCCGCGGCTTTGTCCTCCGGCCATGAGACCGCGCAGGCCGCGATCAATACGGTCGAGGCGGACGCCCAGACCCAACATATTTCGACCACCGCGGCCTTGACGGATTTGCTGGGCGCGACGCACGGCAACCAAGCGGTCGCGACGGCTTTGACGACCAACCTTGTCAATGGTTCGTCGGCAGCCGAACTCGTCAATCTGGCGGCGACCGGCTATCTACATGCAGCGGATGTCACCAACATCGTGCAAGTCGCGACCGGCACCTTGGCGGCCTATTCGCAGGACGGGCATTCCGCGCTCGGCATGTCGCAGAATGCCGCGATCGACGTGATCGACGTCCAGATCGCCACGGCGGCTCAGAATGAGCTTAACAGTGCTAATTTTGTTTTTGTCCGAACACAGAATGCTGATTTAGCGGCGGGGCTGTCGGGCGCGGCTCTCGCGGCGGCGCTTCAACCGGAGAGCGCGGCAGCGTCGAATACGCAGGCTTTCATCCCCGCTTTCGATAGCCTGAATGCTTCGCACCTCGCGGCGGAGCAATCGATCGTCGCTCTCGAGGGCGGCGGCGCCGCCTTACAGACCGGGCTCAACGCCGCTATCGCCAACCCGCTGCAAGGGCAAGGCGACACCAGCTTTGGTGTGACGGCGACTGTTGCCGATGCGTTCAGCGGGCAGGCCAACTCCGCGCTGGTGAACCAGATCCTCGCGTCCTCGGCTGTGGTGAGCCAGCTCGAGAATGTCGCCCAAGGTGGGACGCTGAGCTCCGCGGGTCTCAGCGCTTTGGAAAGCGCAGCGGCGACGGCCCATGTGTCGACCGATCTGACGCTGGTGGTCGCCGAAAGCGTCGCGCAAACCTCGGCGGTTCAGGAGACGCTCGCGACCGAAATGACGGGCCGACTCGTCAGCGGCGCGGCGGAAACCGAACTTGTCAATCTCGCGGCGAACGGCTCTCTAAAGGTTCAGGACGTCAATACGATCGTGAACAGTGTGACCGGCGCCTTGGCGGGCCTGTCCGCCGACGGGCATTCCGCGCTCGGCATGTCGCAGAATGCCGCGATCGACGTGATCGACTCCAAGATTGCCGCGGCAGCGTCGAATATGACGGCTTTCGTCAACGCTTTCGATAGCCAGAACGCTTCTCAGCTCACGGCGGCGCAATCGATCATCAGCCTCGAGGGTGGCGCCAGCGCCTTCCAAACCGGGCTCAACGCCGTGGTCGGCAACCCGCTACTGGCGCAGAACGCCAACTTCTTTGGCGAGACGGCGACCATCGCCGATGCATTCGCGGGCAATGCCACCACCGGGCTCGTCAACGAGATCATCGCCGCAAGCTCCGGCAACACAACCTACGCCGGATCCGCCGCGATCCAAACAATTGACCTCGCTTTGGCGCTTGCCGACAAATTCGCGACGAACACCGGCGTTCAGCAAACCCTCGACACCGAGCTAACCACCCACATCGATAACGGCTCCTTGGTAGGGAACATCGTAAATCTTGCGGGCCAGGGGCAGCTAAGTCAGCAGGCCCTCACCAACATCGTGAGCACCGTGACCGGCGTCCTGGCCTCGCATTCCGCCGATGGCAACACCGTCGCCGGCATGACGCAGGCCGCGGCGGCCGATACGATCTACGCGAATATCGAAAATCAGGTTCAAACCAACACGGCGGATTACAACGATGTGGGCAATTTGATGGTTATAGAAGGTAATTATGGAGCCGCAGCCTGGTTCTACGGACAGGCTGGAATTTTTGCACAATTCGCAAACGCGCTCGAAACCAGCCACGGCACCGAGATCGCCTCGAAATCAGCTTAGCGTTAGGGCCATACAGCCCAGGTCTCACAGTCAGAGTTACAAAAACAGTCCCAGCGCCGATCATGCTCGGGCGCCATGCGTCCTGGTGCCCGAGCCAGGTCATTTGCCAAACGATTGGAGACTAAAATGACCACGAAGAAAACCGGAGATAGCAAATCCTCGTTTGTTCAAGCTCTCAATCTGGACGATCTCGACCAGATCGTAGGCGGAGCGACCTCGCCCGCTCCGACAACACATCCCCACGATCCGTCTCAGGATCAGGCGTTCCTCGCCACGCTCGGGAATGTCGCCGCGGTCGTCAGCACCGCCGCCACGGCTGTGTCCACCGGCCATGAGAGCGTGCAGACTGCGATCACTACGGTCGAGTCGGCCGCCCAGGCTCAACATATTTCGACCACCGCGGCCTTGACGGATTTGCTGGGCGCGACGCACGGCAATCAGCAGGTCGCGACGGCTTTGACGACCGGCCTTATCAATGGTTCGTCGGAAGCCGAACTCGTCAATCTGGCGGCGAACGGCTCTCTACAGGCCGCGGATGTCGCCAATATCGTGCAAGTCGCGACCGGCACCTTGGCGGCCTATTCGAAGGACGGGCAATCCGCACTCGCCATGTCGCAGAATGCCGCAATCGACGTGATCGACTCCAAGATCGACACGGCGGCTCAAGCGCTGGTCAGCGCCGATCAAGCGCAGGTCAGCGCATCTACGACCTTGGCCAACGCGCTAGCGGCAGAAAACGCTACGAATTTCGCCAGTGCCTTCGAGAGCCAGAATGCTTCTCAGCTCACGGCGGCGCAATCGATCATTACCCTCGAGGGCGGCGCCTCCGCCTTCCAGAACGGGCTCAACAACGCCGCCGGCGGCGGCCTCGCGCTACAGGAGCAAGATGCCGGCATCTTCGGCGAGACGGCGAGCATCGCCGCTGCGTTCAGCGGACAGGCCAACTCCGCGCTGGTGGACCAGATCCTGACTTCCTCGGGTGTGGTGAGTCAGCTTGCGCACGTCGCCGGCGACGAGATACTGACCTCCGCGGGTCTCAGCGCTTTGGAAAACGCTGCGGCGCAGGCCCATGTGTCGACCGATCTGACGCTGACGGTCGCCGAAAGCGTTGCGCGAAACTCAGCGGTTCAGGAGACGCTCGCGACCGAAATGACGGGCCGACTCGTCAGCGGCGCGGCGGAAACCGAACTTGTCAATCTCGCGGCGAACGGCTCTCTACAGGTTCAGGACGTCAACACGATCGTGAACAGTGTGACCGGCGCCTTGGCGGGCCTGTCCGCCGACGGCCATTCCGCGCTCGGCATGTCGCAGAATGCCGCGATCGACGTGATCGACTCCAAGATCGACGCGGCGGCTCATACGCTGATCAGCGCCGATCAGATCCAGGTCAACGCGGCTCCGACCTTGGCCAACGCGCTAGCAATAGCAAGCGCTATAAATTTCTCCGCTTCTTTCGAGGGCCAGAATATTTCTCAGCTCACGGCGGCGCAATCGATCGTCGCTCTCGAGGGCGGCGCTGCCGCCTTCCAGGCCGGGCTCAACGCGGTGGTCACCAACCCGCTACAGGCGCAAAATGCCAGCTTCTTCGGCGAGACGGCGACCATCGCCGATGCATTCTCGGGCCATGCCACCAGCGCAC
>Ga0116129_1001152_pt1 | contig 15009 bp, 16 predicted proteins | sample June2015DPH_17_2_FD_89732 | JGI IMG/M metagenome (GOLD analysis project Ga0116129, IMG submission 89732) | Peatland microbial communities from SPRUCE experiment site at the Marcell Experimental Forest, Minnesota, USA - June2015DPH_17_10 | ecosystem: Environmental > Terrestrial > Soil > Wetlands...
CTGACCGGAGAGGTGGCCGAGTGGTCGAAGGCGCGCCCCTGCTAAGGGCGTATGGGTCAAAAGCCCATCGAGGGTTCGAATCCCTCCCTCTCCGCCACACGGCACGTCAATTCCCGCCGGCTTCGATCACTCAGTCGTGGCAGCCACGAAGCGGGGATTCGAACCCGAGATATGAATAAGGGGGTTCGACAAAATCGCCGAAGGCGATTTTGGACGACGCGGAAGCGTCGCCCGAAGGGCGAGGGCCGAAGGCCCGAGTCAATCCCTCCCTCTCCGCCACACGGCACGTCAATTCCCGCCGTGGTTACAATGCTTCTCCTTGTTACGAGTGCATCAGGCATCAATGGGAATGGATATGGCGCGCTTCTGGCGTTCAAGCGCGATGGCACGCTGATCGGTCCCTTTAACGATGACAGCCGAATTGTTGATCCCCGGGGACTTGCCGTGGTTTCCAGTCCTACTCGATGCGACTGGGGAGCATTTCGTGCCGCCGGGAATCGTTGCATTTCCTCGCGGCTTTGCCTTTGGTCACGATGGAAGACTATTTCTCGCATCCGGGATAGGGCCGAATGGCGAGAGCGATCCGGACCTCAGTCCTTTGGATCTCGCGATCGCGCCAAACGGTAACGTCGTGGTGTCAAGTGAGCATCCGTTCGGTGCGTCAGATGCCGTGACGAGCGTGCGCGAATACGACACTACGGATGGACACCTTGTGCGGGTCTTCTCTCCCACCAAGTTGGCCGAGTTTCGGAAACCGCGCGGTCTACGGTTTGGTCCTGACGGGCATCTCTACTGTGTCGCTCAGAACGCGGTCGTCGCCTTCGATTTTACGAAGGGCACGTGCCTGGGTACCCCAGTGCAATTCCAGCGGTTGAATGGGCAGGCACTGGCGTTCTTCCCGTGACGCAAGTCATCGTGAGGTGTTGTCACTGTATATTCTTCTTGACATCCCGAATCCCCCATCTCGGGGGATAAGCCTGTGCATAACCTGCGACCTGTCATCCAAACGTCACCACAATTCAGCCGCTTGCGCTCGCCTGACTATTTTTTGACCACCGGGGTGGGCTTAGATCGAATGGACCGCGGCGCGATCACCGGCTATCGCAGCCCACTCCTTTAAGCGCAGGTAGTCAGTCTTGCCTGTGCCCAGGAGCGGGATCTCATCGACGACACGAATATCCCGAGGCACGGCGAGGTCCGGCGCCTGTAAGATCTTCGCAGCCGCGCTCAAGCGTTCCCGGCGCAACGAAGCGTCCGTCGTAAATAGAACAATGGCCTCGCCCTTGGCACTATCGGGGCGACTCGATGCCGCATGCATCAATCCCGGCGCGGCGTGGGCGGCAATGCGCTCAACAACCTCAAGGGAGATCATTTCGCCGGCGATTTTAGCAAAGCGTTTTACGCGTCCGCGAATGTGAACGAAGTCATCTCTGTCGATTTCGACTATGTCCCCGGTGGCGTACCAGCCGGCACCGATGGAACTAGGAGGCTGCAGCGCGCCCGGTTTGTCGTACAACAAATAACCTTTCATCACGTTGGGTCCTTTGACGTGCAGCGCTCCCCCTTGCTCAATTCCGGTGATGGGTTCGAGGAAGTATTCCATGCAGGGGACTAATTGGCCGACCGTGCCGATTCGGCAGGCCATGGGCACATTCACCGCTATCACCGGCGCGCACTCTGTGACGCCATAGCCCTCCAGGATACGGATCCCAAATTTTTCGAGCCACGCTTGACGCACCTCATCGGTCAGCTTCTCTGCGCCTGCGACGACGTATCGCAGCCGGCCGAAATCATAAGGGTGTGCGTACTTGCCATAGTTCGCGAGAAACGTTGATGTGCCAAAAAGCACCGTGCAGTTACGGTCGTAGACGATCTCCGGGATGATGCGGTAATGCAAAGGGCTCGGGTATAAAAAGACCTTGCATCCGGACACGAGCGGCATGATTGCGCCGCACGCCAGTCCAAAGGAATGGAACAGCGGTAGTGCGACCATAAATTTATCGAGTGGAGTGAAGTCCGCGATGCTTCGAATCTGCGCAATGTTTGAAAGCAACGAGATATGGGAGTGCACCACGCCTTTCGGCTTTCCCTCCGAACCGGAAGTGAAAAGGACCACGGCCGGATCACCGGGTTCCTGCGCCACGACCGCCATTTTGGGGAATCTCTGCGCTAGTCCAATCCATAGTTTGTCGAGGGGGCTCAATCGCGCCTTGAGATCCTCCAAATAGATCACTTCAAGTCCAGACAGGCCCGCCACCAACGCCTCGAGTCGCGCTTTCTCAATGAATGCGCGAGAGGCTACGATCTTGCGAATGTTGGCCGCCGTACAGGCACTCTTCACGCCGTCGACGCCAGCGGAGTAATTGAGCATGGCCGGCACTCGCCTCGCGGCCGAGAGCCCCAGCAAGAGCCCAAGGGTCGCAGCGGCATTGGGCATCAGCACGCCCACCATTTCGTCGACTTTGGTCATTGGAGCCAGCAAGCGGATCAATCCCAATGCCATGCGCAGCAATGAACCGAACGACTCTTCTTCCAAGCGAACGTCTTCTACCAGTTTGTAGCCATCGCCGAAGCTCGACTTTGCCTCCAGAAACGCTTGAAACAGCGTTCTCGGGGGCTGCGTCACGACTTGCATCTCCAGCAAAATGCGCCGCATGGTTTCACCCGCGCGGCGACGCCTCTCCTTGGATGAAGGCAGGTCGGGCGTCGCGATCTTACGCGGCGGCAACACCGTAATCGTAATTTTTGGAAAGAGCTTGAGCGGATATATGCCCGCAAGTCGCCCGAAGTAGCTGCGGCCTGCGCCATCGATATGCGTTGGCACAATCGTAGCGCCGGTTTTAGCGGCTATGAAGGCCGCGCCGTCGTAAACCTTCATTAGCGAGCCGGTCACCGTTAAGCGGCCTTCGGGAAAAATCACAACTGGCGTTCCGGTCTCAACGAGCTTGCAAATGATTTTCATCGCCAAGGGGCTGGTCGAATCGACAAGCAGATGCGGGATGAAACGGAGCATCCACGCATTCAACCGATTGCGCGCCACGGTCGTATGGACGACGAACGTGGCCTGAACGGGGAGAAAGACTGCAAGCAAGAGACCGTCAATGTATGATTCGTGGTTGGCAACGATCAGTGTTCGTGCATTCACGAATTTGCTGGTATCGCCATGTACCCGCACACGGAATAGGACGCGTGTGACGAATCGGAGAATTCGTCTCACGAGGCGACGGCCCAATGGGGGGGTGTCAGGTTTCATGGGCGCGAGCAGCCGTATGGCATCTAGTAGTCGAAGATATGCTCGAGCGCCAGCCGCTGCGCACCTAGACCGCGCAGAACCGCGGCCAGCTTCGTAACGGGAACGACGAGAACCTCTCGCTCTTTGCCGGGCTGCGTAATGATGGGCTGGCGAATCATAACTTGCGTATCCAAGGGCGGTGCTTGGCCGAGCGGTCCTATTGCGCTTAGAAGAATCACGCCGGTATTGCCGGCGATTTCCTTGAATTCAGCTCCGCACCCCGCCAGCGCCATCGCGGGCTTCATAAAGTCCTGGTAGCGGGGCAGCGCCACCAGCGCCTCATCCTCCTTCGGCTGCGAAACCAACGCGACGTCTGGCGGCGCCGCTTCACACGCAGGCCAAGGGCCAACAACGATGCTGGTGGTGAGAATCGGCTTCTCGTAGGCGGTATGCGTGGCCTTTTCGATGATTTTGCCGTAGACGGCCTTCACCAGATATTCGGTTGTCAGGGCGTACCGGCGCTCCAGCTTGCGGAAAAGGTGGGGACCGGAAAGGCTCGTTTGCGTCCACAGTCGTTTGAGCCGTGCGGTGAAATCGAATTCATACCACGGCCGCACGCGAATGAAGTCCACGTACTCCTGAGCCACCTGGGCGCCAAAGTCGTCTTCTGCGGTGCGGCCGGCCGTCAATGCACTGACTCTACCGATCAGCTCTTCGTACGCCGATCGAATTGCATATTCGACGGTCGTACTGACGCCGATGACCATGATCATGACGTGATATCCCCAGTTGGTCGGCTCACGGCGGGCGCGAGTCTGATGTATCACCTGGCCGTAGGAAGACCAAAGTTGCCCGATGTGGCCCCAGAAGCAAAACTCATCGGGGTTATGCGTACGGACGAATTGAGCATATTCGGCGGGGCTGAAAACCAAAAACCACTCTGGAAAGGTCAGAAAAGTCTGCTCCTCTCCGCGCCGATCGACGGGTGCGGCCACAACATGCCCGGCACTGTCGTCGGAGGCGAACGCTGTGGCGCGCCACCCAACGACGGCGCACAAGATCATCACGACAAGAAAGACGCGGATCTTCATGCCGTTCCCACCTCGCGCGTGAACGCCATGAGTACGTTATTCGACGGGTCGTGGGCCTGCAGCAGTCTCGCTCGCTGGTCCACCAAGCCAAACGCACGCAACCGCTTCACCCATTCCTCGATCGAGACGAAGTAGCGCAGCTCGTCGCGGTTCTGCTCCCAGCCGGCGCCCGTGCCAGCATTGAAAATGGTGTGAATCAGCCCGACGAAACGGAACATGTCGTCTGAGTCGACATCGTGATCCCGCAAGATGAACAGGCCGCCCGGCTTCAACACTCGGGAAATCGATGCCAGAAACAGCTCGAGCGTATCCGGAGTCATGTGGTGCAGCCCCACGTAGCAAGAGACCATCTCAATGGATGCGTCGGGAATGACGTCCGGCGGCAACGGCGCAAAGCCCTTGATTGGCAGATAGGTGCCCAGCTTCGTGATACCACCACGTTCGAGGAACTCCACCGGCGAGTTACCAGGCGGGACGTCGTTTGCGAGGATAAGCGGTCCGGAGAATTTGATGTCGCCCCGCAGAGCGCTCACATAGCGTCCGGTAGTGCCAATTTCCACATAACCGTGAATTGCCTTGCGCTCCCCGATCAGTTCCAACGTCTGGCGTCGCATCTCCTGCTTTTGTTTGAAAAGTGCCGGCAGCGAGAGCCGCAGATCGCCGAGGAAGGGTTTGATCTGGGGCAACTGCTGCTGCAGGTAGCGGTATACCCCTTCGTCGGTCGGGTAGCGCTCGCAGGCCTCTTTGATCAACAGATTGAACCGATCCTCCGGATACAGTCGGAACACGTTGTGCAAAAATCCGTAGACTCGATCGTGCCAATCCGTCTTCGACATCATGGCGTGAAAGTCTGACCCCTGCGCGTCGGCGCGTGGTGCCAGCGGCGCGCCGGCCGCTGCTCCAATGCGCGATGGATGCGCCACTGCGACCCCGATTGTCGGCGCATAGTACTTGTCCCATAAGGCGTTACGCAGTCGATACTGCGGGTCGAGCCGTTGCTTGAGCTCAAACAGCCGGCGCGCCTGCGGATAAGCGCGATGAAACTGCTCGGCGGTCGCGTGTAACTGATAGGCGAGGTAGTACGTGCCTCCGTGGCGGATCACCGCTTCGATCAATTCGCGGGTCCAAACTCCCACGCGATCGCGTGCGTTGTACCGGATTCTCTGTTTGTAGTAGAGAACGAGAGCATAGGTCTCGCCTCGCGACCAAGACAGCAGTGTGCCTGGGTCCTCGTGCGCATGCCGAATGGAGATGTTGATGACGTTGACCCGGTGCCTCCGCAGTATTTCACTCACTGCGGCGACACAGGGTTCGAAATTCTCTACCGGAACGAAATATTCCTGCAGAACATACGTTGAGGCGGTGCGTGCCACCGGCTCGAGTTCCGCGACATCGTAGCCGGCCTCGTAGTTGCGCCAGTGCACGGCTCGCCGGGAGTAAATCAGCGGATCGACGATATGCTCGCGGCGCCACTTGCCGAAAGGGGTCTCAGTGATCGCCCAGAAGAAATATTTCTCGATCAGGTGCTTGCGATGCTGCCATTGCAGCCGCGTGCCTGTGGTCACGGGACGGTTGGTCTCGGTCCAAGTGACGGCACGCACCCTGGAGAAATGAGGCGCGTAGATATCCGCGTTGTGAAAAACGACTTGCGGGTCGTTGCCGATGGAGCTCTTGAAGTAGCCCGGATAGCTGCGCAATGGCATGGTGACACTGCGCCGTTGAATCCGTCTATTCTCCGCCAGTTCAAGCTCTGCCTCGACGATGACTCCGAGTGCGCCGTAGCCGCCGATGCAGCCATAAAAGAGTTCGGAATTCTGCACGGGGCTGGCATCGACCACATCACCGTTCGCCAGCACTACCCGGATGCACCGCACCGATAGCACCAATGGTCCGAGGCCGATATAGCGTCCGTGCACGTTGACGCTTAGCGAGCCGCCCACCGTGAAGTTGGCGTACGTCTGCATAATCTTGACCGCAAAGCCGTGCGGATCGACAAATTTCTGGATGTCACACCAGCGAATACCGGTCTGCACACGAATCGTCCGCTCGAGGGGCGAGAATAGGATCACCTTATTCATCGATCGCATATCGAGATGCAAACTGCCGGGACTCGCCGTCTGGCCGCCCATGCTGAAATGGCCTCCGCCCACGGATATCGGTACATCGGTGCGTGCGAGAGCGGACTGAACTTCCTCGACGGAGGTGGGTTTTGCGACGCCCCACACCGGAATCGGGTTGAGCTTGGTGACGTCGTTGATTATCAATGTTTCCTGGCTCACGGGGTGTCGACTCTCAGGTAGTCCACGTTGACCAGAAGCGGGTCCGCGCCGTATTGATTATCCCCGGCAGTGCCCTTGCCGAAGCCCAGTACGTAGACGAGCCACAGGGGGCCGAGGACAGGGACTAGCACCCACAATAATTGCCAAGCGCTAGAGCCGCGGTCGTGCAACCGCTTCACGAGGAGCGAAGCGATCATCCACGCAAAGGGTGGGTATAGCATCCACGTACTCGACCTGCCGAGGCTGGCTGCCAGGAAGACAAATAGCACGGCGAATCCCGCCCAGCACGCGATACAGGCCCACCAGAACGGTGAGCGCGGCAGGCGAGATTTGAACGTAAAGAACAATCGAAATAGCTGCTGCTGCATAGATTCCATCCTGCGAGCGATTCCTTCTGCACACAGGGTCAGCTTGCTCGCGAGTAAGTCTGAAAGGTAGCCTGAAAAGCGGCAGTAGCGTCCCGATAGCGTCACAGTATCGCGGCATGATACCGAGACAGGCATCCTTTTCCCTGGGTGGGACCTAACACCGTGCCGCCACGCCTTCTACTTGTTTTTTGAACCCCTGGCCGTCTTGTCACGGCGCAGGTTCGAAATCTCAGAGAATTCCCAAGCGCGCAGCGCAAGAGCTGCGGAACAGCTGTTGAGCTGCTCAAACGGTAGGCGTGCATCCTGATGGGCCAACTGCTCGTACTCGGCGGCGAAACGCCGGATGGAGGCCTGTAGACGCAGTACGGACGAGGCCGATAGCAGGCCCCCTACGAAGCGGAATTCATCGCCCGGCGCTTCAAATCGCGCGTCGAAAAACTCTGGAATCACACGTCGCAGAAAATATGCCTGTACGGCCCCGTCCTTGCGCCAGCTGAAGTTTCTGGCCGTGAGTTTGCGTATTCGTTTTGGAGGACGAAAATCGACGATGCGCAGCTTGTCGAGTTTCAGTAAGACATGGACCAGCTGGTTTTCCGTCAGTTGGAAAATTGCGACGATCTCGTCGAACTTCCAGTCATTGACGATCAGATAGGTGATCACGAGGGCCTGGGGATCCGTCGCCAAGGACTGCTCTTGCTGCTCACTGAGTTCGGTCAGGGAGGCGCTATCGCCCGGCTGGATCAGTTCGGTGACCGAAATGCCCAGCGCATCACAGATCCTATCCAGCCGCTGCAGCGAAAAATTTCCCCGCGCGAGATCGCGCTTGACGGTGGGTTCGCTGACGCCGATCAGTTTGCCGAGTTCCCGGTAGGAGATTCCCTGAGTCTTAAGTCGAGTCTTGATGGCTCTAATTAAAGTGGCCGAACCACTCATGCATATTTCCCCATCCTGGTATTACTTTTTGATACGTAAGGCGAGGACAGTGTACGCCGGGCACCAGTCTTTGCGAAGTAGAGCGCGAGTCTAGCGCAATGAAATGGATCATCCCCTCGTCCATATTCCAACCCGTCGCTGTATTGTTTGGCCATGGACTTCATTCATATCTCGTGCTGCCATCGAAATGCGATAGATCATGGTTTCTGATATCGGTAACGAATTCGGTCACCGCCTTGTTGAGCAGATCGGGACGATCGAGCTGGATATTATGGTCGCTATGCCGGGCTATGATGCGTCGCGAATAAGGCGACAGGGACTTGGCCTCTTCCTGCATATTGTTCCACACGATCGCATTTGCTTTGGCTACGTCCTTCGGCCAATTGGATGGAAGCACTGCGGGGTCGCGTGAGATGATCAGAAACGGGAGCGAATCGAACGGGCCAACGTGCACCGTCTCTTCACCTGAGAGGCGTTCGGAATCCAACTCGCCTTCCACGGCGGTAATTTGAGAAGGCACGCAAGTATCAGCCCGTTTCCAGGCGGCGTAGCGCTCAAAGCCTGGCATGGCTTCGGTACACTGACCCTTGATCCGATTCCAACCGAGTCTCATCCAAAACCGGTACCACGGCATGCGTCGTCGTTGCTCATCTTGTATGGCAACGAGCGCCTTCGGAATCCGATCGTCTTGCAGCGGCGTGGCCCCGTCCACAAGCACCAAGCCGGCCAGGTCGGCAGAATAGCGACTGGCGTAGGCGCGAACATACAGGCCCGCGATCGAATGGCCCATCAGAATGTAAGGAGGCGCCATATGAGCGAGGCGGAGCAGGTTGTGCAATTGATCGGCTATGGAGTTCGCGTCCCGGCGACCCGGTTGCAGCTGGCTCCAACCAAAGCCCGCTCGGTCATACGAACACACAGTCGTATGCTCTGAGAGTTGAGGTTGAAGCTTTGCCCAAATAAGAGAATCGTCGCCTAGCCCCGCGTCGAGGATAATCGCCGGGTTTCCGACCCCAGTGCAAAAAAGATGCATGCTGTAGCCGTCGACATTGAAAAGCTTGCCTGGTACGCCCGCGATCGAGCGATAGTGGCGCAGACTCAAGGCGTTGTACGCCGCTCCTAGCACGGCGCCGCATACGAGCACGCCCAACGCCGTCAGTAAAGAGAAAGCGGCTATTTTTGTCTTGGTCATTTCAGGTGAATCGTGGCGACCCTGATAGGCCTTGACAAGTCGCCTCTAATGGTCTGTAATATCTGTCATGACAGAAATAACAGATGTTCCAGATACCGTACCGCTGGCGGTCCGCCAATTCGTTTTGGAGTGGGGAAACTTGGGCGAACGCTGGGGCGTCAATCGTTCGGTAAGCCAGATCCATGCGCTGCTGTACGCGTCGAAGCAGCCGCTGGCGGCAGAAGATATTGCAGATGTGTTGGGGATTGCCCGCTCCAATGTGTCGAATTCCCTGCGCGAATTGCAGACGTGGAACCTGATCCGGCCGGTCCCCGTCCTGGGAGATCGGCGCACTTTTTACCAGGCTGAAACCGATCTTTGGACGCTGGTCTCCCGTATCGCGGCGGGCCGCAAGGCTCGGGAGCTCGATCCGGCGGCGGAGGCCCTGCGCCAATGCGTCGAGATGTGTCGGGACGACAAGACCGTGGACCCGGTGGTGCAGCTACGACTTCGAGAGATGCTCGACTTCGTCGAGCGAATCAGCCGGTGGTACGACCAGATGATTGCGCTGCCTCGATCAACGATGGCGACACTCATTAAATTGGGCGGCGGCATTGCCCGCTTGCTCGACCGCGGGAAAAAAAGTCAGGATCTTTCGTAAGGTCAAGGAGAAACCATGATGAATCACCTATTCGCTCTATCAATCTCAGTCATCGTCAGTCTTTTCTTGAGCACGTCCATTTCCGTTGTCATGATGAAGCCGCTGCGCGGAGTGCTTAACCAACTATGCCCTGGCAGTCATGCAACGAACTTCTGGATCTCCTTCACCACCGTGATGCTCTATGTCACACCGCTGCTGTTTACGCTTCTGTTCGTGGGTCCGGTGATGATCGCTGATTCGGTCAATATCGTCAGAACAGCGCTCGCCTCATCGCTGTTTGGAGCCTTCGCGGCCCTTTTGGTCGTGGGTTACCAAATTTCTCGGGCTCGCCCGTTATTCCGCTAGATCGATGCAGCATGATGACCGCGACACTCTTTCCTTCCGTGCTCGGCGCCCAATTTGTTGCGCTCGATCCTTGCTTGAGGTGGGTACATAGCGGCGACTCGCGGAGATTGCAGGGGTCGGTGACGGTGGAGCGGGGCGGCGGTGTCGTTGCCCGAATGTTAGGGGTTTTGGCGTCGTTGCCTGCGGCCATGTGGAATGCACCGATCGAGGTGCGGATCGAGGTCAGTAGGACGGGTGAGAAATGGGTGCGCCTGTTTGCCGGTCACCATTGGATGGTGTCGACGCTAAAGAAGGACGGGGATCTGCTCGTGGAGCAGCTGGGACCTGCGACGCTCAAGTTTCGATTGGCCGTGCGGGGTGGCACATTGGAGTGGGTGCTCGAGCATATCGCGGCGTTCGGCATTGCGTTGCCTCTGAAGTGGTTTCGGATAGCCGCGACGATCAAGGCTCGAGACGGCTGCTACCATTTCGTGGTGGATTCCGAGCTGATCGGGGTCGGTCGCATCGTGCGCTACGAGGGATTGCTTGATGCAGCGGCCTGACCCCGGCGCCCGCGTCATCGTCTTCGATGGGATTTGCCACGTTTGCTCGGGGTGGGTGCGATTCTTGAGTCGGCATCGAATCGACCCACCCTTTCAGTTAATCCCGATGCAATCGGCTGCGGGAAGGGCGTTGTTGGTCGAATACGGTATTGATCCCGATGATCCCGCGACCTTCCTCGTCTTGGATCAAGGCAGGCTATTCACCGAGTCCGATGGGTCGATTCATGTGATCTCGGCATTGGGTGGGCCGTGGCGGATGTTTAACGTGGCGCGCATCGTTCCGCGCCGCTGGCGCGATGCGCTGTATCAGATACTCGCGCGGAATCGATACCGTTGGTTTGGGCGACGCAATGTTTGCTACCTGCCGCAGTAGACCATGCGTGTCGTCGTCATCGGGGGACTAGGCAACTTTGGTGCGCGGATTTGCCAACGGCTGGCCCTAGAGTCCGGGCTTGAGGTCATCGCCACGAGCCGTCGGCCGATGTCGCCATCGGGGTCTGCGAAAGTCGCAGCGCTCGACACGGACAGCCCGACTTTTGCCGTGGATCTTAAGGCACTTGGCCCGGATCTCGTGATTCACTGCGCCGGGCCGTTCCAGGGCCAAGACTATCGTGTGGCGCTGGCGAGCTTGGCGTGCAAAGCCCACTACATTGATATCGCGGACGGTAGAGAGTTCGTGACTGGCTTCGTCAGTGCGGTCACACCGGCAGCGCAGGCCGCCGGACGTTTTGCGATCACGGGAGCGAGTACGTTACCGGCGCTCTCCTCGGCGGTGGTCGATGATCTCAAGCAATCGCTTGCTACATTGAGGGCGATCCATATTGTTATTGCGCCGGGGCAACACGCGCGGCGCGGCGCAGCTACGGTCGCCGCGGTCTTGGGATATGCCGGTGAACCCTTTCTGTGGTGGCGGGAAGGCGGGTGGCGCACGGTACACGGATGGCAGGAGCTTCAACGCACACGGTTGTCGTTCGGCACGCGGTGTGCCGCCGCGTGCGACGTACCGGATCTGCAGTTATTGCCGGCGCGCTACCCCGGAGTTCAGACGGTTTCTTTCCGCGCCGCCCTCGAAATATCCCTGCAGCATTATGCGTTGTGGATGATGGCCGCGTGTCGGCGAGCGGGATTGGCCTTTCCGATGGCGCGCTGGGCCGGCTTGTTGAATCGGGTTGGCACATGGCTCAATTGGTTTGGCAGCGACACGGGCGGAATGAGGGTGCGTGCTGCCGGAATCGATGCCGCGGGCGATAGGAAGTGCCTAACCTGGGAGCTAGTTGCCGAAGGCAACCATGGTCCGGAGATTCCGTGCATGGCCGCCATACTGCTTGCCAACAAGCTTCATCGAGGTCATCCCATAGCGCCCGGCGCTCAGGTCTGCATGGGGATGCTCGAACTGGCCGAATTCAAGCCGGAATTCGCTCGGTGGGGCATCAAGACTCAGGTCAGCGAGAGCATGCCGTGACATTACAAGGCAGCGCCGATGAGTAGTTGGTATCCGGTGATCAAATGGCTGCACATTGTGTCCTCGACGGTGTTGTTTGGTACCGGCGCCGGAATTGCGTTTTTCTTTCTGCGGGCGCAGCGGACGGGAGATACGAAAATCATCGCGGCGGTGGGTCGCGACGTCGTGTTGGCGGATATGGTATTCACGGCAACGGCAGTGGTGCTGCAGCCGGTGACAGGGATTGCGCTGGCGTTCATGGCGGGATTTCCGCTGTCTTCACTGTGGCTGGTTTGGTCGATGGTGCTATATGTGCTGGTGGGGTGTTGTTGGTTGCCGGTGGTGTGGCTGCAGATGCGTATGCGGGATCTGGCCATCGTGGCAACGGCAAACGGCTCACCACTGCCGGCGGCATATCAGCGGTGTTACCGCTGGTGGTTTGCGCTGGGGTGGCCAGCATTTACCGGGGTGCTGGTGATTTTCTATTTAATGGTGACGAAGCCGTGACTGCGAGACTCAATGAGGCATTTCTGATCTCGAAAGGCGACCGCCCGTTAGGAGCTGCGCGCACCCCATTGGGGTGCGCAGGTATCGCGAGATTTCATGCGGGGGCGCGAGCCGCCATCGGATTCGGCAGAGGAGGTTCCTCTAGTCTGCGGGTCGGCCCGTAGGGTCCATCCTATCGACATGTGATTTACTTTGTAATACGGATGTCGTGGTGGAAAAGCACTCATACCTGCCCCGACCCGCGCATTTGCCTCGATACATCGCGGCATCGGCAGCTCTGACGAGCGAGTGAGAGTCGGTGGCGTCAGAGGGATACAAGGCAATCCCCACACTTGCGGAGAGGCGCACCTGCTTGCCGTCGATCGTGTAGGGCGCACTCAGCGCGTCTACGATTTTCTGCGCGCATAGGATACCGGCATCCAAGTTGCGACAATTCATGAGAAGCGCCAAAAATTCATCGCCGCCTTGACGGCTTACGGTGTCGGAATCACGTACGCAGTGAAGCAGACGGTCGGCAGCCAGCTGAAGCAGCTGGTCGCCGGCCTGATGTCCGAGGCTGTCATTCACTTCCTTGAAGTTATCGAGATCAATATACAGAAGTGAAAAGCAATCCCCGGCTCGCTTGGCCAGACCGATCGCCCTCTCTAATCGGTCCGCGAACAGTGTGCGGTTCGGCAATCCCGTTAAGTGGTCGTACAGCGCGAGGCGCGCCAACCTGTCCGCCAATTCCCGGGCCGCTGTGACATCGTGAGCCACGAGGACGGCGCCCACAACGCCGCCTAACGGATCATGGATCGGCGTTGCCGATACATCGACGGGCACCAACGTATTTTCACGATGCACGAGGAGGCAATGTGCGCCCACCGAGCGTTTCTGATTTTCTATAATTGACTCAGCGACCGGGCAAGCGACTGGTCGCCTTGATACAGCGTCCACGAGACGAAACACTTCACCAATTGGGCGGCCGGAGGCGGCTTCCTGGGGAAACCCGGTCAGGTGTTGTGCGGCTTTGTTTAGATACGTGACATGACCTCGAAAGTCGGTGCTGACCACAGCGTCGCCAATCGAGTCGAGAGTCACTTGAGCGCGCTCCCTTTCGACAAACAGGGATTCCAGATCGCTCTCAGGCACGCGCGGATGTAATGTCCGCGCCTTTCACCCAAACAGCAATCCGTTCAGTCTCGAGACGGAAGCAGGGCGCTGACGACGGTAGCGATCAGCGCGCCGACCGCGGCGGAGATCAGAATAGTCGTGACCGGATTGTCCCGGGTATACGAGACCACGCTATCGCCAGCTCTGTTGGCAGTGTCCTTGGCATTGCGGATACCGCTTTGAAGCTTGTCAGCCGTCTTGTCGACGAACTCCTGTCCGTGCTTGCCGAAATTGTCATCGCCTGTTACTGATTCCATAGCAAATCTCCTTGAGACGGTGAGATGAACTCTGACGCATCAGGACTTCGGTGCCACCGTTAGATCATTGACGACGTGTCCCGGGCCCACGACCCATACTGCCTTCACCTCGACGGCGCTTTTTTCGTCCTCGGATGGTACGACCCCGCTCAGCGTGACGGTACCGTTGATGGATACGATTTTGACTTTGTGAGCGCACGTCGAAAGAGATTTGTCGGTCACCAGATTCTTGCGGATCCGTTGCGTGATCGTGCGATCGTCGGCGTTGTCCGCGGTTCCGGTGCTGGCCGCCGTGCTCGACTGGCTTACGGCGGCCGCGCGCTCCGCCTGCTCGGCGGTGGGGTAAGTTCCAAAAACTGCAGTGTTTTTGCCAGTCATAATTCGTACTCTCGAAGGGAGCTGCCATGGTGAGAACATACAGCTGCAAATTCAACGGAGATACGGCCCCTGCCCTTGTAGGCCGGTAGTTTGAATGGCGGCCGGCGTATGACCTACGTGCGCTCGGAGCGATGGCGCGGATAATGCGAAAGAGGGTAATGATGCCGATGGCATCCAGGCGCACCGATTGTCTCGCACGGATTCAGGGCGGTGCCGCGTTCAACCGAAATAAGCCCCGTCGGCCAGGATTTCCCTGTCATACGGACACGCTGAGACGACGATGTCTGACCGGGAAAGACGATTCCTTCTGGCTATCAAGGTAGAGGCCCGATGAAAGAATTGCCATCCAGCAATTCCGCTGGTTCAACGCAGAAAGGCAGATCTCATGGCAACCGAGAAACAAAGTGGAAGTCAGCAGGGCGGATCGGGCAACTTCGCAAACGATCCTGAAAGGGCGAGTGAGGCGGGCAAAAAAGGCGGTGAGCATTCGCACGGCGGTGGTTCGCAACAAAGTGGATCTCATTCCGGGGGATCTTCCCACCAGGGTGGCTCGCAGAGTGAGACAGGCGGATCCCGCGGCGGCTCCGGCAACTTTGCAAACGACCCGGAGAAGGCCAGCGAGGCGGGAAAGAAAGGCGGTCAACAATCCCAC
>Ga0116129_1001153_pt1 | contig 15006 bp, 13 predicted proteins | sample June2015DPH_17_2_FD_89732 | JGI IMG/M metagenome (GOLD analysis project Ga0116129, IMG submission 89732) | Peatland microbial communities from SPRUCE experiment site at the Marcell Experimental Forest, Minnesota, USA - June2015DPH_17_10 | ecosystem: Environmental > Terrestrial > Soil > Wetlands...
AGGATTCGCGCTGCCGCCGCAAATCATGGAGAAGGCACGTTCCGCCGCGGCCGCCTCGGGCGGTTCGGTCACCGAGACCGCGGATCGCACCGCGGCGCTGGCGGGCGCGAGCGTGCTCTACGCCAAGGAGTGGGGCACCACCGCCTATTACGGGGATGCGGAAGCGGACGCCAAACTGCGCGCCGATCTTGGCGATTGGTGCGTGCGCGAGGGGTGGTTCGCGGGTGCACGGCCCGACGCGAAATTCATGCACTGCCTGCCGGTGCGCCGCAACGTCGCCGTTGCCGATGAAGTTCTCGATGGTCCACGCGCGTTGGTCAGGCGCGAGGCTCACAATCGGCTGACGGTGCAAATGGCTGTCCTGCACCGCATGCTGGCCGGTTGACCAACGCTCAAGTGGCATCCGCATCTTTGGAGTATCCCCTCATGATCATGAGCCGACCTGACCCTTCCGTCGCGGTGCGCGCGCTGCGCAGCGCCGCGCCCTACATCCGCATGTACAAGAACAAGGTGTTCGTCATCAAAGCGGGCGGCGCGGTGTTCAGCGACGAAGCTTCGACCCGCGGACTGATCGAGCAAGTCGCCATATTGCATCAGGTCGGCATCAAGACCGTGCTGGTGCACGGCGGCGGCCCGCAATTGGACAACCTGCAGGCGACGCTCGGAATCGATACCAAGATGGTCAATGGGCGGCGCGTCACCGATCAGAAATCGATCGACGTCACCGCCATGGCGCTCAACGGTTTGATCAACACCCGCATTCTCGCGATCTGCCGCGCATTGGACGTGGAGGCGATCGGCCTCTCCGGCGTTGACGCCGGATTGATCCGCGCTCACAAGCGCAAGCCGGTGGCCGTCTCGCCCGGCTCCAGCGAAACCGTGGACTATGGTTTCGTCGGCGATATCGACGCCGTCAACTCATCGGTGCTGATAAAGCTGCTCGACAACGGGCTCATGCCCGTCGTCAGCCCTCTGTCGGCGGACTCCAGCGGCATCTTGCTGAACATCAATGCCGACACCGTGGCGGCAGCGATCGGCGGCGCGTTGCACGCAGAGAAGCTGGTCCTGTGCACCGGTGCGCACGGGATTCTCGAACGGCCCGAGGAGCCGGGCTCGGTGATCTCGTACACCGACATCCAGGGACTCAAGCGGCTGCGCGAACAGGGCAGCCTCAAGGACGGCATGCTGCCCAAAGCGGTCGCGATCGAGCATGCCATCTTGAGCGGCGTGCGACGCGTGCACGTGATCAGCTACAAATCCGCGGACAGCTTGCTGGCCGAGATCTTCACCAACGAGGGCACCGGCACCCTGGTGATCGCGGACTTGAACGCCTTGAGCGATGCCGAGCAGCTCGCGACGGCGGAGGGCCGATGAGCCCGACGGCGCCCTGCGGGCTTTGGATCGAACCGTCGTGACGCGGCTCTGGGACAAGGGCGGATCGCTCGACGCGCGCGTGCTGGAATACACCGCGGGCGACGACCACCTGCTCGATAATCGCCTGGTGGCCTACGATATCCGCGCGTCGATCGCGCACGCCGAGATGCTGGGTGATCAGGGGCTGATCTCACCGGATGAAATCGAGGTCATTCGCGCAGCCCTGTCCGCCATCGGCGCGGAGCATGCGCGAGGCGCCTGGCGCGTCACGCTCGAACAAGAGGACTGCCAGACCGCGATCGAGAATCTGCTCACGGCGCGGATCGGCGCCGCCGGCGGACGCCTGCATGCGGGCAGGTCGCGCAACGATCAAGTGCTGGCGGCGCTGCGGCTTTACATGAGCGACGCCGCGCGCACCTTGAGCGCCGGCGCGATCGCCGTGGCCGAGGCGCTCGATGCATTGGCCGCGCGCGACGGCGATATCGCTCTGCCGGGTTATACACACATGCAGCAGGCGATGCCGAGCAGCGTCTCACTGTGGGCGGGCGGCTACGCCGCCGAGATACGCGACGATGCCGCGGGTCTGGACCAGACGCAGCGGCGCATCAGCAAGAACCCTTTGGGATCGGCCGCGGGCTTCGGTACACCGAATCTGCCGGTGAATCGCGAGAGCACGCGGCGCAGACTGCAGTTCGCCGCAACGCACGAGCCGGTTACCGCGGTACAGCTGTCGCGCGGCAAGGCCGAAGCCCAGCTGTTGTTCGAAATCACGCTGCTGACTCAGGACATCGCCAGATTGGCCGCGGACCTGACGCTCTTTTATACGCAGGAATACGGTTTCGTCAGCTTGCCGGAAACCTTCACCACGGGCTCTTCCATCATGCCGCAAAAGCGCAATCCCGATGTGTTCGAGTTGATGCGCGGGCGCGGCGCCGTGGCGCAGGCGGCACTCGGCGAGGTGCTGGCGATTACGCAGAAGCTCACATCCGGCTACCACCGCGATTTGCAGCTGATCAAAGCGCCGTTGTTTCGCGGCATCGATTCCTGCCTGCAGACCTTGAGCATCCTGCCGGGCGCGCTTCAGGGCATACGCTTCTTGCCGCAGAAAATTCGGCTCGACCCGGCAATACACGCCGCGGCGGCCGCCAATGCGCTGGTGGTCGAGGAAGGCATACCCTTCAGAGAAGCCTACCGGCGCATAGCGGCAAAGCTCAAGGAGTCCCAATGAGCATCTGGCGCAACTTGAAAACGCTGGAGGAAATCAATGCACCCAGCGCCACGCTGATTTCGCATCTCGGCATCAGGGTCATCGAAATCGGCCCCGACTTCCTGCGCGGTACCATGCCGGTGGACGCCCGCACGGTGCAACCCTACGGCCTGCTGCACGGCGGCGCGTCGGTGGCGCTGGCCGAATCCTTGGGCAGCGCGGCGGCAGCCATGTGCGTGGACGGGGAGTATCAAGTCGTTGGGCAGGAGATCAATGCCAACCATGTGCGCGCCGCGCGCAGCGGGCTGGTGACCGGAACCGCCAAGGCGGTGCATATCGGCGGACGCACGCAAGTTTGGAGCATCGACATCGTCAACGACTCGGGGAAATTGGTGTGCATCTCGCGACTGACCATGGCCGTCATCAAGCGCGGTGCGTTGTCATAGGCGCGAGGTGGCGTTTGCCACCGCAATTGCGTATCGTGCGCGCCATGAAACGAAGCAAACTTTTTCTGTGCCGCTGGACGGCAATGTGGTTGATGGCCGCGGCATCGCCTTTGCTGCCCGCGCAAACGCCGGCGCCGCCGCCGAAGATCGCACCGGGCGCCGATCCCGGTCCGCCACCGTCAATCGATCAAACCAGTTACATGTTCGGCGTGACGTTCGGCGCGCAGCTGCACGGCGTCGGTATCACCAATGAATTGTCCAACGACGCGCTGCTACGCGGCATCAAGGACGGATTGAACGGCAAACAACCGACGAGCGGCGAGATGCAGCAGCTGCAAGCCTATGTGCGCGGCGTCGCGGAGGCTACCGCCACCCGCAATCGCGCCGCGGCCGCGGACTATCTGGCGCGCAACGCGAAGCAGAAGGGCGTGATCGCCACGCCGTCGGGACTGCAATACCAAGTCATTGCCGCGGGCGACAAGCAAGCGCCGCCGATCACCACCTCGGATCAAGTGACCGTCCAGTATCGCGGCAAGCTGCTCGACGGCAGCGAGTTCGACAGCTCCTATTCGCGGGGCATTCCCGCAACCTTCCCGCTCAACGGCGTCATCAAGGGTTGGCAGGAAGGCCTGGTGCTGATGAAGCCCGGCGCCAAATTTCGATTGTTCGTACCCCCGGATTTGGCCTATGGCTCGGTGCCCAAACCGAACATACCCGCCGGCTCGTTATTGATATTCGATGTCGAGTTGCTCAGCGCGCAATCGCCGGGCGCTCCCGCGCCGAAACCAACGCCCACCCCGAAGAAGTAGCGGTCCCACGCCGAAGAAGCGGCGGCGGGCCACGGGAAAACCGAGCCGCGCTGTTATCTTAAGCTAGCGCCGCAAATCCAGTGCATTGGTCAGATCCCCCATGGGGGCGGAGCCATGCGCCGCCAAGCCTTGGTCGCGCATTTTGATTCCCGGCAGGATCTGTAACTGGAAACGGCGTGTAATCAACCGCAGGATGGATTCGGTGTCGTATTGAGTGTGATCGACGCTGCCGCGCTTGGCATACGGGGAGATGATCAGCGCGGGAATGCGCGTGCCGGGGCCGAGCAGGTCGCCTTGCGGCGGAGCCACGTGATCCCAGGCACCGCCGAATTCATCGTAGGTGATCACGATCAGCATGTGCGGCCATTGCGGGCTTGCGCGCAGCTTCGCCACCAGCGCGGCGATATGATCATCGCCCTCCGCCACCGAAGCGTAGCCCGCGTGCTGATTGAAGTTGCCCTGCGGCTTGTAGAAGCTGACGGCCGGCAACCGCCCCACGGCAATGTCCGCCAGCAGCTCGTCGTAGTCCTTCAGATGCGCGGCGCGCGCATCCGGGCGGGCTTGCGGGTCGAAGCGCGCGTAGTAATTGAACGGTTGGTGATGCGGCTGAAAATCCGGATCGCCGCCGGGGGTTTGCGGAGCATAGATCACCTTGCGCTGCCGGTCCGATGGGCGGCCGCCATCGGCCAGCGCCGCGTTCCAGGATCCCGCGTACCAGGCCCAGTTGACCTGTTTCTCATCCAGCATGTCGCCGATGGTAGTGGCAGTCTGCGGCGGCAACGTGGTCTTGTTGTTCGGATCCGCGTAACGATAGCTTGCATCGGTCGCTGCAGGGGCGTTGCCGCTTGGCTGATAGGGCGGCTGCATGGTGTTGACGGCATAGAACTTGCCGTCGCCGAAATAATTCCGCGGCGTGATGTTGCCGCTCCTGGCGAATGTCGGCGGCGCATCCAGCGCCGAAGGCGTGGGATTGGTCGCCGTCTTCAGGCGCGGCAGATAGCGTCCCGCCGAGTCTTGTTCGAGGATCGCTATCGACGGTTTCGCAGGCGCGATATCGGCGCCGGGATATTCCGGTGCACAAGCACAGATCAGATACTGATGATTCAAAAACGAACCGCCGAAGGCCCCTTGGAAGAAGTTATCGGCGAGCACGAATTCCTGCGCCAACCGGTACAGCGCCGAGCGGCTGTAATCGTAATGCCCCAGCGCAAAGCCGCCGGCATCCGACCAGGCGGCGTAGCCGTCGTTCTTGCCGCCGTCGATCTGCATTTGGTGTTCGAAGAAACGATGCCACAGGTCGCGAGTCACCGTCGACGTCGACAGCGTCACGTTCGACTGCGCCGTGTAAGCATGCTCGATGGAAAACGGTGCGTTCGGCAATCCAGCGCTTTGCTGTTGCGTCACCACCGGATTGAAGCCCGTCGCGGTGACGCCGCCCCAGGCGGGCGGCAACGTCGCCAGGATTTTGCCGTCGCGATCGACTTGCGGAACGTAGGCCGGGGTCGGCCGGCCATCGGCCGCCACGACCTCGCGGAGCCCGCGGGCGTTTGGAAAATTACCGTAAAGATTGTCGAAGGCGCGATTTTCGGCGTAGATCACCACGATGGTGTCGACGCGCGCGCGCAGCGCCTGCGTGGTGGCGTATTCGCCGGCCGGATCTTGCGCCGGTTGCGCATTGGACGACGGTTGCGGGTTGGAACAGGCGCCCAGCGCGGCACATGCAGCGAGTGCGCCGACCCATGATCGGCGCACCCAAAGAGCAGCGATTGTCATGCGCCATAGTATATAGGCGCGGGCGCTGCAGCGCGGGCGCTAGAAGGTCCAGAGCGCGCTGACAGTGAAGGCGTCCGGATCGCCGAACGGTGAGGAGATGCGCTCGTACTCGGCGCGCACCGTAAATCCCAGCGGCAGCTTGGAACTCACGCCGGCGCCATAGGCCAACCGGGTTTGAGTTATGTCGCTGCGCCCTATCGCTGTGTAATTTTGGCACGTGGTGCCGGGGGTGCAGCCCACGGCGGCATACTGGGTTTCATCGAGCGTCAGGCGAGCGACGCCCAATTTGCCGAAAATGTCGACGTACGGCAGCGGAATGGGTACGTAGCCAACCGCGAACAGCACAGGCGCTCGCGGGTTCGTGTCCAACCCATTGGCGGCGGTGTTGGTGAAGCCGCCGCCGTGATTCCCAGGCTGACCGAAGTCGATGTATTCGAACTCGGCGCCTACATAGGGTATGGGTCTGACGCCGATGATGCCCTTCCACGCCGTTTGGTGGTCGTTGAAGTAGCCGGGAAGCCCAAAGCCGGGATTATCGCTTCTGATCGTCGACTCACCTACGCCGGCGCCAAAGTAGATTCCCGCGGGATTATAAAAGCCGAAGGGGTCATCCGCCGCCAGGACAGCCGTCGACGCTACGCACGCCGCAACGCCCAGAAGTGCGCCAATGGCAGGGATTGTCCTCTTCATCTACATCTCCGATATACGTTACTGATGTCATGGGACCCGCCGCCGCCGACAGAAGTTCCAGCCGGTCCCGCGCGCTATACTGGACATTATGAAATGTTTGGGCCGCTTGTGGGTGATCATGTATCTGGCCGGGGCCTTGGCCGCCTGCGGACAAAAAGGGCCCCTGGTCCTGCCGGATGCGCCCAAGCGCAAGCACACCACACCGACGATGCCCGGCGCGGCGAAGCCTCAGAGCACCGGGGAGAGCTCGCCGGCACCGGCGGATGCGAAGCCCGCGACCAGCCCCGCGCCGCCCGCCAACCCGAGTCCCCAGCCCGCTCAGACTCCGCCGCAGCCCTGACGGTCAAGGTCAGGAAAGTCGCCCATGGCCGCTCGCAAGCTCGTTCTCGTCGATGGCTCGGGCTATCTGTATCGGGCATTTCACGCGCTGCCGCCGCTCACGACCTCGAAGGGCGAACCCACCGGCGCGGTATTGGGCGTGCTCAATATGCTGAACAAGATGATCAAGGAAGAGGCGCCGGATCGAATCGCGGTGGTATTCGACGCGCCGGGCCGGACGTTCCGCGACGATTTATTCGACGAGTACAAGGCACATCGCGCGCCGATGCCGGATGACCTGCGCTCGCAAGTGCAGCCGCTGTACGACACGGTTGCCGCCATGGGTCTACCGCTGCTGCGCGTGGCCGGCGTCGAAGCGGACGACGTCATCGGCACCCTCGCCATACGAGCGGCCGATGCCGGATACAAGGTGCTGATCTCGACCGGCGACAAAGACATGGCGCAGCTGGTCGGTCCGAACATCGAGCTGTTGAACACCATGAGCAACACGCGGCTCGACCGCATCGGCGTCAAGGCGAAATTCGACGTGTTTCCGGAGCAGATCGCCGACTACCTGGCGTTGGTCGGCGACACGTCGGACAATATTCCCGGCATCACCGGCGTGGGCCCCAAGACCGCGGCGAAGTGGCTCAATCAATACCACACAGTGCCCGACCTGGTTGCGCATGCCGCGGACATCGGCGGCAAGGTGGGCGAGAATCTGCGCAACGAACTGGTGAAGCTGGAACTGTCGCGCAAACTCGCGACCATCGATACCGCGCTCGAACTGGAGGTCACGCCCGATCAACTCAAGGCCGGTGCGCCGGACGCGGCACGCCTGCGCGAGTTGTATTTGCGCATGGAGCTGCGCACGCTGCTCAAATCGCTGGGCGAGACAGCGCCCACTCCCAGCGCGGCTGTCGATGTGCTCGTGGCCGAGACCAGCGCCGGCGGCGGCACGGAGGTCGCAGTGGCAGTCGTCAACTACCCCGCGCGCGATTATCACAAAGTATTGTCGCCCGACAGCTTCGCGGCGTGGCTCGGCAAACTCGAGCGCGCACCGCTCATCTCATTCAACATAGAAACCGACAGCCCGAGCTACATGCAGGCACGCATCATCGGCGTGGCCTTCGCGATAGCTGCGGGCGAAGCCGCTTACGTGCCGGTTGGCCATGATTATGCAGGCGCGCCGCATCAGCTCGATCGCGACAAGGTATTGGCCGAGCTGAAACCCATACTCGAGGACATGACCAAGGTCAAACTGGGTCATCATTTGAAGTACGCCGCGCATGTGCTCGCCAACTATGGCATCGCGCTCGACGGCCCGCGATTCGATGCCATGCTCGAATCATACGTTCTCAACAGCGTCGCGACGCGCCACGATATGGACTCGACCGCGGCGAGATATCTCGGCATGCAATCCATTCAATACGAGGATATCGCCGGCAAAGGTGCGAAGCAGATTGCATTCAACCAGCTGGAGGTGGACCGCGCCGCCGAATATTCCGCCGCGGACGCGGATCTCACGCTGCGCCTTCATGAGGCGCTCTGGCCGCAGCTCGAGGCGCAGCCTCGCTTACGCGAAGTCTATGAAACCATCGAACAGCCGCTGACACCGGTGTTGTTCCGGATGGAACGCTGCGGCGTGTTGGTGGATCGCGAACTGCTCAGGAAGCAGAGCGGGGAATTGGCGGCGCGCATGCTGCAGCTGCAGCAGCAAGCGCACGCCGAAGCCGGCGCCGAATTCAACGTGGATTCGCCGAAGCAGCTGCAGGAGATACTGTTCGGGAAACTAGCCATTCCGGTCACCCGCAAGACGCCCACCGGTCAGCCATCGACCGCCGAGGATGTCCTGGAGGAACTGGCCGCCACCTATCCGCTCCCCAGGCTGATCCTGGAATATCGCGGCGTCGCCAAACTCAAATCAACCTACACGGACAAGCTGCCGCTGCAGATCGATCCGACGACCGGGCGCATTCACACTTCTTATCATCAAGCGGTCGCCGCGACCGGCCGCCTCTCCTCGACCGATCCGAATTTGCAAAATATCCCGATTCGCACACTCGAAGGGCGCCGCATTCGACAAGCCTTTGTCGCTGCGCCCGGACACTCGCTCATCGCCGCGGACTACTCGCAGATCGAACTGCGCATCATGGCGCACCTATCCCAAGATCAGAACTTGCTGCGTGCCTTCGCCGAAGATCGGGACGTGCACCAAGCCACGGCAGCGGAAGTCTTCAGCGTCCCGCTGGACGCGGTCAGCGCGGATCAGCGCCGCTCGGCCAAGGCAATCAACTTCGGCTTGATGTATGGCATGTCGGCCTTCGGCCTGGCGCGTCAACTGGGCATCGCGCGCGGCGAGGCGCAAAAATACATGGATCTTTACTTCGAGCGTTACCCGGGAGTTCGGCGCTACATGGAGGAGACGCGCCGTCAGGCGCGCGACGCTGGGTTCGTCGAAACCGTGTTCGGCCGTCGGCTCTACCTGCCGGAGATCCAATCGCGTAACCAGGCATTGCGTCAATACGCAGAGCGCAGCGCCATCAACGCCCCCATGCAAGGCACTGCCGCCGACATCATCAAGCGCGCCATGATCGAAGTGGATGCGTGGCTGCAAAGTTCGCGCGCGCCGGCGCGGCTCATCATGCAGGTTCACGACGAACTAATCTTGGAAGTCGAGGACTCTGCGACGCAAACTCTTGTAGGACAATTGCTGACACACATGACGCGCGCAGCGCAATTGGCGGTGCCGCTCAAAGTTGATGTAGGGGTTGGCCGCAATTGGGATGAAGCGCATTAGTTGCTGCGCATTCGCCTGGCATTTGGGGCTGCGCATTCGCAAAAAGTAGTGCAAAATCAGCACTGCTTGATGGAGTTCGCGGTGAGTTTGCAGTCCGCGAATCCGACGATGTCAAAAAAACTGCAAAAGCGTTTCAAAGGGACTGGAACTTTCGGGAAGCATCCCCATCTAACCTAATGAGCGTTAACGACGCTCCCCGCTCTTCTCCCTGAGCGGGCAAGACCCGGTTTGTCATCCCCATGCCGGGTTGGTCTGCCCCGATGGCTGCCACAAGCAGCCATCGGGGCTTTTTTATGCGCGCAGGAATTGTTTTCGCGCATCAGTCAGCGCGCTCGAACCAGCCCTGCATCACTTGGCGCGCCTCGTCGATGCCTTGTTTTGCATGCGCCGAAAACAGTTGCGTGGTCACCGCAGCGGCACCGCACGCCAACGCCGTTTCCTTGAGAACGCGCTGAGAATCGCGCCGATTCAGTTTGTCTGCTTTCGTCAACAGGACGTGTACAGAACGCTGTCTCGCGAGCGCCCATTCGAGCATGGCCGCGTCCTGCTCACCCAATCCACGCCGGCTGTCGACGATCAGCATCAAGCCGACCAAAGACCGGCGCACATCGAAGTAATGCTCCATCAAACCCAGCCAGTGCAGCCGCACTTTCTCGGGCACTTTCGCGAATCCGTATCCCGGTAGATCCACCAGGCGGCGTTCGGCGGCCAGCTCGAAGAAGTTGATTAGCTGCGTTCTACCCGGCGTGCGGCTCACCCGTGCCAGCCCGCTGCGCTGCGCGATGGCATTGATGGCGGTCGATTTGCCGGAATTGGACCTTCCCGCAAATGCAACCTCGCGGCCCGTGTCCGTTGCCAGCTGATGGGGCTCGGCGGCGCTGGTTACGAATCTCACGGAAGGGTAGATCGACATGGCTGCGGCTTCAAACGCAAATTATTGACTCTAGTGTACAATTTAGGGCTGACATCAGTTCGTATCGATCAAGGGGTATCAGGGGATCATGAAGCGGATTTGGATTCTTGCAGCAACACTTTCCGGTGCGATTATCAATACCTCTGCTCTTCCTGCCGGCAGCGTCGAGGCCGGTGCCGCCAAGGCCGTTACCTGCGGCGCCTGCCATGGTGCGAACGGCAACAGCGTCAATGCGGAATGGCCCAGTCTGGCGGGCCTTGGTGCGGATTACATCGCCGAGCAGCTGAAGAATTTCAAGGACGGTAAGCGCGTCAATCCCGTGATGATGCCCATGGTCGCCAATTTGTCGCCGGATGATTTCGCGGACCTGGGCGCGTATTTCGACAGCCTCACCAACACGGGTTTGGAAGCCGACCCCTCTTACTGGCAGGCCGGACAAAAACTGTATCGCGGCGGCGACCAAAGCCGCGGCATTCCGGCGTGCATGGCCTGCCATGGGCCGACCGGCGCGGGCAATGAACCGGCGAAGTTCCCGGCGTTGCGCGGCCAGCACTCGGTCTACGTGGTGAAGCAGTTGAACGACTATGCATCCGGAGCTCGCACCACCGGGCCGAACGGCGTCATGCAGACGATCGCCAAGCGGCTCTCGCCTGACGACATGCGCAACCTCGCCGCCTATATCCAAGGTATCCGGTGACATGCGTGCGGGGCCGCTAGCTTGGGTGCTGTGGGCAGCGCTTGCCCTCACCGCCTGCGGCAATAAAGAAGCGCAGCATAGCCCGGCCGACAGCAGCACGCCGGCCACGGCCGCGAATCAACCACAGGGGCAGGCCGCGGCAAGCGCCGACAAAGCAGCGAAAATCGTCCGCCTCAACGAAGACGGAACGGAGACCGTCGAGGAGAGCGCCGGCGATAGCGGTGCCCACAATTCCTTGTTGGCGGCCGTTGCCTCGACGGTGACCGCGGCCAATGCGGCCGGGCCGCTCGGCGGCCCCGCCTTGTGGCAAGAGGGTGTCAACTACTCCCGGCTGGTTCCCGCACAGCCGACCGACGCCCCCGCGGGCCAAGTCGAAGTGCTGGAGTTTTTCTGGTATGGCTGTCCGCACTGCTATGCCCTCGAGCCCACCATCGAAGCTTGGGTCAAAAGCAAACCCGCCTATGTGACCTTCACGCGCGTGCCGGTGCTATGGAACGAACCTGACCGCGCTCTGGGCAGGCTGTATTACACGCTGCAGAGCTTGGGCAAGGCCAACGAACTGCATAGCGCGATATTCAAGGAAATCCACGTCAACAACGATCCGCTGATCGGCAGCGATCCGCAAAATAGCGCCGAAACGGAACATACGCAGATCGTGTTCGCGAGCAAGTTCGGCATCTCGGAAGCGGACTTTCGCAGCAAGTACGAACACGACATGGGCGTCGACACGGCAATGCAACACGCCGACGAGTTGATAGAGCGGTACCGCATCACATCGGTCCCCAATTTCGTGGTGAACGGCAAATTCGTCACCGACGTCGCTTCCGCCGGCAGCCCCGAGCGGCTGATCAGCTTGCTCAACGATCTGACCGCGGCCGAGCACAAGCGCCAGCCTTAGGAGCTCGATGCAAACGCATACCGGCGGCTGCCATTGCGGCCGCGTTCGTTTCCAAGTCATCGCGCCTGCCAGCATCGAGGTTCTGGAATGCGACTGTTCCATCTGCAGCAAGTGTGGCTACTTGCATCTGATCGTGCCCGAGGATCGATTCAAGCTGCTGCAGGGCAAGGAGGCGCTCACCACGTACACTTTCAATACACACGCCGCAAAGCACCTGTTCTGCTCGGTTTGCGGCGTGAAGTCCTTTTATCGGCCGCGTTCCCATCCCGACGGCATCAGCGTCAATGCGCGCTGCCTCGAGGCAGGCAGCATCGCATCGATGTCGGTGACGCCTTTCAATGGCCGCGACTGGGAAAAAGGCCGGGCCGAGCTTGGTTGAGGCCGCGCAACACATAATCTGAAGCGACGTCGACGATTATGTCCAGTCGCTCGCCCTGCTGTTTGTCTGGGGCAATTTTGTGACATTCTTCATTGGTTTCCCGTGCCGTTTGCGCGATGCTGGCGCTGTCAGGGGCGGTGCGCAGGAAGCAACATGTCGATCGGCGAAGCGACGGATGACGCATCATATGCCTGCCTTGCCGCATGCTGCGGCGGCGCGCGCGAGGCGCTGATCATCGCCATGCTGTTGTATGGGCTGGCGCAAAGCGGCGAGGTGCTCGCGGGCGATGCGCCCGCCAACGTCGTCAAGGACATTCAACCGATCGTGGGTGGTACACCGCTGTCGTTGGCCTTTGTGCCGACCGCCGCCACGACGAGCGCATCGTCGGCGGCACAAGACGAATATTCAGCAACGGATTTTCGGCGGCGCAAATCCGATACTTTCGAATCGCACGCAGCCGCGGAAGCCGAACCGTCGTTGCAATCGCAAACTTCGCGCGCCATCTCGGTGTGGCAGCGCATGGCCGATTACCAAGCGCAAGGCCGCGTGCAGCTTCTGACGCTGTGGGAGTCGCCGCGCAGCATGGTGTCGCTGCAGGCCGGCCACCATGGTGGACCTTCCCTGCAGTGGAGCAGCCGCCTGATGAATCGTGGCGGCGCGACGCAAGGTCTGCTCGATCGATTCGTGCCCTCCTCGCTGGGCGCCGCCGGCTTGGGTCCCAGGGCCGCCGCGCGCAGTTCCAATGCCTCGGTGTTACCTAAGCCGGTCAATCTGATTCCAGCGGCCAAATCCCCCTAACCGCCAACGGTTTCCGCTCGGGCACGACCATCGAGGGCGCGATCGCGCCGCCGATCTGTCCCGCCATCAAAATGATTGCAAAAGCGCGGCCGCGCTCATGCACGCGGAACCAGCGCGCCACCACGGAAGCGTTCGGATAAGCCCCGGCCTCGCCCGCTCCGAATAGAAACCGAGTCAGCAGCAGGGGGTAACCATTGAACCGGATGCTCTTGTGCTGCTACTATCGATGTTAATGCGAATCATTCTTGTTCATATTTGCATATGAGGGAGACTGTAGATATGGGTGGTGAGGTGGGCAGGGCTGAAAGAGGTTGTCGGCTGCGGGGCAGCTGCGTTGCACGTCATAGTTGCGCAGGGAGGCGGCGGGCCCGGCTTGCCAGCTGCTGCCTCATGATGCTTTCAGCGGCATCCGCGGGCCGCGCAGCTGATCTCGCCAGCGCCGATTCGGCAGATGCGCCTGATGATGCGACGTCACTGCAACAACTGACGGTCGAAGGACGAGTGGACAATCCGGAACAGGTGCCGGAGCTCGGCAAAACGGGCACGAAGCTCGAGGACATGCCGGCCAGCATCCAGATCATCCCGCGAGAGATTCTCTCGGAACAGGGCGCCACCATGTTGCGCGAAAGCGTTTACAACGCCAGTGGCGTCAACGAAGGTGGTCAGGATTCCAAAGGGTACTATGATCACTTTCTGATCCGCGGCCTGAACGCGCAGATCTACAGCGACGGCTTCACCGATGGCGATCAGCTCGGCGGCATCTCGCACTCGCTGAACGGTGTCGAGCAGATCGAAATCCTCGAAGGGCCAGGCTCTGCCCTGCTCGGCAGCGGTCCGCCGGGAGGGACGATCAACATCGTTCACTACACACCGTCGCCGGATCTGCACTACGGCGGCAGTCTGGAGTTCGGCTCGTTCGGCACGATTGCCAGCAGTGGCTATATCACCGGACCTACCAGCGTTCCCGGGCTCAATTACCGGCTTGACGAGACGGTTGCGTATTCGAGCGGGTTTCGCGACCTGGCCAGCCGCGACTTCGAAGCCAGGCCGGCACTCGAGTGGCAGTTGAGCGATCATACGGTCGATTTCGCGCTCGATCTGCGCCGCATACGCGAAACTCCCGACTCCTACGGCATCATCTATTTCAACGGCTCCCCCATCAAGGATGTTTCCATCGATGCGAAGTATTCGACGCCATTCGCCTTCGCCCATGAAGACGTCGTGCGCCCCACCCTCAGCGATCGCTGGGAGATAAGCGACTTTCTCACCGTCAATGACCGGTTCTCCTACCTGTATCGCACGTTCGACGTCTTGGGCAACGGCGACAGTTCCAGCACGATGGTGAGCGGGGGCGAAGTCATCGGCCGGCAGCTTCGCCAGCAGGACGACCGGGACGGCAGCGTCGACTATCAGCTCGAGCCGGTCTGGAAGTTCGCCACCGGCACCGTTCACCACACCCTGCTCACGGGCTTCGAGTATCAACATCAGACCATCGCCACCTCCCGGTCGACCGCCGATTTGCCGAACATCCCCGACGCTTTCGATCCGGTTCCTCCGGAAACCTCCGTGGCCGGCCTGACGTTCCTCTGCAATGCGAAACATTCTTGCGACAACGACCGGCTGGCCGCCGATTACTACAGTCTCTACGCCACCGATCAGGTTGATATCACCGACTTGCTGAAGTTTCGCGCCAGCGTACGTCAGGACTGGTTCGACACCTCCCTGACCCCGGTGATCACGGTACCTGGCCGCTTCGGAACCGCAGGCCAGCCGCTTCTTGCCGGCGTGACGGACACGCGCAACGATGCGCCGGTGAGCGGCAACGTCGGCGTGCTGTACAAAATCTTTTCCTGGATGTCGCCCTACGTCGGCGCCTCGGAGAGCCATCTGGCGAACTTCAACTC
>Ga0116129_1001154_pt1 | contig 15001 bp, 14 predicted proteins | sample June2015DPH_17_2_FD_89732 | JGI IMG/M metagenome (GOLD analysis project Ga0116129, IMG submission 89732) | Peatland microbial communities from SPRUCE experiment site at the Marcell Experimental Forest, Minnesota, USA - June2015DPH_17_10 | ecosystem: Environmental > Terrestrial > Soil > Wetlands...
GGTAACGGCCTGGTGCAGCAGCTTTATCAACAGTCGCGGGTACGCAGCCGCAAGATCAGCAATGCCGAGCATGCCGCGTTGGTCGCGAGCATGCCCCTGATCTGCCAGCCCGGCGCAGAGTGGAACTACAGCCGTTCGACCGACATTCTCGGCCGCCTCATTGAAGTCGTCAGCGGCCAGTCATTGGGCGCGTTCCTGACAGAACGCATCTTGGCGCCGCTGCAAATGACCGAGACCGCATTTTATACCGGCGACGAAAACACGCGCCGGCTGGCGGAGCCCTTTGCGGCCGATCCCTGGACCGGCGACAAGGTGCAGCTCTTCAGCATGCTCGAAAAGCCGGTGATGGAATCCGGCGGCGGCGGCCTTGTTTCCACCACTATGGATTATGCGCGCTTCGCACAGATGCTGCTCAATGGCGGCGAACTCGATGGGACAAGGATCATCGGCCGCAAGACGCTGGAATGGATGGCGTCCGACCACCTCGACGGCAGCGTCAAGATTATGGGCACGCTGACCCAGCCTGGCCACAGCTTTGGTCTCGGCTTCGGCATTCGCACGCAAGAAGGCATCGCGCCGTTTTCAGGTTCGGTCGGTCAGTTCTTCTGGAGCGGCATGGGTGGCACCTTCTTCTGGATCGATCCGAAGGAAGACCTGTTCGCCATCTTCATGTCGCAGGCGCCCGGCCAGCGCGTCTATACCCGCACGCTGGTGCGCAATCTGGTGTACGCGGCGCTGGAGTGACGGCGAAGCCGTCAACTAATCGTGGCGCCGCCATCAATCACGATGGTCTGCCCCGTCGTGAAGGTGCCGGCACGGGAAGCGAGAAATACCGCGGCGCCGGCGATTTCATCGGGCTCGCCTATCCGCAAGAGAGGCGAACGCGCGGTAGAAGCCTTCAGCGTTTCCGGATTTTCCCACAGCGCGCGGGCAAAGTCGGTCTTGATCAGGCCCGGCGCGATGCAATTCACGCGGATATTGTACTTGCCGTATTCGCAAGCGAGATTGCGCGCGAGCTGCATGTCGGCGGCCTTGGAAATCGCATAGGCGCCGAGCACGGTCGATCCCTTCAGCCCACCGATCGAAGAGATGATGGTGATCGAGCCGTCCTTGCGCTCGATCATCCGCGGTACGACCAAGGATATCAGCCAGTGGTTGGCGACGATATTGTTGTCGAGGATCTTGCGGAACTGATCGTCGGAAATGCCGGCCTGCGGGCCGTAATAGGGATTTGATGCGGCATTGCAGACCAGCGTATCGATTGGGCCGAAGACACGGTTGGTCTCCTCGACCAGATGCTTCAGATCATCCTTGGTCGAGATGTTGGCGGCAACCGAAAGCGCAACCTGTTTGCCGGCCTTGTCGTTGATCGCTTTGGCGACCTCATCGCAGGCCGCCTGCTTGCGCGAGGAAATGACGACCTTGGCACCGTGATAGGCCATGTGCTCGGCGATGGCGCGCCCAATGCCCCGCGAAGAGCCGGTGATGACGGCGACTTTTCCCGATAGATCGAACAAGTTCATGTCTCACTCCCCTCATAATCCGGCGATGCCGGTTCTATTTGTCAGCAACAATCAAGCAAGCTTGCTTGTCGCCACCTCGGGGCCCGCCGGCTGATGCATGGCCCCGTGGGCAGCATCGGCGATCCAGGGCTGCTGGTTGACCATCGGCAGCCGCCAGACACTGACGCTCTCGCTTGCGATATGATCGAGACGCGTCACCGAACAATTGTCGATATCGAAGGCAAGGCCCTTTTCCGGCTGGCCGCCGAGCGCAAGGCCAACGGCCGCCTTGATCGTGCCGCCATGTCCGACCGCGATCACGTCATGGCCCGCGTGTTCGATCGTGATGCGGTCAATCGCGCCGCAGACGCGATTGTACAAATCCATAAAGCTTTCTCCGCCCGGCGCGGGCTCGCCGATATCGGCAAACCAGTGACTGCCGGCCGGACGACTGGCGAGAAACGCGGCGCGATTCATTCCCTGCCATTTTCCGAGGTTCTGTTCGGCAAAGGCGGCTTCCTTCATCATCGCCGCCGGCCGCGGAAAACCAGCCTCCCAGATCGCGTCCGCCGTCTGATGGGTGCGCTGGAGGCTGCTCGCAAACCAGACCGCAGCGGGCGGCAGGATTTTGGCGACGGCCTCGAAGACGTAGCGGTCGCTGGTATCGCATGCGATATCCGACTGGCCATAGATATTGCCGCCGTCGCAGCGCACCGGCGCGTGGCGCACCCACCACCATCGTGTAACGACCGCGCCTGGTTTACTGCCGTTGGACATCGCAAAGCCCCTTCAATATTGTCGTGTGTCGTACGTCAGCGTATCGACCGCCTCAAGTCACTTCGACGTTTCAAACCTTGTTTGAAATTCCGCAAGGCGAAAACGCCGCGATATCCAACTAATCAAGGAAACACCCATGGGCCGCCTCGAAGGTAAATCCGTCATCATCACCGGCGCCGGCAGCGGCATAGGACGTGCGGCTTCTCTCCTGTTCACGAAGGAAGGCGCGAGACTGATTGCGGTCGATCGCACGGACGGCGTGAAAGACACGGTCGACCAGGTACGTAAGGCCGGCGGGACGGCGGAAGCCGTCGTCGCCGATGCTGGTTCCGAAAAGGACGTGATCGCTTTTATCGACAAGGCGGTTTCCACCTACGGCCGGCTGGATGCGATCTGGGCCAACGCCGGCGTCAGCGGCGGACTGGTGCCGCTCTCCGAACAGACCGTGGAACATTGGCAGGAAATTTTGCGCATCAACCTGCTCGGCCCGTTTCTCGCCATCAAGTACACGATGCCGCACATGGTCAAACAAGGGTCCGGCGCGATCCTGTGCACCGCATCGGTCGCAGGCCTGAAATCCGGTGCGAGCGGCCATCCCTATGCGGCGAGCAAGGCCGGCGTCATCAGCCTCGTGCAAACGACAGCCTATTCGCTCACAGGAACCGGCGTGCGGATCAACGCGGTATGCCCCGGCCTGATCGAAACCGGCATGACCAAGCCGGTGTTCGACCGCGCGAGGGAGCGCGGTACGCAGGACAAGATCGGCCAGCTCAATCCGCTCAAGCGCGCCGGCCAGCCGCATGAACTGGCGACGATGGGCCTGTTCCTGCTGAGCGACGAGGCGTCGTACGTCAACGGCCAGGCGTTTCCGGTCGATGGCGGCCTCACCGCCTCCATGCCTTACGCAGGCAAGCCGATCTGACAACGTACACTTCTTTTCCAAGGCATCCACCAGCGGCTGGACGCCATATGCAGGCCTGCGACGAACTCCCGGCTACCACAGTTCGTCGTTGCGCACGCGATTGAACGCCTGCATTTGTGCAGCAAAATATTGCCGGTCGCCTGCCGGGAAGATGAGATCAGCGCCTTTCGCCGCAAACACCCGCGCACCGTTGACGTAGTCCAGATGGTGATGCGTCAGCACCGGATATCGGATAGCTTTTTCGTCCCGCCGAGTTTTAAATGTTGGATAGATAGTAATAAATTTGAATACGACAGTTCCGGCCGTGATCCGGGGACTGAGGCTTGATCGAATGTCTTCAAATCACATTGCCTCCGCGCGCGTAGGAATTGCCTTCCTGTTTCTGTTTGTCTTGTTTGGAGTAGGCACTTATTTCGCGACCGATCTGAGCAAGTTTCAAGAACGCATTTCGTCTCAAGAAGGCCGGGAGATGTTGCAGGGGATCACCAACCCAAGCCAGTTGGAGGACGCCCTCCGGCAGCACCCCTCGAACAATATCCTGCGGCTGATGACGAAGGCGACCAAGGCAACCGACGATGCGAGACGTGCGATCGACCGGCTGTCGGCCCAGATTGAACCGGCAGGGCTTTCGAAGGAGATCAATTTCGATTCAGCAAGCCGCAACGATCTTGACGCTTTTCGCAGTGATCTAAGAACGGCGGAAGCAAATGCGGCAGCTTTCCTTCCGCGCTACGCCGCCATCTTCAAGACCGAACACGACCAGATCGAAAACGCTGCCCTTTCGCTTCACGTACCCAAGGATATCGCTAGCCCGGTTTTGAATGGCCTCACGCAGCGGCAGGCAAAAGCTCTCAATGCCATTTCGGTCATATTGTCGGCACGCACCGATTATTACCGCGCCTACGAGAAATACCTCGCGCTGCTGTCGAACGAATTTGGTTCCTTCAAGGTGGTCAACGGCCAATTCGTCTTTCCCCTTCAACGCACCGTCGAGCGCTACAATGCCGCGTCCGGATCCATGACGGCAGCCGCCAGGCGCGTCACCGACCTGGAAACAGACCTGAAAAACCAGAATCGGCCGCTACCGGAAGAATGGACGCAATTGACTGGCGCGAAGTAGCCGGCGACGGTGGCCGCGCCAAATTCCAGCGGAGTGACGGACAAATGCAGCGCAGCAACGATCGCGTTCTCACCACCCACACCGGGAGCCTGCCGCGGCCACCCGCGCTGACGAAGCTTTATGCTATGCGCTCGCGCAGCGAGAACGTCGATTCCTCAGAAATCGAACAGGCCGGCCACGCCGCTTTGCAGGAGATCGTTCCAAAACAAATCGAAGCCGGAATCGACATCGGCAATAATGGCGAGCAGCAGCGCGAAGGCTTCTTCCTCCATGTCCGCCATCGCATGACGGGTTTCGGCGGATCGTGGAAGCGCTGGCCGCGCGCCGACGTCGAGGGCTATCCCGTGTTCAAGCGCTCGCTGGAACAGCAGATCGCCGGCAAGGAAATGGTCAGCAACTTCGCGCCCCCGAAAGTGATCGGCGAGATCAACTACATCGGCGCCGCCGAGGCGTCACGCGAATGCTCGGATTTTCGGCAGGTACTGGAGGGACGCAAGCGCGCCGGCAAAAGCGGATTTGTCGAGGCGTTTTTGACCGCCCCCTCGCCCGGTATCGTGGTAGCGGCGATCCGCAACGAACATTACGACACCGAAGACGCTTATCTTGCCGCGGTCGGCCGCGCGCTTCAGGTCGAATATGAGGCGATCGCAGCCCAGGGATTTCTGCTTCAGCTCGACTGCCCGGACCTCGCGCTCGAACACCACATCTCGTTTCAGGACCGCCCGCTTACGGATTTTCTCGATTTCGTCGAGCGCGTGGTGGCAACGATCAACGAGGCGCTACGCAACATCCCGCGCGAAAAAGTCCGCATGCATGTCTGCTGGGGAAATTATGAAGGACCGCACGACCGCGACGTGGCGCTGGAGAAGATTTTACCGTTGATCGCCCGCATGAATGTCGGCGCGCTGGTGTTGCCGTTTGCCAATCCCCGCCATGCCCATGAGGTGCAGTGCCTTGAGGGAAAAGCGATCGCCGACGACCAGATCGTGGTCGCCGGCGTCATCGATTCCACAACGAACTTCGTCGAGCATCCCGAAGTGGTGGCCGAGCGGATCGAGCGCGTCGCCAAAACCCTCGGCGATCCGAGCCGCGTCATCGCCGGCACCGATTGCGGCTTTGATACCTCCGCTGGCGCGGGCCGCGTGGCAGAAGATATTGTGTGGGCGAAGCTCGCCGCTTTGAGCACAGGCGCGCAGATTGCATCACGCCGGCTGTTTTGAACAGCCTCGCTCGCGAACCTCTGATGGATCAGCCAATTTGCCAACAGGCGCTGTTTCGCGTGGCGCTAGCCGTTCGCGACATTGCGCAGGACAATCTCCGATAGCCTGACGACAAGCTTTCGCAGCCGCGCATTTTCTTCAAGCAGCGAAACGATATCGTCGCCGGAGTGGTCGTCGTCGGTAAAATCGTCGGGTCGAAATGATGATCCATCGAATTCTTCAAGTGCGTTATGTAGCGGTTGTGCGGGTACCATGGCCAAATCCCCAATAACTATTAGCCGAACCTTTCCCCAGTTCTCCACCCGCGGGCAAGGTGATGCGAATCGAGGGCGGATTTGAGACGGAAATGAGAATCTGTTGCGACGCAACGCCGCGCGCTTGTCGAAAATGAAAACTCAAATCGCACAGGCGCGCGCCGGCCGCCCGGATTGCACCGCATTTGCGCCGCTTCGAGAACCGATTGGTTTAGAAAATCTTAAAAACCAGCAGTTCGCTATCCGATGAGGTGGCCCTCGATCGCGTAGAGCACACACAACGCAAGGCTCGCCCAGACGGCCGTACTGAAATACAGCGACATCCAGGCAATTTCCTCTTTCCATTCGGCAAGATCGTGCGTGACGACCCAGCGCGTGCTCACGTCACGAAGCCCCTCCAACGGCCGCAAGCCCCTGTTGCCGCCGGCCACGTCCGCCCGCCAGCGCTTCAGATACATCGGCACGTCGACGGTCATCAAAAATGCGAGATAGACCACGATGCCGGCAAGCGAGACCGCAAGCACGACGCGCACCGCACCGTCGAACTCCGGCAGCAGCCGGCAAAGCCCGACGCCTGCGATGAAGAAGGCCACTGCCCAGATCGAGTTCTCGATGGCATTGAAGAGATAGTTCCTGGTGACGACCGCATACCAGGAAAAACATTCCGCGATCAGGATCAGCGGCACGATCACCCAGGCGGCGTTCACCGCCGTTGACGCTCCCGCCATCGTTCCCAATTGCAGCAGGATCATCATCCACTGCGCGGCGAAACAAACCTCCGCCACGGTCGCCACCGAACGGCCGACGGCGACGCTCGACAACCAGGTATCGAACAGGCAAATCCGCTGCACGTCCGCCCGGGGCAAAAGCGAGCGGAAGGCGCACCCGAATACATAGGCCGCGCTGAGCAGAAGCATGATCTCCATGCCCGGCACGCGGCCTAAGCTGCCAGCATCGTGAAGTTGCCGGTACATCAGGATCCAGGCGGCGATATTGGCGCCGCTGACCACCGTCAGCATCACCCACCACCAGGACACAGGATTTGACCAGGCCAACGAGCTTGACCGCGCCTGAAATTCCGATCGCATCGACATCTCCGTGTAACCGAACAGACATCTATACGTATTAATTCTGTCACAGAATGTGGCGAATCACGACAGGAGATTTGTGACACCGCCCTCCTCCCGTGCTGCGGCTGCAACGCACCAATGCCGCTTTCGCGCCGCGAAGGCCGGTCGCCGCGCCCCCGATTGGTGTAAGAAGCCCTGAAGCAGACAAATCAAGTCCGCAAATTGCGGTCGGCCTGCGCCGATCCTTCTGGGAGGGGCTATGTGCGAGATTTACAGGCGTGATTTCATTCGTGGTGCGGCCGCGTTCGGCTCGGCTGGGCTGTTTTCATCTCCCTTGATGGCACAGACGCCGCGCAGCGATACCGGCTCGACGCGGTTGCCTGCGCGCGGCGAGTTCACCATCACCAATGCCTATGTGATGACGATGGAGCGCGACTTCGGCGACTTCGCCGGCGGCTCGGTGCATGTCAGAGACGGCGAAATTGTCGCCGTCGGCCACGGTGTCAGTGGCGGCGAGATGATCGACGGCAGCGGCATGATCGTGATGCCGGGCGTCGTCGAGACCCACTGGCACATGTGGAACACGATTTTCCGCAGCTTTGCCGGCGACAAGCAGGAAGACGGCTATTTCCCGACGGTGGCGCGCTTCGGCCAGCAGATGACCCCGGACGACATTTTCCAGAGCACGCGGCTTTCGGCGGCCGAGGCCATCAACTCCGGCATGACCTTCGTGCACTCCTGGTGCCACAATGTGCGGAGCACCGCGCATGCGGAGGCTGATATCCGCGCACTGGCCGGCGCCGGCATCCGTGCGCGCCACTCCTGCGGCTGGCCGCAAGGCCTCCCCGATACGCAATCGGCCGACCAGGCGCCGATCGAAACTCTCGCCAGGAACTGGAGCAGTTATTCCAATGAAGGCCTGTTGACGCTCGGCATGGGGTGGCGCGGGCAGTTCCGTGCCGGCCCGATCAAGCCGGAGGTTTATCAGCCGGAGTTCGATAACGCGCGCAAGCTCGGCCTGCCGATCACCGTGCATATAGCGGCTGCCGCCCACCGCGCGGTAAACCAGGTCGAACTGCTCTACAAGTCGAGGCTCATGGGCAAGGACGTTCAGCTTGTCCATGCGCTGGCGGTGACATCAGCAGAACTCGATATGATCGAGGAATCGGGCGCCGCGATTTCGACGTCGCCGGGATCTGAACTGCGGATCGGCTATGGCTTTCCGCTGATCTCGGAAATATTGGCAAAGCGTATTCCGGTCGGAATCTCGATCGACACCTCGGCCCTGACCGGAAGCTCCAACATGTTCGGCGTGTTGAAACTGGCGCGCGATTCCGAAAATGCGCGAGCCGAAAGCGAATTCAAGATGACGGCACGAAGAGCGCTCGAACTCGGCACCATCGAGGGCGCACGCTCGATGGGGATCGACGATCAGGTCGGCTCACTCAAGCCGGGCAAACGCGCCGACCTCATCATGATCAGCCCCAATGCGCTTAACATGGCTGTCGTCGCCGATCCGGCGCATCTCGTGCTGGAAGCCACGACGCCGGAAAATGTCGACACCGTCGTGGTCGACGGCCGTATCCTCAAACGCGGCGGCAAGCTTACGGCCATCGATACGACGGAAGTGATTGCCGGTGCGCGGACTGCGCTCGCTGGAATTCGCGAGCGTACCAAATGGCGATGAATACGCCGGCAGGCGCTTAAACCGCGCCCGCCTTCTGCGCGTAGTCCCAGGACGCCTTTGACAGCGGCACGGTGCGCGCGGCCGATTCCATCGCCTTGGCGCTTGCCGCGGTGCCGTCGCGGATGCGCCCGGCGATACCTTGCGTAATGCAGGCGAGCCGGAACAGGTTGTAGGAAAAATACCAGTTCAGATCGGGCACGGCGCTGCCGGTGACGTCACAATAAATCCGCGCGGCGTCCTCGAGTGTTGGGATGTTCAACGCCTTGAGGTCGGCATGTGCCAGACCCGGCATGGTCCATTGCATCAGGAGATAGGTAAAATCCGCCATGGGATCGCCGAGCGTGGAGAGCTCCCAATCCAGAACCGCGATCACCCGCGGCTCGGTCGGGTGGAAGATCATGTTGTCGAGGCGAAAATCGCCGTGCACGATCGAGACCCGCTCCTGGCTCGGCACGGTGCGCGGCAGCCATTCGATCAGCTTTTCGACCTCTTCAATGTGTTTGGTCTCGGAGGCGCGGTATTGCTTGGTCCAGCGATCGACCTGGCGGGCGAAATAATTTCCCGGCTTGCCGAAATCGCCGAGACCGATCGCTTGCGGATCGTAGGTGTGGAGTTTCGCCAGCGTCTCGATCTTGTCCTTGAAGATCGCACGCCGTGCCTCAGGCGTCTGGCTCGGCAGCGTCGGGTCCCAGAACACCCGCCCCTCTTCCATCGACATGATGTAGAAGGCTGACCCGATCACGGTGTCGTCGGTGCAGAGCGCATAGGCTTTAGCGACCGGAAAACCCTGTTTACCCAGCGCCGAGATGACGCGGTATTCGCGATCGACCGCATGCGCCGACGGCAACAGCTTTCCGAACGGCTTGCGGCGCATCACGTAGGAACGGGCGGGTGTATCGAGCCGATAGGTCGGGTTCGACTGGCCGCCCTTGAATTGCAGAACGGTCAACGGGCCCTGATAACCCTCGACGTGCTGCTTCATCCAGGCTTCAAGGCTGATCTCGTCGATCCGGTGCCGCTCCTCGACCGGCTTGGTTCCGGAAAATTCCTCGTCGTTTCTGACGCCTTCGGCCACCGCTAGTACCCACTTTCCGAAGTTCGTGCTCCATCGCAGCACCCACTTCCACGAACTTCGGAAAGTCATGGGTACTAGCAAACTTATTAATTCTAGTGCCGCTTTCCTATTTGAAATTCCCAAATCGAATTCGCCGCTGGTGGTGCAGGAACTTCAAATAGGCGGCATTAGTGCCTTTCCGATCATGTCCGTACAGATGAATGCCGGATTTTCATTGCGATCGGTCGCGCCATCATGGCGCGATCGAAAGTTCCTTGAGCCCGGCGTCATCGAAGGCGCGTCGAATTGTACCATCCCGCTTCGCCTTCGTCACGAAGTCGGTGAGAAAGGCGAGCGCAGCAGGCCGATCCTTCGGCAACGAAATAGCGACTCCGGCGACCAGAAACGCGCCGTCGAGGATCCGCGATCCCGGCAGTTGCTTCTGCAATTTCGGCAGCACGTCATGCGTCAGGGCAAAGGCCTGCACTCCTCCGCCCTTCATCATCGCCATCGCTTCGTCGACGGACTTTGCCGTCACGACCTTGGCTTGTTTGAGGGTTCTCGCTGCTGCCCGCATCGTAGCCGATCCATCAATGCCAACCGCGGTGACGTCCGGCCGGTCGACATCGGCCAACGTTTTCAAATCATCGCGCGTCACAAGAAAAGTACTCTCGATGACGAAATAAGCGGGGCTGAAATCAAGGCGCTTTCGCCGCTCCTCATCGACCGGCATGAAGCCGATGTCAATTGCACCGTTGGCGCAAGCATCAGTCAGTTCTCCGGTTGTCGCCTTCACCACGATGTCCATCGGCACGTCCAATTGTTTCGCGAGCGCCGCGGCAATATCGCGCTGGACGCCGTCAACCTCTCCGTGCGCGCCCATGACGCCAAAAACCGGGGTCGGCGCCGGCGCGTAAGCGATACCGACGCGCAGCCTACCGGTCGGAACGAGTTCCTTCATGACGGCATCCTCGGCGAATGCCTGTGTACACAGAATGAAAGCGAACCCCAGCGCAAGAACCTTCGAAAGCATTCTCGACATCTCTTCCTTGAACGTTATTGCTCGCAACCCGGATAGCGGCCGGTTGCGAGCAAAGGAGCACAGCGCTGATGCCGCGACACTCAGCCTGATCTCATCTCGCTTGATCAGCTCGCAGGAGCGTTGGCATACTTCCGAAGTTCGAGCCTGGCAATGGCGCGGTTGTGGACCTCGTCCGGACCGTCGGCAAGCCGCATGGTGCGCATCGAGGCGTAGTCCCGTGCCAGACCTGCGTCGTCGGAAACGCCGGCCGCGCCGAAGGCCTGAATGGCCTGATCGATGATCCGCAACGCCATATTGGGCGCCGCCACCTTGATCATGGCGATCTCGAGCTGGGCGGTCTTGTTGCCGACCTTGTCCATCATGTCGGCGGCCTTCAGGCACAACAGACGGTTCATCTCGATGTCGGTGCGGGCTTCCGCAATCCGCTGCTCCCAGATCGAATATTCGATGATCTTCTTGCCGAAGGCGGTGCGCGACGACAGCCGCTTCACCATCTTCTCCAGCGCTTCCTCGGCCTTGCCGATGGTGCGCATGCAGTGATGGATGCGCCCCGGTCCGAGACGGCCTTGCGCGATCTCAAATCCCCTGCCCTCGCCGAGCAGGATATTGCCAGCGGGAACGCGCACGTTCTCCAATAGCACCTGGGCGTGGCCGTGCGGCGCGTCATCGAAGCCGAACACCGGCAACAATTTTTCGACGGTGATGCCGGGCGTGTCGAGCGGCACCAGGATCTGCGACTGCTGCTGATGGCGCGGCGCCTTTGGATCGGTCTTGCCCATCAGGATCGCGATCTTGCAGCGGGGGTCACCAACGCCCGACGACCACCATTTGCGGCCGTTGATGACGTAATGATCGCCGTCGCGCTCGATGCGGGTCTCGATATTGGTCGCGTCCGAGGAAGCCACCGCCGGCTCCGTCATCAGGAAGGCGGAGCGGATTTCGCCGTCCATCAGCGGCCGCAGCCACTTTCGCTTCTGCTCCTTGGTGCCGTAGCGGATGAACACTTCCATGTTGCCGGTGTCGGGCGCCGAACAATTGAAGACTTCCGACGCCCAGCCGATATGGCCCATCTCCTCCGCGAGCGGGGCATATTCCAGGTTGCTCAATTTCGCGCCGTGGAATTCCTCGTCCTCATGCGAAGACGGCGGCATGAACATGTTCCAAAGGCCTTCGGCCTTCGCCTTCTTCTTCAACTCCTCCACAATCGGGATCACTTTCCAGCGCGCCCCTTCCTCGTCCTGCTTCCGGTAGATCGGCACGGCCGGACGGACGTGGGTCTTCATGAATGACTGCACACGGTTGAGCCATTCTTTCTGCCGATCGGACATCGTGAAATCCATGGGACGCTCCTCACTCAAGGTTTTTCGAATTGTTTGACTGCACTGTCTCCCCGCCGCCGGGCCACCGCAAGACCATTCGTCGCTACGGAGTGGCAGAGTGTCATGCGCATTGACATTTCAGCCTTCAAACCATAGTTTCATACAACTGTTTGAATTGCAACTGCCCTCCTCACATCGGGCCATGAAATGCCGTCAGACCGGACCCGTGCCCTGATCCTCGACGCTGCCGAGCGGCTTTATGCCGAGCGCGGCTTCGGCGACGTCACGCTGCGCGACATTGTGGCGGCGGCGGGCGTCAATCTTGCGGCGGTGAACTATCATTTCGGCTCCAAGGACGAGTTGATCGCCGAACTCTTCGTCACCCGCGGCATTGCCACCAATCGCGCGCGGCTCGCCGAATTGAAAGCGGCCGAAGTGGCCGGCGGCGGACGCGCGGACGTCAAAGCGATCTTGCGCGCCCTGGTCGGCCCAACCTTGCGCGGTTGCCTGGGGCCGGACAACGAGCAATCGTCGGCCGCACATTTCATGATCCGCGCCTCGATCGAATCCGTTCCGCCGATCCGCCGGATCAAGAACCGCGAAATCGATCACTTGCGGAAATTTGCCGCGGCCATTCGCCGATCACTGCCCGATTGCGACGAGGCCGACCTTTACTGGGGCCTGCACTTCGCGCTTGCGATGGCGCACCAGACCATTCGCGACACCGAGCGCCTGACCAAACTCTCCGAAGGCAGTTGCGACATCAACGACGTCGAGGCGCTGATTGGTCGCATCGTCGAAGCCGCGGCGATGACGTTGACGGCGCGCGCAAGCGCAAACCGGACGCCTGGACGTACGGAGGCCGCGGCCATTGCAATGCGTCGCGCGGAAAAACTGAAGAGCTGAAACTTTTCCCGGCTGATGTGGGTGGCATGATGGTTTTCGGATGGCTTCATGGGGCGATGACGTCGACATTTGACTAAATCCCATCATGTTCTTGCAATCCCGTGCTGCGGAATCATAATGCGGCCCACGTAGAGCCGACGTGAGCGAAGAATGCGGGCAGACGACTTTAGGCGCGACGCGCGCACCTACATGCTGGAGCCGCTGCGCGAGGTGATCTCCGACCTCAGCGACGTTGTCCCGCTCACCGCCAACGACGACTTTCGCTTCTCCACTGCCACCCTGGCGACGGACAAGGCGCTTCTGACCGATTCCTTCGGGACCAAACTCGAATACAACCGAACCGCCCGGCATATTGCCCGTGGCGGCATCGATCACTATCAGGTCGCCTTTTGCATGCAGGGGAAGATGCAGTTCAGCTCCGGGCGCCGCGAGCTGACGATGCGCCCCGGCGACATCTGGCTGGTCGACATGGCAGAGCCGAGCCGGACCTGGCTTGGACATACCGACGACAGCCATGCGCGGGTCATGGCGCTCGTACTGCCTCGCGCTGTACTCGCCCCGCTTCTGGCGCATCCGGATTCAACGACAGCCTCATTCATATCCGGACAAGAACGCCACGCGCGCCTTCTCACCAGCCAGCTTGCCGCACTTTGGCGCCCGGCCGAGAGCAACCCCGTCAACCCAACCGCCGCGATCGAGGCGATGACCGGCATCGTCGCCGCCGCAATCGGCGGTACGGCCGCGGTGAAAGGCAATGCCGGGAGGGCCGAGCGCCATCTCCATCTCGCGATGATCAAACGCCACATCGATACGAATCTCGAGACCGACTTGCTCACGTCGGATCATCTTTGCGGTCGCTTTGGCATTTCCCGCGCAAGCCTCTATCGGCTGTTTGAAGCCGATGGCGGGCTCCTGCGTTACGTGCAGCAACAAAGACTGAACCGGGCCCTGAGGCGGCTCATTAACCCGGCGCCGCGCAGAAATCGCGTAATCGACCTTGCCGCCGATCTTCGATTCAGCAGCGAGTCCACCTTTATTCGCGCGTTTCGCCGGCACTTCGGCCTGCCCCCCGGCGAGGTCAAGGAATTGTCTGGCGCGTGGCTGCGCGAAACAGAAGCGGCATCCGGACCGGACGGCCTGTTTCATCATCTCGCCGGCAGACGCCGGATCGCTGGATCAGGCTGATCCTTGATCGATTCGATCGCACCAAGCATATCGTGCTCAATCAATCGTATAGCCCAGCGCGAAGATCATCGGCTCGAGAATCGGAATGACGGGCTTGAGCTGTTCGATATAGGCGCGATAGCGATAACGCGAGCGGTCGTATAGTTTTTCCGTCACTTGCGCGTAACTCGCCGTGCGCGCGTAACGGCGGTTTTCGTGAAAGTTGAGGCAACGCCTGTCGAATGGCGCGCCAATAAAACTCAACATCCCGCGCACCTGTGTTTCCTGGTCTACGACGACGTCCTCGTAACGGATCGGCAGGTAGCGCAGCGTCATCTCGCGCCGATAATGTTCGACCAGGCCCATCACCAGAACGTAATGCCGGGCGATGGTTTCGAGGTCGTAGGCACAGTAAAATCCGTGCGTGAGATGGTTGGAGAACACCGAGAGCACGACATCGAGCGGATGACGCAACAGATGGATGACCGGCGCCTGCGGAAAAATCAGGCCGATGAGACCAAGGTGGGTCTCGTTGAGCGGCATCTTGTCGGTAAACCAGGTGGCGCCTTTGCGCAGCGCGCCGAGCTGACGGGCGCGCTGCAGATAGTAGTCCCGCAGATTGTCGAGCCCCTCGGCCTGATCGCCAAGCCACAGGTCGGCGAGCGCCTCGGGATAGGCCAGCGGACTGTTCAGCATGCGCGGGATGACGGCGGTCAGTTCATGGATGGTCGGCAGTTCGTCCCCGGCTGAAATGCGCGGATGAGCCGAAAGGGTTTGCTCGACCATCGTCGTGCCCGAACGGGGAAAGCCGACGATAAAGATCGGCTGCGCAACGTCGGTACGCGCACTAAGGCCTGTTTACAGTTACCGGCAGGCGAGGAAAAGCGCGACGAGACAGATGAATCCAGCAAAGCAGGCATCGGTTTTTTCGTAGCGTGTTGCGATGCGTCGGAATGCCTTGAGA
>Ga0116129_1001155_pt1 | contig 14992 bp, 10 predicted proteins | sample June2015DPH_17_2_FD_89732 | JGI IMG/M metagenome (GOLD analysis project Ga0116129, IMG submission 89732) | Peatland microbial communities from SPRUCE experiment site at the Marcell Experimental Forest, Minnesota, USA - June2015DPH_17_10 | ecosystem: Environmental > Terrestrial > Soil > Wetlands...
CCGAGAACCGCGGCGAACCGCTGTAGGTCATGCACCAAAACATCCGGGTGTTCGAGGGCCGGGAAATGCCCGCCGTGGTCGAACACGTTCCACTGCACGATGTTGTAGTGGCCTTCAGCCCACGCGCGCGGCAGCTTGACCACTTCCTTTGGAAATATCGCTGCCGCCGTCGGCACTTTCACATACTGGGGATCGGGCGGGTTGTGAGCCAGCTCATGATAGAGAAGCGCGGCCGATCCGGCCGTTCCCGTAAACCAGTAGAGCGCGATGTTCGCCACAAGACGATCGAAGGGAACGAAGGGTTCGACCAGACCGTCGCTGTCGATCCAGTCATGAATCTTCTCCCCGATCCAGGCAGCGAGTCCCGCAGGAGAATCGTTGAGCGCGTACGTCAGGCTCGCGGGCTTGTGCGACTGGAGGATCAAATGCGGATAGGTCTGCCAGAGATTGAGCTCGTTGACCCAACTCTGCTCCTGCGCGCTTAAGGGGATGCTGTCCTTGTCTGACGGCGGCGAGCCGTTTATGAGGTTCAGGTGCAAGCCCATGACCCTCTCCGGAAATTGACGGCAGATTTCCGTCGCGATCAAGCTACCCCAGTCGCCCCCTTGGACCACGAAGCGTTCGTAACCGAGTCGCTCCATAAGAGTGACCAGCAATGGCGCGACGCGCTGCGGAGAAATTCCGGATCTGGTGGTGGAAAAGCCGTACCCCGGAAGCGACGGCGTCACGACGTGAAATGCGGCATTGCCGTTCGCCGGTTCGCACAACGGATCGTAAAGGTCGACGAATTCGAGAAACGAACTTGGCCATCCGTGCAGAAGCATCAAGGGCAGAGCACTCGTGCGGCTCGAGCGGCGCGTCATCGCGTGCAGCCTTAAACCGTCGATCTCGGCCATGACCTGGGAGTCACGGTTCAGTCGGCCCTCCAGCGCACGCCAATCAAACTCGTGCAGCCAATAGTCACAAAGCGCCCGCACGAAAGGCAGCGGCGCGCCAAAGCGCCAGTCGCCTTCAAAAGGGTCATCGATCCACCGCGTTGCCTTGAGCCGGGTGGCGAGCTCCGATAACGCTGCCTCCGAGATGCAGATGCGATGTGACTCAAGAGCGGACATATGAGATAGGTAGTTCCATAATCCGAGATGTTTGGTATTGTATACGCACAACCTGCAAATCAGAACCAAGCCTGGGGGTCGCCCCGAAAGAAGTGCAGATGACTACGGTCAGCGAGCCCAATCTTCCCGAGCTGCCGATAGAAACAGCTGAGTTCTCGAAGAATCCCGACCCGTTCGCGGCAGCGGCGCGAGCAGTCCACCCGTGGCTTGCGCGCTTCTCGCAGGGCCTGGTGGTGCATGGTTACCAGGCAACCAAGGATCTCTTGGCAGACGATCAGCACTTCCACCCTGGCTTCTCGCCCGTGGTCGAGTTCTACGGACTGAAGGATCACATGTGGGGGCGCTTCATGGAGGAGATGCTGCTCTCTGTTTCCGGCGAGAAGCATCAGCGTTTGCGCAATAGCGTCGCCGCCGCTTTCACGCCTCGGCGGGCCAATCAAGTGCGGCCGCTGATGCGCAAAGTGATCTGCGAGCTTCTCGATGAGTGGGCGCCGAAAGGGGCGTTCGATTTCGCCGAATTCTCTGCGCACTTTCCTGTTGCCGTCGTGCTCGGCCTGCTCGGCGTCTCGGCCGAGGTGGTCCCTAAAATTCAGCTTGGGTTGGAGAACCAGCTGTCCTCCCTCACCTTCGATCCCGCGGCCAAGCCGCTGTTCCTGGCGGGGTGGGACGTGCTGTGGAAGTTCAGCGACCAGCTCGTCAGCGCGCGCGAGGCCAGCGGCGCACACGACCCCAACTCACTGCTCGACGACCTGATCGAGACCAAGAGGAAGGGTTTGTTGAACGAGACGGAACTGCGTTTCATGCTGCTTGTGCTCGTGGTGGCAGGCTACGACACCTCGAAAAATATGCTGGCGCTGACCATGCGTCAGCTCATCGCCAGGCCGGATGCCTACGCCCGCTGTGGCGAGGACCTCAGCTACTGTGGCAAGGTGTTGGACGAAGCGCTTCGCCACTCATCGATCACCACACCCTACCGCACTGTCTCCTGCGCGTTCGAATACGGTGGCTTCCACTTCGAGAAGGGCACCGTCGTAATCTTCGCGACCGCACTGGCCGGCCGTGATCCCGCGGCATACGATGAACCACTGAGGTTCGATCCGGACCGTAAGTCCGATAATCGCCACATCGCGTTCGGGCGAGGAGCTCATATCTGCCTCGGCCAGTTCATCGCACGCGCTCAGCTCGAGGAGGGGCTGCACTTGATTGCGCAGCGGCTGAAGAATCCGCGCCTTACCGCCGAGCCTGGGTGGCGACCGTTCCTCGGTACCTGGGGCTATAGGACACTGCCCATCGCCTTCGATCCTGCGCCGGTAGACTAGTCACCACACATCGGTGACGCAGCGACCCTCAACTATGAGACTGTACAGGCCACGCCAGGATCCCTGCCACCTCCACCCCTTACCAGTCCCTGGTGCGTTGGCCTCGATGTACGTGCGTGCAGCTTGAGCAGATAGCAAGGAGCGGCAATGCGGGCAGCGAGGCGACGCGTCTGCGCGAAATCTTCCGCCGCAAGAACAAGGCTGCAGCATTGCTTCCGTCTCCGCTGAGACCGGTCCATGTGCTCCAAAATTTGCGGCTTGCGGGATTTCGTCATGCCACGCACTCAGAATGGCTACGCAACCGCATCCATCGCAATAGGCATACGCGGAATCGTTGAAACCATTGTGGATAAGCTGATAGCTGAACGTCCGCTCACAGGATTCGCAGGTTCCGATGTCGTCGCGTGCCATGGCGGCGGCCTAACGCTCAAGTTGAGGTTGAGCGGCGCACAGCCGGCACGCTCGGACAAGACTTTTGCTGCGGTACCGCCCGGTCATGCTGCTCATGGGCTATCTGCCTTCAGCTGATCACGCAGCATCGCGACCTCAGCGGTGATCGCGGTGTGCATGGCCGGATCGACGTCGGGTGCAAACAGCGGAGAATGGTTCGAGGGCAGGTGGGTACCAGCGGCCTTGGCGAGTGCGTATTTCTGTGGGTCGGCTCCGCCGAGCGAGAGGTAAAACCCCGGGATTCCCTGGCCGACGAACACGGAGAAATCCTCCGAGGCGGTAATCGGCTCCTCGGCAATGACGCTGCCTTTATCAAGCGCGTTCTCCAGAGCCGTGCTCAGCCGCTGCGTCAGCGCCGGATCGTTGTACACCGCATCGGTCGTCTCGTAGCGATCAATGGCCGGTGTTCTCGGAGCGCCCGCGGCCTGCGCCTCGGCGTTGGTAATCCGCGTGATCGCCTCGAGTACCTGCTTGCGCACATCCGCTTTGTATGTGCGCACGGTAAGTCCGAGTTCCGCCTGATCCGGAATGATGTTGTTCTTGGTCCCTGCGGTGATGTAGCCGACCGTCACGACGGCGAAGTCACCCGGCCTGACCTCGCGTGACGCGATCGTCTGCAGTGCCAGAATGGTGCGTGCGGCAATCACGATCGGGTCCACCGTCGTATGCGGCGCGGAGCCGTGGCCGCCTTTGCCGTAGATCGTGATCCGCAGCGAATCGGCGTTGCTGTCATAGATTCCCGAGGTCACACCGACCTTACCGGCTGGGAGGTCGTTACTTACGTGCAGCGCGAGCACCAGGTCGGGACGGGGGAAGCGCGTGAAGAGGCCGTCGCGCACCATCGCGCTTGCACCGCTGATGGTCTCTTCGGCCGGTTGGCCGATGAGGATCAGCGTGCCATGCCAGGAATTCCGGGTGCGCGCCATAATCCCGGCGGTCGCCACCAGTGCACTGATGTGCATATCGTGTCCGCACATGTGCCCGACGGGCACGTCACGTCCCGCCGCGTCCTTGGCGTGCACCTTACTGGCGAAGGCGAGTCCGGTCTGTTCTTCAACCGGCAGCGCATCAAGCTCGGTGCGCAGCATGACCGTCCTCCCCGGGCCGTTTTTGAGAATCGCCACTACACCCGTGCCGCCGACGTGCTCGGTCACCGTATAGCCGACAGCGCGAAGTTCCGCCGCCAGCTTTGTCGATGTGCGCGTTTCGTAACCAGACAGCTCCGGGTGTTGATGCAGGTCGACATACAGGGCGTAAGCCTTGGGATAGGCCGCATCGACCTCCGCCGTCGTCGCTGCGCTTGCAAGCTGCGCGTGCGCAAAGCCCCACGAAAGCAGGGCAAAACCGCTCATCGAGGTCGCGAGATATCTTGCATTCAGCACAGGTGCTCCCCGGAGGTTTTTGTCACTCTGCTCATAGTTGCGATGCCCTTGATTCACCGTTCCGAAGCCGACCAGAATACTCGCCGCGGTGGGTTCATATCAACCGCCATGCCTGTCGCTCGCCCATCGAAGTGAGCCTGCGGCTTCGACGAGAAATCACAACATCCGAAGAACTTCATAAAGTCTGCAGGAGAGGCGGCTACTACATTGGATCCTGCGTGAAGATCACGCGATTCATCAACCAAAGGAGAGAACCATGTCAAATATCGAAATCCGTAGCACGGCCCAGTCCGCCGAAGAAGCGGTTGGCGCCGGCAAGTCCAACAAATCGCATTCCCTGCGCCTCGACAAGCAGACCATCCGCACGCTGACCGGCGCGGAGCTCAACCTTGTGGGTGGAGGCGCCGGCTGTAACGGCACTAGCTGCTGCACCTGCCACTCGCACGGAATCGTGTTGGCGCTCTAGGAGTACTGTAGTGAGCGTCCAAGGCCGGATTTCGTGGAGCAATTTGCAGGGCCACCATCCGGCCTTGGCCCTTTATGTGCCCGGCGGCGTGGCTATGCGCAACGGGCCCGCCAATGCGCCGTTCGTCTCGATCAATTTCGGCGCCGCCGGCATCGCCTACGCGATTTATCGTCTCGCGCGTGCGCGCGGCGAGCATCAATTGCTTGCGCTGGCCAACGAGTGGGTGCAAAAGGCGTTCGCACTCTCGTCCCAACCCAAGGCATATGACGACCCGGACTTGGGAATCACGCCCGAAGCAGTCGGGCAAGCTTCGCTGTTTCATTCGGTTTGCGGACTATATTGTGTGCACGCCTTCGTCCGTATAGCGTTGGGGGATGTGGATGGAGCCGCTCGGGCAATAGAGGCATTCATAGAACGATCACGCGTCCCGTGCGCCGGCCCCGATTTGACCATCGGTGCAGCAAGCCTGCTGCTGGGGTGCGCAGAGCTGGTCGAGTCGGCGGATGCTTCCTCGCTCCTCGATCTGAGCCCTCTGCGCAAAAGAGGCGACGAGATCGCCGACGTATTGTGCGAAGTTCTCGAATCGGAACCGATTGCCACATCGACGCGCATCCGCTTTCTTGGCATCGCACATGGTTGGGCTGGGCTTGTATTCGCGCTCTTGCGGTGGAAGCGGGCGACCGGACGAGACGTGCCGCTGCTCGCGGTAAAATTGGACGAGCTCGCTGAATTGGCCATCCCCTACGACGGCGGGGTGTGCTGGACGATGCTCAACGACTCGTTGTCGTTGATGCCCGGCTGGTGCCATGGCGCGGCCGGACACGCCATGTTGTTCGCGCTCGCCCACGAGACGCTACATGTGCCGAAGCATGCCGACTTGGCGGAGCGCGCAGCCGCCAGCGCCTGGAACATCGAGACTCCGCACGGCTCCCTTTGTTGCGGCAATGGCGGCAACGGCTATGCGTTTCTTGCAGCATACCGGCTGACCGGCGCGCGCGTCTGGCTCGAGCGAGCGCGCGTCGCAGCGCGGCGTGCATCGGCCGACACGTCGACGCTAATCTTCCGGGATTCCTTGTACAAGGGTGCGCTTGGCGTTGCCGTGCTCGCAAGCGAGCTTGATAGTCCCGCGACAGCGGCGATGCCGCTCTTTGAGCCGGTCCGGTTCAACAACGCGGTGACGCAATGACCCCGTCGCGCTCCGCAATTACGGTTGCGTCGAACCCGGTTGGCGCATCGCTGTTTCGTGCGGTCGCGGTCGACGCTTCGGCGGGGACCCAGATCGGCGAACCGTTGCTCACGCACTGGCGCGGCGTGGCACGGTTCACGCTGTTTGCCTTTTTGCTGATTGCGGGTCTGGTGGCGTTCGCCGCTACCACACAATATTCTCCCGTCCACCGCGTTCCGTCCTACGTCGATTTTCGTGGCGGTCTGGTGCGGCTGAGCGCGCCGATCGGCGGACACGTACGTGGACTGGCGGTCGAGCAGGGTGCGTTCGTGCGGCGTGGGACACTCTTGGCCATGCTCGACAGCGATCGGCTGCGGGAGGACGGCGGTAGCGAGCACGGCGCGCTGAGGCGCGGGCTCGAAGATGAGCGGGCTGCAATCGACCGCGAGACGGGCGCCGCCCGGCAGGAGGCGAACGCAAATCAGGCGCTGATCGATCGCAAGCTGCACGGCCTGCGGGTCGAGCGTGACGCGTTGGGCGGCCAAATCCAGACGGGCGAAGTACTGCTCGCCAGCCTCAAAGCTCAGAGTGAACAAATCGCAGCCGTGGCCGCGAAGGGCTACGCCCCGAAGCTGCAGGCCGTGCAGAAGCAGGACGAGGTAATCTCGCAACAGGGTCGTCTCGCCGAATTGCGTTCTGCGCTGGCCCGGATCGATCTTGAGATCACCACTACCGAGGCCGAACGCCAGGTGGTCGCCGCGAAGCTCGATGGGCTGGTTGAGAATCGACGCCGTTTCAGCGGCGAGGTTGAGCGGCAAATCGTGCAGAGCGATGCGGAGTCGGAGCAGGCGATTCGTGCCCCGGCCGACGGCGTGGTGTCGACGGCCCTGATCGCAAACGGGCAGTCGGTCGCCGCGGGCCAGCCGCTGTTCACGATCGCGCCGGTGGGCACACCGTTGATCGTGCGTCTGCTGGTACCGGCGCGAGCTGCAGCGTCGGTGAATTCCGGCCTCGCTATCAAGGTGGTGTTTCGCGCCTATCCGCAGGAGAAATTCGGGCAATTTGATGCTCGCATTCAAACCGTCAGCGACATGCCCTCGCTGCCGTCCGAAATCGACCACGTATATGCGCTCTCCGAGCCGGTATTCATCGCGGAGGCGTCGCTGCCGACACAGCTGCGCGCGCCCGACGGCCGACAACTGAAAATCAAGGCCGGAATGCTGGCCGACGCACTCGTGCCGATCGAGCGCCGCACGTTGCTGCAGTGGCTGTTCGAGCCCCTGCTGCGCGGCTTCCATGAAAGCGCTGACCGGTCGCGCGACGCAGCGATGACGGGAGCGCAAGGATGATGGACCTGCACCCATTTGGCGCCCGGCGGATCCCGTTCGTCGCGGCCTCGGAATTGAACGAATGTGGCCTGGCTTGCCTGGCCGCGGTCAGCGCGTATCTGCAGGGCGAAATCGGACTCGTGGAGATCCGCGCGCTGGCGGGGCACAGTGGCCGCGGCGCAACGCTGCTGCAAATCCGCGATCTGGCCGAGCAGATCGGATTGAACGCGCGTGGGGTGGGTGTTGAGCTGGGAGGCCTGAAGCTCCTTGGCAAACCCGCGATCCTGCATTGGGATATGAGCCACTTCGTCGTCCTCGAGCGTACCACCCGCCGGGGCATTGTCATCATGGATCCCTCGGCCGGACGGATGGAAGTTCCTTGGGCAGAGGCGGACAAATCGTTTACCGGCGTCGCGCTGGAGTTGCAGGCTTCGGCCCGCTGGAAGGTGCACTCCGATCGACCCCGCAAGGTGTCGCTGCGCGGCTTGGTGGGTCCGCTTTCCATGTGGCGAACCGACGTGACGCTCATCGTTTTACTGTCGCTGCTGATGGAGGTATTGGCGCTGGTTGCGCCGGTACAGATGCGAATGTCGATCGACACCGCGGTGGCGGCGGCCGACGGGCGGCTGGTGTGGGTGCTGGGAATTGCCTTTGGAATACTCATCCTGATTCAAGCGTCAGTCTCGTTGATTCGATCCTGGGCAAGCGCGGTTTTCGGTGCGCGCCTCGGTTTCGATCTTCACGACCGGTTCGTGCGAGCCCTGCATAGCAAGCCAGCGACGTTCTTCACGAGGCATCATACCGGCGACATCCTGAACCGCGGCCGCTCGGTGGTTATGATCCAGTCGCTCATCACCGGGCAGTTGATTCAGGCGCTGCTGGATGCCGTCATGTCGGTGCTGATGGTCATGGTGATGTTCCTTGCGGTTCCCAAGCTGGCGCTGGCGGTGCTGGCCTTCGGCCTGCTAAATGTCGGGACCACGGCCGCACTGCACCGCGCGGCCATGGACAATTCACGCCGCGTGCTCAGGGCGGCCGCGAAGGCGGACGCCGTGTTCCTGGATAACGCGCGCGGCGCGCGTGCGATCAAGCTGTTCGGCAAGGAGGCTGTGCGCACCAGCGTGTGGCGCAACCGGTTCGTCGAACTGATCAACCTGGAGTTGGGCGGCGCCCGGCTGACGATGTTTTCACGCCAAGCGGGACAGCTGACCGCGGCCTTGAGCAATGTCGCGCTCGTCTCGATCGGAACCTACCTTGCCCTGAGCGGATCGATCACGCTGGGAACGATGATGATGTTCTTCGTCTTCAAGACCTTCTTCTTCGAGCGCCTGAACAATTGCGTCAACTACCTGCTGGAGCTGCGGCGCGTGCAAACGCACGCCGAACGCATCGATGAAGTGATGACAGAACGCCGGGGCGACGGCGATGGCGATGGTGACGAAGCATACTCGCGCTTCGCCCTGGCGCCCGGTGAGGGTGTGCGCATCGAAGTGCGCGAGGTTTGGTTCCGCTACGGCAATGATGCTCCGTGGGTTTTGAAAGGCGTGAACCTGCGGATCGAGCCGGGTGAGTCATTGGCCATTACGGGGCCTTCCGGCTGCGGTAAGTCCACATTGCTCAGCATCATGCTGGGACTGCTCGAGCCCAGCCAGGGCGAAGTCCTGGTCAACGGCCGCAACCTGAAGACGATCCCGGCGGCGGACTACGCCAAGCTCATTGGGGTCGTGATGCAGGATGACGCCTTGTTTCAAGGCTCCGTGGCGGACAATATCTCGTTTTTCGACGCGCCGGTTGATATGCGCCGTGTGACGGCCGCCGCCGCCAAAGCCAACATTGCGCGGGAGATCGAGGCGATGCCCATGAACTACTACTCGATGCTGGCTGAAGATGCGATGGACATCTCCGGCGGCCAGAAGCAGCGCCTGTTCATCGCGCGCGCGATCTATCACGAACCCAAGGTGCTTTTTCTCGACGAGGCCACGAGCCACCTGGATGCGGACAGCGAGCAGCTGGTGGGTCAGGCAATCCGCGGCATGAAGATGACCCGGATCCTGGTCGCGCACCGCAAGGAGACGATCGCCACCGCGGACCGCGTCTTCGCTCTGGGTTCCTCGATAGACATCGTGGCAAGGGCCGCGGAGGTTGCCTGACCGATGAGTACTGCAACCGATCCCGAACCAATCGAACGCTGCTTCACATCGGCGGACTTTTTCCTGCTACGGTCTGCGACACTTCCGATCGATTCGCTCGAAGCACTGGGCAATGCCGGCCAGCCGGGCCTGACGGGATCCGAGTCATCGCCGGCGGCCGCGCGCAACGCCTCGAATACTGCGCTCAAAGCCTGGGTTCGCGACCCACTGGTACAGGCAGCGATCTATCTGGCCTCCCCGTCGCTCAGCGAGCGCCTGACTGCTTGGCTTTACCAGCCGTCCGACACTGCTTTCGATGCGCTCAGCCCGGCATTGTTTCGCTACTTCGTGCGTATGACGAGCCGGGCAACTCCCTTCGGTCTGTTCGCATCCATCTCTCTCGGGCGGGTTGCAGACGGCGCCTTCGAGATCGGCCCACGCCAAGCACTTCGCAGGAAAACCTGGCTGGACCTCGGGTACGTCTACCCCCTGATCGCACAGGCCGTTGCCAGCCACGAGGCGCGCGCGCAGCTGCACTATGCGGCCAATTCCACGCTGATCAAGACCGACGACGGCTGGCGATACGTCGAGGAGACGGTGGGGAAGGACCAGCGCCGTCGCGATCTGGTGCGCGTTCAGCCCTCCCCGATTCTCGATCGCGTGCTCGCCTCAGCAGCGCAAGCGCCGGTTTTCGATGCCTTGATTGACCTCATCATGGATCAGGCACCCGAGGTAGAGCGTGGCGATGCCGTGGAATACCTCAACCAGCTCATCGACAGCCAGCTGTTGGTGCCAACCTTGGCGCCAACTCTTACCGGGCCGGACCCCGTTCAGCACCTGATTCGAATGTCCCGTGACTATCCAGCGCTCGTGCAGCTTCACCGCGACCTGCAGCAGGCAGCCGGGAGCCTGCAGGAGATCGACTGTCAGAGCATCGAATCCTTGCGCGACGCATACCGGATGGCGACCCCACATTTGCTCGGCCTGCTTGCCGGCGCCGACGAAAAACACCTGTTCCATGTCGACCTACGCCGCGATGTGCCAGAACTCGGACTGCCGGCGTCGCTTTCCCCGCTGGTGCTGCGCGCCGTCGACGCGCTGCGAAGGACCACACCGGCCCCCTGGCCTGCCGCCCCGCTCGCCGAGTTCCAACGGCGCTTAATCGACCGCTACGGCGATCGCGAAGTGCCACTGATGGAGGCACTGGATGAAGACACCGGAATCGGCTTCGAAATCGATCCGGGCAGCCGAAGCAATGAGCATCTTCTTGCCGACTTCGGATTTCGCGGCGTGGCGGATGGGCAAAAGCCGTCGAGCGAGGAACAGCGCACCCGGCGCATGATCGACTTGCTCGAGCGCGCCTGGTCACAAGGGCAAAAGCAGTTGAGTTTGAGCGAAGACGACATCCGTGAGCTGAGCAGCGAGAGCGCAGCGCCTCTACCGGATGTGTTTACGGTGCTCGGGTGCCTGGCCTCGCCGAACGCGCTCGGCGGGGGCGACGCCCATGGTCCATGCTTCGTATTGCAATCGGTAAATTCAGGCGCCGGCTTGTTCGGTCGCTTCTGCCGCTCGGATACCGAACTGGAGCAGCACGTCAAGGCCTTGCTGCGCAGCGAGGAGGCGTTGCAGCCCCATGCGATCTTCGCCGAGCTGGTGCATCTACCCGACGACCGCATCGGCAACGTGGTCTGTCGTCCAGCACTGCGGGCCAAGGATCTGCCGTGCCTGGGCAAGTCGGGCCTGCAGCGCGCAGATCAGATCACCGTTGCGGATCTGACAGTCACCGTCAAAGCCGGGCGTATCGTGCTTCATTCGCGTCAGCTGGGGCGCGAGGTCCTTCCGCGCTTGACCTGCGCTCACAACGTGACGGCGCCGAATGCGAGCATCTATCGTTTCCTGGCAGCGCTCGCGAAACAAGACGGCACTTCAGGCCTCGCTTTCGGCTGGGGGGCGTTTGCCAATGCGCGTTTCCTGCCGCGGGTCCTCGTCGGCAACGTGGTTGTGTCGCCTGCTTCCTGGCGCATCGACAAGCCGACAATTGCGGCGTGGCTGAGCCTGGCTACGGAGCAACGTCAGCGGGAAATCGTCGCTTGGCGCGCGCGCGAAGGCGTCCCGCGCTGGGTCCAGGTCGGTCAAGGCGACAACCTGCTGTCGCTCGACTTGGACAACTTCTGGTGCGTGGACACGCTCGCCGACAATCTGCATCGAAATCATACGGACCGAGTGTATGAGCTCTTTCCCGCGCCGGACGACTTCTGGCTGCGCAGCCCGGAAGGGCGGCACGCACACGAGGTGATGATTCCGTTCGTGCGGCGCGCCGCCGCTCAATCTGTTGCCACTGCGCCGCCAAGGCTCGACGAGCCGGCCGATCTGCGGCGCTTCACACCGGGTACCGGTTGGCTGTACGCGAAACTGTACGGTAGCGCGCGGTCGACTGAACTCGTGCTGGCCGCGGAACTGCACCCACTGATCGAGAAATGGCGGACCACGGGCAGCATCGACCGCTGGCATTTCGTCAGGTACCGCGACACGGACGATCATTTGCGCGTTCGATTCCACGGCAACCCCGAAGCGCTGCAAAGCGAGGTTCAGCCGGCACTGGAGCGGTTGTTCCAACGAGTCGCGCGCGGCAGCGCGATCTGGCGCTGCCAGTTCGATACGTACGAACGTGAAGCCACGCGCTACGGCGGGCCCAAGGCGATCGAGCTGGCCGAGAGGATCTTCGACGTCGACAGCGAAATCGTCGCCGCATTGTTGCGGGCGGCTCCGCAGAGCGCTTCGCCCGACTGGCGCTGGCTGCTGTCGGTAAAGTTCGTCGACGCCTACTACGAAGAATTCTCGCTCGGCCTCGAGGACCGGGAGCGGCACGCAAAGCGCACCGAAGCAGCCTTCCGCCGAGAGTTCCGGGTCGACGAAGGCTTTGAAGGGCAGGTCAGCCAGCGTTTCAGGAAGGAAAGACCCGTGCTCGAAGCACTGTTCGCGGACCGCGATCGATTTCCCGAACATTTGCGTTGGGCTTTGGACATCGCAGACGCGTTCAAAACCAAGCTTGCGCCCCTGGCGGCCGAGTTCCGCTCGCTGGCACGGCAGGAGCGTTTGTCAGGTTCGTTGCAAGGCATCAGCGCCTCGCTGGCACACATGCATGTAAACCGAATGATGCTGTCCAATCCACGCGAGCATGAACTAATCATCCACGCGTTCCTGCATAGGATCTGCAGAGGGCGCCTCGCCCGCCGGAAATAGAGCCAGGTGTGCGGCGATAAACGAAACCAAGTCCGCGTGTCCGCTCGAACCGTGGGTTAGACCCGGCCGTGTCGAAGCAGCGCCATCGAGTACAGATCGTGATACTCACCGTCGACGCAGAAGGCCTGATGATGCTGTCCTTCGACCTCAAAGCCGACGCGCTTGTAAAGCTCGCATGCGTTGCGATTGTCGCATCGAACGGTCAATTCGATGCGCTCCAGATTGCGCTCCCAGGAGGAGCGGATTGCGGATTGTATCAGCGGTAGTCCTATACCCTTGTGTCGTACAGTCGGCAAGAGACCAATGCCGAGTACGCCCACGTGCTGTCGCGCGTCGCTGAATTGCCGCAGCACATCGCACCAGCCTACCACTCTGCCCTCGACAATGACGACAAGCGCGACGAGGTTGTTCAGCAATATGTTGCGGTAAAACGCATACGCCTCGTCCGGCGGCGGAGCTTGCGTGAGCGCCAGGTACTGTTTCTCCCGAGCTACTACGTCCAGGGTGGCACGCAGCCCTTCGAAGTGGCATTCAGCGAGAGGGGTAATCGTGAACACTATGGGCTGCCGCGGACGGCAGTTAGGATCCATGGGCTTGCCAAGTATATACGGCCGTCGCCAACAGGCTCAGCGCTGTTCGAACCGCGTGAAGTTTCACCCACTTACCCAACAAAGCGCGCGTCTCCTCAGAAGCAAGGTCGCGGTCCGACTCGAGGAGCCTGTGGTTTGTGGGCATGATTCCTAGAAATGTAAAGGGCACAACCGCCCCGATTAGCAGGGCGGCGATCGCCCACTCAAAGCCGCCTCCCATCCACCAAGAAATAAGGCCGGTTACGAGGCTGATCAACGCCAAAGGCGCCTGCATCCATGTGGCTCGGCGATAACTGGGGGCCCACTCCAAGGCAGCGGACTTCGTGTCGAGGACCATCCGGGCTGGGTGCTCTACCAGATTTATATAAAGCGCAGCGCCAGCGAAAATCGCCGCCGTAATTGTCGCGATGGATTCAATCGCCCGGAGCATTGATGCGTTTCCCGGATCCTAACGATGAGATTGAGCTGCGCGCGGGTGCGCCGACAGCAGACGAAGGCAGTACATCCAGATCATCGATTCCCTCCGACATTCAAAGAAGACGAGCCGCGCGTCCGCGCACATGCAGCTTAGATGCACACAGCAGATACGCGGATTCCGCAAATAGGCGCAGTAACAAGATAGCGAGTCCATCCTGAACGAGTCGCCTCAATCCATTGTAGAAGCTTAGTAAGCGTGAGGCCAAGGCCCATTGAGGCTCAGCGGCCGACGTGTTATCGGCCGCGGCGGCGTTTGATGTCCGGCTTCGCAGCCTCTGCCGGGGAGGCGCCGCGCGGCACGGGTACGGGGCCCATCAAGGCCTGCGACGTTGCACCCGGCGAGAAGGATAATCACTCGGCCATTTCCAAATTCTTGGGCTCTTCTTCTGCCATAGATACTTCTATCGTGTTGTCGATCGAGAGTGGAAGTCTGAGGGCAGCAGCAAACAGAAGAGCATGTAGCAAGCAAAGAAGAATAAAGGCCGCAACAAATGGGCTCGAGAGGGAGAGATCTGAATGTTCCGGCCTTAAACTCCATCCCAGGAAGGTCGCGCAGAGCGTCGTCATCGTCGGCCCTCCAAGACGCTGCACGATGTTGAGAGAGGTGGATGCCATCGGCAGGTCACGCTTTTTGACCGAAGCGTATGCGGCGGAAATGGAAGGGATCCCCACCGCGCTCAGCCCCACGCCCCGCAGAAAAAGAGCGCATGCGAGTACTGCGACACTCAATCCGTGAGCGGCAAGCCAAATGAAAGGCAGCGTCCCCGCAAGAGCTAGAAATGCTCCGCCGGCGGATACCTTGCGGATCCCAAATCGCTGCGTCAGCCCTCCTATCCACGGATAAGAACAGATCATCCCTACTCCCAGAGGAGCCAATAGCCAGCCGGTCGCACTGGGGGAGCGGCCACACGCGCGAATCAGATAGATCGGAATCAGCATCTGACCCGCAAAGGTGACTCCGTTCGACATAAATTGGGTGACCGTAGCGGCAGCAAAGGTCCTGACCTTGTATAACTGAAAGTCGATCAGTGCCCGATGTCCTTTGCGAACCGCGACCTTGAAGAACACCGCAAGCAGCACAACAGAGAGCACCAGAGTGATCTGGCCGATGCGCTCGCCCAGATGACCCGAGCCATACAGGAAGAGCACGAGGCCCGGAGAGAGCAGGGACAACCCCACCAGATCCAGATCCCGTTGCTTCGTCTCTTCGCGGTCGTTCGGCAGGAAGAAAATAGCCAGTACGATGGCCAGTGCGCCGACCGGCAGGTTGACGAGAAAGAGCCAGCGCCAGGAGGCGTGCTGCAGGATGGCGCCGGCAATCACGGGGCCGA